>Ga0207015_1086_pt1 | contig 31476 bp, 23 predicted proteins | sample Alteio_BWMinCont_53_FD_153486 | JGI IMG/M metagenome (GOLD analysis project Ga0207015, IMG submission 153486) | Enriched cells from forest soil in Barre Woods Harvard Forest LTER site, Petersham, Massachusetts, United States -... | ecosystem: Environmental > Terrestrial > Soil > Temperate forest >...
GTGTGATCGATCACCGTGCTGACCGATGCATCGGTTGTATTTATCACGAGACCGCCTGCCTCGACGGTCACCGTCTCGTTCACAGAACCAATCTGCAATTCAAAATTAATCGACGCTACGTCTTGGACGTGCAGTTCTATGCCACTCTTTACAATGCTCTTGAAACCATCTTTATCGATAGTCATCCTGTAGATCCCGGGCGGGAGAGCGGGGATCCGGTAAATTCCTTGATAGTTTGTGGTGGTTTGGGCGGTTACGTCAGTGCTGAGATTGGTGATGATGATGGTAACGCCCGGAACACTTCGTCCGGCCGGATCTGTGATGAGTCCCGTAATTGCCGCCAATTCATCGGCTCGACCGACTGTCAAGCACATCAGGGATGCAAAAACCAACACACGTGCTCGCATCGACAATCGTCTCACGGGCATATCTCCGTTCACATATTTCGGATTTCAGACCGTCAAATAGGCTATTCCCGTTTCGAGGCGATTTGTGTCAGGCGTGTGAGATTTCGTTGAACCGAGGACGAATCGGCCTTACGGGTGATTGGGAGGCCCCACCAGGTTTGCGTAAAGGACCTTCTTACCGCGCGGAGCGGCGCTACCCCCAGCGGGCTCGACAGTGACGAACACAGCATCAATGTGGGACAGGACATCCACTCGGTTCACAGTTAGAACCCACCGGCTCGTCGAACTGTCATCAATGGCGAAGACGCCCAGATTGAAAGGTTTCCCGACATTGGCTTCCCGATAGCCCCACGCTTGGAAAACAACCTGTTTGTGATTCTGTTGATCCTGGAGGTCGAAAGCGTAGAACACAAGGAGTTTCTTCTCGACGTAGTAGACACGTCCATAGGTGCGCTTTGTTTTTCCATCTCCAGTCACATCGTATACGTCCACAATGTGAAGATCTCGCGCGCCGAATAGATTTCGCGCCTCGGCTTCGTTGGGCGAAGCAGGCTGCGCGTTTGCTTCCAGACTCGCATCTTCTCGGCTTTCGGCTTTCATAGAGACTTGAACACTTGCTTGCCGAGCTTGGTACAACTCTGCTAGCGCCTCGCGTAACTTTGCGTCGGATTCCAGTTGAACTTTTGACAGTCTTTCACGGTCCTCAGCGTTCGCCGCTTCCTGCTGCCTGAGCTGTTCGACCGTTGCAATTGCCCCGGCCAATTTCTCCTGGCTGGCTTTTTCTCGCGCGAGCAATTCGTCGTTCTTAGTCTCAGAGACCTTGAGGGACTTTTGCAGAATATCCCGCGCTCTTTGGCTCTCTTCGAGGGACCTCACAACGGCATTGTCGGGTGCGGCCCTCTCAGGACTTTTGTCTCGTTTGAACGAATCCACGACCGACTGCAATTCGCGCGAACGCCGCCGCTCCGCAGATGCATTTTTCGCTGTGCGCCAGACTGCAATTCCACTTGCGATGGAACCGGTCAGCAAGATTGCCGCGGCAATCCCGTACACGACTCGGCGATAGTCTCGCGCAGGCGTATGACTTTTGTCATTACCATTGCATAATCGTAATCCCTCCGTCTTCAGCCGGCTTCGGAACTGTCGAAGATGCTCCCGCGCATCCGTTTCATCGCCAAGGTCGATATCTTCGGTGGATTCACGGCCCGCAACGGCTACGCCTAGCTTATTCGAAGCGACATCTGCGAATTCTGTGTACGTCTCCCTGCAAGACTGACACTCCGCGAGATGGTTGCGGAGCCGCTCCAGCTCGAGCGGATTCAATTCGCCTACCGCCGCGAGGGCCGCAAGCTCTTCAAACCTTTCGTGATGTGAATCCGAGCTAAAGCTTGATTTCATAATCGTCCCGTCGCTTTGCGGAAACCGTACCTCGAACCTGGATTCTGTGGACTCCGTCTCTAAAAATTGCCTTCAACTCTTTCAGCCCTCTGTAATAGCTATTCCTGATTGCGCCCAACTCTTTTCCTTCCATCTGCGAAATTTCCCGCAAAGTGTGGCCTTCGAAATGCAACAGCTCCACAACTCGACGTTGCGCCGGAGTCAGGCCGGCAAGGCCTTGTTCGACAATCTCTTTCTCTTCAACGCTTCTTTGAATGAACTCTGGCTGAATAAGTGCCGGATCGCGCCCATCGCCATCTTCATCCACGTGCGGAGCGTAGAATTGGCGTCTCCAGAGGTATGTGCGGCGCTTCAACGACTTGTAGTAACCGAATTGTAGAATCCAGGTCCGAGCGCTGCCTACCGAAGGGTCAAATCTTTCACGTTGCTGGTGAATGGCAAGAAACACATCCTGAGCAATATCCTCCGCTTCGGACCGGTCGCGAAGAATCTTAAACGCCAAGTTTGACAGCGGCCGGAAGAACCGCAAAAAAAGAAGGTCGAAACAGTCTTGACAGCCATGCGCAATGTTATGAAGCAGCGCTTCATCTGTAAGCAGTCCGGCATGCTGGTGTCCTGCCATTTTAGGCTGGATTATATGAGTGTCGGGTTACGGTAAACAAGGAGCCGTCAAGGAAATATTTTCTCATTCCGGTGATACAAATCGTGGATTTCAGGGGATACGCTTCGTGGGCGGCACTGGGCGATATTATTTACGTAATGCCGCTGACTCCAGTCTCCGTCGTTATGCGAAACCGTTTCGATCAACACTAATTTTCATTTCCTCTTGGTGACCAGCAAAACCGTCAACGACCAAGGTTTGACCATCAGCATTCAATGACGCTGAGCGCGAGCCCACCGAGTGAGGTCTCGTTATAGCGCGACTGCATGTCGTGTCCAGTCTGGTACATCGTCTGAATTACCTGGTCGAGTGAGACCTTGTGCTTCCCGCTTTCTCGCATCACAAGCCGGGAGGCATCCGCAGCTTTAGCGTCGCGGGAGGCAGTCGTCAGCGGCATTGATCTTCTGGGGTCAACGGGACACGACTTCGTATTGCTGGTGCCTCCGCTTCTTCGATCCTGCGTTCTTCGGTAGGAGCTTGCACAGAAGCGACCGACTCCGGCCAACAGCAGAGCAGCCCGATTGCCGACAGACCAAAATACGTTGGCAACAAAACGCGCGCAATCATCGAGTGTGCCTCCTTCATCAAATCTCGACACACCGGTCCAACTTTGAATTTCTCGAAAATACCCACCGCCCCAACTCGTCATCCGCGGTTAGCGAGAGGGCCAGGATCGAGGTGTGTCACTACTTGAACCGCCAGACGTTCTATTCAGTGCCGGTTCGCCTTTCAAATATTTGTTGAACCAATTGATTACGCGGTTCGCTAAGTCCACCTGATTTGCGTAAGACCAATCAATTGGCGCATGGGATTCTCCTGCATACTTTGCATATTCCACAGGCTTCCCTAGTCGGCGTATTCCCACAAATACTTCGTCTGAAAGAAATGCTGGAATCGAGTCATCCTCGGCCCCGTGAACGAGCAGAAGCGGTGTTCCCACTCTATCCAGATAGTAAATCGGAGACTGTTGAATGTACGTCGCCGGGAATTCCCAGGGAGTTCCTCCCAATTGCCGTTCTGCCTGCCCATACTCATACCCAGTACCGTCCGCTTTCATTGCACCGTAATATGCTGTAAAGTCGCCCCACCCGTCAGCGGATACTGCGGCTTTAAACCGCCTTGTTTGGACTATTAACGCGAGAGTGGCGAAACCTCCCTGACTATGTCCCATGATGCCAACGTTTCGCGGGTCTGCAACTCCCATTTCGACCACTTTGTTCACACCGGGCAGGACCGACTTCGTCAACCCCATTACCCGGTCACCCACTTGCTCCGTCGCATCCGGAAATAGTATTGCGTACCCCCTAGTCGCGAAAAGTTGCATGTTTAAGGGACCGGAATACTCCCCGAACCCAAACTGGTCAAAACTGTTGGACTGTTTTGACCCAGGGTAGACCCAGACAATCAATGGATACTGCTTCCCAGGCTCGTAATCCGAGGGCAATAGCAAAGCACCTTGCAATCGGTCGCCGTCGTCGCTCGACCAGTCAACAAGCTTCGCCGAGCCCATCTTGTACGCCTCAAACTGGAGGTTCAAATGTGTCAACTGCCGCGGCTTTACGAATCCGGGGTCACTTAACCATAGTTCCGGAGCGTGTTGCGCATCTTCTGCAACGTACGCGAGTTGTTGGCCATCCCTCGATGCAACTGCGAGGTATGAGCCCCTACTGGTAGCGGGCCAAACGCAACCGTAACACTGTCCCTCTTCTCGCAATTTCGTACTTTGCGCGGTCGTCACATCAACTTTGTAGAAGGCGTCTTGTTTCCGATCATCGTCTTGCGTCAGAACGACAATTGAATTCCTGCCACCAGGAGTCCACAACAGACCATCACGTTGTGTGATTATCCATTCGATTCTGCGGCTCGGTATTCGACATAACTCCGCAGTTTCGCCGCTGGAAATGGAGGTTCTCCAAAGCGCTCCGTCGAGAATAAAAAGGAGATAAGTACACTCCGGATCCCAAATTGGACTCAACCATAAGCCATCCGATGTCTTGTGCGGCACCACAGCAATCCGGCGTAAGCCCGTGCCACTAGCATCAACGAGATAGAATTCATAGCTCTTATCGTCCGCTCCGTAGGTGACGTAGCTGATGACGGAATCATGAGGCGACCAATTAAAGTAATTGAGAAGAATATCTGAAGCAACAATTTGCTCGTGCATTGTCTTCAGATTTACGGTGACGAGGTCAAACACGCGCCGCCACGATCCCGCTTTGTAAAATCGCTTGGGTATGGAGTAAGCGAGAAATGATCCGTCGGAAGAAACCGAGTAACTCTCAATCCTATGTCCACGAGCAACCGTCCTAGCCTTTCCGCTCGCTACATCTATTAATACGAGGTCATGTAGAGATATACGGTCAAGACTGAAGATGGGCACAGCAGGCGATGTACCCGCCATGGCTCCTCGATACACATTCACTGTGGAACCTGGCTCTGCAACCGTCTCTGTCTCTAGCGTCGTCGCCGGTGAGAGGACCTTCTTGACGTAGTCGTCGACGGACATATCTTCAGGAATAGTCGTAATTAGAACGCCTCGCGAATCCGCAGTCCAAAGAATGTGATTCCGGAGCTGAGCGCGAATGGGTAGGTCACAAGCTCGCCGCAACTCATCTTTATGTGAATCCCACAGCCACAACTTTGCCTGCCCGCTGCCGTCTTGATTCGATAGGAACGCGAGATAGTGGCCGTCGGGCGACCAGCTTGGTTCCCAATTGGACCCCTTGCCCCTGGTTAGGTTCCTTGATTCACCAGTAACGGTATCGGAGACCCATACGTCGCCTTCTCTCCGACTCACGACTCCCGTTCGTACATATGCTTCAGGCTTTTCAGATTTAGCTCTTCGATTGTCAAGGACCATGTAGGCTACTGACCTGCCATTCGGGGAAAATACAATGGGGGAGATCTCACCAAAGTAGCGAATTCTAAGTATGTCCTCAACCGAGAGAGGCCGAGTCTGCTGTCCAAAAGCTAGGTTCGGCGTGAAAATTGCTAGTAGCGCGGCAATCCCAACCAGATACCCTACCAATGACCTCTCATTTTCGATCATGGCAAAACTAACGCCTTCTTTAGAGAAGAAAAGTCTCTGATCCAGTTTCCGGGTTCACGCGGTTCACGTTCTTTTTCAACAATGTTTTCCGATTCCCCCAACGCAAGCCTCACTTGTGCCTCAAAAACTTAATTTCAGGGCCAGCTGAACCGAGCGGGGCCCACCAATCTGGTACAAGGGATTGAATCCACCTGCCCCCTGGCTGGAGCTTGCAAGGCTTTGGTTGAGCATCTGTGTCGCCAACCCGAATCCTCCAGCGCCAAAAGAGCTAAATGGCGGACCGAAATTCGGATGGTTCAGCACGTTGAACATTTCTGCACGGAATTGTAGGCTTAACGATTCTCGGATTGCGAAATCGCGGTGAATCGCGAAATCCCATTGCGTTGCACCAAGTGCCCTTAGCTTGTTGCGCGGCAGGTCACCCTGTCGAAGAGGTACGCCCGGAGTTGGACCTGAGGGAGGGTCCATGAACGCCGCTGGATTAAGTGCTTTGCCGCCCGGATATTGAGATCCATAAAGGTAAAAGGGCTCACCTGGAACAACATCCGGTCGAATATTTGAAACGACTTGCCGTTCCAGTTCGAAAAAGTTTATGTCAGTGAGGTCAACGGGAGGTGCGGAGCGAGCGATTATGAAATTGTCAGTGGACCACCCATGCAGAATTGCATTGTAGAATGCATCTCGACTCGGAGACGGGAAATCATAAGTAAGTCCCGCAGAAAAAGATTTCCGAATGTCAAAATCGGAGTTCCCTCGATTTATGTCCGTGCTGCCGGGAATTCCAAGGTTCGAAAGGCTGGCAACAGAGCTGGCCGACGCGTCATCGATGGAATGTGACCACGTATAAGACGCAAGCGCTTGAAAACCATGGGACAACCGCCGGCGAAATTGCAGCTGCAACGCGTTGTAGTTCGAGCTTGCCGTATTGTCAACAAATCCTGCCTGTTGAATTACGGAAATCGGAAACGTCGGAGGAGGAGTCGGACCGACGAAAACCGTGCTTTGCAATAGGCGTCTCCCAGAGGCGCCGATATAGGACACAGAAAGGGCTTGATCTTCTCCCAAAGCCTGCTCGATTGATACGTTCCATTCCAGAGTGTAAGGTAATTTCAAGTTCGGATTAAATCCGAAGAAATTGGCGAGTGTACCGCTTGGAAGTATTGGCACTGGGGCAATTTGAGCCGGCCGAAACGGAAATGTTCCACTGATGTTGGGCATCGAGGCTCCAAACGGCGGGGTCTGGAATGAAAGCGCGTTTCCAGTCTCTGTGTTAATAAGATCGTAGAAGACACCGAAGCCTCCCCGGAGCACCGTCGGCCAGCGGCTGCCTGGAGATATTTGATAGGCGACGCCAAATCGCGGCGCCACGTCGCCGTAATTCGTCTTGAACGGCGGCGTGCCTGGGGGCGCTACGGTTAAGTTTGAAAAGTCCGTTAGGCTGTAACCCGTAACTGCTGGGATGCTGGGGCCGCCGATAGATGACGGGGCAAAATCAACATCCCATCGAAGTCCATATGTAAAGGTTAAGCGCGGAAGGACGTGCCAAGTGTCCTGCGCATAGGCCCCAAGGTTACGAAATGAAATCGTTGCATCATTGAGAGAAGTTACCGAGCCCGCGGCATCATTGCCCGTCTCGCTGGATAGGACGTCGCTGAAGAAAACGCTTTGCTGATATTGGAATGGAAGATACCTGGGTGACAACCTCCGAAAGTCTACTCCGAACTTCAAGCTATGCGTCCCTCTTTGCCATGAGAGAGCATCAACAATATTAAACTGCCTTTGGATAGTTCTGACTTGTTTTCCAACGGCCAAACCCCCTCCAATTCCTAACTCACCTATGATTAGGCCGAAATTGCCGTTGCTATTGTTATAAGGGTCAGGAAAGGGGGGATTCGTAAGGGGAATAGCTCCGCCGAAATTGTCGAGTGCAAAAGAACCTTGCCCATCGGTGCGGCTGTAGTTAAATCGAAGATCGTTTGCTACTACGGAAGATGGAATCCAAGTTACCCCCACAGTCGCAGTCTGAGTAGTGATTCTGGAAATGGATATCTCGCTTAGCGCATATCCTCCTTCGGAGCTGCGATTTTCAGCCTCGGATGGTGAATAGTTGTAGCGTCCAAACAGATTCCACTTGTCGGTTAATCGATCGTCAATTCGAAGGCTGTATGCGTCGAGGGAAGCCGGATTGGAATAACTAGCACCGAACTGCGCCACGCCGGTTGTTAGATCGTCGGAGCCGTTCGGTAGCGGGAACGCGTTCAAATAGGACTGCATGGCCGGAACTGCATTCTGACGCGCCGCTAAATCCGGAACGCTCGTCGTGAGGGTTTGTGGCAAGCGAAGACGAAGACCTTCATAGGAAAAGAAAAAAAATGTTTTATCTCGACGAATTGGTCCGCTGATGGTACCGCCAAAGTCGTTCTGCCGATCCTCCGCTTTGGGCAAGGGGGGATTGTTCATGTAGCCGTTAAACCAATCACTCGCGTCAAGGATGTCGTTTCGGAGATAATCGAACGCGGTGCCATGAAACTGGGTGGTACCCGAGCGCGTCACTATGGAGATTTGTCCTCCTGGTGTGCGTCCGAATTCCGGAGCGAAAGTTGAGGTCTGGATCCTGAATTCTTGCATTGCATCTATCGACACCAAGCTGTTCGTCCCGCCCAATGCACTAAATGATGCCGCAGCTCCTCCGAGCCCATTCCCCCCATAACCTGTGCCCACGCCAATATTGGCGCTCACACCGTCCACCGTCCAGTAGTTGGATGAAGCCCGCTGCCCATTAATACTGAACTGTCCCGTATCGGATGCGTTGGGTGGCACAACAACCACACCCGGGGTGAGCATTATCAGGGTCTGAAAGCTTCTGCCGTTCAGCGGCAAATTCTCGGCAAAATTGCGGTCTACGACCGTACTCACCGACGCGTCGGTTGTATTGATATTTAGCTGATCAGCGGTGACAACGACGCGTTCATCCACAGATCCTACCTGCGCGGAGAAATTCTCGGCGAGGCGGTCTTGGACGTTCAAGACGATTCCGGTCTTCACGATCTCTCGAAACCCTCGTGCGCGAATAGCTAACCGATAGCCGCCCGGCGGAAGACTAGGAAAGATAAAGATGCCCACTTCGTTAGTTATTGTCGAGGCAGCGACATTGGTGTCAGTGTTTGTGACTATGACCTCTGCGCCGACGACCACGCTACCGGAGGCGTCCGTTACGCGGCCGGATAAAGTTGCAGTTTCACTCTGTGCCCGACAGAAGCTGGAATAAACTAGAATGCAAAGAACAACCCCGACAAATCGGCGCATGCGCTAACACCCCCAAAATTCGTGGCTCTGTGAGGGTATGTACCCCGTCGGCGGCGATTTGTACCACGTGGAAGAAACGGAATTCTGATCACATCAAGAACGATGACGAGAGCCTAGCGGGCGCCGACACCGTTTGCCGGACAGCGTCCGAATCATTATGGATGGTTGGGCTGTCCACCTAGATAAGCGTAAAGCAGCTTTTCACCGGTGGGCCTGTCTGTTCCTTTATCGGTCTCGACGGTCACGAATATGGAATCAATCGCTTTCAGTTTTTCGGGATCTTCCACCTTCATTACCCAGCGCTTTTGCCCAACATCGTCGATATAAAAATCACCCAAGTGTTTTACACTTCCCCGATCCTTGCCTTTCTCGCCCCACGCCTGAAAAGTCACGTGCTTGGCGCTCTTGACCTTATCGAGATCGAACGCGTAGAAAATCAGGGACTTTCCTTCGGTGTAGAACACTCGCCCAAAAGACCGATTCGAATGGGAACGGTCCTCTCCGTCGTAGACATCCACCATGTAGAGGCGGCGAGCTCCCATCAGCTCGCGGACTTCTGTGCTTGCCGCAGACAATTGGCGCTCTTGTTCGGCGGACGCCTTTTGATTGCGAAGATCTTCTGCAAGGTTTGCGGAACGAATTCGCTCCGCAACTAGCTCGGCGACAGCTTGATCGTTTTTATTGTTTAAGGACGCGATCGTTTCTTGAGCTATCACGAAGTTCTTCTCGGCGCTTGCTACACTCGCCCGCAACTGTGCGATTACCGCATCGCGTTCTGCGACATCGGTCCTCAGATCCCTGCTCTCCTTGGCTCCTTGATCGATCTTCTCTTGCAACTGAGGGATTTCATTTGAGCGGCTGAGCGCGTTGGCAAGTTCGGATTTTAATTCGGCGACCAAATTATGCTCTTCGGCGTGGCTCGCCACTTGATTAGAGGACGGCTGTATCTGGGCTAGCGCAGTTAATTGCGCCGACTCTCTGGTTCGCGAAGACTTCAGCGCCAATCCCGCCGAGATGGCCAATGCTAGGACTCCAATCGCAGCCGCATAGGCAATCTCTGAGGATTTCCAGCGCCGAATTGGCCTGTGTTGCAGCATCCGCGCCGCGCTATCCGAAAAGCGAATCCCCTTGGATCTGGCATAGTTGAGAAACCGTGATGCACTCGCCGACCTCTCGACCGCGTCCATAGGAGCGTTCTGTCCTATGGAGCCGCTGGAAACGGAACCGGCGAACTCTCGGAACTCTTCGAAGACAGTCCGGCAGGGACCGCATCCCTCGAGATGAAGAGCAAGATCGCGCTGCGCGTCAGAATCTAGCTGCCGAGCAGCTGACAGCGCACACAGCAGCTCATATTTTTCATGTGGTTGCATCGGGGGCCTCCTTCTGCCGCCGGGGAACTTCGCCTTCCTTCTGAAGCCTTAGGTGAGCCCGCAATGTTCGCAGGCCACGATAATAATGATGCCGGACATTGGCCAACTTTTTGCCAGTGGCCTCAGCGATATCTCGAAGCGAAAGGCCCTCGTAACACGCCATCTCGATGACTTGCTTTTGTGAATCCCCGAGCGCTTCACAGGCTTTCGCAACTAACTGCCTGTTTTCGACATCAGCTACTAAGGGACTTTCTATTGGGATCGAATCCTGGATCTCAGAAAGTTCAACGGTTGTATAGAATTGGCAAGCCTTGAGCCGGCGTTTTTGCCGAAAACTCCGATGGTAAGCAAACTGCAATATCCAGATTTTTACTGTGCCGCGAGCGGGATCGTAACGAAGATTGGTTTTGTAGAGATCAACGAAAACGTTCTGCACTACGTCTTCTGCCTCTCCTTGATCTCGTAAGACTTGGAATGCCACTGCAAAAACTAGCCGTCTGTATCTCTGATAAAGTAATGCGACTGCGTCTGCATCTTCATGCGCCAAGTGATGGAACAGATCTTCGTCAGAGAGACTTCGGAGGTCCTCGAACGAGACACCACATGTTGCACCGCGGGGCGTTCTCTCAGAGTTCCACATAGGAGATTGGCGACATGCGTCGGTCATCCTATACGCATTTTATAACCATCGCGTCATACTATTTTTTACTCGCTCCCTGGTACATTTCGGTCTAATCGAGGACCATACTTTACGTAGCGAATCGCGTGTTCTATCAAGGGGTACCATCGATAGCTTCGATTCGCCCGATCAGGAGCCGATTCTTGTCGATTCGCCCGTACAGTGACGCGGTGAAGGCCTTAGCGGGTTCGACCGGTTAGGAGATCGTGTCGCGAAGACTCAAGGAAGAGAAGCCCGTCTTTTGACAAGACGGTCGCGCTGGCGAAGGCTCTCGAGGTCCCATGAGCGCTCTATTTTCGTTCGACCATGACGGGGCCGATCCCAAGATACTAGAGAGACGAATTGAAGCCAACCTCAACAAGGCTACAGTTCAACAGTTGAAGCAGATTTATGGACATGTGCGCCAAGTCATGGAATCCTAGCTGATGACGAATCGCACCGGGCGAGTTGATTCACGCTCTCGACCGGTTCGCGGCGCAGATCGTCTCTTGAGATTTCTCCAGTGCAATTATTCTGTTGCCCGTTCAGCTCTTTCCCTTTCTCCCGTTTGTCCAGTTGTTTGAGACCAGATGCCGCTTCCGGTGTAGAGCCCGGTGATAGGCGTACTGCGGGTGCCACACTTTGAGTATGCCCTGATGAGAGTCAAAACTCGCCATTGCACGGAAAATGTCGAGAAAGACAATCTGCACGACATCCTCGGCCTCGCCTGGGTCGCGCACGATTCGCACTGCCACCTCGAAGACAAGGCGATGATAACGGTCGAATAGAACGGCAAGCACATCTTGGCGTCCAAAACGCACATGGCGGAGAAGCTCTTCATCAGAGAGCTTCGCAAGGCCATCAGATATAAGCCCGAGCGGCTTGGCAAGACGCATGTTCAACCCACTGCACTCTGGACGCAGACTAATTTTCGTACACCTATAGCACAGCTAAAACATTTTTCGAGCCGGTTTACTTTTTGACTGCGATGGCTAAAAACTTCCGGCGTGCGCGCATACTTTATTACGCTATTTGTGGCCGGTGGCCGGTATCGGAGTTCCTGAAATAGATAGGACCTGCTGTCATTCAGCGCTCAGCAAAACGCCTCGGAAGAATGAAGATACAAGGAAGGAGTAAAACGTCAGCTCCTAAGGCGTTTCTTCACCTTGCCAACGGCCGAGGTTTGACCATCAGCATTCAATGACGCTGAGCGCGAGCCCACCGAGTGAGGTTTCTTTATAGCGCGATTGCATGTCGAGTCCAGTCTGATACATCGTCTGGATTACCTGGTCGAGTGACACCTTGTGCTTCCCGCTTTCTCGCATCGCAAGCCGGGAGGCATTGATCGCTTTTACTGCGCCCATGGCATTCCGCTCAATGCAGGGAATCTGGACCAGACCGCCGATCGGGTCGCAGGTCATGCCAAGATTATGTTCCATGCCGATTTCGGCGGCATACTCAATCTGTAGGTTCGTTCCGCCGAGCGCTGCGACGAGCGCGCCTGCGGCCACCGAGCAGGCTACGCCCACTTCTCCCTAGCATCCGACTTCCGCGCCCGAAATGGATGCGTTTTCCTTGTACAGAATGCCAATGGCACTCGCGGTCAGAAAGTACCGGAGGAGACCATCGTCGGCCGCCTCCGGGACGAATCGGATGTAGTAGTAAGCGACGGCGGGGATGATTCCTGCGGCGCCATTAGTGGGAGCGGTCACCACACGCCCGCCGGCGGCGTTCTCCTCATTCACTGCCATCGCGAAGACGTTAACCCAATCCATCGGCAAGAGAGGGTCGGAGGAGGCCACGGTCGCGAGTTTCTTCGCCAGATGTGGCGCTCGGCGCCGAACATTAAGTCCGCCCGGCAAGACGCCTTCAGTTCAAAGACCGCGTTCCACGCACTCTTGCATTACTGCCCAGATGCGCTCGACATATGCCCGGATAACCTGCTCGTCGCGCCAGCATTTCTCATTCTCGAGGGAGATTTTCCAGAACGGCAAACCATGTTCCTCTCCCAACCGAAGCAAGTCGGCCCCGCTTGAAAATGGATAGCGCACAGGCGGGAGCGAGTTCGGGCGGGACGATTCGCCCTCCCGCAAAATGAAGCCGCCTCCGACCGAGTAGTAAATTTCCTGCATCAATTCCTGGCCGGTCTCCTCAAAGGCGCAAAACCGCATCCCATTTGAATGCCTCGGGAGTACCTGGTCTCGGTGAAACAAGAGGTCCTGCGACTCGTTGAATGAAATCTCGTAAATCGCTTTGAGTGCGAGCGACCGGCTCGACCGAATGACAGCGAGTTGAGGTTCGATCGATTCCGGTTCCACGAGGTCCGGGGCTTCTCCGCTTAGTCCCAGGAGGATAGCTCGATCCGTCCCGTGCCCCAGACCGTTAAGGCGAGCGAGCCATACAACTCCGTCCGCACGCGGCGGACACAGTCGAGAAGCCCCTCGTTTTCGAGGGCCAAAACGAATGCCCGGGCGGCGCGCACGGGACCAACCGTATGAGAACTCGAAGGCCCAATCCCGATCTTGAATATTTCAAACAGACTTGTCTTCACGAATCCTCTCTACGCTCCTCGCCTAACGAAATCCCTGCCTGCCCACCTCACCTGCTCTTTCGCCGGCTCCTATAGAAATGGTTAACACAGTTTCCGGCCGACCGAGTTTCAAAATGCTTATCAACCGGCCGCAGTTTTGGAAAACCGGAAATACCTGCTTGCACGCATGCCAGGACCTTGACTTCAGTTGCCATTCGTCCCGAACCTCCGCTCGTACTCCAAAAGATCGCTCACGGCGATATTCCCGCCGCAAAGGACCAATACAACGTGGTGATGACTCAAAAAATGCTCGCGCAACCGTTCTGCTGCTGCGAGCGTGCAGGACGACGCAGGTTCGGTCAGCACCTTCATTCTCTCAAGGAGATAGCAAAGCGCGCGGACGGCCTCGCGGTCCGGAACCACTGTCACTGATTCGAGATGCTGTTGTGCGAGCGCGAGCGTCCGTTTTGATACCGCCGGGGCACCCAGAGTATGGGCGATCGATGTGATCTTCGCGAGGTCCACGACGCGGCCCGCTTGTAATGCCCGCGCCATGCTGTCGGCCCCTTCGGTCGCGACGCCCCAGATTCGGACCTCAGGTTTTCGGGATCTGACAGCGATGCCCACTCCGGCAGCCAGCCCGCCTCCGCCTACACTTAGAATCACATCGGTCACTTGCGGGATGGCCTTTAGGATTTCAAGACCCAGCGTTCCCTGGCCGGCAATCACTAAGGGATCGTCGAATGGATGAACGAAAGACCATCCCTTTCGTTCATAGCCGCTCACCCACCCAAACCCTTCTTCCATCGAACTCGTTGGGATGACTTCGGCTCCATAGTCACGGATTGCCTTGAGATAGTTCGAGGGCGTGATTTTGGGCATCAGGATGAGAGCCTTGAGTCCCAGTTTTCGCGCAGCATAAGCGACCGCTTGACCATGGTTCCCACCGCTCACGGCTACAACTCCGCTCAGACTTTGTTTTTCGAGAAGACTCAGAATCTTGTTGAAAGCGCCTCGAACCTTGAAGCCACCCGTCCTTTGAAACACTTCGAGCTTTAGGTACATGTTTGACCTGAAGCGCTTGCTCAGAGTGCGGCTCGGAACCAGAGGCGTTTTTCGCACGAAGGGTGCGATTCGAGTCTGCGCGGCTAGGACATCGTCGCTCGTAATTTCTGGGGAAAGTGCTGGATCTTCCGCGGTCGTTGTTTCTGTTGAATTCAAAGGATTCACCATGATTTTTCGGCCCATAGCTTTCGCAGGTTCGTATTCGGTTCTCCGGCCTTCTTCAAGTGAGAAGAACCCACGCGGCGATCGAGAACCCACAGTGACCGCACGTGTTCGAACGCCAAGATAGAACTCCTTGACAACGTATCCTCCAAAACGACAGAGCCATGCTCCACGCCCCGGGGATTGTTAAAATCGCAATTCGTCATTGCAGATCTCCTTAAGGTTCCAACCTGCTCCAGCCAGAAACAAAAAGGCCGTTATCCCTTTGTTTCTGATAACGGCCTCGGGCACTTCGAATTTGATTTTTCTAGCGCCGGCCGCTACCCCTCCTTCACTACGGGCCTAACTTGCATAATAATAATCGGGATTATGATCAAAAGCCGTCCAAGGCGAGACCCTAGACAGTAGCTAGAGATAGAACCAACGAGACGCCCTGCCTCGAGCGACCGGATCCACCGCGGCCGTTCTTTTGTTTGCTTATCCATCTTCATTCTGTATCGAATAGCACGGGCCTTTCAGATTGGTCAAATAAATAGCGCTTATCCGGAGGTTAGGGATTGGCAACGGAGCGCGGTCAAGCTGGACCGAATTCGGGCTTTCGCCGCAGCTTGATGATCCGGTAGACGGATTGGTTTGATGACCTCTTATATTTAGTTTTCTTATCGTAAGGTGTGCACCAGGTTCCAAACGTTCGATCCCCATAAACAGAATTAAACTCCCGTATCCCGAATGTGTGCTATCCACCGCTCAGCGGCTTATCAGCGGAGTCGTATCCTGAAGGCCCCGCTCTGATTCCATGGAATCTATCCCCACAGAAACGACGGAGAGCTCATGATCCCCACCCCAGCCATGCATACGTCTGAAATCAGTTCTTCGGCAATGTATCGCACGGCGCAATTCCGCGTGGCTGAGAAATCCGTCGACAAGTGCAGGAAGGCGATTCAGGAGTTCGTCGCCTACGTCAAGGCCAACGAGCCGCGTACGTTGCTCTACATCTCGCTTGAGAATGAGAAAGATGCCACGCAGTTCATACATCTGATGGCTTTTGCTGACCCCCATGCCATGGTCGAGCACGGAAGTTCAATGGCCAACAAGGACTTCATCACAACGATCTACCCAGAAATCATTGGTGGAGTGGTCGTCTCCGATTTCTACGCAGTTGCAATAAAGTAGGCTCGGCATTTTCTCCGGGATCTTGAACCGTCGTCGGTTCCTCCCGGCAAACAAGCGGCTTTCTGAATCCATCTGCCGATGGGTCTCGCCATAGGCTTGCTCCCGGCCATCCCTGGAGCGAGCCGGGGCATCCCCGTCTTCCGTTGTGCAAACCTCCCGTACGCTCAATTCGAACGAGCCCGCGCCGTCCCCGAACTTCTTGGCTCAATGGGCCACAGGAGGAAGAAAAGAAAGAATGTACCGTCTGGCACTCCTTGTTCGTTGCCGCAGAAATTCGTCTTATTCTCCCCGATCGGGCACGTTGCGGAAAACTTCTCCGCTTGCGTTCGCACGAGAGGCGTAACGTTCGCCGTCAAGGTCTGTTTGCTTCGGCGGAGTGAGGGGGACTGCTGAACTGAGGTGTTTTTCCCTGCAAGATTAACTGCCCGGTTTCCTGAAGGAGATAGAACAAGGCCATAAGTATGATCGCGCCGGCGAATCCAACCAACAGAACAAATGCCCCATTGGACACCCGGCCGCCACGTAGTCTTCCCGGCATCAGGATCGGCAACCTTCGCTTCCGCCGGAATCGCAACTAGTCAAATCCCGGGTCACATATCAGGACACGAAGGATTGTATGGCTCGTGATTTCCGGGGGACTTAAATAATATTTATCTCGTTGAGGTTCCAGCCGTCAAACATTAACTCAACCGATGCGTATTTACAGCATACCCGTCGAATTGACGGTTTGTCCCACTGCGAAAATATATTTTCCCTTCCATATTTTCTTCCTTCCCCTGTGGTATACGGTGCATATTCTCAGCAGACATATGCCCAATACAGAATCACCTTCTGGCCTGATCCACGACCGCGTTCCATATGCGGAATTGCTCAACCTCTGCGACGAACGCCTGGTGCAGGAGATGAAAGCGGGCAATACAGATGCGTTCGCCGTGATCTTCAAACGCTACCATCGTCTTGTTCATGTCACTGCTCTGAATATTTTGCGTGATGCTGGGGAAGCCGAGGATCTGACGCAGACGGTTTTTCTCGAGATTTACCGCAGGTTGGGACAATTCGATCCGGCGAGAGGGACACTTAAGGTGTGGCTTCTTCAGTACGCATATAGCCGAAGCATGCATCGGCGCAACTACCTGTTTGTGCGGCAGTTTCACAAGCAGGTTGAATTCAGTGAGACGGAAGAAAAGGACAGTCTTTGGTCGCCGGCCCGCTTGCAATTCCAGGAGACAGCCAGGCTGACAAACGAAGTTCTTTCGGCTCTGCCACAAGCGCAACGGCAGACACTCGAAATGTTTTTCTTCGAAGGCTTGACCCTCAAAGAAATAGCGCAACGGAGAAATGAGAGTTTCTCAAACGTCCGTCATCATTATTACCGGGGCTTGGAGAAACTTCGCTTCTATATGGAAAACGGTGTGCCGGAGGAAGGTGCAAGACCGTCGGTTGTGCGGTTAGGAGAAGCATGACGTGTTGAAACATGAGCAATATCGCGAGCTCTGCGCGGCGGCCAGTATTGGAGAAGCCACGCCTGAGGAGCTCCTGGAGCTTGAGCAGCACACCTCGGAGTGTGAGGCCTGCAGCAAAGCGTATTTCGATTACCTGAATCTCGCCGCTCGGCAATTCGCGGCGGCAGACAGGAATCCTACTCTTTCTCCAAACGAAGCTCAGCGATCCCTTAACTCCCAACTTTTCACGCGACGTTTCTTCGAGCTCGCAGAGCGGGAAGGCATCCAATTCTCAAGCGATGTGGGCCAGGAGGTCAGGCGGCTCACACCTAGTTCACGTCTCTCGCCGTGGCGGCAACAGTGGCCGGTCTCTGCAAGAGCTATTGCCGCTATCGTGATCATCGGCTTGACCCTGTCCGCAGGCTACTTTTACGGCAAAGGATCGTTCATTCGCACTCAGCCTAATCTGCAAACCGCGAGCCGCAACCCCGACATTATTATCGACCAGCGTATCGCCGAACTAAACGCCGCAAACGCGAAGCTCCAAGCCGAGATCAACCGGTTGAACGCTGAGCTAAGGAAAGCGGACAATCAGTTAAGCACGACCGAGACGAATCTGAATGCGGCATCGCAGGACCGTCAAAAGCTTCTCGTGGATCGTGACGCGTTGGAATCTCAGCTGAAAAATGTCCAGGACGCGCTCGCACAATCCCAAGTAGTCGCCGCCAGCGCACAACGGGAAGCCGCGAAGGAACAAAGCCATTCAAGCGATATCGAAGCGACTCTGGTCGCCGACCAAGTAAAAATCCACGCGCTCACAGAAGAATTAAGCGATAGATCAGAGATGCTCGACCAAGAACGGCAGCTTCTGGCATTGGGCCACGATGTGAGCGATCTCATGGGCGCTCGCAATCTCCACATCGTAGATGTGGTGGATACCGATCCGAAGGGCAAGACTCGGCCTGCGTTTGGGCGAATCTTTTTCACCGAGGGCAAGTCGCTGGTCTTTTACGCTTACGACCTCAATGGGACGAAAATCCAGAAAGCAGATTACCAATACAGAGTATGGGCTAAGCAAGAAGGCAGCGATAAGCAGGTCCGCAGCCTCGGCATCTTCTATTCCGACGACAAAGCGCAACGGCGCTGGGTGTTCAAGTGCAACGATCCAAAGATTCTGGGCGAGATCGATTCAGTGTTTGTGACTCTGGAACCTGCAGACAGTGACCCCACTCATCCGCAGGGGCAGAATTTGATGTACGCCTATCTCCGGGGACAACCCAACCACCCCTAAGAACCACTGGCTTAAGGTTAGGTCGGTTTAGATCGCTTTTGCCATCCTCCGCAAATGCTTATGTCGCTTCCTAGGTCCGGGTTACCTCCACGAAGTTGTCTCTATCCTCGAGGGCAGGGTTGGTGGACGGGCAACGTGAATATTCGTTCGGCCATTTTTTTCTCCTGTGGGACAAATTGCTTTCGCGTCGGGGATACTTCGGCAAAGGGGAACGCCAGTGTCCAGAACAATTCGTCCTCGTAACCTTTTTCTCTTCACTGTTTTTCTCGCCGTCCTAGTAGTTGCGATGTTCCAGACACCATGCGCGTTTTCGCAAACAACGTCCGCATCCGTGTTTGGCCGGGTGACGGATCAGAGCAATGCAGTGGTCCCGGATGTAGAAGTAGAGATCAAGAACACCGACACAGGTGTCTCACAGGTCACGAAGACAAATGCCGAGGGAGTGTATACCTTTCCGTCGCTGGTCCCAGGACATTACCTGATGAATGTCCGTAAACAGCAGTTCCAGACTGTATCGGTGACCGGCATCACGCTCGACCTGCAAGACAACCTTTCGCGGAATTTTGTTCTTCAGATTGGCTCATCTGCTGTATCCATCACCGTAGATGGCAGTGGCATTGTACTGAACACCACGGATGCGTCAGTCAGCACGGTGATCGATCACACCTACGTGGAAAACATGCCGCTCAATGGGCGCAGCTTCCAAGATTTGATCCTGCTCACACCAGGAACAGTAACTCAGACAACCCAGGTAGCTCAGTCGAACACGCCGATCGGTACTGGTGTTGGCCAGACAGGTGAATTCAGTGTGAATGGCCAGCGCACGGAATCAAATTACTACACCGTGGACGGCGTGAGCGCGAATGTCGGGGCCACTGCCGGCATAACTATGAATTACGGGGGAGGCCCAAGCGGTTCCACGGCGGCGGCGACGGCTCTGGGGACTACGCAAGCTCTGGTCTCCGTAGATGATCTTCAGGAGTTTCGCGTGCAGAGTTCGACCTATTCGGCCGAATACGGCCGCAATCCTGGCGGTCAGTTCGCGTTTGAAACCAAATCGGGCGCCAATCAATGGCACGGAACAGCCTACGACTACTTGCGGAACGGTTTCTTTGACGCTCAGGACTGGTTCAATGACTACTTTGGTACGCCGGAACCCTCCCTCCGGCAGAATGACTTCGGCGGTACGTTTGGCGGCCCGGTCGCGATTCCTCACCTCTACGACGGAAAAGATAAGACCTTCTTCTTTGTCTCGTATGAGGGTCTGCGACTGACTGCGCCACAGGCGGCCACCGTTAACTATGTACCAAGTCTCAGCTTACGCGCAAACGCTCCAGCGCCTCTCAATCAGGTGCTAAACGCCTTCGCTGTGCCTAACGGAGAAGACTTTGGTGACGGAATTGCCGAATATATCGGAAGCTGGTCAAACCCGGCTTCGCTAAATTCAACCAGCGTCCGATTCGATCACCTAGTAAACGATAAGCTCAGGTTTTTCTTCCGGTTTAGTAACACAACATCCGATTCGGCAACTCGCGGATCAGACACTCCAACTTCAGCTACAACGCTAACGTATACTCTGCGGACCTACACGGCGGGTGCCAATAGCGTTTTCTCAAGCAGCCTCAGCAATGAATTCCGTCTCAATTTCAGCTCCAACGAAGTGACGAGTCGCGAGGTCATTGACGCGTTGGGAGGCAGTACGCCCATCAATTTGGTACAGCTTGCGGGACTGAGTGCTGGATCCGGTGCTTCCGTTCTTCTTTGTTACCAAGGATGTTTTGACCTTGCCCAGGACCAGCAGGCTGGCGCCCAAAGGCAATGGAATTTGGTTGACACAGTGGGCCTCGCTCTGGGACGTCATCAGTTCAAATTTGGAGTTGACTATCGTAGGCTGGCGCCGTTCGCGGCTCCGTTCAATCCCCTTGTGGAGTACGCCTACATCAGTGAATCTTCGCTCTTGACGAACAGCGCGTTTACACTTGGAAACGCCAATGTTCCCGCTTATCCGTTGTATACCAACTTCTCGGCGTTCGCCCAGGACCAATGGAGAGTATCGCAGCGGTTGAGCCTCTCCTTGGGACTGCGATGGGAAGTGAATCCCGCGCCGGGCGTGACGCAGGGATTGAAGCCCTATACGCTTCAAGGGTCGAGCCTCGATACCATGATGGTCGCACCGCAGGGCACGCCGTTGTGGCAGACTACGTGGTTTAACTTTGCTCCGCGGTTGGGTGCCGCGTACGTTCTGCGTAACACGCCAGGGCAGGAAACCGTTGTTCGCGGTGGGGTTGGTGTTTTCTTCGATACCGGCCAGCAGTTAGGGTCGCTCGGTTTCAACGGACCAGGATTTAGTTCACAAGCAATCAATTTTTCGGGCGTACCATTTCCGTCAGTCATAACGATTCCTGCAATCGTGAACCCTCCCGTGGCCCCATACGCAACGACAACGGCGTATGGGTTTTCCCCTCATTTGCAATTGCCATACACACTTCAGTGGAATGCCAGCATTGAACAGGCACTGGGCAAGTCGCAGTCCCTCACAGCTTCCTATGTCGGTTCGCACGCAGCAAGATTGCTACAGAGAAATCAATTTAATGTACCCAACAACCCAAATGTATCTACCCTTCAAATCATTAAGAACGGACTCACCTCAGACTACAGCTCTTTACAAGTCCAGTTCCGGCGGAGGCTGAGCCAAGGTTTGACGGCGTTATTTTCCTACACCTGGTCTCACTGTATCGATTATGGTTCTGCAAATCTCGTCATTGGGTACCTGCGCGGGAACTGCGATTTCGACGTTAGGCACAATGTTTCGGCGGCCATCTCTTATGATTTGCCAAACCTAGGACACAACGGATTTGAAAGCGTCATTCTGCACCACTGGGGTCTCGACGACCGGTTTATCGCGCGAACCGGATTTCCAGTAAACCTAAACGGAAACTTCCTCCAGCAGCCAAATGGACTGTTCTTTAATGCGGGTCTCAATCTTGTTCCAGACCAACCCATCTACTTATACGGTGCTAATTGCGATTCTATTCTCCAAGGATTGGGGGATCTTCCTCCAGGGCACTCGTGTCCTGGAGGCCGTGCGATTAATCCCAATGCCTTCGTTGACGTAACTTCTGGGCTCGGTGACGCTCCGCGGAACTTTGCAAGGGGTTTTGGAGCCTGGCAAATGAACTTGGCTATTCGGCGGGATTTTCCGATTCACGAAAGGCTGAAACTTCAATTTCGCGCGGAGGCTTTCAATATTTTCAATCACCCGAACTTCGGCACAATCGACTCGTTATTAGGCGACCCCGCCTTTGGACAGGCTACTGCGACGCTCGCGAATTCGCTCGGCGTCCTGAATTCACTTTACCAGCAGGGAGGGCCACGCTCGATGCAATTTGCTCTCAAGCTTATGTTTTAGGTGTGCCCCAAATCGCTCGCACGAACAGATTGCTCACGTGTGGTTGGAGGGCCTTGTGTAGGGCTCCCCCGGAGCTTACTTAGTGACCGTTGGACCAATTTCACGAGGGCAGAAATGAAGCAACCGCACCCTGGCATCGGTTCAGGTTCTCTTGCGCGCCTCGTGCCTTCCATCGTGACCTGTCTCTCGATTATCGTTCCGACCGTACGCAGTCAAGTGGTCCGCACCAAAACTAGTGTTCCCGAAAAGCACGAAGCACGTCCTGTAACCGTCGCCGACGCCATTGAGATGACCAAGTTGGTCGGCAGCCCTGCTTATGACAGCGGAACTTCCACCGAACACAATCCGGCCCTCTTTTCTCCGGATGGAACGCACCTTGTTATCGTCACAAGAAAGGGGAATATCGACAAGAACATAAACGATTACGCTCTGATCTTATTCGATACCAATCAGGTACTCCGCTCTCCCACTCCCGTGGTGCTGGCATTGTTATCGTCATCTTCAAATAGGCCTGGGATTCAAGACATCCAGTGGGTGGATGACCGTACGATTGCATTCCTTGGAGAGAATACAGGTGAGTTGCAACAAGTTTACGAAGTGGATTGTCAAACGAAGCGGCTCACGAAACTTACCAGTCACTCGACGAGCGTAATTGCTTACGCAATTGCGCCGAATGAGGACAGATTCTTTTTCCAAGCGCACCGTCCGGCGGAGGCGCTCTTTGACGAGAAAGCCGGGAGAGACTCGCTGGTCGTATCCAGTCAGCGTTTATCAGACCTATTAGCCGGCGAAAGTAGATGGGGTTCTGGCAATTTCGTAGATTTGTTCAGCAAAACGAGGAACCGAGAGGAAGAAGTTCCGGTCAGAACGCGAGCCGATCTCGCTCCAGCTCATATCTGGCTATCACCGGATGCCCGATATCTTATCGGAGCAACTCTGGTTGCGCACATTCCGGACATCTGGAACGACTATAAGGATCGTTGGGTGCAAGAGCGTGTCCGGACTTCTCCGCTGCACGGGGACTCGCCACTACTCTATCAGTATTCGTTAATCGACACGGAGTCGGGTCAAACCGAGGTCCTGCTCGATGCCCCCCTCGGCGACGATATACCTGAGGTTCTTTGGTCTCAGGATAGCAACTCAGTCGTTGTCGCGGGAGTCTATCTGCCTCTAGATATTGCGGATACAACTGAGCGAAAGTTAAGACAGTCAAAGAAAATGATTGCGGAAATTAGAATACCTAGCCTAGACATCTTGCCCATCAGTTCACGAGAGATATGCTCGCTGCGATGCTCACTTAGATGGGACCCGAGAAGTGACAAACTTGTCGTTGAGTCAACTATCTATTCAGGATCCTCCGTTCCCGATGGAGCTTCACTTGCATTTCAAAGGGCGGCCGCGGGGTGGGCCGAAGTTGAGCTTCCAAACTTCGGTCAGGGACACAGCGGTCAGATAGCCGTCAATTTGGAGGAAGACATGAACACTCGTCCAAGATTGTTCGCCAAGGACACCCAGACAGGCCAAAAGTCACTCCTCTTAGACTTCAACCCTCAGTTCAAGGATCTCAACTTTGGTCAAGTACAGGACGTTACTTTCAAAGCCACCGACGGTCGCAAAGTGAGCGCAGGACTTTACCTACCTCCTCATTACGCCAAGGGGAACACATATCCTCTTGTGATTCAAACGCATGCTTGGAATCCGGAGAGATTCTGGATCGATGGTCCATGGCCGTCTGCGTTTGCCGCGCAACCACTTGCCGGCAAAGGATTTGTCGTGCTGCAATTGAGCGAAGACTTGCACGTCGTATCGACCCCTGAAGAAGCTCCAAAAGAAGCGTCGGCATATGAAGGCGCTGTAGAATTTCTTGATCGTTTAGGAGTTATTGATCGTAATCGCGTAGGCCTCATTGGATTCAGCAGAACAGGTTTGGGCGTAGAACACGCGCTCACGCACTCAAAGTATCACTTCGCTGCTGCCATCATCGCCGACGGGAGCGATGATGGGTATTTTAGCTATTTGTCCATTCTCCCTTCCTTATCCTGGCGCTGGCCGGACTTTGAAGGTCTCAACGCAGGTTCGCCCTTTGGTAGCGGCTTGTCCGCTTGGTTGAAGAATTCTTCCGGCTTCAACTTAGCGAGAGTAACTGCCCCGGTACGCGAGGAGGCCTATCATCCGTCGTCGCTCCTCTATGCATGGGAATGGTTTGCGGGTTTGTCGCGGTTGGGCAAGCCAGTCGAGCTTATTTACATGCCAGATGCGACTCATGTCTTGGTTAAGCCACGCGATCGACTGAACTCTCAACAGGGGAGTGTGGACTGGTTTTGCTTCTGGTTGAGAGATGAGGAAGACCCTGATTCAGCTAAAGCCGAGCAATACGCCCGCTGGCGCGAACTGCGCAAGATGGAACAGGAAAATGAGGCTAAGGCGAAAGCTGCAACAGTCAATTGAAGATGCTGCTTCAGCAAACAAGGGATCCAGTTCGACGCCGGTTGCGGCCTCGATTGCCGTCGGTGGGACGGCTTGGGAAATCGCCGAGTAAAAATGATCCGGTGCCGATGGCCGGGTCGAGGAAGCGCAGCGTCGTCTTCCCTAGTGTTTTGTACGCGTAGCGCGCGGGCTCCAGCGCAAGTTCAAGTGGTGTCGCGAACTGTCCCCATTTGTTGCGTTCTGCCGCCGTGTTCGGGCTGTCCAGACGGGTTTCTCAGCCTGTCGGCCTCCCTCGATGGTTTGGTGTGCGGCAGTTCTCATGGCGTCAGATCCCCAGCCGGTCGAGCATCTGAAACAAAATTCCTGCGATCTTTTTGAGATGTGCACGCAGGACGTCCGCTGCCAGATGCGGAGGAAGCTTGCCCTGTTCGAGCGTGCCTATGAGATTCTTGGCGGAATCGGCCAGTCCGATGAGCCTGTCGCGCGCCACCGGCGGGCATGTAGACACCGTAAAGTTGGCAGAATGCCGGGATTGGTCTTGATCACATCCACTGTGATCATGGTCAAGCCTTTGGTGAGGACGAGGCCCTGCTCGACGCTCTCGATGGAGTTCGTGCGCGTATCCCGATACGCCTTTGGCGCAAACTTCATGAACCACTGATTGAACTGATCAACTGAGGCGCGGGTGTCTGCCTTCCACAAATGTGGCTTATCGGCATTAATGGGCACGAGCTAATTTAACTGCCACTTAATAGATTGCAACTCTTGGCGGACGCCGAGTGCCCCCTTATCCTAAGGGTGAGAAAAGCTCGATCAAATTGCCGTCGAGGTCAAACAGATAGTAGGACACCGCCCGGACCCAATCATGGGAGGCCGGCCCATGAAGATCTATCCCTTTGGAGCGTAGCCTTTCAACAAGTTCATCGAGATTCTTGTGCGGAATATGCAATGCGAAATGGACGGTACGATGACGCGGCCCGGCGGGCGTCGGAGAGTAATCTTCATACGCCATCCGTCCCTGGTGCAGGCCCAGTCGCTGCTCGCTTCCCGGTTCCCCGGTACAAAACCACGCCCAACCCCATCTCTCATCCGGTGCTTCTGGGTCGCGCTCGAGTCCCATCACTTCGGAATAAAATCGAGCGGATTCAAAAACGTTTGCCACGTTTAGCACAACTTTGGATATGCCGGCTGTTATGGCCATCGCTTGACCACCAAAGGAGTGTCGGCTAGAAGGGTCGCGCTAAGCAGAACTTTTCTCGAAGCAGTTAAAACTGTGCCAGAAATGCATATGACTGCGAGCATCCGATCGAGGTTCATCAAATCAGCAACCGTTGCCACACGATTGGTCCGCGGCATTGAGTCCCCTTGGCCGATCAAATCTCGACGTTGCGCGGGTCGATGAGGACACGGAAGCCGCCTAATCTTCCCGTCCTCCCACGCAGTAGAGACTAATAACAAAGGCCTTGTCTTCGGCAATTTAATTCGGCTTATGTTGTTAGTAACGTCCGTTAAAATATGCACATTACCTCGCCTACGGGCGTGAATTCGAAGGAAGTCTTCAGGACTCTTCACGCCGAATATGAATTACTCCACCGGCGTAGCTACCTTCAGGGCCGGAGTGAATACCAATTCCTATGACCTTCGGATCGATAGGGTTCTGACATCTCTGACGCAGTGTTTCGAATTGGCTCTTCAGTCTGTCGGCCTCACGAGGGTCGGTTACTTCCAGATAGAGCGAACTCTGCTCCTGCTCGATGACCAACTCTGCAATAAGAGGCCCCATCAGCGAAGTATCGGCGAACGCCATGAGGACTGCGCCAGATTTCCCTGTTGTAGTGGTGCAAACGCGGTCGCAATAGAACGTGGCTCGTCGCCCGTCGAGGTAGAAACGCCCAGGCGAGAACTGACTTTTCTCGGTACCTCTCTCGAAGTCGAACAACCATGTTTGCGCCAGCATGCTGCAGATGTTTAGCGAAATATAGATTGCGAACAACGCGTCTTCAGTAGTACGCGGGACCACCTGATACCGAATGTCCATATTCGGAGCAAGAGCTGAAAGGGCGTCGATAGAGGGTTTGAGCCAAGCGTAGGTTGGTCGTAGCCCTGCAAGTTCTTTGAAAATCTCGTTGTCGAGCTTGTGGGAGCGCCTTTGGGCCGTGATACCCGCCCGCCTAAGACCAATTTTTGGGAATTTTTCAGCGGCCGCATGGGCGTTGAAAATCGCTCCTTGCGTATCTTCATTCATCTTCAAGGAAGTCGAAGCATTTTCGAGATCGAATAGGGCCCGCCTCAGCAGTTCTCGTTCTGGAGTCGAAAAATGCAGGTCGTCAACGCTCAGGTTGTAGATTTTGTATACGCTGGACGCTGCAAGCATCGCCTTCTCACCCCAAACGCTAAATTCCTCCTTCGTCATGGACTCCGCGACTTGCCGTGGGAGGCCCTCAATGTAGTCAGTGAGCCGAACCACAGTTTCGGAAGTTATGACTGGAATGGCGAGCAGGTATCACTGAATTGAGAGCCGGCTACGTATGCAGCTAGTGCGAAATCGATCGGGGTCAACTGATCGTAATTCCCCACCCACATTCCCGCCAGGAAGTACGCCGGTTCGATTATCCCTCCGAAGCCGAAATTGTGGGGCGGGTCACTGGCGTGGCGATGCGAATCGTGAGAGAACAAACGCCAGACTCGCCGCAATCATAGGGTTGAGTTGTCGCTGTCATTTTTTCCGGCGAACATGGGCATTTTCAAATAAGCACTTTCTGACACACGCACGAAGTTTTTCAAGAAACACCTTGCGCACTACTGTGATGGCTTTCTCATAGATTCAAGGCTCGAGCCGCAGCTATCTGCGAATACCACCGAGAAATTCCATGCGGAAACGAACTTGCCCGCAAAACCCTGTCGGCTTTGGAGTATCTTCTTATTTACTCCTTCAATACATACCCAAGCGAACGTCCAAGCGGTCACCGGAGGCAATGCTAGTATTTTTTTCCACGCCACACGCAACGAGACGCAGACACAATGCGGCCTATTTCGATCAGCCCGATAGTTCCTTTTACATGCTGGGAGAACCGAAATCTCGCCCTCAGCTGCGAAGCTGGTTCGTATTTGCTATTTTGACGGGAGCCGTTCTGGCTCTCGCACTGGTTGTACTTGGAAGCTGGATATTTTAAAGCCGCGGAACTCCATTGCTCACTCGGCTCCCCCACGATACATTTGAGAAAATCCCGATCTCGTAAGTATTGAGGACTTACGCCGCGTTTACCGGAGGTCCCTTTCCGCCTGCATCGAGACCCGCCCGTGTAAACCCAAACGTAAGCTGTTCTGTCGTCCTTGTCTCACGCCGTTTTCGTTTGTCCGTCCTTCTATCGGCGCGCTCTCTCGACGCTCCGAGACGGGTGCGTCCCGGCGTCAGGTGCCAGACGCCTCCGGTTTTCGCTAGCACCTCTCGCGCCAGCGAGAGGCCCGTTGAGAATTTTTTCACGGCGCACCCGGTTTGTGCGGTTTATCAGGACTTAGCCCGCAAGCGATCTCTCTTCGTTGACTTGCATTCTGCCTCAACCTAAGATGTGCGCAAATGGTGGAAATCCCATCTCGCATTGGCCAAACCGTCTCGCACTACAGAATCATCGAAAAGCTCGGTCGTGGCGGCATGGGTGTGGTTTACAAGGCTGAAGATGCAACCCTGCATCGGTTCGTGGCGCTCAAGTTTCTGCCGGACGAAGTTGCGCAAGACCATCAAGCGCTCGAACGCTTCCGCCGAGAGGCGGAGGCAGCATCGGCATTAAATCACCCGAACATTTGTACAATTCACGAAATCGCCGAAGACAACGGCCAAGCCTTCATCGTGATGGAATTCTTAGATGGCGTCACGCTGAAGCACCGTATCGCTGGCCGTCCGATGGAAATCGAAACCGTTCTTGATTTGGCTATCCAAGTGGCGGACGGGCTCGACACGGCCCATACCGAAGGGGTCATTCACCGGGACATCAAACCGGCAAACATTTTTGTGACCAAGCGCGGCCACGCCAAGATTCTCGACTTCGGTTTGGCAAAGCTGGCTCCATCGGCTCGTATCGCGCAAGGTATGGGCGTTTCCTCGATGCCAACGTCCCCAGCGGAAGAACTGCTGACGAGCCCTGGTACCGCAGTCGGCACGGTGGCTTATATGTCGCCTGAGCAGGTGCGCGGGAAGGAACTGGATGCACGCACCGACCTCTTTTCATTTGGTGTTGTGTTGTATGAGATGGCGACGGGCGCTCTCCCCTTTCGTGGAGACACATCGGGATTGATTACGGATGCGATCCTGCATAACGCTCCGGTCGCTCCTGTAAGGTTGAATCCCGATGTACCGGCGGGGTTAGAGCGAATCATCAACCGAGCTCTCGACAAGGGCCGGGAACTCCGTTATCAGCACGCCTCGGACATTCGAGCTGAATTGAAGCGGCTGAAACGCGACACGGATTCGGGCCGAATTTCGTCATCGGGGGAAGAGTCGGTTCCGGAGGTCACTGCGGAGCCCACAAGTCGCTCGACCGCGACGGCTCAGCTGTCAGCGGGGCTTGCGCGGAAGCGATATGTTGTTTTGGCCGTTTGCATCGCACTCCTGGCAGCAGCCTTTGTGACGTATCACTTTTGGTTCCGGTCGAACACTCCGAGCGTCCCCGCAAAGATTACACAAATCAGCCAGTGGAACAAACCGATGTACGACGCGAGGCTTTCTCCTGACGGCCACGCTGTAGCGTTTGTCTCACCGGCGGGCCCCATCATGCAAGTGTTCCTCATGCTCACTTCTGGTGGAGAGCCTCTTCAGCTCACGAATGACGAGGGCGACAAGGATGTGGACAATTTCTCGCCCGACGGCAGGGAGGTCTACTACCATAGGTCACTCGGTCGGGACGAAGTCTGGGCCGTGCCTACACTCGGAGGCAATCCGCGCCGTGCGGCGTCTGCGGCCTATTTGGTTCCATCGCCGGACGGGGCTTCCGTTTTTTATGCGAAGTCTGGCGACCCGGGAATTTTTCGTGCGGGCAAATCAGGACTAAACGAAGGATCACTCTATAGACCCCAAGACACTGGTCTGTTCTACTTCCCAATGCTGCTATTTCCTGGCGCCAATGACCTGCTTGCTGCTGGTCTGCGAATGGACTCGTCGAACACGCGTCTTGTCAGAATAAACTTGACCAGCCATGAGGTGGTGGATTTAGGAGAGATTTCCGCCAATGCGAACAATGATGACAAGCCTGACATCACGTGGGCCGAACCAGGCAATTCCGTACTACTCAGCCGCACTGTAAACGGGCTAACGAACATCTGGAAGTACAGCTTGAAAGACCGGAGCCTAACGCAGATTACTTTCGGAGCGGGACCCGACTACTCGCCGATGCCAGACCCGGGAGGAAAAGGGATTTACTTTGTGAATGGCAAAACCTCCGGTTTCCTGACCGCGTACCATATTCATTCGAAGGCATCCACGGACATAGTGTCGGAGGACGCAACTCAGCCCGCCATTTCGCCGGATGGGAAGCGCGTGATGTATATCACGCTCCCCGCATCCGATAGGAACGAACTCTGGGTGTCTGACATCGACGCCGGCAACAAAGTGAAAATCGACACGGGAGAGCTCCTGAACACGGGCACTTGGGCTCCGGACAGTTTTCACCTATCTTTCTTTGGGGGAGCCAACGCAGCGGAGAAAGCCTACATGGTCGGCGCAGATGGCAGCGGTCTTCGTCAGCTGCCCCCAATGGGAGGTAAGCACTTCGCCGCCGTGGTATGGAGCCATGACCAGAAATCGGTTTACCCGAGTATGGCGGCGGGCAACGAGTCGACATCTGACATTTGGAAATGGAGCGTGGACGGTTCGAATCCGGAGAAGTTGGTGGACGATTGCGGCTTGGTTACCGATGCTGAACCCGGCGGGCGGTACCTGCTTGGCCTCCAATTGTTTGGAGAACGGACGGGAATCTATGAGGTGTCCATATCCGACAGGAAATGCATCCCGCTGCTCCCCGGCGTAGTAACCTTCAATGCGACTTTTGCTCGCGACGGCAAGTCGTTCTTGTATGCGGTTGCTTCTCGCGGTGAAGTCACGATTTACCGGCAGTCTTGGAGGGACGGCAAACTCATCGGGGCAGCCCAGGTCGCGTCGAAGGTCTCCTTTGCTTTTCCGCTGAATCACGCCGGTGGTAACGCCTACGATTTTTCCAGGGACCTTTCCACCATCGTCTATGCTCGCCCCGGCGGCCACGCCGACCTGTATCTTCTGAGTCAGAAATAAATCCTGGTCGCGAAGTCGCAATCCTGCCGGTCCGCGCGGCTAAGTCCTGGTAAGTCGGAAACTTGCCGTCAACCACCGGGGTATTGATCTTGCTGGAGACCACAGTACCGACAGTCGCGCCATCTCGTCTGTGTTTGCGTAGAACCCTTCAATTGCGCTCGCCAGTAGTAGAGCTTTCCACAGCGTGGGCAGCGAAATCGGTTTAATCACAAGCCAGCAGCGATGTATGACACATCCAACTGGTGCTCGTCTTGTCCACGCGTGTCTCCTTCTTAACATTCTCACGTGTGAAAACAAGAGAGCTTTCTGGTACTTTCTTCAGGGATGCAGCGTAACAGGACAAAAACCGTGGCCCCGGACGAAGAGTGCATCGCGCAGGGCCACAAGTTCCTTTGTCAAATTGATCGGGGAATGGACGGTCATAGCGGCGCGGTGCTGGATGAGCACGGAGTAATTCGCTGGCGGTATGGGATCCGTAAAAACTCCTCCGTCCGTCGCCTCGGGAATCCGTTCAATAAGCCAGATTTCGTTATTGCTGATCCAGACGGAAGAGACGAAGTCGTCATCCGCAGAGCTTCATTTATCCCTTCCGTCTTTGACATCAGAGTGGCAGGCAAGATCAATGGCCGGGTAAGGATGTGCAGCCCGTTCCGAAATAAGTACGCCATCGACATTGATCGGGTAAATTCGTGGACATTCCGCATGCCGCTGTTCACGACTCGATTCTTCGGAGATTCCAGCGCGGGGCCGGAAATCAGGGTTGCAGTCGGACGTTCCAAAATGGAGTGGAGCGTCCTTATCAAACGCGACGCCAGTGAATGGCCTCTTTTAGCTGCGCTGGCCTTCAT
>Ga0207015_1087_pt1 | contig 30876 bp, 22 predicted proteins | sample Alteio_BWMinCont_53_FD_153486 | JGI IMG/M metagenome (GOLD analysis project Ga0207015, IMG submission 153486) | Enriched cells from forest soil in Barre Woods Harvard Forest LTER site, Petersham, Massachusetts, United States -... | ecosystem: Environmental > Terrestrial > Soil > Temperate forest >...
CCACTACATTTCAGCTATCAACGCTTCCTGGAAAACCAATTGCGCGCCAAATTTGGTTTCATCGGCACGCCGATTCGATTCAACCAGCGCCTCAAAAAGCGCGGATCGCGGCATCGCGAAAGACGCGACCCTCGCGACTCCTAACCGTCGTTTCTGCGCGGTCCTTGCTTATAACAGAGATTGTTGATGTGCTGGATGTCAAACGACGCGAAGAAACCTCGCCATAGATCTGCGGTGTAAAACGCATCAAAGATTTTTTGTGGCCGTAATTCAGCCCGCCATCACCAAGAAGGAACCCGCGCCCGCCTAGCGCGAGATATTCTCGATGGGCAGCGACGATTCCTCTCATCACCAAGACGGCGCCTGCGCGACCGTTTTTGCGCTTCCATTTTTCGACTTTATGTTCATTTCCACCGCGGGCAGAGTAGATGCCACGCAGATATTCGTCAAGGGAATTGAGAAGGAAAAGCCGAGGAAGTTGTTAATGTTTTGTAACGATTCTGAGACTGAGGGGAAGAGACCAGAAGCGAGTTTCCCTCCGTGTTCCGAGCGATTTGTCCCACGTTATGCAAGGTTAATTTGAGAGGGCGGGCATCCCGATTGCTCGATGGAGTCATCTTTAGTAGTCTCTACTATTGTGCTTACGCCAGTAGTGCCAACCTTAGCGATGAGGGGTGAGTAATTTGCGGGGACTATTTCGACTGCCTTTCTGGCTTCTGATTTTAGCGGCCATCGTTCTGCCATCGTGCGGCCAGAATGTGAATTATCCTTCGCCGACATTGAACGCAGTCAGTCCGACCAGTATCACCACCAACCAGCCGAATCCGTTTGTTCTGACGGTAATCGGAAGCAATTTCGTGCAGCAGTCTGCAATACAGTGGAACGGCAGTCCTCTCACGGACACCGTTTTCGTGAACACGGGACAGCTGACGGCTGTTATTCCGCCTTCCTTTTACGCGGCTCCGGGAACGGCGATGATAACCGTAGTTACTCCTCAGCCGGGCGGCGGGACCACTCAAGCCATTACTTTCAGCGTTGGGCCCACGATAAGTCCGATTCCGCATATTTCTTCACTGTCCCCAGCGGGAGTCTTGACCGGAGGTGCGGGCTTCACGCTTCGTGTGTTCGGCTCAAATTTTGTGCAACAGTCCACTGTCGCAGTGAATGGCAGCAACCGCCAGAGTGGTTTTGTGAATTCCACAGAGATTGATGCCACGTTGAACTCCACCGACATCGCCACAGCCGGAACCCTGCAGATTATCGTTACAAATCCCGTGAATCCCCCACCGGGGGGCGGCTCTTCGAATTCGTATCCATTGAACGTATTGAATCCGCTGCCGACAGCAACTGGTGTCAGTCCTGCTAGCGTGCAGGCAGGCAGTACCCCGACTACGCTAACTGTGACGGGGACAGGCTTCATCAATCAAAGCTCTTTCATTACGGTGAACGGAACACAGCGCCCGACTACATTTATTAGCGCCACGCAAGTAAGCACGCCGTTGACCGGCTCTGATCTCCTGGTGGGCGGCGTAAACCAAGTACAAGTGGTGAACTCGACGCCCGGCGGCGGAGCATCCACCACGCTGACATTTGCGGTGAATCCTACGCATTTACTTGGTTTACCCGTGCTTGTGGATCTTGCTGCCGACGGATCACAGGCGAACCAGGGAATCTGCGGAGGCCAGTTGGATTGTCAGAATGGCACGCTCGGTCTGAAATTAACAACGGTAGGGCCTTCCACAAGCACGACCGGTCAATATATAGCTTTTGCGTCTGTATCCAATAATTTGATCTTGAACGAGCCCAACAATGGCGGCGTCGTTTTCGTTCGTAATTCATGCTTAGGGGTTGCGTCGTGCACGCCGGCAACTAGCGCTGTGAGCACGGATCCCAACGGCAACGCAGCTAATGGCGCGAGCTCCGAGCCTTCACTGGATGCGGCAGCGAGCGATGCTGCGTTCACTTCGCTGGCTACCAATTTGGTTACGAGCGTCGGAGTGCCTGCCGGAATAAGCCAGATCTATTGGCGGCCTGTATGCTTGCCGACTTCTACCACCACTTTGTGCAATGTGACGCCCACGACTTTCGTAACTCAACTCGTTTCCGTGTCAGCGGACGGTCTGACCGCCGGAAATGGCGACAGTTATAATCCATCGATCAGTTCCGACGGCAGGTTCGTTGCATTCGTTTCACTGGCGACGAACCTTGTTTCCGGTATTTCTCCCGACGGCGTTACACCTCAGGTGTATTTGCGCGACACCTGCAGCGGAGTAACCGGGACGACTTGTACTGGCACAACCTATCTGATATCCACACCGGACGGGACGACGCCAGGCAACGGCGCCAGTTCGAACCCTTCGACAGCTTCGAGCGGATTGTATGTTTCGTTCACATCCGTCGCGACGAATTTGGGCGCAACCGCTCCCAATTCAAACGGCGCCGAAGAAGTTTTTGAGCGCAGCACATGCTTGACAGAGGAATGCACGGCAAACACAACTCTGCTATCCACGCCCGATGGCGTGACCCCCGCTGACGGCGCCAGTTCGGAGTCCTCTATCTCGAGTACGGGCAGGTTTATTGCGTTCGCGTCCACCGGAACGAATCTGGTGACCGGTGCAGGTCCCACACAGCAGATCTATTTGCGGGATACGTGCATTGCGATCGTGACGGCATGCACCCCTTCGACCACGCTAATTTCCATTACGACCAGTGGCGTTCCGGGAAACGGCACAAGCGAATACCCGAGCATCAATAACACGGGCCAGTACGTGGCATTCGCTTCCTTCTCCTCCAATATTGCCAGCACCACGAATGGGGTCGAGAATATTTTTGCGCGAAATACATGCGAAACGATTACGACCGAGTGTACGACGAGTACGGTGTTGGTAACTCAAGGAGCGGGCTCGGGTTCGACACCCGCGAACGGTAATAGCCTGGTGCCGTCAATTAGTCAGGACGGCACTACGGTTAGCTTGCTTTCCTTCGCCAGCAATTTGGTTCCCCGTGACAACAACGGGCTCGAAGACATCTTTCTGGGTTCCACCACTTTCACGGCTTCTACTACGACAGCGGAGCTCACTCCGCAGGATGTGCCGCGAGCCGCTGAAGCTCGGCATCGCGCGCGGTGACCAGCGTGAAGGTTAGCGACTCGCGCGGAACGCTGGTGACGAACGGACCCACTACCCAGCCAAGTCCGGTGGGAATGTCGCGCGTGAGCGAAACCGACTGGCACTCCACGTAAGTTCCTCCGTCTTTTTCCTGAAATCTCCAATAGGTATCCATACCCCACAAGAAGCCGCGGTCATGGCCTTGCGGATCCAGGCGCTCGTTGGACTCGCCGGGATTTTCCACTTCCTGAATGCGCGTGGCGTGCGAGCGGCTCCAGGCGTGTGTGGCGTCCAGGACGTGGTAGTGAACTTGATGATCCGTGTCATTCACGACGGTGATGACTTTCTTTTTGTAAAAGCGCAGGTTCACCAGGAAATCGTCGCCTTGATGCTGCAGGATTTTTGAGCGCTGAATGTCCGGGCGGAAATAATCCTTCTTATGATCGTAGTCCTGCATGAATTCCAGGGTTTGCGCCAGATTTGCGCCGGGTATGAAAACAGTGCCAATCCAGTGATGAATTAGCGCTCCAGGAGCCGCGATCGGATTGCCGTTGTCCAGCGTCTCGAGTCGTTCGATTACTACGCCACCTTTGAGTAACTCGGCATAGTAAGCGTCGCGGTGTGTTGTTTGGGATGCTAGATCGATCCATAGATATGGAGTTGCTTGCGCAAGCTGGGTATCGATCTTGCCTTGGGTGAGTTGGAGGTAATGGTTATACGCGGCGAGCGCCTCCGGTTTCAGGTCATCAGCGCTAGCCGAACCCGATAGGGAGAAAAAACAGGCAAGGACGATTGCAAGGCGGGTCATTGTTGGTTTCGTTTTGGGCACGCCTAAGTTTCCTCGCGATCAGTTCCAACTACTTGCAGAGATCTAGCGACGAGCTACAACCACATTACGTCGTCAGTTGTTAAGACGCAATCCAGCAACGAAACGATGTCGAAAACTGAAGAAGTTTTAATTGCCTGGTATGCGCAGACCCCGCTGCCGGAGGGGGTCAGGAGGAATTACGCCGGCAGGAGGGTTGGACGGGTTGGCTAGCGTGCCCGGCTCCTTTTTTTTGTGGAACCGTCGTCCCCGCATCGCAGCCATCCAACCCGCAGTGCAATGATGGAATATGGAATGGGAGCGACCAATGGCTCGGCTGGTTCATTTCTTAAGGTACCGGGGTTTTAGTACTGTCTTTCTATCTCTGTCTACAGCCACCCAAAATTCGGGGTTAGCCTTTTCCGGCGCCTGTGTCGGCATATAAGCTTCCCCTTGACAACCTACAAGAGCGGTGGCAGCCTCTTCCTCTAGTTTATCTAGGGGGGACGGCCCATTATCGTTCGGAAGGGGGAAATATGAAATTCGCCAAATTACTTCTGGTTCTTGCGGCAACCCTGGCCGCCACGCCGGCGCGCTCAATGCAACTGAGTCCGGTGCCTGGAGACCATCGTTCGGCCGACCGCGACGCGATCCGAAACCACATCGACAAGATCTTCCAGGCTTACATTCAGAAAAACGCTGAGGTAATTCGCGCCACCCACGCGAAGGACTGGACGGGTTTCCAGAATTCCTCGCGCACCACGGTCCAGGGCATCGATCAATACATGGATGGCGCTAATGGATTTCTGAAATCTCTTGTGAGGATGACCGGGTACAAGATGGTCGAATTCAACGTCATTTTCTACGGTGACGTTGCGCTAGTGCCCTACATCGCCGATGTGAACTACGAATATGAGGGGCATACATCTCCGGAAAAGCTTCGCATCCTGGACATCTACGCAAAATTGGGAGGCGATTGGGTGCAAATTGGCTCGGATACCACGCTGCATCCCGATTCACTCGCAGCTGATTTGCAGCGAGCGCAAACGGTGGACCCGGAAGAAAAGCAGGAATTGCTTACGGCTCGCGAGGCTGTATGGCGCTCGTGGTTCTCAGACGACAGTCCGCGCCTGGCGGAACTCTTGCCTTCTGAATTGATTGCTATCGATCAGAGCGAAAACTGGGAAGGCCGCAACGAAGTTCTCGCCGGCTCTAAAGATTTTGTCGCCAAGGGCGGCAAACTCGTACGCCTGGAATTTCCGGAGACGCAAGTTCAGATGTACGGATATACCGCCATTGTCTATTCGAAATATCTGTACGAAATCGAAATGGACGGAAAGCGCTCGACGCATTCAGGACGCGCCACGGAAATGTTTGTCGATCGTCAGGGAAAATGGGTCAACGTGGGTTGGCATCTGGACTCTGGCAGTTAATTGTCTGATCTTCGACTCAAGGAGAAATGAATGGCTCCGTCGATGGAAATACTGCAAGGCACGCTGGATTTGCTAATCCTCAAAACGCTCGCGCTAGAGCCGATGCACGGTTGGGGCGTGGCGCAACGTATCCAGCAAGTTTCGCGCGAGGCGCTCCAAGTACAGCAAGGCTCGCTCTATCCTGCGCTGTACCGCCTGGAACGCAAGAAATGGATTCGCGCCGAGTGGGGCGCCTCCGAGAATAATCGTCGTGCGAAGTTTTATTCCCTCACCAAGACCGGGCGCCAGCAACTCGAGCGGGAAATGGCGGACTGGGAACGGCTTTCCTCGGCTGTGACGTTGATTCTTCAACGGGCCTGAACTTCACGAGGGAGCCATGAGTTAAGGAGCGCAAGCCATGAATTTCTTGCGGCGCCGGAATCCCGGCAGTCAGTGGGAAGACAATCTCAATGAAGAACTGCACTTCCATCTGGAAAAACAGATGACGCTATACATCTCTGCCGGCCTGTCCGCAGAAGAAGCGCGCCGCCAAGCTCTATTGGAATTCGGCGGCGTGGAATCAGTGAAAGAAGAATGCCGCGAACATCGCAAGGCATTTTTGCTGGAAACACTGTGGACTGACTTGCGCTACGCCCTGCGTATGTTGCGTATGAACCTCGGCTTTACTGCGATTGCGGTTTTGACGCTTGCGCTTGGCATGGGGGCCAATACGGCAATCTTCAGCGTGCTCGATGCCGTGGTCCTGAAACCACTTCCCTATCCGCAAGCGGACCGTTTGGCTTTGATTTGGACGGAAATGAAGAGAGCGGGACAAAGCCGTGCGCCATCTTCCGGACCCGACCTGCTGGACATTCGCCATCGCGCCAAGTTGCTTCAGGATGCCGGCGGGATTTGGGTTGGCAGCGCAGCGGTGACCGGCACGGGCGAGCCCGAACAGATCAAGTTGGGGTTTACAACCGCGAATTTTCTTTCGCTTCTCGGCATTCCTCCCGCCAAGGGTCGCTTGTTCAACGCTCAAGACGAGTTGGAAAACGCTGGTCCAGTTATCATTATCACCGATGGCTTATGGCGCCGGAAATTTGGCGGCGACGACAATATCATTGGGCGTTCTTTAAACATCGATGGATGGGCAGCGACGATCGTTGGCGTCATGCCCGCATCGTTCCGCCTTCTTTTCCCCGAAGATGCGAGTGTTCCGCCGGACGTGCAAGCCTGGGTTCCCTTTGGCTACGATCTCTCGGGCGCGCCGCGAGATTTGAACTATCTTCGAGTGGTTGGCCGGCTTCGCCCTGGTGTAATCCTAGCTCAGGCTCGCGAAGAATTGCATTCCATTGCAGCGCAGCTTCGCGCCGAATATCCGGTGGATTCCAAAGCGGGTATTGATTTCGAAGCATTCTCGCTGCAACAGGACACCACCCGCGATACACAACCTTCCGTCTTGGCGCTATTTGTTGGAGTTGGACTCGTCTTGCTCATCGCCTGCGCCAATGTTGCGAATCTTTTGTTGTCTCGCGCTGGCCTGCGGCATAGGGAGATAGCGCTGCGGGCCACTTTGGGCGCGTCACGAAGCCGCCTCATTCGCCAACTTCTCACCGAGAGCGTTTTTCTTTCTCTTCTCGGTGGACTCGCGGGTTTGTTGCTCGGCTGGTGGGGAATGAAATGGCTGCTGGCGCTTCGCCCCAAGTCTATGGTGCTGCTCGACGCCGTGAAATTTAATTTCCCGGTGCTGGGCTACGCGTTTGCGATTTCACTGTTGGCGGGAATAATTTTCGGACTTGCGCCATCTCTGGAAGCGTCGAAAGCCAATCTAAACGAAAGTTTGAAGGCCGCTGGGAGAGGCGTTATTTTCGCCAAACAGCGGTATAGAACATTACTGGTAACAATCGAAGTGGCCCTAGGATTTCTCCTGCTGGTCGGCGCCGGTCTGATGACTCGAACGTTTGCGCGCTTGATTAATGTAGACACTGGATTCCAGAGCGATCACGTATTGACCTTCCAGATCTCTCCTCCAGGGAGCCGTTATCCAAAAGACGCAAATCGCGTTCGCTTGATTTCTCAGTTGAAGAAAAATCTTGAAGGGCTGCCAGGTGTCCAGTCCGTGGGCGGCGTTCATCTTTTGCCATTCGACGATTACGCGAATTGGTACAGCTACTATTGGCTTCCGGGCGCTGGGCAGCAAGATCAGAACACTTTGCTGGCCGACCATCGTTCCATCACTCCCAGTTTCTTTCAAACGCTGGGCATACCTCTGATGGATGGCCGAGACTTTGACGAATCGGACCTTGCCACCCACCGCCGCGTGGTTATCGTGGACGAATCATTGGCCAAACAAATGTGGCCGAACCAAAGTGCGGTGGGAAAAGAATTAAACGTAGAAACGATTCAAGAGGGAGATTTCAGTCGAGCCACCGCGGTTGTGGTCGGTGTGGTAAAGCACACCAAATATCTTCAATTGACTGGCAATGGCCGTCCGCAGATCTATGAGCCATACGCGCAATCCACGCGAGAAATCATGGCGTTCGCCATCCGAACGAAAGGCGAGCCGCAGGCGTTGATCGGAGCCATTCGCACGGAAGTGGCTAAGTTTGATACGAGTCTTCCTGTCTCGAAAGTGCGTTCGATGGACGAATACGTTCGGATAGCGCGGGCTTCGGCGCGCTTTACGATGTTGCTGGCGCTGGCGCTCGCTGGGCTTGCTCTAGCTCTGGCGTCAATTGGAATTTACGGGGTCACATCCTATTCGGTCGCCCAGCGAAAGAATGAGATCGGGATTCGCATGGCGCTGGGCGCTCAAGCGCGCGATATTTTAAAGATTGTGTTAGCCGAGGGAATGGCCGCCGTATTTGCGGGCGTCACCTTTGGTCTCCTTTTGTCTCTGCTGGTAACGCCTATGCTCTCGAGCCTGCTATTTGGCGTTCGTTCAACGGACGCCCTAACCTTCGTAGCCGTAGCCCTGTTTCTTTCCGCTGTGGGATTGCTGGCGTGCTGCATTCCGGCGCGGCGCGCCATGCGCGTGGATCCAATTGTCGCCTTGCGATACGAATGAGGTACGGACAATGAAACGAATCGGACGATGGCTCGTGCCCAAAACATGGGAGCAAGAGCTCAACGACGAACTGCGCTTCCATATGGAGAGGCAAATAGCACTAAGAATCTCTGCAGGAATTCCACCGGAGGAAGCGCGAAGGCAGGCCGTTCTGGAATTCGGCGGCGTGGAAGCAGTGAAAGAAGACTGTCGTGAACAGCGCCGCGGATTTTGGCTGGAAACGCTGTGGGGCGACGTGCGCTACGGATTGCGCCTGCTACGCAAGAATCCGGCCTTTGCAATTGTAGCCATTCTCACGCTAGCCGCAGGCATTGGCGTGACATCTGCTGTTTTCAGCTTCGTCGATCGTAATCTTTTCCGCAGCTTGCCCTATCCCCACGATGATCGCCTGGTGTCGTTTGGTTTGCTGGCACCCATTGAACGAAACGAGTTCTTGCTGGGACGCAGCTATGTGGATTGGCGGAAGGCGCCGGGACCGTTCGAGTCTATGACCTCCATGATTCCCGGCGCCGTCGATTGCGACCTTACCGAAGGGAATCCTGTTCGCCTCTCTTGCGCACAGGTAGAGCAAAATTTTCTTCCGACGCTTGGCGTCCATCCAATTGTAGGACGCAACTTCTTACCGGACGAAGATCGACCCGGTGAGCCAAACGTTGCGCTGATCTCGTACGGGCTCTGGAAAAGCAGATTTGGCGGGAATCCCGACGTTGTCACCAAGACAATTCTACTGGACGGTCAACCTACCTCCATAATCGGGGTACTCCCGGCGAATTTTGAGATGCCCAATTTGCTTTCGGTCGACGTTCTAGTTCCCCAAGGTCTCGACGAAGCGGCTCAGCGCAAATCGGATTCTGGAGCAGTACTGAGGGGCTTTGCGCGCCTAAAGCCGGGAATTAACGCGGGGCAAGCCGCCGCTGCAATGCAACCGTGGTTCGAGCAAGCTCTGCAACAGGCTCCTCCGCAGTTTCGCAATGAGGTACACCTATCTGTTCGCAGTCTGCGCGATCGACAGGTTCAAGACTTACGCCTGGCGTTTTGGGTTTTGTTGGGCGCGGTGCTAGCTGTGCTGCTGGTCGCTTGCACCAATGTCGCCAGCTTATTGCTTGCTCGTGCGACCAGCCGGGAGCGCGAGCTCGCGGTACGGGCAGCTTTAGGCGCAAGCGGAAGCCGACTGATTCGTCAGGCGCTGACAGAAAGCTTGGTGCTCGGAATCTTGGGAGGGGCGGCAGGTTGCTGGGTGGCATATCTGCTGATGCATCTCTTCGTCTCCATCGCTCCGGAAGGAATTCCGCGGTTGCAGCAGGCCACTCTGGATCTGCGCGTTATTGTTTTTACCGTGGGAATTTCACTTTTGTGCGGAATAATTTTTGGCCTCGCGCCGGCGCTGCGGATGCCTACACCCGAATTCTTAAGCGGCAAAGAAGTTCGTACCGCATCACGTAGCCCTCTGCGCCAGCTTCTGGTTGCATCGCAAATTGCTATTTCGCTGATTCTGTTGACGGGCGCCGGCGTGCTGCTCCGGAGCCTTTGGAACCTGCAAAGCGTGCCGATTGGAATTCAAGCGCAGAATATTGTTACTGAAGTGATTTCGCTGGGCCAGTCTCGTTATCCGAATGCGCCGCAACAGGCTGAGTTTTTCGACCGTCTTTTGACGAGCCTCCGAAATCTTCCAGGCGTGACGTCATTGGCCCTGAGCGATTCGATTCCGCCCAGCGGCGCGATGCACTCGACAATTTACGCGGGAATCGAAGTCGCGGGCCGTCCGCGATTTGCCGAAGGCACAGGCGGAATGGTGGCATGGCGTGCCATCACGCCCGGATATTTCTCCGCGCTGGGAATTCCAATCTTGCAGGGCCGCGCTTTCGATGAAGACGATCGCGTGCCCAGCCAAAACTCAATCATCCTAAGCGAACTCCTAGCGCGCGAGCTTTTTCCAAGTGAAGATCCGCTGGGCAAGCCTATGCGCTTTGGTTTGAGTGGTCCGTGGCGCACGGTCGTCGGGGTTGCGGCGGACGTAAAAAATGCCGGACTCGACGCGCAATCGGATCCTGAATTCTACATACCGTGGAAAAATGAGCCTGCGCAATTCCTGGGGTCTGCGTATGTGATTCTCCGCACGCCGCTGAATCCACAAACCGTGGAAAAGTGGATGCACTCGGAAACTGCCAGTCTCGATCCAACGCTCCCGGTAAAGATTGAAACCATGAGTCAGCGCGTTTGGAAACTGGCGGCGCGGCCTCGATTCAATGCTGTGTTGCTTTCGATCTTTGCGGCTATGGGAGTATTGTTGGCCGCTATTGGGATTTACGGCGTGGTCGGATTTCTGGTAACTCGCCAGACGAAAGAGATCGGAGTGCGCATGGCGCTGGGCGCAACTCCCGGCGCTATTTGGAAAATGGTCATGGCAAATGTCGCTCGGTGGACGCTGGCGGGGGCGCTATTGGGCTTGCTCGGAAGTTGGTTCGCTTCTCAACTTCTGCGGTCGCTGCTGTTTCAAGTGCCGGCTCGCGATCCTTGGTCAATTGGAGTGGCAGGTGCGGTACTTTTGATGGTGGCCTTCCTTGCCGCGTGGATACCAGCGCGACGCGCCATGCGCGTGGATCCTATGGTCGCTTTGCGATACGAATGACGAATCTTGCAGGATCCTAGTCACCGCCCTTATTTCGCCGTGGGGGATAATCGCAGAGTAATTTCCGTGGTTTTCTTTGGGCGAATCACGACGCGCTTGGACCACTCCGAAAAGACTTTATTTGAATAAGCGCGGACGTCGTATTGCCCCGCTTCGAATCGCGTGAATTCAAAGTGGCCAGTCGAATCGGTGTGCGCGGCGTGTGGACGCAGGCCGTCGGATGTTTGTATCGTCACACTCGCATCTGCAACCGGTTTGCCTTGCTCGTCCAGCACACTTCCTGAAAGCGTTCCTAAGCCGCCGGCAAATTGGGCGTTTGCCGCCGCGGCAAACACAAGCGTGATAAATGCTGCGGAAATTAGAGTTTTTCGTCTCATGGATCTCCCCGGGTCGAATCGCTGCAGCAATTGTATATCCTACTCAGCATCATGCCGGGCGCACGCGCCAACTTGTTCACGATAAGGGACTGGTCGAACGGTCAGGTTAGAACAGCTAGTATTTGTAGTGGCGGCTGGCTGCGGCATGTGCGGGCTGGTCTTGGCGGCCGGTGTCGGGATTCAGTCCGCGTTCGAGCGCGAGAAAATAAGTGAGAAGTTGAAGCGGAAGCAGATGCACAAAAGCAGTGAGCCATTCCGGCGTCTCGGGGACCGTCAATATTTGTTCGGCTGAAATATCGTGGTTCGCAGAAGGACTCGCAATCGCGGATCGAAGCATTTTCAATTCTCCGGCAGCCTGAAGGATCTGGCGCGCGCGGTGGTCGGTCTTGCGGCCTGTGAGCATTCCAATTAAGGCAGCGCGAGAATCGGTTTCCGAAAATGGTCCGTGGAGTATTTCCTCCGTCTCGAAACCTTCGGCTGCAATGTAACAAGCTTCTTTGATTTTTAGCGCGGCCTCGCTTGCCGTGGTCCAACCCACTCCCGTGCCGAAAATTTCAATGCGCGCAAGCGGCGCAATTCTTTTCGCTAACTCGCGCACTGGGGGCTCGAGTTTCAGCACTTCGCGCATCAACGCAGGTGCTTGCGTAATTTCTTTAGGGGAAAAGCCGTTGGCCAGGAGTTTTCGACGCTCCACAATGCGCGCGATCAGAATCGCCAGCACCGTCAACGCCGTTGTATAACTTTTCGTGTAGGCGAACGCGACCTCCTGTTCGCATGTCTCGATTTGAAAGTCTGCGCCGCGAACTCCCTCGCCGCTCATTTCCCCGGTAATCGCTACCGTCAGCGCCCCTGCCGCGCGCGCCAACTGTAGCGCCTCCAGGGACGCCGTTGTGGTGCCAGTGTGCGTGATAACGACGACGGCGTCGTTAGCCGTGAACGCGATGGGATGATGCACAAGCTCGAAGGACTGTTCGTAGTGAGCCCACAACCGTCCCGAGGAAAACTCGCGCATCCAGCTTTCCGCCACACGCGCGGCATGCAACGAAGTTCCGATTCCAACAAAAGTGATACGCTCCTTTTCAGCGAGGGCGTCAGCAACACGTTCAATCGCTTCCCTTTTTTGCAGAATCCTTGCGATCAATTCAGGTTGGGCTTGAACCGCATCGTAAACATAATAGGGGTGTGCCTTGCGCATTTCGGGAAACATTGAGTATTCTCCGCCGACAAGATATTGAAATTGCTCGCGCTATCGGCGGCTATTCTAGCGGAATAGGAGTCTGAATGGCTTTATACATCTCGCAACACACGCTGGCATGCCTCACGCGTCAGGGCGCGGAGGAGCTTACGAAGAGATTGCTAGCTGCGACGCCGGTTAAGGGGCGTCGCGTGCTGGTAAATATGCAGGAAGGGAAAATGCTCGTGGAATTCGAAGCGTCCAGCCGCGAGGAGCTTGAAAAGTGGCTGGCCTCGGAAAAATTCCATTTTGACTGGCTTCTTCGAATCGAGCTCGAGTCCACGGGCGGCGCGCTTCGAACGGCCTCATAGCGGGTATGAGTCCACTGCTCCCACCCCCAAGTGTCCACCGCACAGCGCTATTGCCAGCAAGCACTGTTCCGGTGTAGTCTTTTTCGATGCCTCACCTCACCAGAGACCGGCTCATCTGTTGTTGTACACGCGTGTCTCTTGGCGGGGTAGGCTAGCTATTTAAGAACGACTTCTAGCCGGTCGTTTTGAGCCCACCGCCAGGACAAGCTGGCAGGTGGGTTTTTTATTTTAGGTCGTTTTTAGGGCCGTTGAGTCTAATTACGAGGGGGAAAATGACATGTCAGATTACCAGCATCCCGAGACGTTAGTTTCCACGCAATGGGCGGCAGAGCACCTGAGTGATCCGAAAATCCGGTTAGTGGAAGTTGATGTCGATACTTCCGCCTACGATCAGGGCCATATTCCCGGCGCCGTAGGCTGGAATTGGCAATCGCAACTTCAGGACAATATTCGCCGCGATCTAATCGATCAGAAAGCGCTCGAATCCCTGCTCGGCCAGTCGGGAATTTCCAACGACACGACCATCCTGCTATATGGTGACAACAACAACTGGTTCGCGGCGTATGCGTTTTGGCAACTGAAGTATTACGGCCACAAGGATGTGCGATTGATCAACGGCGGCCGGAAGAAATGGGTGGAAGAAAAGCGTCAGCTGACCACGGAGCCGACGAAAGTGGCGGCCACGACATACCGCGCGACCGGTCCCGATGAATCGATTCGTGCGCGTAAGGAAGACATCTTCAGTACCCTGGAGAAGAAGACTGCTGCACAGCTGGTTGACGTTCGCTCCGGCGACGAGTTCACCGGAAAGATTATCGCGCCGCCCGGAATGTCCGAAACCGCGCAGCGTGCCGGACACATTCCTGGAGCCGCCAACATTCCCTGGGCTCAAGCGGCAAACGAAGATGGCACGTTTAAATCACTCGATGCGCTGAAAGCTCTCTATGGAGGCAAGGGCATAACCGGGAAGAATGAGGTGATCGCGTACTGCCGAATCGGAGAACGCAGTTCGCACACATGGTTCGTCCTGAAATATTTGCTGGGCTACGACAACGTGAAAAATTACGATGGCTCGTGGACCGAATGGGGCAATCTGATTGGCGCGCCAATCGAAAAAGAAGTAGCCGCAGCCGCACGATAAATTAGATTACGTTTACCGCAGGCAGCCCCGAAGAGCAATCTTCGGGGCTATTTTTTTGGCGTTCCGATATTTCAAGGAATTTCGTTTTCGGGGACTCCGTTGTGGCGGGCTTCGTCTTCTAGAGCGCTGACCTTAGTCTGAATATCCTCGCGCTGTTTCTGGTATTGGGCGAGTTGCGTGTGCCAATCGTCCGGCTTTGACCACCCGTACGGCCTGGGTGTATTGACCTGCTGTCCATTTAACGCCGCCTGCAACTGCGCGATCTTTTCGTCGAGCGGCGGGATTTGGCCTTGAAGTTTGGAAATTTGGCCGCGATACCAGGCTGCATTTTTGCCCCCATTGTTGGGCTTGGGCTTGTTCGCTGTATTAGCCGGCTTTGAATTGGAATTCGGCGAAGACGAGGCATCCCTGCGTGGATGCGAGCTGAAATCATCGTTGGTCCAGACTTTTTTCTCAGGTGTCTGCGATCCCGCGTCTGACGAACCTGCGGTGCCAGGGTTTTGCGACCGGACAGCCGAGTCGCTTTGCGCTGGCGCGCTGGTCGCCGTAAATGAGACACAGCTCGTGGCGAAAAGGGTTGTAGCGAAGAACCTAAGGGCCCGATTCATGATTGCCTCCTGGTTCCACGCTACTCGGAACATCGGAGGCGTGGAGAGACTATGGGTCTCCGTACACTACTTTGCCGCTCGCGATTTCGCTTTCAACCAATGCGAGCGCTTCTTTCGGAGGGCCGATGCGATGATATTGACTAGCTTCAATGTACTGGTGCTGCTCGAAGGTGAAAAGAAATTTCCTGCCCATAAAGTCGTATTGGTAACGGATGGGCAGCCAAATACCAGGCGAAATCTCGGTTTGCTCGAAAGAAAATACTCCGCCTCTATATAGTTTTCCCAGAACACCGCCGCCGAAGGCCAGGTCTCGCATCACGTGGGCTTCGGCGCGCGCCAATTGATTTTTTTCATGGTCCACCCAGATCTTCGCGGTGACGTGTGTCATGGCGTCTTGAAATATCGTGTGCGGATGGAAGCTGGGATTCGGACTCAGCTCCAGGATGTCGCAGAGCCGGCCGTTCACCATCTCTTGACCTGTCCATTTTGTGAGAAAGGCTTCTCGCGTTGCGTCCACGAGCTGTTCGCGGTCCGTTTTCTTTTTTTGCCATTTCGCGTAGGCGAGTTTCGCTCTGGACTCGTCCGGCTTGAGAGCAAGTTCGAGCAGTTCGCGCCAGGTCTGCAACTGCTGCCGGTAGAGCACGGGATCGGTGAGCTTGGTGTTTTCTTTCAACAAAATCTTCATCGTGCCAGTGCCGGTGGGAACCACACGGTAAAGCTTGTCTTCCAGCACGCGAGGATTGGGCCCGGCAGTACGGTCCACCTGATGTTCGATGCGTTCGTACTGTTCGATTGCAACATCGTCGCGATGCTGATTTTCGATCAGCTTTTCGCGGCGGTCGTGGATTTCAGCGTCCGAAGGCGCTGGGGATTGGGAATTCTGCGGAAGCGGCTGAGCAATAGACTGCTCGTCGTTTACAGAGCCGTCATCGAAAGGCTCGGTATTAGCGCCACGAACGAAATCCCTTGGCAGACGCCGGCTTGGCCGGCTAGACGGTCCCGCCAAAGCTAATAAGGCGCCGATACAAAAAATTGAGAAAGGGCGGAACATTCGAAACTGCGGGTCTCCAAAGCCCAAAACTGCATCATGTCTATTGTAGCGGATTCTTTGCGATGAAATCCCAGCGGTGAACGGCTGGTTTTCTTTAGCTGGCTCGTTGGGAAGAATTGTTGAAATTTTCGATCGTCCTGGCCGTTATATATATAGACAGAGCGAACTGACCGCGGCCTTGCTACGGCCGGTGCTCATCGGATGTGCCATCTCAGTAATGCTGCAATGGCACTAGGTGCAGCTTAAGCTTTAGGTACCGTGTGCTAAGTACTATTGAAGCTGTCAGTTAGCAATGAATGGCGCTCACGGGATCGAGCTTTGATGCAAAAATAGGGGTTGTGAACTTTTTCGACTCCTAGTTCGTCTATTATAGACAAAGTGAAGAAAGCCATCCCAACCCTGGCTGAAGTCAGGCAGACTCTCGTCGCCGTGCGCGAAACCTTTTGGATCGCGCTGGATACGTTGCGCGCACACAAATTGCGGACGTTTCTGACCCTCCTGGGTGTAATCCTCGCGGTCACCACATTAGTCTCGGTAATTTCCGTGCTGAATGGATTAAACGTCTATGTGGCCGATAAGATCGCCAACCTCGGCGCCAATGCCTTTGTGATCGATCGCATTGGCATCGTCACAAATTTTCAGGAATGGAACAAAGCAAGAAAGCGCCCTCCGCTACAGATGGATGATTTCGAAGCGCTGCGCGACAACATGAAATTAGCCGAGCAGGTGGCAGGGGAACAAGACACCACCGCGGATGTTCGCTACGGAAATATCATGAGCCAGGACGTAGCCATTATCGGGGCGACCCCAAATTTTGCTTCCATACGAGACATCGACGTCTCCAATGGCCGGCTCCTTACGAATGCCGATGAAGAGCATAGAACCGGTGTTTGCGTGATTGGCAACGATATCGCCAACAAAATATTCCCGGGTATGGATCCTATCGGCAAATCCATTCGAGCGGGACAAGGCCAGTACGACATTGTGGGTGTGGCCACAGCGAAAGGCACCGTACTCGGACAGTCCCAGGACAATTTCGTAATGATCCCTTTGGGCACCTACAGAAAAGAATGGCTGGCGCCGCAGGATTCGGTGAGCATGTTCGTTCAAGCGCGAGCCCCGGAGTGGATGGACGCCGCTCAAGACGAAGCGCGCGTGATTCTGCGCTCCCGCCGTCACGTTCGCTATCAGGACGAAGACAATTTTGCGGTAATCGCTCCCAATTCCATCATGGGCTTGTGGAACCGCATCACCGGAAACGCATTTGGTATCGCCATTTGGATCACCTCCGTATTTTTAGTGGTGGGCGGCATCGTGATCATGAACATCATGCTGGCTAGCGTGACCGAGCGTACCCGCGAGATTGGTCTCAGGAAATCGCTGGGGGCGCGGCGCAGTCACATCGTCTTGCAATTTCTTGTCGAATCGTCGCTTCTTGCTGCGTCGGGCGGCCTGGTGGGGGTCGGCGTGTCGTTGGCTCTAGCCGGATTGGTCCGCGCTGCCACGCCTATTCCGATTTCCACCCCGATTTTTGCGATTACTATTTCTTTGGTGCTTTCCACGGCAGTGGGACTGTTTTTCGGAATTTATCCGGCAATGCGCGCCGCGCGGCTAGACCCGATCGAAGCGCTCCGGGCTGAAAACTAGGAATATCATGCAACAGGATTTCAAAGAAAACCTGCAACTGGCGTTTGACACTGTCCGAACGCACAAGCTTCGCAGCTTTCTGGCCATTCTAGGCGTGATGATCGGAGTCTCGCTGATTATCCTCGTCGTAGGTTTGGTTCAGGGTTTTCGCCAAACCATACAAGACGAAATTACCGCCGAGGGCATCGATACAGCTTTCGTGTCACGCTTTGACCAGGGACCGCAGAACGGCCACCGTCCTAAAGACGAGAAGTCTCGGAAGCCGTTGACGCTGGACGATGCCGAAGCGATTCGCCAGCTTTGTCCCGCCATAAAACAGATCGCGGTTTCTGCGTTTCAGTGGCAACTTGCTCATACCGCGCGCTACCAGAAAAATGAAGTGGAAGGCACAGACTTTCGCGGAACATTTCCGGCCTATTTGGAAGTTTATTCAAATGCCACGATGAAAGCCGGCCGCTTCTTCACTGAAGCTGAAAACGAGCATCGTGAAAATGTTGTAGACATCGGCGAAAACATCGCCACGGCATTTTTCCCATCTATAGATGATGCACTCGGAAAACAAATCCTCGTGGATGGTTCCACTTACCTGGTTGTAGGCGTGTTTGAAAAACCCCTGGGCGGGTTTGGTACCAACGACGAAGACCGGCGGACGGTAATTCCCTACTACACTTTTATGAAGTTATATCCATCCAGCTACGAAATCGGCTACCGGTTTCTCGCTTATCCGGGCAAACTTGACGCCGCGGTCGACCAACTGCGCGAGGTTCTTCGACGCCGGCGCAACGTTCCCTACACTGCGCCCGACAATTTCTCGATTCAAACTCAAGTGGAAGTGGTGCGCCAATTCAACGACATTATCGGAGGCGTCGTTCTCGCTGTAATAGTCCTGAGTTCGATCGGTCTTCTAATTGGAGGCATGGGCGTGATGAACATCATGCTGGTTTCCGTCACAGAGCGAACGCGCGAAATTGGCGTGCGCAAAGCCATCGGTGCGCGCAGCCGCGACATCACCTGGCAATTTCTCTTCGAAGCTATGACGTTGACTGGAACAGGCGGAATAATCGGCATTCTGCTCGGCAGCGGTCTAGCTCTTATGGTCCCCGTGGTCAGTTCGTTGAAGGCAGTTGTTCCGGCTTGGGCTGTGATTGTTGGATTCACGGTTTCCGTCAGTATCGGTTTGATCTTCGGAGTGTGGCCCGCCACCAAGGCGGCGCGTTTGAATCCTGTGGAAGCTCTTCGTTACGAATAGCGCTTACTCGGTGGGACTTTCCGAAATTTTCGGCAAAGTAATCGGACTGTTAGGATCAAGTTGCGCTTTTCCATCGGCTCCGAAACCATAAGGAAAACCTGCGGGATCAAGTGGAACACCTTGAAGCAAGCCGCGGTCGTATAATTCCTTCACGCTGGACGGGTAACCACCGTGTTGTTTGCGGTATTGCTCCGCCAATTTATTGAGTTCAACCGTATCTTGCAGCGCGCGCAGCGACTGCAGATGTTGAAATGCGTTCTTCTTAACCTTCTCGTTCTGGGTTGTCTCGTACAGCTCGGACCATATGGCCAGCGAATTGGAAAACGCGTTTCCCTTCTCCGACACCTGCGCGGCCATCATCTTCATCCAGGAAGGCGCGTTCGGAATTTTGCTTCCTTGCAGATAAGCTGCAGCCGCTTTCTCATAGTCTTTCAGGTGCCAGTAGTAGAGAAAACCCAGATCCGAGCTAAGTTCCCAGGAATTGGGATTCGCGGCGACGCCCTTTTTCACAAGTTCTACAGCAAGATCGGAGCGGTCGGCCCCCGTAGGCATGGGTTCGGAAAGAAAAATCGCTCCAAAACGATACGCGACTATCAGGTTCGGATCGAGCGTGGTAGTAATGTCGAGCAGCGGCGACAGCAAAACGAACTTTTCCCCTGGATGGCCCACTCTGGCACCGTAATACTGAACGGCGCGCGTCCAATAAATGTCTCCCAGCAAGGAGTCGTATCCGAGGCTCCATCTCTTGAGCAGCAGGCCGGAACGGAGTAGCAATTCTTCTTTTTGCTGACCCACCGTGCGGGTTTCTGCCTCGATGCGAATTTGCAGAAATCCTATTGCTATAAACAGCGCAGGAATTGCTACGAGAGCGAACCACAGAGCTCGAGAATGGCTTCGGCTGCTCATTTCAAGTTACGCCCGGAAAATATCGCGGACGCCCCAATGAGCGCGAGCGCGACGTACAGCGCCGCGTAAGCAGTATTCTGCCAAATCAATGAAAACGGGATCGCATCGCCATGGCTCGCCGCCGCAATCACATTAAAATTGCGAAAGTTCGGCAGCAGATAACTAATGGCGCGAGCGGCGGTCTGCATGGCGGGACTGTGCGTCACCATGCCGATCTCGCGAATGTCGCCTGAGAAAAAACCTGCCACATAAATTCCCAGGGTGTACAGCGTGGAGAGCATCGGACTTGAGAAGCAGGAGAAGAAGAGAGCCAGCGCGGTGACTAGCGCCAGTTCCAGTACGATAAAATAAATAGCTATCACAATCATGGCGTCCGAGCGGAGGAATTCGCGGCTTACGTAGTACAGAGCTGCGCCCAATCCCAGCGCCATGAAGAATGTGTTTACGGTCAGCGTCAATACCAGGCCGCCAAATTTTCCTATCAGAAACTCCCACCGCCGCACGGGCTTGGCCAGCAAACAGTACAGCGTCCGCTTTTCCATCTCCTTGTAAACCAGCCCCACGCCGATGAAAACCGCCATCACCAGTCCGAAAATCGAAATAGCAGACAGGCCCAGATTGATGATTACCAGCCGCGAGATCCCAATGGAAATCTCGCCTACCAGGACCGAGGCGCCGATCATCATCAAGGCAAAGACGATCAGGTTGTAGAGCACGCGATCGCGCACCGCCTCACGAAATGTGTTGACCGCTACTATCCCTGGCACTGCGCTCATCGGGCACCCACTTCGACGAGTTGTGGTGGCGCACTTTTATCCCGCGCAACCAGCTTGAAGAAATAATCCTCGAGCGTCGGCCGCAATGGTGTGACCGAGAGAATCCGCGCCTCACACCTCCGTAATTCATCTAAAACCGGATACAGTTGGTCCTCCGGAACCTCTGCCCGATAGCGGCCTCCCACCTGCGTGGCGCTTTTTGCCAACGAATTCGGCAGTGGGTGGCCCTCCGGCGTCTCAAACAAAATCTCCATTGCATACACTTCCATAGAGACAATTTCTCGAGGGGCGCCAACCCCTTGCAGTTTTCCTCCGACCAACACGCCGACCCGGTCACACAACATCTCAGCATCGGAAAGGATATGCGTGGAGAAAAAGATTGTCCGGCCCTCGCGTTTGAGGTCGTGAATAATGTCGCGAACTTCCCGCCGCCCGACAGGATCCAAGCCGGACATCGGCTCATCCAGGAAAATCACTTGTGGATCGTGAAGGATGGCCTGCGCTATGCCAACACGCTGCAGCATGCCCTTGGAAAATTTCCGTAGCTGAACATCAGCCGCTCCGCCCAACCCCACGCGTTCCAAAAAGCGGATTATGCGCTCGCGCCGCTCCGACGCTGCAAAGCCGAACAAGCGCGCGTAGTAATCCAACAATTCTCGCGCGGTCAGGTAATCGTAAAAGTACGGTTGTTCGGGCAAGTATCCGATTTCGCGGTGCATGCTTACATCGTCGATCGACTTGCCGCGGACGCGCGCGCTCCCTGAAGTCGGGAAAATGATGCTCATCAGGACTTTCAGCGTGGTGGTTTTCCCCGCGCCGTTTGGCCCCAGGAACCCGAAGACTTCTCCGTCTTGCACCTGAAGAGTCAGGTGATCGAGTGACCGGTGCATACGCTGGCGCCAGAATCCCACCGGATAGTCCTTGGTGAGGCCCTCAATCTCAATCGCTGGTGTACTCATAGCCTTACTCATTCTAATTTTTTTTTAACAACCTCGTGCATGTCAATAACCCTGATGTTGCTTCAGAGAACACAGCAGTGGGGCTGTTCTTAGCGAAACCGATGGCCCAGATTTGTAGGAAGCTAGTTGCCGGTGGAAGTTAGCTTGTCTGCGCGCCGGAGTTCCGGAAAACCAAAAGCCCAGAGCGCCGTAACAACTAAGGTCCCTATTCCGCCCAAAATAACGGCAGGAACGGTTCCAAACCAACTCGCCGTTAATCCCGACTCAAATTGCCCCAACTCGTTCGATGCGCCAATGAAGACCATGTCGACAGCGTTCACTCGCCCGCGCATCTGATCGGGCGTCATCAGTTGGAGCAGAGTCACGCGGATCACGACGCTTACCATGTCGCTAGCGCCCACCAACATCAGTGCCATCAGCGACAAGATTAGGTTACGCGAAATGCCGAACACTATCGTAAAAACACCAAAGCCACCTACACACACAAGCATCGTGGCACCGACATGGCCACGTAACGGCCGATATGCCAGCAATATTGCCATCGCTGCAGCGCCTACGCCCGGGGCAGTCCGCAATAGTCCAAGTCCCCACGGCCCCGTGTGAAGAATTTCACGCGCGTAAACCGGCAGTAGGGCCACAGCACCGCCCAACAAAACCGCAAAAAGATCCAGCGAGATCGAACCCAGTATCACTTTTTGCTTCGTGATGTATCGAAGTCCGGCGAGAACAGTGGACAGATTGATCGGCTCTCTTACTCGGGCAATCAGTTTGGGCCGAATCAGCGTGCTACAGCACACCGCGATGCCCGCCGATGATAAGGCCGTGGCATACACGGCGGAAGGTCCACGGAAGGCCGCATAAACGAGCCCGCCGATCGAGGGCCCCAGGATCGTCGCCACCTGGAAGACAGTCGAATGCCATGTCACTGCATTAGCAAAATGTTCTTCGGGAACTAATTGTGGCAGCAGAGCCCTGCTGACCGGCCCGCTAAATGAGCGCACTACGCCGAGCAAAACTAAAACCGCATAGATCATAGGTACCGACGGCGTTTCGCGGTGGCTTAAGTACAGAAGCAGTCCGGAGCATGTTGCGAACCCCGCGTAGCAAAGCATCAGTAAATTGCGGCGGTTAAAGCGATCCGCTACGTTCCCTGAAACAAGGAACAAAGTAATTCCCGGCAGGAATTGGCAGAGGCCGACCAGACCCAGATCAAATGCGCGGTGCGTAATGTCGTAAACTTGCCATCCGACCGCGACGGATTGCATTTCAGTGGATGCGACTACAAAAAATCGCGCGATCTGATAGAAAACAAATGCAGGATAAGTGAACGCGATCCGCCCAGCAATTTTGTTTTCTTGCGATGCGGGCATCAGCGGGCGGTCCGCTCCTTCTATCGATGCGGCCAACAAGTATAACCTGAGTCGGCTCGATGCAAAGTTTCACGCTGAGCGCGAGAAAACTTTTTAAGTCGTTTGTTTGGAGCGTGTGTGCAAATAAAAAAGGAAATTAGAGAAAACAAATAATTTCCGCGCCGAAAAATTCTCCGAAAGAGAAAATTCTCGTAATGGGACGTAGTTGCTGCCGGCGCAGATAACACTACGGATAGACGCTTTCGACAACTTGTGTAGAACATTTTGTGGTCGCGTGTCGATTTTTTCTTGACAAGTTTTCTCATACCCACGATACTGCCCAACCAGACCCGGGGGGAAAAAGTTCGATGACGACTCACTTCCTGGCATCGATCAACGGAGCAACGGGCCGGGTTACACCGAAAACTTAGAGGGGAGAAACCCTACTTCGCACCGCGCATACCAATTTTTAGCGCGGCTTAGCTGGGCTTTTCTATTTTTCGGCTCGGAAGGCGGAATTTTAGCGTTTCGTCAGCCGCGCGCTCACGTCCCCCATGCTTTCGTGTATCCACCGATACACACAACGACACTCTGGATGCGGATGTTCGGGAGGAGTAGAATAGAAGTTCCCTCCCGCTGCGCTCCAGCCAACGTACGACGGCTTTACTGCCGGCGGAGGTAGAAATGGAATCTAGAATGACCCTGCAGAGCCAATCCGAAACAGAGAAAGTTACCCGGCGTGCTTCCGGCCTGGATTTCCAGCGCCGCTTCACGGACGGGAAAGTATCGCCCTTTGATAAAGTTGAGTGGGAACGCCGTCCCGCAATCATAGGAAATGATAAAGGTCAGGTAATTTTTCGACAGGACAATGTAGAAGTCCCGAAATCATGGTCGCAGACAGCGACAAATATTGTCGCTTCGAAATATTTCCACGGCAAACCGAACACGCCGGAGCGTGAAACTTCCGTACGCCAATTAATTAGTCGTGTAGTAGACACCGTTGTACGGTGGGGTGAAGAAGGCGGATATTTCGCCTCGCCGGAATCCAAAAATATTTTTCGTGATGAGCTGGCCCATCTGCTGGTTGAGCAAAAAGTGGCTTTCAATTCGCCAGTGTGGTTCAACGTCGGCGTGCAAGCCAAGCCTCAATGCTCCGCCTGTTTCATCAACTCCGTCCAGGACAACATGGATTCCATCATGAACCTGGCCAAGACGGAAGGCATGCTCTTCAAGTGGGGTTCTGGTACTGGCACTAACTTCTCGTCATTGCGCGGCAGCCACGAATCGCTTTCTGGTGGTGGCATCGCGTCCGGCCCGGTAAGTTTCATGAAAGGCTTCGACGCGTTCGCCGGTGTGATCAAGAGCGGCGGTAAAACTCGCCGCGCCGCCAAGATGGTGATCCTCAACGTCGATCATCCCGACATCATGGAATTCATCGAGTCCAAGATGAAGGAAGAGCGCAAAGCGCATGTTTTGATCGAACAGGGATACGATCCGGCGATTGACGGCGAAGCCTACTCTTCCGTTTTCTTCCAGAACGCGAATCACTCCGTACGCGTTACCGACGATTTCATGCGCGCTGTAGAAGAAGACCGCGACTGGTGGACACGAAACGTCACCGACGGCAAGCCAGTGGAACAATTTCGGGCGCGCGACTTGCTCCGCGAGATGGCCGACTCCGCATGGAAGTGCGGCGACCCCGGCATGCAGTACGACACAACCATCAATCGCTGGCACACTTGCAAGGCGACCGATCGCATTTACGCTTCGAACCCGTGCTCGGAGTACATGTTCCTGGACGATACCGCTTGCAACCTGGCGTCGCTAAATCTTTTGAAATTCCTAGGCTCGAACGGCCAGTTTGATACGGAAGGCTTTACTCACGCCGTGGATGTCGCCATCACTGCGCAGGAAATCCTGGTGGACAACGCCAGCTATCCAAGCGAGAAGATCGCGCGGAACTCGCACGACTATCGCCCGCTTGGCTTGGGTTACGCAAACCTAGGTGCGCTGCTGATGTCGCTGGCTATGCCTTATGACTCTGACAAGGGCCGCGACTTCTGCGGCGCCATCACCGCTCTGATGACCGGCGAAGCTTACGCCCAGTCGGCGCGCGTTGCAGAGCGCATGGGTCCGTTTGGCGGCTACCCGCGCAATCGCGAAGCAATGATTGACGTTATACGCATGCATCGCGACTCCCTGCGACCGATCAAGGAAGAGCACGTGCAACCTTCTTTGCTTCACGCTGCACAGAAGTCTTGGAATGATGCTCTTGAGCTAGGCGAAAAGCACGGTTACAAGAACTCCCAGGTTTCCGTTCTCGCGCCTACCGGCACTATAGGCTTCATGATGGATTGCGACACAACCGGAATCGAGCCCGATCTCGCCTTAGTGAAGCAAAAAAGGCTCGTTGGCGGCGGCGTGATCAAAATCGTGAACAACACCGTTCCGCAATCGCTGATGAATCTCGGTTATCCGCCGGAACAAGTGGCGCAGATTGTGGATTTCATCGACGCGAACGGCGCTATCGAAGGCGCACCTGGATTGAAGGCGGAGCATTTGGCGGTGTTCGATTGCTCCTTGGCGACTCCAGGTGGACGCTCGATTTCGTGGCGCGGTCACCTGCGTATGATGGCTGCTGCTCAGCCGTTCCTCTCCGGCGCGATCAGCAAGACAATCAATATGCCGGAAGAATCCACGGTAGAAGACATCATGGAAGCCTATACCGAGTCTTGGAAATTCGGACTCAAGGCTGTCGCCATCTACCGCGACAACTCGAAAGGGTCACAACCTTTGTCTGTCTCCGGTAAGAAGAAAGATGAAAAGTCTGCGGTGGCGTCAGTTCCCGCGACCGTCGAAGCTCCGCTCGCAAAAGTGGAAATTCCAGCCGCTGTCGAGCAGCAGGAACTCTTCGACCGTACCAGGCGCCGCAAACTGCCTAACGAACGCGACTCCATTACTCACAAGTTCTCAATCGGCGGCCACGAAGGCTACCTGACCGTCGGCAAGTATCAAGACGGCCAGCCTGGCGAGATCTTCATCAAGATGGCCAAGGAAGGCTCCACGCTCTCCGGCATCATGGATGCGTTCGCCCTATCAGTTTCTATCGCGCTGCAATACGGCGTTCCGTTGCGGGCCCTGGTCGATAAGTTCGTCAACTCGCGCTTCGAGCCTTCCGGTTACACGGGCAATCCCAGAATCCGCTACGCCAAGTCCGTCGTGGATTACATCGGACGCTGGCTGGGCGGAAAATTCATCTCGTCCGATTACCTTGATGGTGAAGTCGGGGTGGGAGAAGAAACAGGTTCGGCAGCGGTGGCCATGCCTTCGGCCAAATCTCCAACTCCGGTCGCCGTGATGAAAGCTCCTGAACAAGAAGCCTCCACCAGGCCGCGCGCTGCCATTGACGACGCGCCATCCTGCTCCGAATGCGGCATGCTGATGACTCCAAACGGTAGCTGCTACAAATGCTCCAACTGCGGCAGCACGTCCGGCTGTAGCTAGAATCTCTTAGCTACAGCAGGCCGCCAGTCGTAGCGCAAAAGACATGCGATTAGGGATTCCACTTCAACGGCGCGGCAAAACCTGCAGGAAATAAAAAAGGGGGGCTCCGTCGAGCCCCCTTTGCTCTACCCCTAGTTCCGGTCTCGGCGCGGCGAAACCGGCCCACCCCGGGATAAGAGACAGCCACTTTCCCAGTTGCACGCGGATTGCCACGAGCCTTCGCCTTCGCCAATTGCCTGCGCCGCTTGGCGGCACAAGACTTACGCCACCCAGGCCGTTTTCTAACACCGAGATCGCGCGAACATCTCCATTTTCTGAAAAGCTGCGCTAATTTTTTCTATGGACTTTGGAAGGCCTCCACTCAACGGCGGTCACACTAGGATTGCGAAACGGCTGTGCGACGAAAGCGTTTCCACATCCAACGCGCCGGCACAAACAGGATCAGCACCCACAAGACCAAGGCTGGCAGAGACTGAAGCGCCCAGACACCGAATCCGATCACACTCTCGACTACTGTTTTATAGCCTTGAATCGCCGCATTGCGAAGCCGCGTGCTGGTGGAAGGCGGCGCACCCTGCAAACTTGCCTTATATTCTTCCTGTACGGAGAGTTGCACGGTGGCGAAGTCAACGCGCGTTTGCAGCGCTCGCTGATCCGCCTCCATCTGTTCAATCTCGCCCCGAACTCGCGCGATCTCCTGCTCGGTATCCAGAATGTCTTTCACTTTTCCGGTGTGTTCGCGAAGAACATCGAGAAGTCTTTGCTCGGTGGCGCGCGCATTCTTCAACCGCGCCGCGCGATCTATAAACTCCTTGGTGACTTCCTCGCCAGACTGGGTTTCTTGGTCCACTCGCCCCAGTTGCTTCAGCTCCGCAACTGCTGATTCTAGCTGCGCTGAGGGAATCTGTAACGTAGCCGACAGGGTACGCGCAGAGTCTTGCGGCGACGCCGTATTCAGGCTGGCGATGTATCCATTGTGGCGTTGCGCAATGGCCTTCACCGTCGCTTCGACCGGCCCAAAATCCTTTACGATCAAAGAAACCGACGCCGTTCGGGCGATCATCGGCCTCGTCTGATCAGTGACGGCTTGGCCGTCCACGGAAATTGATTTCTCCGAGTGGTCGCCAAGGCCTTGGTACAGGCCGTTTGAATCCGGAGAGATCCGCTCAGCCTGAGCATTAGTCTCTAAACTCTCGCTAATTTGAGCCCGTTCGCGGTATGACTCGGCCATTTGCGACGCGTTCGGAGAAGGCTCTGGGGGTGGAACGAGCGTAGTCAAGCCCCTCACCTCTCGCGCCTTCGGTGCTCTTAGAAGATTCGGACGCCCGAGAACGAGCAGCAAAACAGCAAAACCCACAACATTTGCCACACCCCATACCCAGCGGCTTCTTAGGGGCGCGAATTTCCCGTCCAGCCACGCAGCGATTCCTCTTGGCTCATTTTCTTTTGCCAACCTAGGAGCCGACCTCGCTGTTTTCACCTTTTCAGTCAAGCTGGCAGGAGCTGGTTCCACGCTCCAATTCGTTAAATGAGCCGACACTCCGCGCATCTGCTCTGCCAACTCCGCGCACCCAGCGCATTCCCGCAGGTGCGCCGCGACGCCCGCCGCGCGATCCGCCGAAAGCTCGCCATCGAGATAAGCCATCACCTCTTCTTGCTCGTAAAGATGAGTGGATGAATTCATTTCCGCGCTCCAAGACTCCCCGGCGTAGCGGTCAGAATGTCGCGCAATGCCATGCGCGCGCGAAATAGCCGCGACCTCACCGTGTTCACTGGCACGTACAATAATTTTGCGATTTCCTCATAGCTCAACTCTTCGAACTCCCGCAGCATCAAGACCTCTCGTTCGCCGCCTTCCAACCGTTCCACCGCTTGTCGCACGCAAAGCGCATCTTCTTGGTTCGTTCCAGAGGGGGCTGCCATTTCGTCGGGCGCAGCACACACATGTTTTTGATCGTTAACCGACTTGCGTCTGTGCGCCGCGAGAATATTGAAGGCAATACCGAACAGATAGGCTCGAAAGGTCGCCCTCGGCTCGTACCGTTGCGCGCCTCGCAACACCGCGAGAAACGTTTCCTGCGCGAGTTCTTCGGCTTGCGCCGCGTCGTTCATACGCCGCCGGAAAAAAGCCCAAACGCGCTCGCGGTAACGCAGGAAAAGTTCGGTGAAGGCGGCTTCCGAACCTTGCTTTAATTCCAGGATCAGTTGCTCATCACTGGTCATCGTTCGTCACGAGCGGGAATTAGTGACGTCCCAGCGTCGCGTCCTCTTAGAACTGGCTGCTTCTATATCTGTAATGTCTAAGGAACGCGAAAAGTTCCCGAAGCTGCAGCTTTCCTTTAGCGGGGGGTGGTTAGGTAGGATTTAAGCGCCAAGGGCAGAGCGCAGAGCGGATGCCAGGGAATCGGACCAACGGCGTACATCCTCGTCGCGCTCCGCTTCCACCATCACGCGCGCAAGTGGCTCCGTGCCGGAATAACGCAGCACCACGCGTCCGGAGTTGCCAAGCACCTTCTCCGCCTCACGAAGCACCTTGGAAACCTCGGGCAAGGTATCCAGCGCCGGCTTCGAACGCACGCGCACGTTCACAATTTTTTGCGGGAAAATCTTCAGATCGGCAATCAACGAGTCGAGCGGCCCGGCAATAGAAATAATCGAAGCAATTTTCAACGCCGTCAGCATTCCGTCGCCTGTGGTCGCGTCATCCAGGAACAAAATGTGGCCTGACTGTTCACCACCGAAATTCGCTCCAATCCGCTGCATCTCTTCCAGCACGTAACGGTCACCCACGGCGGTGCGTGCAAGTTTTAGTCCCGAGCTTTCCAGAGCGCGTTCGAGTCCAAGGTTCGCCATGGTAGTGCCCACCACCACATCGCCTTTCAGCTTCCCTGCCGACCTCAGGAAGCGCGCTACCACTAGCAAAACACCGTCGCCATCCACCAGCTTTCCTGCCGCGCTGGAAAAAAGCGCACGGTCCGCGTCTCCATCGAATGCCACACCCAGCGACGCGCCGGATTCCACTACGCGCTTTTGCATGCCTTCCGGATACAACGAACCGCAGTTCGCGTTTATATTCTTGCCGTCAGGGGTGTTGTTTATTGCGATTACTTCTGCACCAAGGGAACGAAATAGACGCGGCGCGAGATTGCTCGCTGCGCCGTTCGCGCAGTCCAGCACAATCTTCATTCCGGCTAATTTCGCGCCAGGAAGAATCGCTGCGGCCAATCCGGCCAGATAATCGTCATCGATCTTTTCGTTGTCGTGAAGGTGCAACGCTTTTTCGCTGGGGACCTCGTCCCTCGACGCCAGCACGAACTTCTCGAGCTCGATCTCAATCGAATCTGGGAATTTCATCCCGGTGGATGAAATTAACTTCACTCCGTTATCGTGATACGGATTGTGTGAGGCCGAAATCACCACTCCCGCAGCAAAGCCTTCCCTGTTCACTAGCCAAGCTACCCCCGGCGTTGTGAGAACACCGGCGGAAACCGGTCTGGCCCCGCCCGCAGCCAATCCGCAGGCAATCCTTTCGGCAATGTGCGGACCCGACTCACGCGTATCGCGTCCGATCAGGACGCTAGGCTTTGCAGCCCGCGCGCTTCCTTCCAGACGTAAGTAATTTCCCAGCGCCAGCCCCACACGATCGAGCGTGGCGTCGTCCAGCGGGTATTGCCCGGGGATGCCGCGGATGCCGTCAGTTCCGAAAAGTTCTTTAGCCATTGGCTCCTCTTCTCGTCCCGCAGGAAAACGGGGAGTAATTCTATCACCTCACGTCATTAGTCCCGTGCGCGCGTTAGCGAATCGGTCTCCTACCACTTATTTCACTGAAAGACACTGTACTGGTGTACCCGTTGACACATCCCCGCTCCCCGCAGCGCAGCCTGTGTTATCGTACGGGCATGCCACTGGAAGACACCAAAATCATCGCTGACAATGCGACGCCTGCCAAGATTATCGCGGCTGGAATTGTAATCGCTTTCTGCTACTGGGCGTCGTCTGTCCTCGTCACCGTCCTGGTGGCGGTGTTGCTCGCGTACTTTTTGGATCCAGTCGTCACCTTCATGGAAAATTGGCATGTCCCGCGCGCGTTGGGATCGCTGATCATCGTTCTCTTTACCATTGCCGTTTTGCTGTTCGTAGCATGGTCTTTGGTTGAACGCGTGGATCAATTCGGCAGGGACTGGCCCAAGTATCGCGCGCCCTTGCACGCGGTCGCCAACGTCGTAGAACAAAAGTTGGCCTCTGTCGAGGAGCACGTTTCGGAAATTGGCTCTTCCGACCAGGTGGGCGAACAAGCCGAACATCGCATTGTGGCCGTCGCCGAATCGCATCCCGTGCGCGCTGCATTGGTTTCCAGGCTTAGTTCGCTATATGAGGTAGTACTTGGCGCTACCTTCATACCGTTTCTGTTATTTTTTATGCTCGCCGCGAAACGCCAGGTCTGGCACGCGACCATGCAGTTGTTTCCGACCACCGAGCGCACTTTAATGAAAGAAACTCTGACCGACATTTCTCTGGTCCTCCGCAGCTATGTGGTCGGGACGGCGATGGTAGGAGTTATTCTCGTCGTCTTGAGCTGGCTTTTTTTCCTGTTGATTGGGCTTGAGTTTCCGTTCCTTACTGCCTTAATTTCCGGCACCTGCAACCTGATTCCGTATCTCGGCGTAGTCCTGTCGTGGATGCCGCCTTTGTTGATTGGATTCAGATTCGCGAAAAGAATTTACCAGCCCGCGAATTGCTGGAC
>Ga0207015_1019_pt2 | contig 30451 bp, 22 predicted proteins | sample Alteio_BWMinCont_53_FD_153486 | JGI IMG/M metagenome (GOLD analysis project Ga0207015, IMG submission 153486) | Enriched cells from forest soil in Barre Woods Harvard Forest LTER site, Petersham, Massachusetts, United States -... | ecosystem: Environmental > Terrestrial > Soil > Temperate forest >...
TTCATGAGCGTGACATTTTTTTCTTTTCGATGACGCTGCCGAGGATTTGAATCGATGACTGCCACTAACACGCAGACGCGAGTTGCTGTGCTGGGCGCGGGCGCGGTGGGCTCGTATTTCGGCGGGATGCTGGCGCGCTCCGGCATACGTGTCACTTTAATCGGCCGAGCCGCGCATGTGGAAGCGATCCGCGCGAACAAACTCTTTCTCGATACGGTTTCGTTTCAAGAACGCGTTGCTGTGAACGCTTCCACGGAAACATCCGCGGTGCGCGATGCCGGCGTGATTTTGTTCTGCGTGAAAACCACCGATACGGAAGACGCCGCTCGGTCGCTCAAGCCATATCTTGCGCCGGATGCGGTGGTCGTCAGTTTGCAAAATGGTGTGGACAACATTCCACGGATTCGCGCTGCGTCGGGCATCGACGCGTTAGCTGCGGTGGTGTACATCTCAGCAGCGATGCCCGAGCCAGGTCATATAAAGCATTCTGGTGGCGGAAGCTTGGCGGTGGGCGAATTTCCCGACCGCGATGGCTCTTCCGCGTCGTCGCCGGCGTCGCGAGCTGATCGTGCGGAGCGCATTGCCGCTCTCTTCACTACAGCCAACGTACCGTGCCGCGTTTCGCCGGACATCGAGGCGGATCTCTGGTCTAAATTTGTGATGAATTGTGCGGGCAATGCGGTCACTGGGATCACCCAAATCAGTTACGCGCATTTGGCACACAGCGCGGTGACCCGTGACATTTTCAGCCAGGTGATCGCTGAGACGGTCGCGGTGGGGCGCGCGTCGGGAGTGAAATTGCCGGAGGTGGATTTTCTTTCGCAGGGTTTGCAATTCCTGCAGGGCGTGGGCCACGAGGCAACTTCTTCCACGGCGCAGGATCTGGCGCGCGGGAAGCGCACGGAGATTGATTCGCTCAATGGTTACGTCGTCCGTCGCGGCCAGGAACTTGGCATCGCCACGCCGACGAATCTTGTGTTGTTCGCATTGGTCAAACTTTTGGAAGAAAAGACCGAGGAGCAACGTCGCGCCTCCTCGCAGAAAGCTTCAACATAGAAGTTTGATTCATCCAAGAGCGCTCGGCTCATCCTATTGTTCGGTTTCTCCGTCAAAAAATCTCAAAGATACAAAGTTGTTTTATTGAATTGTTAGCGCTCGGTTGAAGAAAACTCCTCCTTTCATCGAATTGTTTCGCGTGCGCGCCAAAAAGTTCGATATAAAAAATCCGTTAATAGAACTTGTTGGCGCTGCGTTTAAGGCACTGGGTATTTTTCCGGCTTGCATTTTTGTTCTACTCGGGAGGGTTGTAGCGGAAGGGAATGTGTATGACGGCTTCCAGTTCGACGGGCTGGCCTTCGCGGGTCGCGGGGCGGAATTCCCAACGAGAAAGTGCTTCCATGGCGTTTTGATCCAGCTGGGGATCGATACTGCGCACTACTTGAATGCTGTCCAGGTGGCCGTCTTTGCGGATGATGGCGTAGAGAATCACTTCGCCATCGATATGCTGCTTGATGGCGAGCTGCGGATATTTTGGATCCACTTTGCGCACTGGTACAGGCGCAGCCAGTTTTCCTTTTGGACGCTGGTAGGCGGGCGCGTAATCGTCTAATTGCGCGAAATTCAGAATCCAGCTTCCGCTTGAACTTGTGAGATTGGGCATGTCCACGTGCAGTGTGAACACTTCCTTGCCCGAAAGAATTTTTTCCGGCGGCATCCCCGGATCGATTTTTCCTATGTCGATCGGTTCGTTGCGCGACGCATGGGGGGGTGCCGAGGTGTTCGTCATCGGTTTCAGAATTAGCGGCTTGGAGCGATTTCCTGCTGTTCCAAGTCTTGCGCTGTCGGAGTAACCATTTCCCCCGCTGACGCTTACGCCGGAGGGAAGTCCGTTGGCACTACCGCCTGAATTTTTTTCAGCGCCACCGGCGATTGCTGCTGATCCGCCTGCGCCTCCCTGGCCTTCCGCGCCGTTTGGAGAACCACCGGGAACGCCAGCGCGGGTACCTTCCGGAGAAATTGCGACGCGCGCTGAAAGATTTCCTTGCGGAACGTTGACTTCTGATGCGGGCGGAGCGGGCGTGGCAGAGATGGCTATCAGGCGATGCAAACTGTCATCTCCCGCGGAAGCGGTGGCGCCGATTACGGGAGCCGCGCCAGCTTCGGCGTGCACGTTGCGCTGGGCCGGCGCGGAGTTTGACATCGGATTCACAGGCAATTTTGGTTGCGCATTTTCCAGCGAAGAGGGCGCGATATTCAGCGGGCCAGCATTTCGTTCGGGCGCAACTAGGTTGGGCGCGGCGACGTCGCTCACGGCGCGATGTTGCACGCGAGGAGCGACCACCGAGGGCGCAATTTTAAGCTGTGGCTTGGGCTCGGGCGAACTGGCGGCCCACTCCGCGATGTTGGGCATTTGCGGCGCCATCTTCGGTGGCGCGGCGGGCGCTTCTGGTTGAACTAGAGTTTGGCGCGGGTGCGTGATTTTCACTGGCTGCGAAAGGATCGTTTGGCGCGGATAAAACGCGTCGGCGCCGTTCCGCGGTAAAGGCTTGGCAGGATCTCCTGTGGGGCTGGGCTTCGGCTGATTTCCTGGGAGCGAGATTGGCCGAAGATCCTGCGCCGGGACGTAAGTGAGTTCAATTTGGGGCAAGGTGAGAGTCGGCTGAGCGTGGGCCAAAAATCCCCATATGGGGAGCAGCAGAATCATCACGATGGCGACGTGCCAGAGAGAAGAAGCCGCGAACGCGCTTCCTGGCATCTTGTCTTCGATCCAATCGACGCGCAGCGGAGAATTTTTTGCAGGTGTGGCGTCTGGTAATGGGCGCGGGCCGAGGAAGAAAGCGTGAGCGCTGGTGCGAAACTCTTCCCACGGGGATTCCCAGCTCACTTCGAGGTCGAGGCGAAGTAAACGAGAGTGCACGGGCAAGGCATCGAGCGAGTCCCGGGACTCGGTTCGGGGAGGCGTTATGCGGGCGCGCTGGGTGGCCTGAGGTCCTGAAAACATGTGCGTGGCATTATACCCGATAGGATACGATGCGTTGAGATCGGAAGCGGCTGCATTTTTGAGGCTGGTTTTGCTGGAAGGCAAAATCGAATTCTTTGACGATTTGACCAAGTCGCCGGCGTTTGTTTTCTATAGCTTAGATTGAGTTCTAATTCCGCAATTTGGCGATTTAATTCCCGGATTTCCGAGACTGATTTCGACGCTTGGAAGGGACCGGAATGAAGGAGGGAGAAGTCCTAGACTGTTCGGCCGCGGATTCCGCAATCCTTTGCTACAGGCAACTTTTCTTTCGTTCTCCACGACTCACGCTGGCACTTTACGAGCGGCGTTGAGGCTTTGGCCGGCCATAATTCGAAAACTTGTTTCTTACTTGCCGGGAAACAGACGACGGCGTCCGCTGGATTGGAACGATGCAATTCCCGTCATTTTGATCGCTCCTATTTTCCTAGGATTCAGTTTCCTGGCGTACCCGACTTCGCTGAGATTTGTGCTGCTTGCAGTGGCTTTAATCGTCGTCAACTTTATTTTCCGGCACTCCTTGGAGGCGCCCACCAACGAAGGGCGCAAAACAATCGAGGAGCTGAGGAATTTTAAAGAGTTTCTTTCTCGGGCGGACGACGATCGATTGAATCGCGAGAACGATCCGGGACAGACACCGGCGATTCTGGAAAAGAACAGCTCTTACGCTGTGGCCCTTAGCGTTGATCGCGCATGGGGCGAAGAATTTACCGGGAATTTCTTGAAGCTTCTTCAGTTCAATGAGGCCTACAGCATGCCTGCGCGGAAGTCGCCACTTTCCGATCTGGATGCTGAAATCATTCAAATGAATATCGATCCGCGCAAGTAGGGGGGTCGCTCGAATTGCTACTTTATGCTGCTGCGGCCAGGCGGTAGAAGCTTAGGGCGGCGTCGCCTTGTTCGAGGAGGCGAGTGCGTTCCAGACGGTCGAGGCGCTCGGGCAAGTCGAGCTTGGAGCTGTGTTCGGCGATGACGAAGCCTTGAGGAGCCACCAAGTGCGAGGCGTCGAGATATTCGAGGACTTGCGCGCAGCCATCATCGTTGTAGGGCGGGTCCAGGAAAATAAAATCGGCGATGAGGTGGCGGGCGGCGAGTTTGTCCAGGCCGCGTTCGGCGTCGGCGGTGATTACTTCGACGCCAGTGGAAATTTCCAAAGATTCGAGATTCTGGCGGACCAGGTTGATGGAGCCGGGATCGCGGTCGATGAAGAAAACTTCGCGGGCACCTCGGCTGATGGCTTCGATTCCGATAGCGCCGGTGCCGGCGTAGAGATCGACGAAGAGAGACTCTTCGACCGATGGGCCGAGGATATTGAAGAGCGTTTCGCGGAGGCGGTCGCTGGTGGGACGGACTTTGAAAGAGCTTGGAGTTTTTAGGCGGCGGCTGCGATATTTTCCGGCGATGACGCGCATGAGAGTCCCAGGAAACCCTTCCGTAATTTACCTCATGTTCGGGGATGAATGAATCTTTCTAAGTGATCTGTTTGAAATCCGCAAAACTTTCTAGTGTCGACTTCAACAGGAAAGGAGCCGGCAGGATGCCGGCGCTGGGAAAGGCCGCTGAAATTCTTGCGGGGCTTAACCGACGGAGGCTAGCTGGTAGCGTTTTTGCCAGGCGGCGCTTAGCGATTCGAGGCGGGCTACTACTTCGGCGGTTTTAGCAGGATCTTCGGCGAGGGCGAAGGCTTCGCGGCGCGCCATTTCCAGGAGTTCGTGATCCCGCAAAGGCTGGGCGACGGAGAAGGCCGCGTCGCCGTGCTGGCGTGTGCCGAAGAATTCGCCGGGGCCGCGCAGTTTTAGATCGCGTTCGGCGATTTCAAATCCGTTGGAAGTGGCAACCATGGTTTCCAGACGCTGTTGCGCTTCGCCCGTGATTTTCTTGGGCGCGATCAGGATGCATTGAGACTTTTGCGTGCCGCGGCCGATGCGTCCGCGAAGCTGGTGGAGTTGAGCGAGGCCGAAGCGATCGGCATGTTCGATGATCATCATAGTGGCGTTAGGAACGTCGACGCCGACTTCAATTACGGTGGTGGCAACGAGGATTTGGATTTCGTTGCGGCGAAATTGCTCCATAACGGAATCTTTTTCGTCATTTTTCAGACGGCCGTGAAGCAAGCCAAGACGTAATTTCGGAAAAACGTTTTTTCGCCAGGCGCTCGAATTCGGCGGTGGCGGCTTTCAGTTCCTGCTTGGATTCTTCGATCACCGGGTACACGACGTAGGCTTGGCGGCCGCGCGCGATTTCGCGGCGCACAAATTCCCAGACACCGGGGAGTTGCGATTGATCGCTCCATCGAGTTTCGATAGGAGTACGGCCGGGCGGCATTTCGTCAATCACGGAGAGGTCGAGGTCGCCGTAGAGTGTGAGGGCTAGAGTGCGTGGGATGGGAGTAGCCGTCATCACCAGAACGTGCGGCGAGGCGCCCTTTTCGATCAGGCGTTTGCGTTGAAGAACGCCGAAGCGGTGTTGCTCGTCAACGATGACCATGCCGAGACGTTTGAAGATGACGGGATTTTCGAGCAGGGCGTGCGTGCCTACGACGAGTCGGGCTTCGCCTGATTCGGTGCTCGCGAGAGCAGCGTCCTTCGCTGATTTTTTTCTGCCGCTTACGACAAGTTCGACGCCGTAACCTGCGGGCTTAAAAATCCGGCGTGCGGAAAGATAATGCTGTGCGGCGAGAATTTCCGTGGGCGCCATGAGGGCAACCTGATAACCATTTTCGATGACTATGGTGGCTGCTTCGAGAGCGACAATAGTCTTGCCGCTGCCAACGTCGCCTTCGAGAAGGCGGTGCATGGGAAAAGGACGCTCAAGATCCGCGGCGATTTCGACGAGCACGCGTTTTTGCGCTGCGGTGGGCTTGAAGGGGAGGATGCGCTTCACGGCATCGCGGATTTTTTCCTCGCGAACGCGCATAGCGATGCCGCGTTGGGAGTGATCGCGCGAGCGACGAAGAGCGAGCGCGAGTTGATAGTAGAAAAACTCTTCGAAGATCAGGCGGGTTTGCGCGGGGCTGCGAAAACCGTTGAGCAGGTCAACATTTTCACCTTTCGGAGGGAAGTGGGCGAAGAGGATCGACTCGCGACGCGAGGGAAATTTGTAGCGTTCGCGAATTTGCGGCGGGAGCGGATCGGGAATATCACCTTCGAAATTGGTGAGGATTCCGTAAATAATTTTGCGAAACATACGCGAGCCGATTGCGCTGATGGCTTCGTAGATTGGGACGATGCGGCCAACCTCGGTGGAATCGGTGGCGGCGCCCTCGGTGGCGCTGACTGATTCAATTTGCGGATTTACCATTTCGACGCGAGCTGGACGGTAAGGGTCGACTTCCACTTTGCCGTGTAGGACAAAGCGCTGGCCTTCTTTCATGCGCCCTTCGAGATATGCGCCGTGGAAAAAGCGCGCGTGAAGAGTGCCGGAACCGTCGCGAAGAGTGGCGTGGAAGATTGCGGGACGCCCGCGTCCGAAGCGGACGGTGGCGCCTCCACCGGAAGTTACTTCAGCGAGAATGGTGTGAACCTGGCCGGGGATGATTTCGGCGATTTTGGTGAAACGGATGCGGTCTTCGTAACGGAAGGGCAGATAGCCGAGCAAATCGCCGGCGGTGAAGAGTCCGCGGTCTTCGAGAATGGCGGCGCGGTGGGGGCCGACGCCGCGAAGAAATTTGACGGGAGTTGTCAGGGAGATGCTCATGCGTTCAGAATATTTGCGGGCTGCGGTTTCATTCGCGTACCCGGACTGGCAGGACTTTTATACCACCGTTGACGCGGTAGATTCTCCTCGCTAGGTTCCCGGCGCAGATTACAACTCTCAGGTGTCAAATGAACAATATGGTGCTTGAACTCTTCGAGTTCCATCTGATGTGGCCTGATTTTCGGGTTCGGTAAGTCTGGTGCGTCTCAGATGCCTCCGGAATCATCGCGCGGGCGAAAACGACAATATTAGTCAGGAATCCTTGGCTCATCTAAACCGTCGGCTAGACAACCTTCGGCAAATGATTACAGCCCATGTTCTAGCTTTTTGGCTTGGCCTTTTTCACCCAAATTCAGGGCGCAGACTGGACTCCGGAAAACAATCGTCCCGTCGGTTTGATGGTGTTGGAGAATTTCAGTGTGGATTTCAGCTTTGCCGCCGTTATTTCTCTGGTGTTCTTGATAGTTCACTCGGTTCAATAGTTCGTCTCCAACCGAATACGTAAAACTTCCTTGCGGTTGAACTCTGAAGGTTAACAATTAGTTGTCTTGCATCTCTGGCCCGAACTCCAATGCTGTTGATACGCGCGGGGGCCTTGTTGCAAGGTTGTGACGTTGCTCAGCGCCCGATTAGTTCGAAGACACCGGAAACTGCCGGCCGTTTCGATCTGTCATTTTGCGACTCGGCTGGGGTTACTCTATATTTGCGTCGCTCGCGTTGGAGCGAACAAGCGCAACATCAATGCAAGGTAAATTTCTTGGGATTACGGTCCGACGATGGGTGGAGTACACGGCTGCGATTTTGATTGGGAATGCGATTTACTATTTTTCTTTGGCGCCGCACCTGCCGCAGGCTTTGAGGCATCGGGAATTTCTGTTGGACTGGGGTAGCGCGGTGGATTTTGTGGTGTGCCTGGCGGTCTATGGGCTGATCCGTTTGGGGTCGAACTTATGAGTTTTGGCGCATGCCGTGCAATTCAATTTATGGCTGGCTTTTGCACGGCAGCTCGAGCGATTGGATACCCGAACTTCGAAAGACTAAACGTATCCGCTACAACATCTTACATACCCCGTGCATCACAGCTAGAGGACAGGCTTTGGGGCATATGTCCGATAGTGGGAAATCTACATCGAGTGGTGCTCACCAACGGTCACCAGAACCGTCAATATACTCGAATCTTGTAGAAAGGTCCGGAGACCGCGGGGTTCATGGCGAGGACGGCCGGCAGTCAAAGCCACCCGAAGCGGAAACCCAACCGGCGGTAAACACCATGGGGATGAGCGTCGCGTTTGAAGGAGATGCGCGCGCCGCAGCGGCGGTGAAGCTTGCGGAGGAGCAGGCGCTGGTGCGCAGCGCACAGGCGGGAGACCGTCTAGCGTTTGAGGAATTGGTGCGTCGGTACGACCGCGACGTACTGCGTCTGGCGCTGAACTTGGTGCATCGTCCCGAAGATGCGCGGGACATTTACCAGGAGAGTTTTTTGCGGGTTTACCGGAACTTGCATCGTTTCCGGTTTGAGTGCAGCTTTTATACCTGGTTGTATCGCATTGTAACGAATGTGGGGCTAGACCATTTGCGGCGCCGCACGAGCCGTCGAGAGGATCAAGCGCCGGTGCCGGAAGAAGCGGAAGGCGGGACGCGAGATTTTTTTGACCGGCAGCCGGAATTGAGGCCGGGGGCGAATCCGGAGAAAAATTTGTTGGGACAAGAGCTGGGTGCGCACATTGCGACAGCGTTGGACCGGCTCTCTCCACGCGAGCGAATGGTTTTCGAGATGAAACACTATCAAGGATTGAAATTGCGGGCGATTGGCGAGATGTTGGGAACCTCGGAAGAGACGGTAAAGAATTCGTTGTTTCGCGCGACGCGGAAGCTGCGGGCGAGTTTGGATGGGATGAGGTAGGATCGGCAAGTTCTGGTTCCGATTCGACGAGTTCGAAGTTTGAAATGTTTCTATAAGTGAGGACGAAAAGGAATGCAGCAGGAGCAGCGCGACAAAATGGCGGCTGAGATTTGTAACGGGTTCGAAGAGAAGTGGACCCTATTTGCCGCGGGCGAACTCGATGCATCGGAGGTCGCCGAAATGAAAAGCCATCTGGTTGAGTGCGAACGGTGTAATGAGACACTGGCTCAGGAAAATGCGCTGGTGGCATTGCTGTCAAGCAATCGCACCGAGCCGGATGCGGCTCTGCTGGCGGGATGCCGCGCGAGTTTGGAAGATGCGTTGGATAGGGAAGAAGAGCATGGCTGGGTGAGGCGCACGGTTGGTGCGTTACTGCCGACGAGTTGGATTTCTCCGGCGCCGGCGTGGAGCGCAGCATTGCTTTTGCTGATTGGTTTCTCGGTGGGTATGTTGGGGCCGAGACTTTTGCAACATCGGGCGGGCACGAATGTTGCTCAAACGGGCGCGATCACGAAGAGCGGCGGCGGGGGTGGAACGACTTCGGATGATCCCGATTCTTTGACTAAGTTAGACTTTCACACCGCGAAAGTGGCTGGGATGAGCGTGCTGCCGTCCGGCGATAACGAGCCCCCGCAAGTGGAAGTGCACTTGAACGCACAACAGCCTTTCACCGTGCAGGGAACCGTGAACAATGATGATGTGAAGAATTTTTTGATGTTCGTGCTGCACAACAACCAACGCTTTGATGCGGACGTTCGCATGAACGCAGTGGAGCTGTTACGCCCGCGCAACAAAGATGCAGATGTTCGCTCGGCACTTTGCCAGACGGTGCACACGGACCGCAATGCGGCGGTGCGACTGAAGGCGCTAGAAGCGCTGGACGGCGCAGAGCCGCAAGACATCATTCAACAGACTTTGCTCGATGCGCTGGTGGACGATCAGAATCCCGGCGTGCGCGTGGAAGCAATCAACGCGTTGCGCGCGATGGCAGCGAAGGGACAAGTGGAATCGGACGATCACTTGCTCTCCGTGTTGCGAGAGCGCATGCACAAAGATCCCAGCACATACATTCGCCTGCAGAGCGCGGCGGCGATTCAAGATCTAGGCCCGCGGCAAAAGTTCTAAAATGGCGCGAGCGATGCTTGCTTCCAGGCCCTTGCGCGCCGTCGGGAAATACTTTAGCGAATTCTCCGGTTTAACGCTCACCTGCAAGATTACCTTTCTCGCGTTGTTCGCTCTCTCCACGCTGGCTAGTTCTGCTTTGGCGGATCCGCAGAATGGTCCCCGTACTCCCAGCACACGGCTGAAATCCGATTTGAGAGGCTCGATTACAACGCGCGACGGGCTACGACTCCACCTTGCGCTGGATCTGGGCAACATCGTAGTGCACACACAAAATTCAGGAAAGATTGATTATACCGTTCATCTGGAGACGGATGCTTCGCAGAAAGATGCGAAAGAACTGTTGAAGAATTTTTCGGTGAGCGCGCGCGAGACGGGAGATGGAGTTTATCTGCGAGGGCAAACGTCGCGATTGTCGAGCGGTCGGCTGTGGGTAACCGTGACGGTGAACGTGCCGAAAAATTACAGCCTGGATCTATCAACGGGCGGCGGAAACATCGATAGCGATGACATTGATGGGCCAGAGAGGGTGCTAACGTCCGGCGGCAACATCATGGCAGGAAATGTTGACGGTGAAGCGCGGCTGGTGACCGGCGGCGGGCACATCACGGTTAACAATGTAAACGGAGGGTTGTTCGCCAATACCGGCGGCGGGCATATTACGACTGGCGCGGTTTCTGGCGGCGCGACGCTGCATACGAGCGGCGGCCATATTCGCATGGCGTCCGTGGAAGGCGTGGCGAAATTGCAGACCGCGGGCGGAAACGTGACGGTGGAACATTCTGGAAGCGCGCTGAATGCAGAGACTACGGGCGGACAGATTGAGGTAGGGGAATCCACCGGGTTGGTGCGGGCGAAGACAGGCGGAGGCGGTATTCGCGTGGTGCGTGTTTCGGGGCCAACCGATCTTCAAACGGTGGGAGGCAGTATTTATCTGACGCAAGTGGATAGCCCGGTGAAGGCGTCCACCGGAGCGGGAGCTATCACGGCATGGTTTGTGGCCCCGGTGAAATCGCCGAGCCAGTGCGAGTTGCAATCGAATGACGGCGACATTGTCGTGTATCTTCCGCGGCAACTACCGGTGACCATCGATGCGCAGGTTCAATCGGGCGATGAGCATCGCGTGATTGTCGATCCGGCGTTCCAACTGAAGATGAGCGAGGACGGCTCGTCCGACAGCGGTGGGCATATGGTTCGCGCGGAAGGTCCTTTGAATGGCGGAGGCGAAGTGCTGCATTTGCGCACGGTAGCGGGAAACATACGCCTGGTAGCCAGTGACGCGAACAAACAAGTTCAGCTATACAAACAACAAATGGAACAAATGCAGGAGAAAATACGTTTGCAGTTACAGCAACTCGAGCGAGCGCAAGCGCACGAGAATGCGCCATAGACGGAGCAACAAAGCGTCGTGGCGCGGCATTGCCCAGATCGTGCAGGCGAAAAGATTCCCGGCCGAAAGAGGGCCGAACGTCCACAGACCAGAGAAGCAGTAGATTCAAGGGGGCGTACTGTGCAAACGACGATGCGAAGCGGGCAATGCCAGTCCCATTTCCAATGGCCGGTGAAAGCTGCAGCGAGCTTTCTTTTGTTGCTGGCCGCAATCCTCTTGTTCTCACCCAACTCTTCTGCCGGTGAAATTGACAAGCTCTTCAAACAAACCTATCCGCTGCCGCCGGGCGGAAGCTTCCTGCTAGACAATGTAAATGGATCCGTGCAGGTGGATGGTTGGGAACGCGACGAGGTGGAAGTGACAGCGGTAAAAAGTTCGCAGAGCGATCAGCACGACTTGGAGCTGGTGAAAATTGAAGTGGACAGTACGCCGGGCAAGATTGCGGTGCACACGCGCTATCCGAAAGGGGAAGGCGCGGAAGTAGCAGTGGAATATCACGTACACGTGCCGTATCGAATCCTGCTGGGAAGCGTGGAAACGGTGAACGGAAGCGTAATCGTTCGCGGTGTAGATGGCTCGGGAGCGCTGCGTTCCGTGAACGGAAATGTGGAAGTGACTAACAGCACAGGCCGGTTCAGCGAAAAGACTACCAATGGGAATGTTCGGTTGGAGCTTCGCCAACTCTCCGACGGCGGTCCCATGAATCTAGAAACCGTGAACGGCTCGGTTGTTCTGGGATTGCCTACGTCAGCCCACGCAGATGTGAAGGTGCTGAGCATGAACGGTGACGTGACTTCGGATTTGCCGGTGACTTCGACTGCTGGATCGCCGGGGGCCCGCGCCTATCAAGCAAAATTAGGAGTGGGAGGCGGCCAGATTTCAGTCCGCACGATTAACGGCGGCATACGCCTGTTCCTGCAAAGGCCAGGTGTCTGAAGGGGCGTACTAACTAAAGCGAGGACAACTACATGAAGAAGTTCCCGTATCCGTTTGCAAGTTTCGGGATCATGTTGCTGATGGTTGGTAGCATACCCGGAACGCTAAGCGCGCAATCCTCAACTCAAAGCCCAATCCCAGCCGGTCCAACCGCCGTGCCAACCCCTTCCGAGCCGGCAACTGCTTGCCCAGATTTAAAAGATACCCTGGAACAATTGAAGGACTCCGCGCGTATTAATGAACAGGAACTGCAGGAAGAGCTTGCCGACCTGCAAGAGAAGATCGCGAAGGAGGTCGAGATGAACGCGCCGCAAATCGCCAAGTTACAAGGTCTCTCGGCCCGCATGGCGGGGAATCGGGGCGAGTGGGGAGCTAGTGCGCAGGAGCTCGCGTCGCGCGCCGCGGATTTCGCGGCACAAGCGCAGGAGAAAGCAGCCGACGTGTGGGAGCAGGAGCCGAGGGTTTTTACCCGTACAACGGACGAAGGCAGCGGCTGGCTGGGAGTGGAAATTGGCGAAATGAATGCTGAGAGGGCCAAGGACTTGAAGCTTGCGGAAGTCCGCGGCGTGGAAGTGGTGGATGTCGAGCCAGATAGTCCAGCGGCCAAATCCGGTTTGAAACAACAGGATGTGATTACGCGCTACGACGGACAAGCGGTGGAAGGCACCGTTCAATTCCGGCGGCTAGTTCGCGAAACGCCAGCGGGACGAAATATCTCGCTAACAATTTCGCGCAATGGCGGCACACAAGAAATTTCGGTAGAACTGGGCGATCGCGGCGCATTTTACGAAAAGAAGATGAAAGGCAAAATGCGCGATTTCGGAAACGCCTACGTCCTTAGCGATCCAAACTTTGATTTCCACATGGACGCACCGATGGTGTTGGGTGACATGGATTACCGCGCGCCTTCGCTGGGAATCAGCGCGGAAGATCTTTCGGGTCAACTAGGAGATTATTTCGGCGCACCGAACGGGGCAGGCATCCTGGTTCGAGAAGTTCGCTCAGGCACCGCCGCGGAGAGAGCCGGCCTCAAGGCGGGGGACGTGATCGTCAAGGTAAACGGCAAGCCGGTGGGTTCGCTCAGCGAGCTGCGCCAGCAACTGCGCGACAAGAGTGACGAGAAAACGGTGAGCCTGGGAATTCTTCGCAAAGGTTCGGAGATGAGCGTTGCAGTGACCATCGAAAAACCGAAGCCTAGTGAATCGACGCATATGGTCCGCCGCGCGCAGCTTTAGCGGTACACTAAACATCCACTTGTAACTCCCACCCCAAGGCCCGGGCGCGCTCCCGGGCCTTTCGTTTTTTTATTCGCAGAGATCGAGTAGCGGCGCCCGAATCGCGAGTGGCAAAAGCGGATGGATTCTATTCGCGGACTATTTCGGCGTTAGCAGCGGGAGCGACCAGGCGCATCAGCTTGGGGCCGTCGAAAAATGCGTCAATTTCATTGTCTTCCGTCTTGACGCGTAATTCTTCGAGTTGCGCACTACCCACAGGCTGCTTGCCGAGCGATTCGACGGTGATGCTTCCAGGCGTGTTTTCCTGCGGGACGAGAACTGAAAAAGTTTGCACGCCTTTTTTATCCCAATCGTAAATGCGGCCGAGAATGGCGTATTGATGGTAGAGGTTGTTATCGAGAATGACCACGAGAGGCGAGTTGAAAGTGAACTGCTGGTTGTAAGGGCGAGCGCCTTCGAGGCGCAGCTCGATATCGGCTTTCGGGCCATTGAACGCAATTACGGCCGAGGCTTTTTTCGGGGCGTCCGTGGACCATTGGTAATGGATGGGTGTGCCGTCCGGCATTAATTCCAGCGTGCCGTTTACGTGTGAGTTTCCCTGCGGACTTTGAATTTCCGCTGTGCCCTTAGCCATCCAGTTACTGCCGCTCGGGCTGATTTCAAATTCTTCCTTGCCCACTTGCTGACCATTAACCAGGATGCGCAGTTTCCCTTTGTCGGCCACGATCAGAGAGGCAGCGGGCCGAGAGGGAGTGCTCATTAAACTTGAGCGTCCTGCACGGGAGGGAGCTGTGGAAGGGATGATGACGGCAGCGAACAGCACCGGAGGAATGAAAAATGCCACGCGGGGCACGGACCAGGAGCGCGGAGACATCAATTTTGGATTCATGCAGTCACCTTGGGAAAGATTCCCAGCCCAAGAATCTGTTCGACCACGCGTAAGGGCTCGGTGTTGGCTTCGACTTTAAAGTCAGCGAGTTCGTAAGAGGGCAAGCGCTCGTCGTAGAGCTTGCGGAAACTAGCTTCATCGCGAAAGAGCGGACGGTCGGTGATGCGGGCGGCGCGTTTCAAGAGATCTGCGACGGGACAATGCAACCAGATGAGCGCGATGTCGGTCCGACGCAAAAGCGCGACATTCTGCTGTTGCGCGGTGGTTCCGCCGCCCAGGGAAACGATGCGGGACTTTTGTTGTTCGGCCGACTCGCCAAGAATGCGCGCGAGTTGTTCATGCTCGATACGACGGAATTCCGGTTCGCCCAGCTTGGCAAAAATATTAGGAATGGATTGGCCAGTATGTTCGATGATGCGCTGGTCGAGGTCCACATGCTGCCAGCCAACTTGACGCGCCAGCAGCCGCGCGACGGTGGATTTGCCGCTGCCCATGAATCCGGTTAGGCAAACGAGTCTGCGCACACGTATTTCAGCGATCATGATGCTGGATACCGGTAATGGGTTTAAGAAATTGCGGAATGGCGCAATCAATCACGTTTAAGGATATTGATTGTACCATCGAAGGAGGTCAGTTCAACTTTAGCGCGGCCGGCGTTAAAGGTGCCGAACAAGCTGTTGCCGAACCTGCTGTAGAAATGTTGCTGATGGCTCTTGGGCGTCAAGCTGGCTTCGTTGATCACTTTTCCCTTCAGCGAAGTGGCGCTCAAGTCGAAGGAATCCGCCGGCGAAAAGCGGACTTCAATCACGCCACTGTAATTCTTCAGGCGATAAATACCGTTGGGTAGAAATTCACCGGAGAAAAGAATGTTGCCGGTGGAAGTTTGGGCGTGCACGTGATAGCTGTGGATGTCGGTGAGACGAAGATTACCGCTGATGGAAGAAATTTCGAGTTTTCCGGCGCAACGCGTGCACTGGAAAGAGCCGCCGACGGTTTTGATGGTTACGTAGCCGGCGGAATCTTCCAGATCAACGGCTGCTGCCACGGTCTCGACGTTCATGTCGCCCAGCACGTTGGCAACGTTCACTTCTCCGGAATCGTTGTGAATCTGGAGCTCGGCGTCTTCCGGAACGTTAATCTGGTAGTCGGCGCGCATATCGTCGGGCGCGACATTGTCAGACGCGGCATGGGTGGAAACGTCCACGCGATTGCCCATTTGTTCGGCGTCAACTTCCACGTTGTCGCTCGCGCGATTCGAGATCACCATCACTTCAGCCTTGGTCCAGGCTTTCACGGTGATCAAGCCATTCGGATTGTGAATGGTTACGACGGGATGGGCTTCGACTTTGAAATGTTGTTCCTGGCGGCGAGGCGGTTGCGGGTCGGCCGAAAGCATACTGCAAAACAAAAGGCTCGGTACAATTACTGCCATCGGCTTCCAACTTGCGGTCCAAATGAACTGCTTACGAACGAAGTGAGTGGTACTCATCGGTTGTTTTCTCCGCGTTCCGTCATCTGCGCTAGCAGATCCGCCTTCTGCTGATAGGCTTCGTAGAGATAATCCCGCGCCACTTCATTCTGGGGTTCTTCTTGCACACTTTTTTCACATAAAGCGATGTAGTTGTCAACAATTGCTAAGTTTTTGTTGAGGGAAGCGGTGACTGCAGGGTTCGCGTTATTGAAAGAAGCGAAGGAATCTTGCTCGGCGGTTAGCTGGGCACGCAACGGGAGGGTGGAATCCTCAGAGGCTGCTAGCCAGCGCGCTTCGTTGGCCTGTTTATTAATGGGACGGCTTAGGGCAAAGGCACCTGCGATAAGTAGGGTTAAATAAGCGCCAGCAAGGGCAGGGCGCGGCAGAGCGGCGAGCCAACCCCCGAACCAAGTAGTTTTGGCTGCATCAGCACGACGATTTTCGTGAATGAGGCCTTCCTGCTCAAGATGAGATTGGAGAGAAGCCCAGATACGGGGCGGGACTTCGATTTCTTCAGCGCGCCAGCTTGATGCTTCTGTGCAAATGGCCTTTAGATCTTCGATAAGACTGCGGCAATGGCGACAGTTGCGGAGATGAGCTTGGGCGTCGGATGGAGGGTTACCGCCCATCCAAGAATCGAGGCGGTCCGTGAATTCTTTACAAGGGATCGTGGCCATTTCTTTTAATCCTCGCTGCCGGACTCGGCACTGGCAGCCTTCCGATCTTCGCGGGCCTTGTCGCGCATGGCTTCGTGAAGGAGCTCGCGGAGCCGCATACGCGCTTTGTGCAACTGTGATTTAGAATTACCGATGGAACATTGCATGATTTCAGCAATCTCGTTGTGTTCGTAACCTTGAACATCATGAAGCACGAAGACCGCCTTATATCCCGGAGGCAATTGCTCCACGGCGCGCTGCAGGTTCACGCGATCAATCGAGCCGCTAAGCCGTAAGTCCGGAGTGCCAAAGTCTCTACGAGGGCCGCCGGATTCTTCATCCGGCTCGGTCATTTCGTCGAGCGAAGTTTCCGTTCCGGACTTCTTACGCAACTTCATCAGCACGACATTAACGGCCAGCCGATGCAGCCATGTGGAAAAAGCAGATTCGCCGCGGAAAGTAGCGATTTTCCGGAAGAGCTGGAGGAAGGCTTCCTGAGTTAAATCCTCCGCCTCGGCCGTATTTCCTACCATCCGAAGACACAGCGAATACACACGGCGATTGTGCAGTCGGTATAAACGCTCGAATGCCGGCGCATTGCCCTGCTGGGCCAGCCGGATAGCCTCCGCCTCCGGCAACTCGTCCGTATCAGTTCGTCTCGTTCGGGCCACGCTACCCGTCGGGACGCATCCCTAGCTGCGATGCGTCGGTCGCCTTAGAAGTTGTACTTGCGGTTCTTAACGCGCAACAAATTCCCGTCGCTGACAATTTACGACAGTCAGAGGAGGCTGCAATCCCAGTATTGGTGTAGCGAGTCTATGGTACTTGGGTATTTTCGTTGGAATTCCTTCCAGCGTCTAGTGTTGTTCATGTTTAGACGAGCGCGGAATCCATCCGGGGCATGAGCTGTAGGTGCTGCGGGAACGCTCAGAGAGGAAATGAAAAAGCGAAAGCACCTCTAGGCCGAAGCACGGACGATGCGAGAGCGCGCCTTCAACCTCTGCCGAATGCCCTTGGCCACTGGTACAGAACCCATCTCGATGGCAAAGGTTGCGAGCTGCTCGGACGGAAGGGCGCGAAGAAAGGATTTCAGTATTATTTCGGATTCGCACAGACAGGTGTTGAAGTCATAGTGCAGACAGTCGAGGCTCTTCCAACTATCGGCTGGTTGGATGGAAAGGCCCTGGCCGAGGTCTTCGGCGGTCTCGTCGAACTCGCAAACGACATGTTCGACCGTATCGGTTAGGATGCGGAGCTTCTGGAAGAAGCGCGAGCGGTTGGCAAACAGGACGTGGTGGAGAAGCTCGTTCCAGTGGGCGGCGTTCTGAGCGGTTTCACCGCGGAAGAACTCAGTTTTGAGAGGCTCGACCAGAGGAAGATTGGCCAAGTGACGACCGCGAGCGGAAAGAGCGTCGCAAGAAGCAATAAGCGCGTCAGCGACACGCACGAGAAGATCGGCTGACACGAAAACTTGTTGTCGGGCGCAGACAAGTTCGCCGCGTGCGCGCAGGGATAACGCTCCGTCCAGCGCCACGCTCATCATGGCGAAGGAAGATTCCCATTGCCGCACGGTAGTTTCGTACACGTGGCCCTTCTCGCGCGGCAGCGCAGCTATCCAGTCTTCGGTGACACTGTGACGCGCAACGGCAGGCGTCCGCCTCCGTGTTCCGAGCACGCGCCCTCCCCAAGTAGCGGGGCGGATTATACCACTGGTTTTGGCCAGAGGCGTTTTCTTGACGCTCGTGGAAAGCAATCGATATACTGCGCGCGACCCATCAAAAAACTCGAAGTTCCCGGCAAGCCCGCTCGCCGAAAGGATTGCGATCCATTGGAATTTGAACCAGTCGATCAGTTTCAGCAGCGCCGCAAGAAGTTGAGCGATATCGAAGCTTTGGGATATGCGGCCTATCCGCGGAAGTTTGCTTGGTCGCACACGGCGCGGCAAATTGGCGAGCTGTTTGCGAACCGCACGGCGGAGGAGCTAAAAGCCGAGCCTGTGAATGTGCAGGTGGCGGGGCGCATTATCGCGCTGCGTCCGCACGGGAAGGCGGCGTTTGCGCATATTGTTGGCGATGGAGCGCGGCTGCAGATTTACGTGCGATTGGATGCGGTGGGCGAGGAGGCTTACAAACTTTTCCAGCTTCTGGACCTCGGCGACATTATTGGAGTGTCCGGGCACCTTTTCCGCACAAAAACAAATGAATTGACAGTGTGGGTTGAGAAGATTGAGTTGTTGAGCAAAGCGTTGTTGCCGCTGCCGGAAAAATGGCATGGACTTGCAGATAGGGAGCAGCGTTTCCGGCGGCGATATGTGGATTTGATTGTGAACGAGCGCACGCGCGAAACCTTTCTGCGGCGGGCGCAGATTATCCGCGAGATACGGCAGTTTTTTGAGGCGCGAGGCTATATGGAAGTGGAGACGCCGATGATGCACCCGATTCTGGGAGGCGCAACGGCGCGGCCTTTTGTGACTCATCACAACACGTTCAAGATGGATTTGTATCTTCGCATCGCGCCGGAACTTTATCTGAAGCGGCTGGTGGTGGGCGGGCTGGATCGCGTGTTTGAGATTAATCGGAACTTTAGGAATGAAGGTGTGGATGCGATCCATGAGCGGGAATTCACCATGCTCGAGTTTTACCAGGCTTATAGCGACTATCTGGAGCTGATGGACCTTACCGAGGAATTGTTTCGAGGGCTTGCGGAGAAAATCTGCGGGAGCATGAGGTTTAAGTTCGGAGAGAACGACATTGATTTTGCGCGCTTTGAGCGTCTAACGATGCGAGAAGCGATTCGCAAGTATTGGCCGAGTGCGGCTGGGACAGTTCCATCCGCGGACGAACTAGCTGCGGCGGGCGGGCCGCGCGCACTTGCGGAACGGTACAACATATTTGCGAATTCGAACGGCTTGCCGCCGATTGCTAAGGTGAAAGAGCTGTCTGACGGAGAGTTCATTGGAGAGCTTTTCGAGACAGTTGCCGAGCCACATCTGGTGCAGCCGACATTTATTTACGATTTTCCCACGGCTATCTCGCCGCTTTCGAAACAGAAGGCGGACGATCCCTCGTTGACCGAGCGGTTCGAACTTTTCATCGCGGGGATGGAGCTGGCGAATGGTTTTTCGGAGTTGAACGATCCCTTCGAACAGGAGAAGCGTTTCCGCGAACAGGTGGAGAAGGGAGGTCTGGAGTTACCGAAGGAAGTGGATACTGACTACATTCGAGCGCTCTCGCATGGGCTGCCGCCGACCGCGGGTGAGGGCGTGGGAATTGACCGTCTCGTGATGCTGCTGACGGATTCGCACACGATTCGCGACGTGGTTTTGTTCCCGCTATTACGAGCGGAAGGCGGCGAGGCCGAAGAGCCGCCAGCCGCTGAAAAGAGCGGTGATGCGAAATGACGTTTGAATGGCTGGTAGCGCTCCGGTATTTGCGTTCGCCAAACCGGCCTGCCTTGCTGCGAATTGTGACGCTACTTGCGGTGATTGGAGTAGCGGCGGGCGTCACAACGCTGGTCATCGCGCTTTCGATGAACACGGGTTTCCGCCAGGCAATTCGTGACAGGTTGCTAAGTGTCACCGCGCATGTGAACTTGAAGCCGATCGGCTCCCAAGGGATTCGCGATTACCGACGATTGATGGAGCACCTGGCCGGAACGCCCGGTGTGCGTTCGATGGAGCCTGCGATTTACGATACGGTCCTGCTGTCTTCGGGTCCGCACGCTCACGGCATTGTGCTGAAAGGCGTGGACCCGGAGCTTGAGCGGCGCGCGAGCGAGGCGCTGCACAACATCGTGGCGGGGTCGCCTGACTTCGCCCCCGATGCGGACGGAATCCCGGCGCTATTAGTGGGACGCATCCTGGCGGATGACATGAGGCTTTCCGCTGGGGATTATGTGACGTTGACTAGCCCGCAGGGAGACTTGACGCCTTTTGGAATGCTTCCGCGTTCAAGACGGTTTCGCATCGCAGGAATATTTGACTCAGGTTTCTACGATTACGATGCGAATTGGGGATTCGTAAACTTGCAATCGGCGCAGGGTCTTGCGGGAATTGGCGATGTGGTGAGCCTGCTTGAAGTGCGCGTAACAAATATGGATGACGCGCCCGCTATCGCCGATACACTTTTGCGCCGAGCAGGAGATGGATTTACTGCGAGCACATGGATGGACGAGAACCGAGCCCTGTTCCGAGCGCTGAGCCTGGAAAAACTGGTCACCGCGTTGTTCATCGGGCTGATCACATTTGTGGCGGGATTGAATATTCTTGTGGTTCTTACCATGACGGTAACGGATCGGGCGCGGGATATCGCTGTCCTGATGGCGATGGGGGCGCGAAGTGCGCAGATTCGGAAGATTTTCATCGTGCAAGGGATCGTGGTGAGCATTACCGGCACGGCGGTGGGACTGTTGCTCGGTTACGTATTGGCGTGGGTCGCCGATAAGTGGCGATTGATCCCGCTGAACCCGGAAGTCTATGCAATTCCATACGTCCCATTCCACGCGAACGCGCTGGACTCGGTGTGGATTGCCGCCGCCGCATTCGCCATCAGCATCGCGGCAACAATTGTTCCTGCGCGTGCCGCTGCGAAGATCTTGCCTGTGCAAATTCTTCGCTTCGAATAATTCCCAGAAACTTGTTCTTCTTCAGACGTGTTAGAATCGAAAAAGAGGCGAAGTATCGGCAGAGGATAAACGAGACCCAAAAAGAGACGAAAGGCCGGACGTGGTAACGGTACGGGCAAAAAGTGAAATTCATTAGAATCAGAGCTATCCGCTGCGGGGCAGTGGTTGGCTAGCAGGCTGTAAAGGAAGGACATACAGAACTGCGGGTTCGGCATCCTAATTGAGATAGCTTATTGCGACGATATGCAGACCCAGTCGAATTCGATTGCCGCAGTCTTTGAAGAACGGGCCAGAGAAAGCATGGCTACGTCTGAGACACTCCTGCGCTGTGACAATCTACGGAAATCTTTTCGCTCAGGTGCGCAAGAAATCGTTCCAATCGATGGGTTGGATTTTTCAATACTCCGCGGAGAGATGGTTTCGATTGTGGGGCCGTCAGGAACGGGCAAAAGCACTTTGCTGCACATCCTCGCTGCGCTGGACACTCCGACGAGCGGTACAGTATACTTCGGCGGGAATTCGCTCCGGTCTTTTTCCGAGGCGGAACTGGCGGAGTATCGCAACCGCGCCGTTGGGCTAGTCTGGCAGCGTCATCACCTGCTGCCGGATTTTACGGCTGCGGAAAATGTAGCGATGCCTTTGCTGGTTCGCGGCGTGGCGTTGGAGCAGGCGCTCCAAACGGCCGGCGGATGGCTCTCAGAGGTGGGGTTGGCCAGTCGAACCGAACAGCGTGCCGGTGAACTTTCCGGAGGCGAGCAGCAGCGCGTGGCAATTGCGCGCGCGCTGGTGAACGGCCCCGCTTTGCTACTTGCCGATGAACCTACCGGAGATTTGGACGAACGCAGCGCCGAAAATGTTTTTGAGCTAATGCAGCGTCTTCATGCTTCTTACCATCTAACCTCTGTATTGGCCACTCACAACTTGTCGCTGGCAAGGCGAACCGGCCGCGTTCTGCTAATGGAACGAGGCAAGCTGACACCGGCCACAAACGTGCACGCAGATTCCGCAGGTGCTGCATCAGTTCCAACGGGACCCGACCAAAACCTTGGGAGAGTGCAGGTGACTCGTGTTTGAACGCTATACAGAAAAAGCTCGGCGCGTAATCTTTTTTGCGCGCTACGAGGCGAGCCAGTACGGAAGCCCCTACATCGAGACTGAGCACTTGCTGTTAGGACTTCTCCGCGAGGACAAGGCGCTGGCAAACCGGTTTTTGCGTTCGCACGGCTCCATTGAATCGATTCGAAAGGAAATCGAAGCGCGCATCACCGTGCGCGAACGTATTTCCACATCGGTGGAAGTGCCTCTGAGCCAGGAGTGCAAACGCATCCTGAACTTTGCGGCGGAAGAAGCAGAAAGATTGGGCCACAAGCATGTGGGCACCGAGCATCTGCTCTTAGGAGTCTTGCGCGAAGAGAAGTCCTTTGGCGCGGAGATTTTGCAGGAGCGTGGATTGCGTCTTTCAGCTGTGCGCGAGGAGTTGACGCGCAGCGCAGGAGAGAAAGTGCCAGTCAACCGTCCGAAAGAGGCTTCACTGCTAGCCGAGTTCAGCCGCGACTTGACGCAGGCGGCGATGGAAGGGCAGCTGGATCCATTGGTGGGCCGCGACCGAGAGTTGGAACGCGCCATTCAGATCCTATGCCGGCGCACGAAGAACAACCCTGTCTTGATTGGGGAACCAGGCGTAGGGAAAACCGCGATCGTCGAAGGACTGGCGCAAAGAATTTCCGATGGAGACGTTCCGCCATTTCTGGCGGATAAGCGCATTCTTTCACTCGATCTTTCCCTGATCGTTGCTGGAACAAAATATCGCGGGCAGTTCGAAGAGCGGCTGAAGACCATCATGAAGGAATTGATGGAAAGCCAGAACGCGATCGTGTTCATCGATGAGTTGCACACGCTGGTGGGCGCAGGGTCGGCGGAAGGTTCGCTCGATGCAGCCAACATTTTGAAGCCGGCGTTGAGCCGCGGCGAAATTCAGTGCATTGGCGCCACGACCCCGGCAGAGTATCGCAAGTCGGTAGAGAAGGATCGTTCGCTCGAGCGGCGCTTTCAGTCAGTAAAGGTTTCCGCGCCGAATGAAGAAGAAGCGATTCGCGTGCTGCAAGGCGTTCGCGACCGCTACGAAAAGTTCCATGCCGTCAGCTATACGGACGAGGCTATTCGATACGCGGTGTACCTATCGAACCGGTATATCCCCGACCGTTTCCTGCCGGACAAAGCGATTGACCTGCTGGATGAAGCGGGTTCGCGAGTGAAACTCCGCCAGGCAATGCTGCCGGATGAAGTTTCCGAGGTGCAGAAGCGCGTTAAATTTATTACGCACCGGATGGAAACGGCTATTGCCAATCACGAATTTGAAAAGGCGCGGTTTTATTCCGAAGAAGAGCGCAAAGAGAAAGAGCATCTGCGCATGCTGCGTGAAAAACTGAAGATTGACGATTCGTCCACCGGCATCGTTACGCGCGAAGATATCGAGGAAGTAGTGGCGCGCTGGACTGGAATCCAGGTTTCGGCCATCAAGGAAGATGAACAACAGAAACTGTTGCGCATCGAAGAAGAGCTACACCGCCGCGTGATCAGCCAGGACAAGGCTATCACTGCGTTGGCGCGGGCGATTCGACGAAGCCGCGCGGGCTTGAAGGCTCCCGGGCGTCCAGTCGGATGCTTCCTGTTCCTGGGACCGACTGGCGTAGGCAAGACGGAAGTTGCGCGAAGGCTGGCGGAATTCTTGTTCGGCAGCGAGAAGTCTCTGGTTCGCTTCGACATGTCGGAATATATGGAGAAGCATTCCGTGTCGAAATTGATCGGAGCGCCTCCAGGATACGTGGGATATGAGGAAGGCGGACAACTGACCGAGCGCGTGCGCCGAACTCCCTATTCCGTAATTCTTCTGGATGAGATTGAAAAAGCGCACCCAGACGTGTACAACATCTTGCTGCAAGTTTTTGAAGATGGACAGCTGACCGACGGGCTGGGCAACACCGTAGATTTCCGCAACACAATTATCATCCTGACTTCGAACCTAGGAGCGCGGCAACTGCAAAAACAGGCCGGCCTCGGTTTCGCGTCGAAAGAGCTCGACTCCATGGCCAAGAGTCAAGACGACATGGTGATGAGCGAGGTGAAGCGGGTTTTCAATCCCGAGTTCCTCAATCGTCTGGATGAAGTGATATTGTTCAACTCGCTGACGGACGACGATCTGTTGCGGATCATCGATTTGCTGGTCGGGCAGATTAATGAGACATTGGTGCACCGCCAAGTGCAGATCGCACTGACTCCGGAAGCGCGCCAGTGGATTCTAGAAAAAACTTGCAGCGATCGAAATTATGGCGCGCGGCCGCTCCGGCGCGCGTTACAGAAGTACGTCGAAGACCCATTGTCGGAAGCTTTGATTCAGGGTGGATTGCAACGGCCAGCGACGCTGGAAGTTTTTCTTTCCGGTGAAGAGGGACTTTCGTTCCGACCCGCAGTTGAAGCAACCCCAGTGGCCCACTAAGAATCCTACGCGCAAGCCGGACGGGAGCGGTTCCGGCGGGGGAGCACATAATCTTGGGCGGGAATCTGCGGCCTTGACCGAGGCCGCGAGCACGAAAAATTTTGTGCGCCTGTTTCAAATTCCTGTGGTTGTGTGCTTGTGCATCGTTGCGTATGCGTATCCTCTTTGGGGTCAGCAAGCGCAGGGACCTACGAGCCGGCAGTATGTGATCCAGCGAATCGAATTCATTGGGAATCGCCGCATCCAGTCGGATACTTTGCGCGCGCGGATTTTTTCGCGTCCTGGCGACCCTTACAGCGAGGAAGCGGTCCGCCGCGATTTCCAAGCGCTTTGGAATACGCAATTCTTCGAGGATGTGCGGCTGGAAGTGGAGGACAGTCCGGATCAGCCGGACGGCAAAATCGTGGTCTTCTATTTAAAAGAGCGGCCGATTATTCGAAGGATCGAGTACAAGGGGAACAAATCGATCACCGAGTCGGATATTCTCGACGCCTTTAAGGAAAAGAAAGTGGGCCTTTCGGTGGAAGGCCAGTTCGATCCGACAAAAATCAAGCGCGCGGAAGTGGTGATCAAGGAATTGTTGGCGGAACACGGGCGTCAATTTGCGACGGTGAAACCTACCTACGAGCGCATTGCGGCGACCAACGCAGTGAAGCTAGTGTTCAATATCGATGAAGGGCCGAAGGTAAAAGTCGGAACGGTTACGTTCACGGGGAATAAGGTTTTTTCCGATGGAAAACTGTTGCGCGCGATGCGCCATGATCGTCCGTATGCAATCCCGCTCTACATAACGAATATTCCGGTGATGGACAAGACTTACGACCGGCAGAAACTCGACGAAGACCTGGAAGTAGGAATTCGCGGACTTTATCGCGACCACGGATATTTCAAGGCGACGGTGGGCGATCCGATTCTGAATACGCATGACGAAGATCGCAGCGGTATCAAGGGGCCGTGGCCAGTATTGGGGTCGAAGCATGGTAAGCGAGTGGACATTACGGTTCCGATCGAAGAAGGCGAGCAGTACCGCATGGGCGCGCTGAAATTTCGCAGCAGCGATCCGGAAGTGGGGCTTGTTTTCAAGTCGGAAATCCTGGCGAAGGTATTCCCCATAAAAGAAGGCGAGATTTTTTCGGCCGAGAAAATCCGCAAGGCGCTGGACAACTACAAGAAACTTTACGGTGAATATGGTTATATCGATTTCGTTGCGGAGCCGCTGACGGATATTGACGATAAGAAGAAAGTCGTGAATTTGACCATGGAGTTCGACCAGCAGAAGCAATTCTTTGTGCGACGCATTGAATTTTCCGGCAACACTACCACGCGCGACAAAGTGATACGCCGCGAAATCCTGCTGGATGAAGGACAGGTTTACAACAATCGTCTGTGGGAACTCAGCATATTGCGGCTGAATCAACTAGGCTATTTTGATGTGATTAAGCCGGAGAATGCGGAACTGAAGCGCAACGTGAAAGCCGGAACGGTCGATATTAAATTGAAGGTGAAGGAAAAAGGGAAGCAATCGATCAGCTTTTCGGGCGGCGTAAGCGGCATCGCCGGCACGTTCGTGAGCGCCTCCTACCAAACGAATAATTTTCTGGGACTGGGCGAAACGCTGACGTTGTCCGCGCAGTTGGGCGATTTCCAACGCGGCTATACTTTCGGATTTACCGAGCCATTTCTTTTTGACCGGCCGATAACCACCGGATTCACGATTTTCGCCAACAAGTACGATTTCAACCAGGCCAAGCAGTACGGTCTTTTGTTAGGGCAGCAAATCGCGCTGAACCCCGCGTTGCAGGAAAACTACAACACGGATACCAAGGGATTCACGCTGTTCATAAGTTCGCCGCTGCGAAGATTCTCTTTCGCGCGCGTGGGTCTGACTTATGGATTCTCGAGTACTAACATCACTACGTTCAGCCAGTCGGCGCAGTTGTTGTTCGATAGCATTCAATTCACCAGCTTGGCGGGGCCCTCTGCGTTGAACGGCATTCATTCCAGTAAGGTGACGCCGACGATCAGCTACAGCACGGTGAATAATCCGCAAAATCCAACGCACGGAAAAAGTTTTTATTACGGTGTATCGTTGGAAGGCGGCCCGCTGGGCGGCAATGTAAATACGATAAGCAATACGTTTTCGACCACCTATTTTCATCAGGTCAACAAGCGGCGGAACGTGATCGGCATTAAATATCAGACGGCGATGATCTCTGGATACGGTGGAAAAGATATTCCTCCGTATAACCGTTTTTATCTAGGTGGAGAACAGGACGTTCGCGGATTTAACTTCTATACGATTTCTCCTTTCGTGGCTATTCCATTTTCGACTAGCACAAGCATCGAGTACTTCGATCCAAGAAGAATTGGCTCGACTGGAAATCCGGTACCGCAGCTCCTTACTGTGCCGCTATTGGAATTCATTCCCACGCGACCCGGCGGGGACTATCAGAATGTCTTGAACCTGGAATATCGAATTCCTATCGCGGGGCCTGTAACGCTGGTGTTCTTCAACGATCTGGGCTTGAATGGAATTCTTCGACAGACGCAATTGTCGTTAAATCCGGCGGCCGTGTCGCTGTTCCAGGAACAGTATCCAAATCCGGATTTTCCCAACGTACATATCACCAAAGATTTGCCGATTGTAAGCGGAACGAATTTTTATCCGCGAACGTCTGCGGGCATCGAGTTGCAGGTTATCCTGCCGATCGTGAACGCGCCATTTCGCGTTTACTATGCCTATAACTATCTGCGGCTGACCGGAACTATTACCGCGCCCTCCGGCGCTTATTTCTTAAGTGATGCGGTGAAAAATACGCTGCCTCCCGGCGTCCTTCAGACGCAGATTCAACCGGAATTGGATTCCATTCTGTTTCAACAGGTGCAGCACATTCCGGCCGGCTTGATCGAGCCGAAACAAACCTTCCGATTCACAGTGGGGAAGACTTTCTAAGATGACATTTCATTTACCAACATATGGAATGGCACGCGAGTAAACAATTTGAGGCGCGTGAAGATCAGGGCGTGGGGAACGCCGGAGGATTTAGGATGAGAGTTTGGCAAATAGGCGCAGCGATTGTTCTGGCTGCCTGTGTGGCGGGATGTGGCGGCAACTCCACGCCGGTCGGCGTTATTGTGACTCCGACTGGAACGGCGGCATCACCGCAGACCGTGGTGATTAGTGGCCAACAACCATTCACAGCTACCGTAACCGGGACGTCGACATCTACTGTGAATTGGTTTATTTGTCTTCCTCCTACAAATACCACGGTTACGAATCCTATACCGGTAAATTGCGGGCAGCTAACCGGCTTTGGAACGATAAGCTCGACTGGGCTTTACGCGGCGCCGCCGACGCCGCCCCCCAGCGTTTTTGTGGTTGCAGCGCAGAGTACAGTGAATGCGAATATATACGGGCTAAGCTATGTTTTAGTTGGAACTGGAGTGCGGGTTTCCATTGAGCCGTCCACCGCTACCGTCGCTCCTGGAGAAAAGTTTCGATTCAGCTCGACAGTGAGCGGCTCCTCGAATTCGGCTGTCACCTGGAGCGTAACGGCTGACAGCATGACCGTAGTGGGTGGCAATTCGACCATCGGAATCATCTGCCCGAGCAGTAACGATACGCAGAACTTGTGCGCTAACCAGCCCGCCGGGACTTATTTTGCTCCGTTGGTTTCGCCGGGTGCCGTGACGATCACGGCGACGGCGGCGGCAGATACCTCGCAATCCGCGACAGCAAGTGTGACCATCGCAGCGGCAACGGATCCCACGCTAAGTTCCATTGCGCCGACTGCAGCGCAGGAAGGCTCGGTGCAACAAGATATTTATTTAAACGGGCAGAACTTCTTATCAACCAGCACGGTGCTGGCGAATGGCGTCCCCCTTCCGACGATTTTTCTGACAACTTCGCTGCTGCGCGCCACCATCCCGGCGGCCCAGTTGGCTACCATGGGATCCGTGAAAATTTTGGTGCAACGACAGAATGGAGATCTTTCGCTTCCAGTGCCGCTTACGGTAAATCCGTCGCGACCCGCGCTGGTGGCTTCCACGCCTGATAGCTTCGTTGGAAACTCCGCGAACGTAGGCGTGACGCTTACCGGCGGATATTTTTCTCCATCGACCGAAGTTTTCTTTAACGCGCAACGAGTGAGCCAGAGCGCCGGAGGCAGCACGCGCGTATTGCAAGTGACCATTCCGGCTGCCGATTGGGGCCCCCCGGGACTCTACCCGATCACTGTGGAAAACACGGATGTGGTGCCACCGAATCCGGGTATCTCCGGCATAAATATCGGCGTGGAACCCACGTCATTTCCGTCGGCGCCGAGTACGTCGATCACAGTAGGAATGACCCCCTCGGCGATCGCGATTGATCCGGCGTTGGGTCTCGCGGTGGTAGCGAACACAGGATCGAACAACGTCAGCATCATTAATCTGGCGACGAATGCGCAGGTAGCAGGCTCGCCAGTCGCTGTGGGGCCAAATCCCACGAGTGTCGCTATCGATGACCAGTTGCCTCAACACCTGGCGGTCGTGGTGAACAGTGGTCCCGAAGCGAATGGCGGAAATAGCGTAACCGCGGTTAATCTGACTACGCTAGCGATAACGACACTGACACTGCCGGACACTTCCGTCCCGCCGGTCACAGTGGCCTTGCCTTACTCCATCGGGATCAATCCGCTGACGCATCGCGCGATCGTGACTCAGCAACTAACCAACACAGCCTGGATCCTGGACCTTTCCAGCGGCGCGCCTGTCTTGGTGCAACAAATTGGCGGCAGTCTGACTCCTTATGGAACAGGACCTACGCCATCAGTGGCAATCGATCCTCGATTAAATTGGGCACTTGTGACTCCGGGCGGCTCGGGCACAATCAACATCGTGGATCTTGGTCGCGATCCGGGTCCGGGGGATGTGGGGCGGCCTCCGGTAGTAATTGGCGATCTGACCGTCTCGACATCCAGCCAGGGAGTAGGCATTAACAGTCAAACACATCAAGCGCTTCTGACCGACCCAAATAGTAGCGCCTCGAACAATGACACCCTCACGACCTACAGCTTGCTCGACAATACGGTGAGCAACGTTCCATTTCTGCAGAATGGGACGGCCATTGATCAGCCGGGTTTCGTCGCGTCGGCAATCAATCCGCTGTCGAACGTAGGTATCGCGGTTAACAGTCTGGCTAATACAGCGGCGATTGTGGATATGGAAAACAGCAATGTGTTGCAAACCGTCAGCGGTCTGAATACGCCGCAAGCGGTGGCAATCGATGCGGCAACGAATCTGGCTTATGTGGTGAACCAAGAGAGCAATACAGTTTCGGTGGTTCCGCTGGGGACTCCCGGGCAATTCCGGACATTGCAGATCGTAGAGTCGAGTCCAGCTGTCGCGTTTGTAACTAATCCCCCAACCGGTGTGACGTTGACGATCAATGGAATTGGATTTACGGGATCCGCACAAGTGGCGCTGGATGGTTCGCCGCTGCCGGCAGGCGACGTAACCGTTGTGAGCAACCGACAGATCATCGCCACGGTTCCCGCGTCCATGCTGACGAACGCGCGCAACTATATTGTTTACGTGCAGAACGGCGGCCAATGGTCGAACACTACCGAGCTGACTGTGATTCAAGCTATTCCAGTTGGAAATACTCCTATAGCGGTGGCGATCGATCAGAATCTCGATCAAGCAGTAGTGACCAACTTCTCAGACAACACTGTATCGATATTGAATCTGATCACAGGAATGCCCATTTTGACCGAACCCACGATGCCGGTGGGATCCAATCCTGAGGGAGTCTCGGTGATCTCGCGGCTGGGCCTGGCGGTAGTGGCAAACAACGGAAGCAACAACGTGACAATCCTTGACGAGGCTGGGAACAACGGCACTTTCGCATCGCCCACCACCATATCGTGTGGTTCGTGTATGGGACCCGCTGGCGTAGGGACAAATTCCGACACAGGTACGGCAGCTACTGCTAATACGCTATCGAACAACGTCAGTTTTGTTACGCTTCCGACT
>Ga0207015_1089_pt1 | contig 30222 bp, 33 predicted proteins | sample Alteio_BWMinCont_53_FD_153486 | JGI IMG/M metagenome (GOLD analysis project Ga0207015, IMG submission 153486) | Enriched cells from forest soil in Barre Woods Harvard Forest LTER site, Petersham, Massachusetts, United States -... | ecosystem: Environmental > Terrestrial > Soil > Temperate forest >...
TAGCGTGGTTGGGCCGCTCTGGTGGCTCTGGTGGCAAATCCGTTGTGCCAGAGTCAGTAGAGGCGTACGATGCGCCAAACAGGGTCCAAGTCGGAAAGTTCGGTTCAAATTAATTCCACAAGGGAGGAAACATGTCCATCGTACGCGCGGGTTTGTTGATCACTTTCGTGTTGTTTCCTGTAGTTGCAGGTGCACAAACAAAGCAACCTACAAAAGGAACTCCTGCGCGAGCTTCAAGCGCGTCGATGATTGTTGAGCCGGGCTCAGAAAAGTGGGGTGACGTCCCCGCGGCCGCCATGGTGGGCACACCGTCCGTTGAGATGGGCGGAACGGTGCGCGTTGCTGTTTTGCAGGGCGATCCGATGATGGCGGGGCACAGCTATACGCTGCGCCTTTCGTGTACCGACGGAACCAAGATCGCGCCGCACTGGCATCCCACCACCGAAAACGTCACCGTGGTTAAGGGTGCGGCTGCCGTAGGAATGGGTTCGAAATGGGATGACGCAGCTCTCAAAGAAGTGCCCACGAGTGGCTTTTTCTGGGCGTCGCCACATATGAATCACTTCGCCGAATGCAAGGGCGATACGATTTTGCAGGTACACGGAATCGCCCCCTTCGTGCTCAATTTTGTCGGCCCTGATGACTCGGCACCGGCGAAGTAACCAATGTAGCTTCCGAGAAACCGAACGTGTGCACCGACGAACTAGATTTAACTTGATTGCATAAGAACGTCGGCTCCTTAGACCCGAGTAAACTGTGGTTTGTCGAGAACCATTGGCTCGGGAGAAAGGAGCCGAACATGATCATTATAGGCGTGGATTATCACCCGAGCGATCAGTACATCGCGTTTATCGACACAGAAACGGGAGAGTATGTGGAACGGCAATTGAACCACAGTGCAGGAGAAGCCGAGAAGTTTTATCGGGAACTGGCGACGCGAGGAGCGAGCGCACAAGTGGGGATGGAGGCCACGGGCTACTCCCGCTGGTTCGAGCGGTTGCTGGCAGAACTCGGTATCGAGCTGTGGATCGGCGATGCGGCCGAGATTAAGGCCAAACGCGTGCGCAAACAGAAGACCGACCGGGAGGACGCCCGACTGCTGCTGCGACTGCTGCGGGAAAATAATTTTCCTCGGATCTGGGTACCCAGTCCGGAGAATCGTGACCTGCGACAACTGCTGTGGCACCGGCATCGGTTGGTGCAGATGCGCACGCGGATCATGCATTGCGCATACTCCCAACCATTTCGCCACATCCAGTACAACCGCACTCCCAGTCTCCGGGCCATGCCCACCTTGGCGATGTTCCTCTGTCGACGCACCGCCAGGCGCATATAGCGTCGTCTCCAGTCCGCTCACAACGCGCTGCGGCTTGGGCTGCTTCCACTAGCAAGAAACGCAACAAAGAACTGCCTTGCTTGGTGATGTGTCCCAGCCGTTGGGTCAAGTTCAGTTCGCACGCGGGACAGCTCGGAACCGGACATGGCGCGAAGTAGAACGCCGTCCACTTGAATGGGCATCCCGCTCCCTCGCAAGAGGGAGTTTGAACGAGTAATCATGGTCTGAAATTGGATCGAAGAGATGTGTGGGTCGGACTGAAATCGACCGAAAGATTACAAGCGAGCCGAGGTTATCGACACTGGGCCAAAGAAATATGACGAAGAGAACACTCTTCGGAGTGAATGCAGAAGTCTGTCTGAAAAAGATTTGACAGAGCCGACGTTCTTAGAGATGTCCGGATAGCGTTTACCAGGACTTAGGGTCACGACCGTTCATCCTTTCGGTAGAAAAAACACGTCTGCTTTTAGAATGAGCGCCACGCGGCACACAAAATTGCTGATTCTTATCCGACATACCTGCGCCCAATAAATTTTTTCGCCACCCTGTCGTCTTTTGCCCGCCGTTTCCGATTACATAGATAGGAAGCCTGTGTCCCTCGGCTTCTAAATTTCTATTTAGAGGAGAAACATCATGGAACGTTTTGCCAAGCTCATGCTTTTGACGTTAGGAATAGGGGTCGTCGCGTTCATCCTATTTTCTGTTCCGCGCCATACATCCGTCTCGGCCTCGACGCCACCTAGGAGTCTGGGCCTGATCACCCTCAGGGCTACCGGCTTTAACGCCTACGGAACTGGCCTATTCTATCAGTACAACTCAGCCACGGGGCAGTACTCAACCTCAACCTACGCCTTGCCGGCCGGCAAGTCACTCGTTGTCACCGATATCGTGACGACCGCGGCCGCATGCCCAGCCGGTAGCTTCATCACCAACACCCTATCCTCATCTTCCTCAACGCCACCGGTTCCGGGTGCAGAGGTATACGACAGGCCATTCACGGTGGACAGTACGGGTAATGGGACCATGGCGGATCACTTCACCACGGGGTTCGTGTTTACGGGTCCCAACTTTCCAATTCCGCAGGCCGCCAGCACCTTAACCTGCACGGTTCTAGCCATGACGGTTGAGGGAGTTGAAGTTTCCGGAACCCCGACGATCGGCCCGTTCGAGTGAGTCGCGGTATGTGGCTAGCTCTGGCGTTGTAATTTGAAGCCGTCACCTGCGACCATCCGAAGTTGTCCTTGAGCCACGGCAACCGTTGCCGATTTGAATGCTTCTACCCCCCAATAAATCTTTGCGCCAGCCTGTCGTCTTTTGCCCGCCGTTTCCGATTTCATTATTAGAGGCAGGAACTCTCGGCGGTTTGAAGAGGAGGAATATCCCTATGAGGCGATTGCATTTTGCTCTGTTGTCTTTGGTGCTGGTTCTGGCTGCCCAGCCCCTTTTCGCGACTACCTATTATGTTTCGACCAACCAGCCCCCAGTCCCTTGCGCGAGCGAAAAGAGCGGATGGGTAGTGTTTCCCAGCATCCAATATGCGGTAACCCACGTGCCCGAAGGGGCCATCATCAATATCTGCCCCGGAACTTACTCCGAGCAGGTCACCATTTCCCGGCCGCTGACCCTGCAAGGCGTCTCGTACGGAAACTCGTCGCATGTGGTCATCGCCATGCCCGGTGCGCTCACGACAACACCCAGCCTCCTTTTCGGCACAGTTGCGGCGCAGGTCGAGGTAACGGCCGGCCCGGTGAACGTCACCGGTATTACTGTTGATGGGACTGCCAGTAGTTCAAACTGCCCGAGTGGCTGGTACGTGGGAATCTTCTACAGCAGCGGCTCCTCGGGCACCGTGAACGGGGTCCAAGCCCGGTATCAGAATTGCAACTTCGTCAATGGCGTGGGAATCCTGGCCGAAAACGGCCATGATCCGAGTAAGTCGGTCACGATCAAGAACAGCTATATCCATGACAACGGCGAGGATGGTCTTGCAGCGTACGGCGCATCTCTTACTGCCTCGATGGAACACAACGACGTGGAAGACGAGGTGGTTGCCATTTTCCAGCAAGCCGCCGACGGCAGCGTGTCGGGCAATACGGTGATCAATGCATCCACCGCTGGGATCGTCCTTTATGCCGGGGTTGTATCTGACAACACCGTGGGCGGTGTAAGCATCTTAACAGCCGGCGGCGGTACAATCACCTATACAGACGACGACGGAATAGACGTTTACGGAGCGTCTACCGTCACATCCAACCACATATCGAACAGCACTTACTACGGCATTAGACTGCTTACCGGGGGCGCGACCATCACAAGCAACATCATCACTAGCAACGGCCTCAACGAAGGCGGTTTGGAATTCCCCGTCGGTATCGGCTTCGGCTGCTTTACGAACACAGTATCCGGAAATGTTATTAATGGCACTGCCACCGGAATCGAATTTGTTCCGGCGGCATTTAAGGGTGTGAATGCCTTTTACAGCGTGCCAACGATTAACTACGAAGGCGGAGGAGGGTGCTGAGGCAAGCGCCTCTCGTTGGGACTCCGGAAGGATAAACACTGCTCAAGTGCTGTGATCAGGCGCTTTCACTCATTGACTCCTGGTTAGCCCTGACCGCGTCTTCGACGCGTCGCTAGTGCCAGAAACTTGTCCAGACCGATTCATTGATTCCAGAGAACTTATCAGACATCTCTAACAATGTCGGCCGTGTCAAACACTTTTTTGTGCAGATTTCTCCATTCACTTAAAAGAGTTTTTTCTTCCTCTTCCTGGGTTGTTTTTCTTGTCGGTCTCGACGATTTCGGCTTGCTCGTAATCTGGCGGTCGGCTTCAGTCCGACCCATACATCTCTTCGATCTTAAACTTCAGACCATGATTACCTCTTCGAACTCCCTCTCGCGAGGGAGCGGGATGCCTAATCAAGTGGACGGCTTCTAGTGCGCGCCATGTCCGGTATCGAGCTGTCCCGCGTACGAACCGAATTCCGGCTCCATCTTCCCGAGCCTATCAACAAAAGCCCACTCGAGTCGAGGGCCGACATTGTTATGCAATCAAGTTTATGGAGAGTCGGATAATCGGAAAAGTCAAATCGTCCGAATTCCACATGGACGGTTTGTGCGTTTATCACACAAGCGTCGGTACAAACGTCCAAGGGCTTCGGTTGATCGGCCATGACCGCTAATTGGGGATACGGACCTCCTCCCCGACCGATTGCGATTCCACCTCGATGCCCCCGAGGAGCGCATTCAACTCGCCATTGGAAACATCGGCACCGGAGGCAATTTCTTTGAGCTTGGCTTTGCTGATTTCACCCAGCCGAAACGCCTCCAGCGCCATACTCAGCAGTTTGTGTTGAAACGTAGATTCGTGTTTCGTGAAGCGGTCCCTGTGGCGTGAAAATCGCTCTCCGAGAACCTTGCGAAATGCACTCGCAGCCGTCTGCTTCTTTGCAAGCGACTCCCTCTCTTCCTCTGAAATAATTTGGAAACTCTTGAGCCGCCAAAGGGCTGCTTCATAACTCACGCCAAAGTAAAATGCTAAATGTGCGATGTCATAAAACTGAAGTCCGAATGGTTGAGATGACCCGCGACGCTGTGCACGGACGGCATCGCCTTCCTCGTCATACACTTCTTGAAGCGTTGGGATATCCTGCGATTTCCCCACACCGGATAGAAACTCGCGTACTCCGCTCTCGGGCATCAAGAATGCTGCCGCAAATGAATTCGCTCTTATTTCAGTCTGGTCTTCGCGATTCTCCAAGCGGCTAACGATGCCCTTCGCTTGTCTGTCAAAAAGAAGGTGACAATACTCATGAGCATAGGAAAACAATTGCCTTTGCTCTGAGTGACGCGAATTCGCGAGAATCGTCAAGCCAATGTTCTCGTCCGTTAGGAACAAACCAGAAATTGAATCGTCAAGTGGAAGCAGCCCAACTCTTACACCTTGGCTCTCGACGATTTCAGGCAGCTCCGGTATTGGGCCAGTTCCGAGCTTGAGCCGATTTCTTTCTTGGTCGGCAACAGCGGTTCCTTGCTGAATGGCCTCCCACTTATTCCGAGGTTGAGGCAGATCGTAGCGAACAGGAGGTACGAGACCTCTGTCAGCGCCAACAAGTTTCTCGAGATGGGTAAACTGGCGGCAAAGGGCGGACCACCTAGAGATGGCCTGACTAAGCTTCTTGTCGGTCGCTACCTGCGGCTCTGCGCGGAACAACGCCGTTACAGAGTCTTTTTGCTCAGTGAATTCCTCGGCAAACAAATCTTTCGCCTCAAAGCCAAGTTCTTCCGACAACTTCATTAATTCGAGGCTGTCTACTGACCTGTTTCCTGACTCGATTTGAACGACGCTCGACCTGGGGATACCCAACAATTCGGCGATCTCTTCCTGGGTATAACTTCGGCTCTCCCGAATCCTTCGAAGCCTCGATCCCAATTCCTTCAGATCGATTGCCATTGTGGTCCTTTCAATGAATTTGACATCGCTTGATTATGTCCGAAAAACGAACTATAGTCAACCGAATGGTGGCGCTGCAAGTTCGATTACATATTCGTCCTATGTTCGCCTAGATTTCCGACGGGCGTCTGAGACTCCTGGAGTCCTGGAAAAGGGAGGGGGTACACTCAAGTCATGCTGGCACCGAAAGAATTGACGTAGCACATCGAGGCTGAACGTGCGCGCCAAGCACTCATGGACAAGCCCGGTGTTCCTACGGGTGTGCGCGTCGGCTCCCTGACATCATACGTCATGGATGGCGCGGCTTGGAGAGACACTAACGCCTATCCATCCGCTCAGGAATGGGCGCATGAAGCCGAGAGACTGTTGAATTTCGCAGCTTCTCAGGACCAGCTCCGAAGGTTTCTGCCAAATCTGCGGGGGCGATGGACCCAGTTCGAGTCGGCTCAGGCTGAACTGCGCGTGGCATTTTTTCTGCACCGAAACGGCTTCAGGATCGTCCAGTGGGAACCGGTGGGAGCCGGGGGATGCAAGGGTGAGTTCAGCATCGAGGGCCTTCCCGGCTGCCGGTGTTTACCGAGGTAAAAAATCCCGGTTGGGAGGGCGAGCTCACAGCAGAAGAATTGAAGGCAGGGAGGCAACATCAACCAAAAGATCTGTATTGCGAAGGTCGCAGTGCCGCTTCATGGGAGCGAGCTCAATTTGAGGTCCGAAAAGCGTATAAGAAGTTCGACCCTCAAAATCGCAATCTGCTCATCCTTGCGGACGATTTGTTCATTAGCCTAAGACACGGCACAGAGCTGTGGGCAAACTATGCCTTGTATTCGCGTCAAACGGCTGGATGCTTTCGTGACAATACTTACGAGAATCTCGGCGGAGTTGGATTCTTCTGGGTGGTCCCAAACTCAGACCCAATATCATATGAGATGAGAATTTTCCTCAATCCTTACGTAGTTCAGTCCGCCGAACTGCCGGAAGATATCCGGGAAGCGTTCCACGCCGTCAAAGAGGTGCAGCGATCTGGCTTTAGAATCCGAACGGTGCAACCTTGAGCGAGTCCGTAACGTTGAAGGAAGTTGGCAGGAATGCTGTTGCTGCTCACGTGAAAGCGTCCATTCGGGCCTTTCTAAAGAACGATTCGAATCTGCTGGCCCTCAACGCAAATGAAAGAGCAATCACCCACAAGTTCGCGGAGTACCTAGCCGCGCGTTTCCCAAACTGGGATGTCGATTGCGAGTATGACCGTCTCTTGGAGGAGGCGAAAAAGCTAAGACTTCGGGGAGAGATAACACGAGTGATTCCCGATATCATCGTGCACCGGCGTAATACAAAAAATAATCTCTTGGTAATCGAGGCCAAGAAAGACAACGACCCACGCGGCATGGGTGCTGGCCGCGAAAAATTGCGTGAATTCAGAAGACAACTACACTACAGGCATGCAGTTTTTCTCAGGTTTCGAACGGGGGAAAATGCTGGAATCGAATCGCCGGTCTGGATTTGACGTGCCAAGACCAGGGGTCTTAAGGATACGAGGTTGGTCAATTAGACGTCACGTTCCGGCTTCTTGTGTGAGCTTCAGCAAGAAATAGAGGTCGCTCTTCTGCTTGGTCTCGGGACCGTGTTCGCATGCCGATTCCGCTGCCTTGCTAAGTAGGCGTTCAGTAGCTAACTAACAGTAAGACGGTGGCCATGACTCGGAAGTCTTTCGCGGTAACCGGAGGTTGTTCTTGGCTCGATCTTTGGGTCTAGCTGATTTCCGCAACGTTCGAGTCGTGCGTGAGCCATCGGACTTCTCGAGAAGCGTGGTCCAGACTTCAATAGACCACGGATTAGCGGCGGAAGAAACTTGGGGCCAAGTTGGGGCCAAAACCAGGGCCTTTTAGGCCCCAAGCCGTGCCTCTCGGGTGGCAAGGGCAACGGACTCAACGGTGACTTTTGGTAGGGGCGGTGGGGATCGAAAGGACAAGCTACTAAATAAGGCTTGGGCCCTCAATGCGTTGCAGCTACCGTTGCCTGTCAATCGGAACAAACGGAACAGGAATCGCTACACCGCACGTTCTTGTGGCCCTCTGCTTGTGTGCAGAGGCTCTTATCCAGCGCACTACAGCGCAACTCGCGACTCAGGCGAGCTTCGTTCGAATAAACCCAGTCACCGAAAGTCACCCCTTACGTCGTCTCTTGCGACTCTTCCTTTTCTCTTTTGGTTTGCCTGGAGTCGCACCCTGGTCTGTCGCGGTCGTCGTTTTGGCTGGCTTCACCTTTGATTCGAGGAGCTTATACCTTGCGCGCACCGTCTCATCGGTGAGTAAACCGCCAATTTTCATTGCACCAGTGTGCACAGCCTCAAGCCGTTTATGGAAATAGTTCCAAAACGTTCCAAAACCTAAGACGACGATAAGGGTCCATTGCACGCCCCCAGCGAATCTCATAAAGAAGGTCTTAGGCAGCTCAGTCACGTACACCGGGATAAATATTGAGTCCACGGCTGCCTCTGACCATGGCACATTCAGGCCGCTAACCCGCCCAATCCCGAAGTAGACGAAAGAGAACAGCAGAGCTATGTAGACGTAAATGCAGACGTAGAAAACACCGACAAGAAGGCTAGCCCATCGAGACAACAGGTATTTGTTCCCTAAGAAGCGCGCCACTCTCTCCCATAAGCCAAGCTGCTGCCATAAATCTTTTAGGTCCTTCGTGACCTCGGTCTTCGGAGTTACCGCGTCGAGCATGCCGAGCATAACATTCAGGCGGGTGTAAAGCGATGTGCCGACCTTCTCTAACCACGAGCGCGAAAAGAGAGTCAATTTCAGGATCGTCAGGATTCGCAGCGCTAGAACGCACAGAACCACGGCAAAACTTAGCGACAGGACGAGGTTATGGGTAGCAAATAGCAGGAGGGCACACCATAGTATCGTGAAGCTCCTAAATGGGCGCGTGACCACGGAGAAAATGGTGGGGCTTTTCTTCGCCGCAGTCGCCACCGGAATCGCAGGAGCAGCGGAAACGGCTGGCTGCGCGACGATGGCCTGGGGTACAGGGGCAGTCGGATTAGGCAAGACAATAAGTTCTGTAAGGGTAGGCCCATCTTCTGCCGGTTGGTCGCGACTGAACCAAGCGTTGATTCGTTTAAGCGCCAGAAGAAGCAAGACAAATAAACGGCCCAACAAGACAAAGGGGAAAAAGTAGATGTAGAGCGCACTCTTAACTGTGTTCCACCATCCAGATGAGCAGAGAACGGAAAATAAAAATAGGAGAACGAAGAGCGTCATTTCTGAAAGGGTCAGGTGAATGTAGCGCGACAGCGCCGCCAGAATACGCGTGTGTGGATTCCAGAAGAATAGGGCGTGAAGCCACAAGAAGGACGCGAGCAGAAATCTCGTGAGCCGACGGGCAACTATGACTACAGAGTTCATCCTGGACTCCCGGCCAGTACCTAGGGTATCAGGTCGTGAATGGGATGTATCTGCTGACCGAATTAGTTGAAAGAGCGTCCGAAAAAGGAAATCATCCTCAAATAGCGAGTTCCCAGGAACTTCAAATAATTCCGGTTATAATCTTGGGAGGAGGTGCTTGTGCGCAACATTGTCGAAGCAGGGTACGACTTCTCTAGCGACGAGATGCGGTACTCAATCACGGAGGAGAACGGGGCTGTCTATGAAGTGCGCATTCCACTAACAGGAAAGGCGCAAGCCAAGCCTTCGCCCGAAGTGAAGATCGGCGAATGGCTCGACAGCCATGCGATGCAAGAGCTGCTGGTCCGGATTCCCGGCTACCATTTCCAATCCTTCTAGCATGGAAATGCCGCCCGCGCTCAGTGAATCAGGGGAGGGTTCCTTCTGTTTTCAAGGTAGCTCTTGATTTGCATCGCCAGCGGTTCGTACTCCTCCTCGTCCAAGCCGTAGGTCTGGAACAGCCGAGTCACCGCACCGCCGTGTTCAACAAAGAATCTCTCCTGCTCGGCCTCGTCAATGACGAAAGTCCCATCTGAGTTCCTCGAATATCGGCAGAGGCTCAGGAGAATCATGATCAGCGTGCCGCTGCTGAGGTTCAGGAAGTAAAACCAGAACGGGAACTTCTTGTCGAGATGGCCGAGAAACTTCCTGACTTCATCAATTTCGTGGAGCTCCCGAGCGTCGTCATCGTACCCCGCGAAAGCAATATCAAGCCGCGCACGAAAGCTCACAACGGTCTGGCGATCTTGAAGTAGTCGCTGTAAGACATTAAGCGTAGTCTCGATGTACAGCCGTTCAACGTCCTGGCGGTCAACGACAACAGCGAGGAAATCGACCCCGCTGTCCTTCAAAATATCGGCATCTGTCATTTCCACTCTCGGTCTCGCGTCGCCCAGTAGTGAATCCTAGCCAGAGAACAGGGCTGAGGCGAGCAGTCAGTCCCGGAATTCCTTACCCCCTAACGTCAAGTTTGCTTCCCTCGCTCGTCCAGCGAGGCGGTTCAAATTCCGCCCACACCACTCGATTCCGTTTCACCCAAAAATGACTACCACACAACTCCTCAGATACCCATAAAGACGGACTCAAAGAAATTGAACCGGCGTGTTTTCTCACTCTCCAGTATGGGTATCGACTCCTCATCAAGTTTACTTCGACCCGCCGGCCACATGCACAAGGGCATTGCAAGACCGCCCATCGATAAGTGCCCCCCCTCCTGACAAGGTAAATGTTCAGCCCTATGTCCGCGGGTAGATCATCCATCGAAAGTATTGTAACCACGCCTTGGTAGTATGGTTTCCCTCGAAGTCTCGGTCGCCACAAGTTCTTCCATGATTTGAGCATAAGGAAGATGCTCCTATTCCACTCGCCAAGTCATATCGAGAAAAGGCTCACAGTCTCCTCGCCCCCCCTTCTCTCGATTCGCGCAGATTCCACAATCGAGATTCGGCTCTCTGTTATTCGTGCGCACCCTACTTTGCTCAAAGAGGTGAAGAACCTCTGTACTGACGCGATCTTTCCCCATAAAGCCAGTCAGCCGATGCAACAACTCCGTGACCGCTGATGAGGCTAGGGCAGTAGTAAACGTAATCACTGCCGGAGCAACTCCAGGAAGCTCCGGTAGATAACCCTCCTTTCGCAGACTCTCCGCGCGTTCTGGATCGCTAGCTTGCATGATCTCGGCACTTATTCGATCAGAGTTGATGCGTCCTCTGCAAAACAAGCAAGCGCTACCTGGCATTAGTGTCGTGACTCGTCCATGAATGGACTCGATGATCCCATTCGCAGACGAAATCTTTACACCCATGTCGAACACTGGCATTAAGTAATAGATAGCGAGCCGGGTAAGGATGGATCTACCCCATTCGTCGTCAGTGCAACCGAACAGGAAATCGCACGCGCGTAGTATTTCTGCAGCACCGCGATATGTGATGAAACGATTGATCGTCGTGATCTCAGTACCCAAACCTATTTTCTTCGCCAGATTACCCAGGATTGTTACTTTCGCGCAACCGTCGTCAGAAACACCAGAACCGTACACGCGCGTCACATTCGATTTTTCCAATGTATCGCCATCGAAGAGATACAGATGGCCCACCCCCAATCTTATAAGCTGTTCCGCTACCGCAGAACCAGTGCCTCCTGCTCCGACGATCCCGACTCTCAAACTCCTCAATTCATGTTGAAGCCCACCTCCAAATGCCTGCACCTGCCGATGGAAGAGTGGTGGATTCGAACAGCAAGACGTTCGCCTGAAAAACCGGAATCGTTGTCCGATTACCCTAACAACATCCATTTCGACCTTCGACCCATCTCTTAACCAAGCCCTCCCCCTCGGTCGATCTGGTGACGAAAACACTAGGCTCGCATGTGCCCGCTCGCCCTCAATACGCAGATAAGCTGTTCTAAACAACTTCACCTCTTCCTCGTCATCCTGGGCGGAGTGTTCCGGGAAGCTCGTTGGGTGCGAATGTACGAACACAAAGGACATCTTCAGTCGATCAGCTCTTTTCATCGCGCGCATAAAAGAGGCTGCATTGATGCTCATGTGATTGACAGAAGCGCTCACGACATCTGACACAAGAACTGGATGGACCTCTCGAACCAAGAGCCGAGTTTCATCCGCCGTCCGTGAAACTCCACAAAGCAGATAAGCAGCGCGCTCCGCATTCGCATCAAGAAAAAGATGCCGAACGAGAGTTTCGTAGTTATCCTCAGCGAAAGTGATCGAATAGCGCATCAACGCCCTAGTTCCAGTTCTGTCCTTACAGCGCGGAGCTTAGTCTGAATGTTATCTGTTCCAGCTCTCCATTGTTGATTGTGACGCGACCAGCGCTGCCAACTGTGGCCATCGTAGGTTTCCAGAACCTCCGCCGCCAGCGGAGCTCCACCGTTCCTTAGACGCACGCCTGGAGTTGTCCAAAACATATCTGGATTAGCATTCGGATACCCGGGCGGAAGACGAAGAAGCAAATCACACGTTTCAGGAACGTAAGCCCCCGGAAGCCGATAACACTTAATGATTAAATTGATCCAGCCAGTGCTGCTGGTTAATTCGAACACGAAACTTCTCGCGCCAAGAAATTGAAGATCTTCCTCAGGCAAGATAGTAGATGTATCCATCGGAGGCTACGTCCCAGGGTTTAGTGTCGATTGCGCACTATAGAACTTTTCGCCGTCTCGTAGCTCGATCACGGTGTTGTCGTTTGGAATTAGCTGGTCATCTCCAGGGCCATGCGTTTCGCGGAACAGATCGTAGCCAGGCTGAATGTTTCCGAGCACGTAGAGCGCGTGCCCCGTTGTAGGATTTGGCGATTCATATTTCTTCCGATCGATTGTAATGTGCACTTCTTTCGCGTCTGGCATGGACTGATCCTCCTTAAGCATACGTGTACGTCAGTTCTTCCAAGTCCACCCTCACCGGGACGACCTTGGGAGTTTCATTGATTTCGGGGAATTTCCTCACAACTCGCCTGAGTCTCTCCTCCTCCAGCCCCGGACCCAGGCTGAATGCTACACAACGAATGAGCAGGTCGCTCTTCGACCCGATCTTTTCGTGATTGTTCTCCCACTTGGACAACAAACTCTTATCGGTGTGCAGCACGCTCGCAAACGATTCCCCATTCATGCCGATGAATTTTCTGAGATAACGCACCTCTCCACCCGTCAGACCCCATGGTTTCTCAATGACCGCCAGAGCCAGCACTCGCATCAATTCGTTTAATTTGTTTATGACAGGGTCGGCGTTTCCGCAGTGGTCGCACTTGATTACTTCAATGTTTTCCAGTACGACGTTGCTCAAGCCACTTTCCTTGAACAAATAATTTTCACGGACCCTACGCGCGACCTCGCCACAATTGCTGCATCTCTTGTTATTCATTTTCTTGTCCGCCTTTTCAGTCGTTTTCCTCTTGGTCCTATGTCCCATTGCAGTCATATTAAGAAGCCCGAATGCTGAAAATAGTTATCAGCCGGGCCAGGTCTTCCTCAGGAACAGAAAAAACGATGGCAAGGCGTCTTCCTTCGGCATCAGTTCCTTCGATCCGGTAGTTCCACTCCTGGAGCCTCACGTCCAGTTCAGGCTCGTTATAAATATTTCCTCTTCGAAGCACGTATAAAGCGTCCGCCATAGTTAACTCCTCAGCCTCCAACTCATCACGAAAATGCTTCGTAGGCACCACGTCACCATCTTCGAGGCAGTGCCGAAGAGCTTTGACTGCATCCTGCTTGCTGAGGCAATCTCGACTCATGAGTTGGTATCATAACATGAGTTGTAAAAATTACAACTGTTTTCTGACGACCTCCCAACAATCCTTCCCATCGCTTTCCGAGGAGGGTCCTGAATCGGCAAGTACCTGTATTACAGCCACTTAGCCAATCGGTGCGACCTCGAACCGAGCCCTACAATTCGTACCGAAAATTCCCAGCGGCCTACGCTTGCATACAGTCGCGCCAGTCGGACTTCCTCTCCCGTCACGCCTGTTGCCATCCGCTCCAGCCGCAAATACTAGACCGCTTCGCTCTCTGTCCTTTCAGCGAGTCCGTTGCGATTTGGTTCCCCTGTCTGGTTGAGGGAACCAACTCTCACCGAAAGGACAAAGAAAATGAATTCAGAAAACATCAAGAAAGTTGCAAATCAAGCCATCGAGCAGCTCATCACGGCACTCAACGAGGGCCGAAGCGAAACGCTGACGCAATACCTTGCAGCGATTGGCCGATTCCATCGCTACAGTCTTCGAAACGTGATGCTCATAGCATCACAGAAGCCAACGGCTACCCATGTAGCTGGCTTTCACGCTTGGCACAAACTCGGGCGCTTCGTGAAGAAAGGCGAGGAAGGAATCTTGATCCTTGCCCCCATCGTCCGGCGAAAGAATGAAAACGAGCAACAAAACGAAACTGACGAATCATCAACGGCTGTCGGTTTTCGTGCGGCCTACGTGTTCGATATCGCCCAAACAGACGGCCAGCCGTTGCCGGAAATCGGCGGCGTGAACGGCGATCCGCGCGAGTGTCGCGACCGGCTTGGGAAATTCGTCGCTGACCACGGCGTCGCACTCGAATACTCCGGCGACATCGCACCGGCGCGCGGCACGTCGGAGGGCGGCAAGATCACGTTGCTGCCGGGCCAGTCTCCGGCTGAGGAATTCGCGACACTGGCGCATGAAGTCGCGCACGAGATGATGCACCGCGACGAACGCCGCAGCAGCACAACGAAGCGCGTTCGAGAGACCGAGGCTGAGGCCGTCGCATTTGTCGTTTGCAGTGCAATCGGCCTGGAAACGGGAAGCGCCGCACAAGACTACATCGGTTTGTACGGCGGCGACGCGAAGCTCCTTGGCGAGAGTCTCGAATACGTCCAGCGGACTGCAACTCAAATTCTCAATGCCATCGGCGCGGATGATTCATCCGCGCCGCCCGCTTAAGCTCGGGCACGGGAGAGCATCAACGTGGGGTGACCTGGGGTGTTCCGAACGCTCGTGGTACTTGATACTGCCTTATCACCAACGAGGTAGTACAATCGCGCGTTGAGTCTCCCATCTTGATGGCTTTGAAGCGGACAGTTGCGCTTGGATTCTGGGTTCCGAGCCGATAACAGGGCCCAATAGGCTTTGCAGATTTGAATACACAGGACATCGATGCAAGCTGCACACGTTAGGACGAAAGAACGAGTTGCGAATCATGGCGAGGTGTTGACCGGGCAACACGAGGTCAACGCCATGCTTGATCTAGTGAAGCAGGAAACAGAGCGGATCGACTCCCGTTTCCTCGAACCTGCCTGCGGTGACGGGAACTTCCTGACGGTGATTCTCGAACGCAAATTGGCAATTGTGGAAAAGCGCTACGGCAAATCACAACTAGACTTTGAGCGGTACGCCGTCCTAGCTGTCTCCTCGATGTACGGCATTGATATTCTGCCTGACAATGTCCGCGATTGCCGACGAAGGCTTTTTGAGATGTTCGACGCAAACTACCGGCGTCTGTTCAAGGCCACCGCGAAGGACAAGTCCCGCGAGGCAGTGCGGTTTATTCTCGAACGAAACATCATTTGGGGCGACGCCCTGACACTCAGGACAGTGGGTGAGAAGCCTAGCCATATCGTCTTTTCGGAATGGTCGCCAGTCAACGGGAGCATGCTCAAAAGGAGGGACTTCACATTTGGCGAATTGCTTCGGCATGAGGAGGCCATGCAGGCCCCTCTATTCCCTGGTTTGGAAAGCGAGAACCAGTTGCCCCTCTTCTCCGACCTTGGCGAGCACGTATTTATCCCCACGCCCGTAAGGGAATATCCCCCGGTCCATTTCATGGAGATCGCCTGTGTCGGAGATTAGCTACAATCCCGACGTTTTAAGCTGCATCGCGAATCTCAGCAGCGACGAGGTATTTACGCCGCCGCAACTGGTGAATCGGATTCTCGACAGGCTTCCGACGGACCTTTGGAGCGATAAGAAATCGACGTTTCTCGATCCCGGTTGCAAGTCAGGTGTATTCCTGCGCGAGATTGCCAAACGGCTCGACAAAGGCTTGGAAATTCAAATTCCCAACCGTCAGAAGCGAATGAACCACATCTTCAAGAACCAGCTTTTCGGACTCGGTATCACGGAGTTGACCGCCCTGATATCGCGGCGGTCCGTTTATTGCTCGAAGACAGCCAACGGGAAGTATTCGGTATGCGAAGCCTTCGACAACCCTGAGGGCAACATCCGCTTTGGACGCGTTGAGCATTCTTGGCAGGGCGAACGTTGCGCTCTGTGCGGGGCCAGCAAGGAGAACTACGAAAGGGGCGGCGAACTAGAGAGTCACGCCTACGCCTTTATTCACACCAAGAAGCCAGAGGAGATCTTCAACATGAAATTCGATGTCATTATTGGCAACCCCCCTTACCAGCTGAGTGACTCCGGTTTTGGAGAGAGTGCCCGTCCGATCTACCAGCTGTTCGTTGAACAGGCAAAGAAACTGAACCCGCGATTCCTTTCCATGATTATTCCCTCGCGTTGGTTTGCAGGCGGAAAGGGCCTAGACGAGTTCAGAGAGTCGATGCTTGCTGATAACCGGTTGCGCTCGATCGATGACTATCTCAGTGCCTCGGATGTCTTTCCGGGTATTGGTCTCAAGGGTGGCGTTTGCTATTTCCTCTGGGACCGCGACAATCCCGGACCCTGCCAAGTCACCACTCGTTACAAGGACTGGCCGACCTCGACCGCCAGCCGTCCGCTTCTTGAAAAGGGTGTTGACGTATTCATTCGTTTCAATGAGGGCCTGTCGATTCTCAAGAAGGTCGTCGTCGCTGAGAACGGAAAAACCGGCTCGCTTGCGCTCCCTGAAAGCAAACGTTTCGATCAGTTGGTTAGCTCCAGAAAGCCCTTCGGGCTAGACACGACCTTCAATGGCAAGCCGACAAAGCGCGCCGGTGACCTGCTGGTCTATCAAAACGGCGGAACGGGATACACGCCTAGGAAATCCATCACGACCGGCACTGAACTTATCGACAAGTGGAAAGTTTTTGCGGGCTATGCTGCGCCCGGGACTGGGAATAAGGACACCTATCCGCACAGGATCATAAGCACGCCGTTCCTCGGAGCACCGGGCACCATTTCTTCAGAAACCTACCTCTGCATCGGACCGTTCGACTCCAAGAATCAAGCTGAAAGCGTGTTGTCCTACCTCAGCTGTCAGCTAACTCGCCTACTAATTCTTCTGCACAAACCATCCCAACATGTCACGCGCAAGGTTTACTCCTTCGTGCCAACTCAGAAGTGGACAAAGCGGTGGACGGACGAGGACCTCTACGCGAAATATGGCATTTCCGCTAGCGAGATCGCGTTCATCGACAAGGTTGTTCGCCCGATGGAAGAAGACAATGAGTGACGGTTTCTTCCCTCCGCGCCCTGCATCGCGCCCAACTGTCTACGCTTACGAGGATACGAACCCGCAGTATGCGGGCCTGCTGAAAGTCGGTTATACAACCGTGGATACGCAGAGTCGCGTTGCGCAGCAGTATCCGACGCTACGTCCCGGCAAGCTCCCTTACCGAATCGTCCTGGAAGAGCCCGCCATGCGGAATGACGGAACGGTATTTACTGACCACGATGTACATCGGATGCTCCGACTCAATGGAGTGAAGAATCCTGACGGTGAGTGGTTTCGATGCGCGGTGGATAAAGTCAAGGCGGCGATCATCGCCGTGCGGGACGGCCAACTGAACGAGGAGAACCGGTCACTTGACTTTGCAATGCGGCCAGAGCAGAAAGCGGCTGTCGAAAAAACCGCCGCCTACTTTGCCAGTTGGCGCGAAGAAAAGGTCAACCGGAACAAGCCACCGCACTTTCTATGGAATGCGAAGATGCGTTTTGGAAAGACCTTCGCAGCGTATCAGTTGGCAAAGAGAATGGGATGGCGAAAAGTTCTTGTCCTGACTTTCAAGCCGGCAGTGCAAAGCGCCTGGGAAGAAGACTTGAAGACTCACGTGGACTTCAAAGGCTGGCAGTTCATTTCACCTGGGGGTTTGTCGTACGCGAACGCCGACAAAAAGAAACCCTTTGTCTGTTTTGGCTCGTTTCAAAATTACCTGGGGCGTAACCCAAACACCGGCGGCATCAAGACGAAAAACGAATGGGTGCACTCCACGAATTGGGACTGCGTGATCCTCGACGAATACCATTACGGGGCATGGCGGGAGAATGCTAAAGAGCTCTTCGAAGCCGAGGACAAGAAGGAGGTTGAATTCGGGAAAGGCGAAGGCATCGAGGATTTTGACGAAGAAATGATGCCGATCACAACGGATGCTTATCTTTATCTATCCGGTACCCCCTTCCGAGCGATTGCCTCCGGCGAGTTCATCGAAGAGCAGATCTACAACTGGACTTATTCCGATGAGCAACGGTCGAAGCGGGATTGGAAGGGTGCCAACAATCCGTACGCCGCATTGCCCCGCATGGTGCTCATGACCTATCAACTCCCAGACGCAATCCGGGAAATCGCGATGCAGGGCGAGTTCAACGAGTTCGACTTGAACGTGTTCTTCTCAGCCGAGGGAGTTGGCGAAAAGGCGACGTTCAAGTATGAGGACGAAGTTCAGAAGTGGCTGGACCTAATTCGCGGGTCGTTTCTGCCGACCACTGTTGATAACTTAAAACTAGGTGTGCATAAACCGCCGATGCCCTACTCAGACGCTCGGCTTCTGAGCGTGCTTTCACACACGTTCTGGTTCCTTCCCAGCGTGGCTTCCTGCTACGCAATGAACAACCTGCTGGCGAAAAAGCAGAACGGCTTCTATCACGATTACAAAATTGTCGTCGCGGCGGGGAACGCCGCCGGCATCGGCGTTGCGGCTCTGCCTCCGGTGTTGGACGCCATGGACGAGCCGCTGAGGTCGAAGACTATAACTCTTTCCTGCGGCAAACTCACGACAGGCGTGACTGTGAAACCATGGACTGGCATTTTCATGCTTCGCAACTCATCCAGCCCAGAAACATACTTTCAGGCAGCATTCCGTGTTCAATCGCCTTGGACCGTGCGGAACCCGGACGGCGACTCGCCCAATAAAGAACAGATCATCAAAGAAGAGTGTTACGTCTTCGATTTTGCTCCAGACAGAGCGTTGCGGCAGATTGCAGATTACAGTTGTCGGTTGAACCTCGACGAGACAAACCCGGAACAGAAGGTGGCGGAGTTCATTAGCTTTCTGCCTGTGCTCGCATACGACGGCAGTTCCATGAAGCAAATTGACGCTGCCGGGATTCTGGAGATGGCGATGAGCGGCACAACCGCCACCCTCCTGGCGCGGCGCTGGGAGAGCGCGTTACTGGTCAACGTGGACAACGACACTTTGCGCCGCCTGATGAATAACAAGAAGGCCATGGATGCCCTCATGAGCATCGAGGCTTTTCGCAATCTCAATCAAGAGATCGAGACCATCATCAACAAATCGGAGGCCGTGAAGAAGGCCCGCAAGGAAGCCAATGACGAGGAGCTATCCGACAAGGAGAGGAAGGAGCTAACTCAACAGGAGAAAGAATACAAGACATTGCGGAAACAAATTCAAGAGAAGCTCATCAAGTTCGCGACACGCGTCCCAATCTTCATGTACTTAACCGACTATCGCGAGCGGTCTCTGAAAGATGTGATCACGCAGCTCGAGCCCGGCCTATTCAAAAAGGTCACGGGCTTGACCCTAAAGGATTTCGAGTTGCTTGTCAGCCTGGGACTGTTCAACAGCGCGCTGATGAACGACGCCGTCTACAAATTCAAGCGCTATGAGGATGCCAGCCTCAGCTACACCGGCATTAACAAGCACGGCGAAGAGGAAATTGGGCTGTACGACACCGTGATTACCCGCGAGGAGGCGCAGAAGGTATTTGAGAATCTCCCCGCACGGGCGCGCTAAAGAGGCGGAGATAATTTCTGTCGCCTCCGCGCTGTCAATAGAGAGGGTAATAAGCCACCATAGATGTCGCCTTCCATTTAGTCTCTGAGTCGGCCTGCGCTAGCACACGGCTGCGCCAGTCGCCAACTTCTCTCCTGTCACACGCGTTGCCATCCGCTCCAGCCTCCTAAGGCACGAAACAGGTCACGGCGGGCCACTCGCCGGTACCGCCCCCGATGGAGGATGAAGAGCACTGAAATGTCCCGTGATTTCACGCCCGGTGAATTTGAAGATCTTCGAACGGACGAATCTGCCTCCCGTGGGCGAACTCCTGAACCGGAAACGAAGCACCCCGAGCCACGCCACAGCCCAGGCGGAAACCCTCAGATTGATCGGGACACTGCGACCCCGCGCGACGCTCGCCCCGACAGTGCGCGGTCCCAGGACCTGCGCACCGTGTTTTATGAGCGGGATCGGGCGTACCGGTTGCGCGAGTCTGAAGTACATACCCTCAGCGAGTTGGGGAAGTTCCGTGTGATTGCCACCGAAGACCTCGCGACACATGCCTATCAGGATCATCGGGAAGAAATGGAGCACGACATTCGGAATCTCGCGCAGCAGGGCCTCGTCCGGCACGAGGTATTTGAAGGACCGGAAGCGAGCCGTCGCGAGATGCTGACCCTGACGAAAGAAGGGCACAGATTGCTCCGCGCAAACCGCTTCACTTCCGATGGCCAGTCCACTTATTACGGCTTCGTCAAGCCGAAGGAAACGAACCACGACGCGGACATCTACCGGCTTTATCAGAAAGAGGCGAGCAGAATCCTCGACCAAGGAGGCAAGAATCTCCGCGTCGTTCTCGATTTTGAACTGAAGAAGAAGCTCAACCGGGATTTTGCGACGTTCGGGGCCGAATCGCGTCAAGAAATCGCATCTCGTCACGCCCTCCAAGTCGTGGGCGAGAAAATCCCCGTGCCCGACCTTCGCATTGAGTACGAGACACGCGAAGGAGAAATTGCCCGTGTGGACCTCGAACTCGCGACCGAACACTATCGCCCAAGCCACTTGGCCGAGAAAGTGCGCGCGGGGTTCTCCCTATACGCTTCCCGAGGCGACGCCGACCGCTTGCGCCGCGTGCTCGACCAGCGAGAACTGACGGCGGAGATTCTCAGTCTATGAAGATCGAAGAGCACGATATCGCTGCCATCAAAGCCCTCGGCTACACCGAGGCCGAAGCCCGCTTCCTCTACATTGTGGCAACGCATTCCGGCTACTTCGTTCCGCGCCAGTTCCTGGACCTGACCGGTGCCAGTTGGGGCTACAGAACGGATCAGCTCTCGCGGAAGCTCAAAAGCCGGGGCCATGCAACCTGGCGCGAATACCAAGACACTGGCGGTGTCTATCATCTCTTTTCGAAGAAGCTATACGCTGAGATCGGAAAAGAAAATCTTCGCAACCGCCGACGGCATTCGGTCGAATTCATCAGGACTCGTCTTGTCCTGCTCGATTTCGTCATTGCTAACCAGCAGTATGACTACCTCGAAACGGAAGAGCAGAAGGTCGAGTATTTCTGCTACGAACTTGGCCTTACAAAGACTTGCCTTCCGGCCAAGACTTACGAAGGCAGTTCGAGCAGCGAGCCAACACTCCGATATTTTGTCGATAAATACCCGCTCTTCCTTGACTCGTCACGGCCCACTTCCTCCCCTGTGGTCACCTTGTCGTATGTAGACCCCGGCTACTCCAGTATCGCGGGCTTTGCGAACCACCTGAATGCCTACCGTCCGCTCTTCCGAGAACTGAACGAATTCCAGTTCCTGTTGATATCGAACTCCCCGGTCCATTTCGCCGATGCGGAGAAATGCTTCTCCTCGGTGGTAAGGGCACCGATTTCAACAGAGATTGCGGCGGATGTTCTGCGGTACTTCCGCCTTCGGAAAGCGTGGGACCTGAAGAAGTACGCGCTGTTCTCGAACAACGAGATCGAGTGGTTGAACGATGCAACACGCCGGTTCCAAGGCGACCGCTTCGACTCTCTTCACGCGGCTTGGTGCTCGGGAAAACTCACCGACGGTGATGTGCGCCAACAGTTTCCAGCAGCCACTCCTAACCGAACGGCGGAGTTTCAAACGTTCCTCGTGCGAGGCAATCGTCGCGAGGATGGTGCTGCGTCGAAGACGCTGAAGCCCTCTTCAGTACCAGACTTCAGGAGCAAAGCTTTCGCGCTTCAGTCCTTGGCTGAAGCGAACTCAAGAGAAACAAGAGAGATACCCCGTGACGAGAAAGCCCGGAAGGACGCGGCCAAATTCGGATGAGGCGGGAGCGACCCCACCCTTTGACGCACGGTGCGTCACTGGAATTCGTGGGGTCGCTCCCGCCTCAGTCACGCGAAGCGCGTGACACATTTGGCCGCGTCCAGGATTTCGAGCACGTAACTGAACCACAGGAGGAAAGAGAAATGGCCTACATCAAGAAACCACCAGAGCTGGTCAGTCGTTCGATCAAGCTCGAACAGCCCACGAACGAGCTGCTGGACGACTACGCCCGATTCGTCGAATGCACGCCCGACCACGTAGCGAACTCCGTCCTAAAAAAGATTCTTTGGAGGGACCCGGAATACAGAAAGTGGCGGGCCGAGCAGAAAAGCGCCGCGCAGGGCAAGTCCCCCGGCGACACCACGGCCATTCGGAGGACGGCATGATCCAACGGATTCTCAACTCGAAGAACTTCGTTGCCTGCCTCCTGGCAGCGGCAACAGGGATGGTCCTCTATATAAAGATACCTTTCCCCGAGGGAAACCTGTTCTTCGAGTTGATGTTTCTCTGGGCGCGGCCCGTGTTCCTTGGATTCAAGTATTCCTACATCGTTTTCCTTTACACCACACCCTACATTGGCTACTCGGTTTTGCTCTCAGGTCTCTACATCTTCGCGCTCAAGATTCCGCAACGCATTAGGCCGGGACGCTTGCCTGCCTACCCCGATCCGCGTGAGCGTCCCGATCTGTCTATCGTGTTGGGTGAGGTTCACAACCCCCGCAAGACTGTACCGGCAGCGACCCCTCACTGGCTGGTCGTGCCCGAGCGCGGCCTGTTCACCGGAATCGCTATTTTCGGAGCGGTAGGCACCGGAAAAACGAGTTGCTGCATGTACCCTTTCGCCGAGCAGATTTTTGCGTATTGCGCTGCCGATAAAGAAAAGAGGATTGGCGGTCTCGTTCTCGAAGTGAAGGGCGACTTCTGCCACAGGATCAAAGAGATTCTCGCTCGTCACGGCAGAGAGGGCGACTACATCGAGATCAGTCTCGACTCGCAATACCGTTACAACCCGCTTCACAACGACCTCGACGCCTATGCCCTGGCCTACAGCATCGCGTCGCTCCTAAACAATCTCTTCGGGAAAGGAAAGGAACCCTTCTGGCAGCAGGCGTATACAAACCTCGTCAAATTCATCATCCTTTTGCACAAGGTTGCCTACGACTACGTGACCTTGTTTGATGTCTATGAGTCCGCCATCTCCCCGGACGTTTTGGAGAAGAAGATTCAGGATGCGGAAAGGCGGCTCGAAGAACGCTACTTCCTGCTCGTTTCTGCGCCTGACTACAGAGCACACTTCGACGACCTGAAACTCTTCGAGTTCGCCCTCGACGAACCCACCGAGATGTACCGGGCCAAGGACACTCCTGGGGCACGGCGGTTTCTGCAGAGCAAATCCATCGATTACGATTATCTCAGCGAAGCAGGCTTCGATAAGGCCGATCCTGACCGGCTCGAACAACTGCAAGCCGTCAAGCGCTGGTTCTACAACGATTGGCGGCGCATCGAGCCGAAACTGCGAACCTCTATCGTCGAAGGCATCTCGGTTTTCCTGTCACTGTTCGACGACAACCCAGCGGTAAAAAGAACCTTCTGCCCGCCGCCGGAGTGCTACGACCCGAAGGCCAACGCCGACTACCGCTTTGGCAAACCTCTACCGTCATTCAGTTGGCTCATAGAAAGCGGAAAGGTCTGCTGCCTGAATTTCCCTATCGGAATGAATCCCGGTCTAGCGAAGGCGCTCGGCGTCATGATGAAGCTCGATTTCGAGCGGGCCGTTTTGAATCGTGTGCCCATGATCGAAGCCAATAAGGAAAAGCACTTCCGTCAGGTCCTCTTCATGTGCGACGAATACCAGCACTTCGCCACGGTCGGAGAGAACGAACCGACCGGCGACGAGAAGTTCTTCAGTCTGTCCCGTCAACCCAAGTGCATCCCCATCATCGCTACTCAGAGCATCAGCTCTCTGAAATCGGCGCTCCCAGGAGAGACTTGGCGAACGCTGGTTCAGACCTTCCGCACGAAGATATTTCTGGCTCTCTCAGACGACTTCTCGGCTCGCACTGCAAGCGAGCTCTGCGGTCGGGAAGACCAACTCAAGGTTAGTTACAACCTTTCCGAGAGCGGGCACGATGCGAGTGTAAGCCTGCTCACCGGCAAGGCCATCTCGCACAAGGCCAATATTACGGCCTCGAAGAGTTATTACCCCCACTCCGACTTCCGTTTCGACATGAAGACCTTCACCGAACTAAAGAACGCGCAGTCCGTTGCCATCGCATACGACGGCTTCAATCCAATGCCGCCGACATTCTGCTACCTGAAGCCCTACTACAACGACGCCAACAAGTCCTATTTCAAGCAAGTCGCTGATGGAGAGCTGTGATGAACGGATTCGAAATGATCCTTCCGTTCCTGAAACCAATCGAGCACCTCATCCTCGACGATTCGATCAGCGAGGTCATGGTGAACGGCCCGAACCGAATTTTCATTGAGCGTGCAGGAATGCTTCGGCAAGTACAAGACGTGTCTCTAGGCGAGAAATCCCTCATGGTTGCCGTGAAAAACATTGCCCGCCGCTTGGGTGATGACATCTCGGAATCGAAGCCCATTCTCGATTCGCGCCTGCCCGACGGAAGCCGCGTTGCCGCCGTGATCCCACCGTGCAGTTTGAGCGGGGTCACATTGACCATCCGTAAGTTCAATACACGCCATTTTGAAATGGACGATCTGATCAGAGCCGGAACACTCGACGTCAATCTAGCAGATCGACTCAAGGAGTATGTCCTCGTTCGGAAAAACATCCTCATTAGCGGGGGAACCGGGACCGGCAAAACGACGATGCTCAACATCCTCGGAAAATTCATACCTAAGGATGATCGGGTCCTTCTGATTGAGGACACCGCAGAGATTCAGTTGGCCCAGCCGAACCTCGTCCGATTCGAAGCGCGGCAGGCTCAGAATGGCCTGCCGGCAGTGGCGATCCGGGATCTTCTCAAGGCAGCTCTTCGGCACCGTCCCGACCGGATAATCCTCGGCGAGATTCGCGGCGGCGAAGCCTTCGATCTATTGCAACTTCTGAACACAGGGCACTCTGGCACGCTTTCAACCATTCACGCCAACTCGGCCAAACAGGGCCTCGCTCGATTCACAAGTTGCGTGCTCCAGAGCGGCGTGGACCTGCCGTATCGCGCCATCAAGACGAACATCGCTGACTCACTAAATGTCGTGATCCAGGTTGAGCGTAGACCGGGACGCCGGTACATCTCCGAAGTCCTCGAAATCAACAGTTACGACCCGGACGCCGACCTTTTCGACTACTGCGCTATGTATGTGCATCAGGGAGAAAAGCCATGAATACTGAGAACCCAGACAAGAACGAAATCACCGCGCCAAACTACGTTCGCGCGAATTTTGATCCCTCGGACCGCTTGGCCGTGCTAGTGCGGAATCGAAGGCGCGGAGATACTCTCCAGCGCATCAGCACGGCTGTAAGAATCGCGGCCCCGCAATTTCAGGACTGGCTACGCTACAAGAATGAGCGAGACGGCTCGGACATCTACCTCGGCATGAATCCGCTGAAACCCGAAGCCCACACGCGAACGAAGGATGACATACAAGCGATCAAGCATCTCTATATCGACCTCGACCACGACGGGAGCAAATCCCTCGCGGCCATTCAGCAGTCGGATCTTGTGCCGACCCCAAGCTACGTCCTGAGCACGTCGCCCGACAAATTTCAGGTGATATGGAAGGTCGAGGGAGTCACTCAAGAGCAAGCCGAAGCATTCCTGCACGCCTTGACGCGGGAATTCGATGGCGACCCCGCAGCAACCGATTCGACAAGAGTGCTCCGTCTTCCCGGTTTCGCGAACAAAAAGTACGAGGAGGACTTTCGGGTAACAGTCCAAGCCCACGCAGACCGCACCTATCACGAACGAGATTTCAGACTTCGCACCGATCCAGTGGACTCTGGCCCAGGAAGATGGAATCCGTCTCGTGAGCGCACTGCGCCGTCAGGCCCTCGCGAACTAAGCCAATCAGAGCGTGACTGGGCTTACGCCAAGCGCGCCCTGGCAAGAGGACTCCCGCCAGAAGAAATCATGCGTGACATTGCGGAGTTCCGGGCGCACGAAAAGTACGACCCGGCGGACTACGCCCGCCGCACAGTCACCAAAGCCCAGGAGGAATTTCAACGTGGCACAGCTTTCTCGCCGTCCAGCGAGGCCAGCCCATCTCAAACAAGCGAACCGAGTCGTGACCCCTGACGAAGATTGCAGGAAGACTTAACACATGCAACCCAGATTTGTGCAAGCAGCTAGCGGCACGCCATGTCGATCCGCCCAACGCAAGCGACCATAAACGAGGTGCCGTCCGTAATCTCGTCAGACGCAGGCACCTTGCCTACCCGGCCAGGCTCGCACTCTGCGTTTCCCCATGCAGTAGAGCCATCGTCAAAAACTCGTGGACTGTCAGACCGCCGACTTACTACAATCGCTGCCGCAACGCACTTAGAGGGCACAGGCCGGAAAAGAGGCCCAGTGCCTAAGAGGCGGTTTCAAAAAGGTAGTTTTCAAGTGCAAAACGGCAAAGCGTACACGTTGTTTTACGAGGACGTTGAGAAACCAGACAGGACGATCACGACTGAGCGTGCTCGTCATTTGATTGGCGATCTCAATGTGATGTCTGAACGTGCCGCTCGCCGAGAACACGATCTGTTCATGGCAGAAATCAATCGTCGTCGCGGAAGCGTTCCCGTCCCCATCAAGGGCGAGACGTTTCACGACGCCGTTGACGCATGGAAACGGGACGTGGCTCCGCAGCTTTCGCCGGCAACGGTGCGGCAGCGGGAAAGCTACCTCCGTATTCACGTTCTTCCTACCTTCGGGAAAGAAGCTCCGCACGCTTTGGATGTTCCTTCTTTGCAGCGTTTCGCTACCAGTCTGCAAGACGATCTGTCTCCTAAGACCATCATCAACATTTTAGAGACGATCTTTGCCGTGCTGCGCTATGCGAAAAAGTCTGGAATGAGGACGAGTACGGTTTCTTTCTCCGATTTAACAGTAAGAGAGCCTGAGACTCCAGAACAGGCGTTCTTCACGAGTGAACAGGTAGGCCAGATCGTTGGAGCTGCAAAAGAGCCGTACAAGACTATGTTCGCGTTGGCCTCGGTTATGGGCGCCAGGGCGGGCGAATTAATGGCTCTAACGGTGCCAGATCTGGATTTTCGCCGAAAGACGATTCGTGTGAACAAGTCCGTGGATGATCTGACGAGGATGGTCCGTCAACCCAAAACCAAGAAGTCCGTAGCCCTGCTTCCGATGCCGTCCGATCTGGAAGCAATGCTCTGCGACTATCTGAGGAACCACTGGAAAGAAAATCCAAACCAGCTTCTCTTTCCGGCTCCACGCAAAGACGGATTTTCCAGGTCAAGAAATAATGTGGTCCGCTCAGGATTAAAGCCGATCCTCCGTGAGCTAGGCATCTCTGCTGAGAATGTTGGTCTACACGCATTCAGGCACGGTCTAGCGACAGAGTTGGCCGAGAGCGAACCTATTACCGTGCTGCAGACTCAGATGCGGCACGCTGACGTTAGAACGACGCTGAAGGTCTACGCTCACGTCATTCCGCAGTCGCAGCGCGACTCGATGGAGCGCATTGCGAGGCGGTCAATTGGAACAAATGTTCCGATTGGAACAGGAGCGACGATCTAAGGTACTGAAAGGAAAGAAGGTTGGTAGGGGCGGTGGGGATCGAACCCACGACCTTCGGCTTAAAAGGCCGCTGCTCTACCACTGAGCTACGCCCCTAACGTGGTTACTGAACAATAACTTGCGTGGTTGCCGCCTCCGACCCGTTTTCGCTGCTGGCACTTGTGGTGGCACTTGCTCCAAGCAGTGACACCACCGCATGCAGTTTGTTCGGACCAAGATGTGCGTACCGTCTTGTCATCGCCAAACTCTTATGCCCCAACAAATCAGCAATGTCTTCGAGCGGAGCACCCTTCATTCGCAGCCGACTCGCAATCGTGTGCCGCAGATCGTGCCAGCAAAAATTCTTGATCCCTGCTTCTAGGAGCGCGTCGTCGAACCAATGGCGTCCGTTTTCGAGGGGTTCGCCGGTCTTGGCGGACTGAAAAACACGCCCTCTTCCATCCCCGCGATCTTCCGACTCCCGCAGAGCGCCTATCGCATTATCGTTTAACGGGACGTGTAGGGGTTCTTCGTTCTTCGTTCTTCGTCCGCGGGATGTTCAACATCCTACCTTTAAAGTCTACCATGTCCCATGTGAGCCCGTATTGGCTCCCCTTCCGAATGCCTGTGTTGATCGCCAGTTCGAGCTCCGGCATATGCGAAGACCATTTCTTCTCGATGACCTTTCGGAGTTTCTTTTCCTCCTCCACTGTTCGAAACCGGACGCGATTGTTGTCCTCGCGGCGATGCGTCACCGAGCGCACAGGATTTGAACTCACCTTCCAATTCCGTGGACTCCGGTTGCCGAAAAATCAGGAAGAGGCAGCTGCGGTCGGTGAAGTACTGCGGCAGACGGCTGGTTTTGTGCTGGATCTGCGGCAGGCGTTCGATGAGCAATTTGAGAGTTTCGAAGCGGGCGTCACAACCATGATGAGACGGCACACGGAACAACGCGTGCGCCCGAAATTCGTAGGCTTTTCCGATTCCTTCGTGGCCTCAGTGCCGTTGCGAAATGACGCGGGCGATTTGCTGCCGATTGTGACGGGGGTTTCCGCGCTGTCCGCTGCTGCGGTTGTGATGATGATGTCGTTGGCAGATTGGACCGGAAGAGATTTATGGCTCGGCACTAGAAAGCGCGTATCTGCTGGAGTCGCGGGAGGCCGGATATCCAAGGATTGTTATTGGAGACGAACTGTGGCGCTATTTCAGCGCCGCGCTTGAAAACTTTCGGGCGCAAGCGACACCCGTGGCACAGGCGTTGGCGGCGATTGCGGAGAGGATGATGAGTCTCATTGCCACGGACAGCGATGGAAAGCGAATTCTGGATTACCTGGGCCAGACGATGGTGCAACATGCAGGGGATGGAGGAGGCCAAAAGGATGTTCTGGTGAGGCGCGCTTACGATTTTGTTCTGGCGGAGCAAAAAAGAATCGTCGAGGCAAAGAACTCAAAGCTGATTCCTCGATATGAGGCCTTTCGCCGTTATGTTGAGTCGCGTTTGCCGCTATGGGGCCTCGAAGCGAAGAAAGACTAATTTCTTCCCTGCAACGAGTCACCAGCTGCTAGTCGCTAACCAAAGAACAACCATCAGCGCAGCCAAACTGATTAGGATCGTCTGCGTCCTGGATTTCAGGAGCCAATCCGTAAGCCACAGAGCGGGAACGACAAGAGCGAGCGTAAAAACGATTTGCCAGACAGTGTCTTCGACAATGGCATGAAAAGGACCGCCCACTGTCCCCTTCAAGAGCCCGATCTCATCGGCTAACGATAACAGTCGCCATGCAGAAAAAACCGCGAGTCCTGCAGCAATGAAATACCGTGTCGCGGCGTCCGGTAGTCTCGACGAGTTCTTCATGGATGCGCTCCTTGATGCGCTCCTTCGTTCGTATGGGCGGGCGATCTGAAGTCTCGCACCCGGCGCCACTCAGTTCAAGGTGGCCTGCGTCCGTCGATTGCAGACGGTTCGCCGTTTGCGCCGCGAAACCTGGCTACGATAAGTTGGGTTTGAGAAGATCGAAATGAAAAATACGCCTGCGCTTGTGTGGCCTCGTTTGCTGGAGCTGCCCTCCGAGGATGTGACGCTCGTCTACCTCGACCTTAATCATTGGATATCGTTCGCCCAGGCATCGACCGGTCATTCGAGCGGTGTTTCATTCGTCCAGACACTTGAGGCATGCAGGGCCGCGAAATCGGCGGGAACGGCGGTGTTCGTTCTGTCAGCAATTCACTATATGGAGATGAATAAGATCAAGGACCCTTCCCAACGTCGCGCTATCGCGGATGTCATGGAGGACCTGACAGGTTTTGCCTCGCTAATGGACAGGGTTGTGGTCATGAACCTAGAACTCGACGCGATGCTAGACCGTTTCGCTCAGCAGCCCAGCCTATTATCGCGAATTCTTCTCCTTGGAAGAGGCGTGCGTCACAGTTTTGGTCGAAACAGCGGAGTTAAGTTCGTGGGGCGCCATGGGAATGCGACCGAGGAAGTGCGGGCGCACATGGGCGCAAGAGCGTTCGACGATTTCGTGGCTGAAGCCGAATTGTCTCTGGACCGATCGGTACTTCGGGGTCCCGCCGACGACGAAGTGGAGGGGTTACGCGCCCTTGGCTGGAAAC
>Ga0207015_1090_pt1 | contig 29977 bp, 27 predicted proteins | sample Alteio_BWMinCont_53_FD_153486 | JGI IMG/M metagenome (GOLD analysis project Ga0207015, IMG submission 153486) | Enriched cells from forest soil in Barre Woods Harvard Forest LTER site, Petersham, Massachusetts, United States -... | ecosystem: Environmental > Terrestrial > Soil > Temperate forest >...
TGGCTGGCAAGGCCGAATTCGAGGAGTTCACAAGAGAATTCAGGTCTCTTCTGCCGGCGAATCATGGAAGTTGTAGAGCATGTAGTTCGACAACTCTGTCAGCCCAAATTCGTGCGCAAATCGAATTGCCTGTTCATAGGGCTTCTTTAATCCGATGTGGTCGAATGCGATTCTCAACGGCTTCAAGCAAATAGTCGACAGCTCCCGCAGGAACATTTTGTCTTTGCAGAGAATACGCGCGTCTACGCCTTGATTGAAATCTACCCGTCTTTGCACCGGCGTCCGGCCACGATTGAGCTTCGCACCTGGTACAAACCCGAGATCTCGAATCTCCGCTATGATCTCTTTGAAGCGCGGTGATGCCACGACGTTGTTGTCCATCAGCGTAAGATCTTTCTTTGCGCCGTACAGCGCATCAACTCCTCTCACGACGCCACTAATGGATGTCGCGTCACGTTGATCGCCTTCCAACTTCGGCACACCACAAAAGCTGCATTTCCTTATGCAACCCCGAGAAGCATAGGTAAAGTACGCATCCCGTACTGGATACTTATATGAGATTTGATCCAAGATGCTGTAGTCGGGAATTAGGTCTTCGATAGGGGTTCCCGAGTGATCGTCTGAATACAGCTCCTCTGAAAAGTCATCGAGTTGCAACGAAGCGGCGGGCGCCGCACTGAGGAGCCCTTTTATGAACCTAACTCCGCGCCAACGCGATTCACTCAGGAAACGGTCGTGCATCAACGATGCCGCGATACCACCGACGAATACTTTGTCTTTGTGACCATTTGCGGCCGACACTGCAAAATCAATGCTTTTTGCAATTCGAGCGAACTCGAAAGAGAACAACGTAGTGACATACACCCGATCCCAACCCTTTTCTGTCGCTGACTCTTCTTCTCCCTTAACGAACCGTACGTGATCCCTTTTGCCACGGGGACCGTGATACTGAGCAATTTTCATCAGCCCGAGTGGAGGATACTTATTCTTGTATCCTGGTTCGACCAGCAGAATATTCTTGTCAGCCATTCGACACGACCCTCAGCTGCGGCCTCCTTCGTTTTTCCCGAATGTGGGATACGACGGAAGTGACTCCTCCCTCACCACCGAACCCCTTCAGCGGACCTTGACTGCTCCAGTCCACGTCGTTAATAAATTCCGCCAACTTCGTGACAAAATAACGCTTGTCACAAGCCTGCCCCGCCGCTTCTAAATAGAGATCGCCCGCTATCGTCATAAGCGCATACACTCCAACTCCTTTATTGATTAAGTAACGCCTCGGGCTATCCCAGGCTTCGCGCAGGACAACAGCAACGCCTGACCAAAAATTCAGAACAACCTGGGCCACTGCCTCCGGACTATGAATCCGTAGAACTCTGGTCTGATTTAGGAACCTCTTAATTGCTTTCTGCATCGTACGAAGGGACGCCCTGCGCATAAGACCCGATGTACTTGTTCCACCTAAATCAAGCTGTCTGTACCAGGGCGACTCACTGTTGTTGTTCAGATGGAGCGCGATGAAAAGTTCCGGTCTCTCGCTGGCCAAGTCAGTGGCCAATGTCGCATCGTGAAAGTCCAACAGGCTTGTGCTTAATCCCTTTGCCTTGCTGTTGATAACGTTGAAAACTTCCATTTCCTCACGTTCCGTCAGTCCGATGAAACACATGAACGGAAGATCGATGTTGACGTCATTGAGGTAGCCGAGACGGTGCTGACAGTCCACCTGCGTCAAAACTTTGCCGGCTTCTTCCTGAATTTCTAGAACAGCTGTCGAATCTGAACCCTCGAAAATTCTCCACGCATCGTCCGACCGAGGACGCAAATTGAATGTGAGAGGAATCGTGGAGCTGTTTTCCTGCTGAATATACATTCGGAAATCCAAGCTGTGCTTGGGATTGAACCGACGCTGGTAACCCCGACGTGTGTCCTCATCAAGGACATCAGCAAAGCTCAGGTTGTAAAGGAGGTTGGCGGCGGCGAAGCCAATGAAGACCTTCCTATTCGCGGATGCCCCGACTTGGCCAGCGATTCTGATGGTTTGAGGCAAAGCAGCACCAGCCAAGCTACAAAGTTGCAGTAAACGACTGCAACTTTCGCATGTTCTTCGCCAGTTGTCAAGCCCGCTCCTCGGTATTCGGATTTTTCATGGAATCGAGCGAATATCCATTGACTATGAAAGACCAAGGCAGTACCCTTCAGACTCTGTGGTATTGTGCGGTATTCAGATATAAGTGGATACTGATTGGAGATCCGGCATGCATCGAGCTCACTCATCCGATTCCCAACCGGCCGTTGTGTTAGACGGCGAGACTCTGACGATCGATGGTACCGCAATTCCGATCGAACATCGCAGGATGCCGCTCGCGGACGTCTGCCTGGACCCCAGTAATCCGCGTATTCAGCACGCGGTCAAGCGGGTATCCGGCGACGGTGTGATCAGTGCCGAAGCCCTACTTAAGGTCATCCTCGAGAGCCCTGGAGTGTCGGAGCTTTTCAAGTTGATCCGTGATAATGGAGGACTCCACGACCCGATTTTCGTACGTCCCGACGGGCGCGTCATCGAGGGCAATTGTCGCGCTGCTTCTTTTCTAAAGCTCCACAGCATTGCTCCCAAGGACAGTCGATGGCTGACGATCCCCGCAGTCTTCGTGCCGAAAATTTCCGATCGCCAAGTAGCGATCCTGCAGGGTCAGTATCACATCGCAGGAAAAAATAAATGGTTGGCCTACGAGAAAGCCGGTCACCTGCACCACATGCGCACGAAACTCGGGATGGGTGAAAAAGCCATCGGTCGAGCGTTTGGTATGCACGAAAGCGAGGTAATAAAAAACCTTCAGTCCTATGAAGTGATGACCCAGAAACTGTTGCCGAAGGTGAAGAGCGGCAATGGCCTCGACAAGTGGAGCTTTGTCCAAGAGCTCTTCAAAAGGAAGGATCTCGAGGAGTATCGCGCCAAGCCCGCCAATATCGACGAGTTCGTATCGCTGGTTCTCGACAAGAAGTTGAAGCAAGGCGCCGATGTTCGAAAGTTGGGGACCATTCTCAAGCACCCCAATGCCGTCAAAGCCTTGAAGAAACAGGACGTCGACAGCGCGATGTCGGTCGTGGGAAAAGCGGATCCGACGGCGAATTCTGGGGCTTTCCGAAAGCTCAAACAGACCACCCGTCTTCTGCTACGCATGGCAGGTCCGGACCTCGACAGACTCCGCGACAGCGAGAAGCCTCAAATTATCTTGCGGGACCTGTTCGCTGCGGTGAAGGACGTGGCCAAAGCCACCGGAGTCAAGTTGTCATAGGAGCTCTATGTCTAAATCAGCGACATCCACTGCACCGCTGGTCGTCGACGAAATCACGCTCGATGGAAAACGCGTCCAAGTTCGCAGCGTTGACCTTCCGCTCGAGCACGTAATGCTCGATCCGCGCAATCCGCGAATTGCCAACACGGCATCCATCTCCATCTCCGAGCGAGGCGAAGCTCTGCAAAGAAAGCTCGAAGCATTGCTCTGGCAGGATGACGACGTTCGCGATTTATACCGACAAGTCCTCATTAACCAGGGTTTGGTGGAGCGAATCATCGTCCGTGAGGATGGAAGTGTCGTCGAAGGAAACTGTCGCACCGTTGTTTACAGAAAACTTCGCGAAAAACAACCGTCCGATTTACGCTGGCACAACATCCCCGCGCGCATCTTGCCGCCTGATATCGGTGACCGCGATGTCGCAATTTTGCTCGGCGAAATGCACGTTGCCGGGAAGAATACCTGGACTCCCTTTGAGAAAGCTGGCCACGTATATCGGATGCACAACGATTTTGCCCTCGTTCAGGACGAAATCGCTGTCAGGCTCCGCATGTCAAAGTCTAAGGTGAACCAGCTGATCCGAGCCTTTGACATGATGAAGAACCAATATGTGCCAAAGTACCCCGGCCCAGCCAGCAGCCGAAAGTTCAGCTACTTTGAGGAGCTCTTCAAAAAACCTCCCCTCCGCGAATGGGTGTCTTCCACGCCAGGCGCCGAGGACCTATTTGTGAAGTGGGTCGGCACCGGCAAATTGGACCAAGGGGTCCAGGTCCGCGACCTTCCGTCCATTCTCGAAGACGAGGACGCGGTCAAAGTTCTGACTTCTGAGGGGTTCGCAGCTGCTCAGCGATTACTTGCAGAGGATAATCCAGCGATTACGTCAAAGCTGTTTCGCCGGATGGTCGAGATGACGGAGTCTTTGAGGAAGGCGCAACTAGACGATATTCAGCGCGTTAGGAAATCCGGAAATTCAAAGGCCAGAAGGATTGTCGACGATCTGAGTGAATCACTTACTCACTTTATTGAGCTCTGTGGCATCGAGAAGTAGGAGGACAAATGGCGACCTACGTTCGTAACGTTCAAGGACACTCCGTTGAATTGACACTAACCGAGGTTGACCCGAACTCCGTAAGACTGGACCCTACGAATCCGCGCGTTGGATTCTCCATGCGGCAGCTCGGCGAGACCGAACGGAACGAAGCAGCTTGTGTGTTACTGCTAACCAGTCAAGAAGACACCGAGGCACTGCGGCGTTCTATCATCGCGTCAAACGGAATCCAGGAACCAATTTATGTCCGCGCGGACGGCCGCGTTGCCGAAGGCAACCGCAGAGTCGTCGCCTTGCGCGGAGCCCAGGAGCAATTCCCTGGAGACGAACGATTCTCGAAGATGCCGGCATGGCTCATTCCTGAAGCCACCCCCGAACACATCGTCCAAGATCTCTTAAACGAGATCCATCTCGGCTCAGTGCGTGGCTGGGCCCCCTATGAACGCGCATTGCAAATGCGCGCTCTGGTTAATGGCGGTCTTATCGAGGACGAGATTGCGGAACGTTACAGGATGACGACGCGAGAGGTACGACAACAACTCGCTGCAGTTGAATTCATGAACACTCTCTACTTTCCGATTACTGCGGACCCCACCGATCCCGAGCACAGAACCAAGTTTTCATACTTTTTGGAATTCTATAAAAACGGTCGCATTCAAGCGCACGGCGAGTCCATAACCGATCTGCCGGAACGTTTCGCTCGTTGGGTGAGAGACGGTCGAATTGATACCGGCGCTCGCGTGCGACGCCTTCCCAGAGTCCTGGATTCTAGAGAAGCTACCCGCCTGCTCGACCTCGTCGGGTTCAATGCCGCAGATGAGTACCTGGCCAAACAGCACCCCGAGGAACAGGAGTTATACGCAACGATAGAGCGTGCAAAGGACCGGCTTGCTCTCATGACTGTGACGGAGCTCGTGGAATTAAGTAGCAGTAAGGAACGCCAAGAGATTTTAGAAAACTTGCAGGCAGAGCTTGCTAGGGTTCTCGAAGCCATGCAACGCGTTCGCCGAGACTCATAACCATGCCTTCCAGTACGCATCAGTCGCTGCTTCTATGGATCGCTCGCAAAATGACGGCCGATGGATTCACGGTAACGGCGTGCGACGGTTCAATACCCCAAGGTGGGGTTTGGAATAGCCTACCGTGCACTCCGGCGTTTGCCGGTATCCGACCCGATGCGTGTGGCGTCGGCGCAGATACTGGCGAAATCGCGTACGGCGAGGCAAAGACCTCTCGGGATATCGACACTCCTCACACCCGACACCAACTTCGCGTCTTTAGAGAGCTTATTCGCCAAAATGGAAAGGCTTTATGCCGTCTCTACATCGCAATTCCGCGATCTTCCGCACACAGTCTCGACCGCGTGCTCTGTCAGTGCGGGCTGCAAGGCGACAGGTCTGTCGTATCTCTATACATCCCAGATTGTTTTGTCACAAATGACTCCGATGACTGCCTCTAAGAAAATTCCTGCCCCTCTCCCTCATCAACAGGAAGGGACAGAGTTTCTCCGCGAACGTGAAGCTGCCGCCCTTCTTGATGAACAAGGCCTTGGGAAGAGCAAACAGCTAATTGATGCCATAACGCAGGACATCCTAGACGGCCTTCTGGATGGGGCATTGATTATTTGTCCAAACACTTTGAAAACTACATGGACAGAAGAAATCGAGCGCCACTCGGATTGTCGCTACGCTGTTTTCGGCGCGGGCAGGAAGGCTCGCCGCGTTGCATTCCGCAGTCTCCGCGCAGCATTTTACGTTATCAATTACGAGGCCGTCGCAGCGGAGCTTCCATCTCTTCGGGCTCTTCTTCGATTCAAGAGGATGGCTTTGGTCCTCGACGAGAGTCATCGAATCAAAACCCCGACGGCCCGCGTAACCCGCGCCGTTCATTCACTTCGTTCCGAGGCGCGAAAGCGCTACATCATGACTGGCACGCCCGTTGCCAATAAGCCGGAAGATCTATGGGCTCAATATTTCTTCCTGGACGACGGTGCACTCTTGGGGCGCAGCTTTGAGGCGTTCCGAGCGCGCTTCTGCACGACTGAGGGAGGTTACACCCGCGTTGATGAACTCCGGGAACGTCTAGCAGCATTATCCCTCCGAAGAGAGAAGCAAGGTACAGTCCAGCTGCCTTCCAAGACGATCACTAGGGTTTCTGTCACGCTCGCGGGAGAGCAGTTGCGAATGTACGAGGAGATGAGGAACCAACTCGCGCTGTGGATTCGCGACTTGTCGGGAGCGGAGATTCTCGCTCGTGCCGACAATATTCTTACGCGGTTGATTCGCCTCGCCCAGCTCGCTTCCAACCCGGGTCTCATCGACTCACGATACCAGGAACAGCCTGCAAAATTCGCCGCGCTGGATGAACTTTTGCCTTCTTACTTAGGAGGTCCCGCCGAAAAAGCCATTGTGTGGACGTCGTTCGTCGCCAATATCCCAGCCTTGCAAATGCGCTTCCCTCAATACAGGCCGGTAACGTTGTATGGCGAGATGGACTCGGAAGCTAGGGACGCATCCGTGAAAGCGTTTAAGTCTAATCCGAACGTCCGCCTCTTGATCGCCAATCCCGCCGCAGCCAGAGAAGGCCTTACACTGACTCAGGCACGCACCGCAATTTACCTCGATCGAACCTTTAACCTAGTAGATTTCCTCCAGTCACAGGATCGTATACATCGGCTATCTCAGACTAGGCCCTGTGAAATCCTCCTTCTCATGGCAGAAGGAACCATCGATGAGTTCATTGATTTCAGCATAGCGCAAAAACATAGACTCGCCCGCTATGCTCAGCACGATAGTGACCGCATCGATCGAGAGGACCTTGCTCTTCAGAAACCCGATCTTCTCAGGGCGCTGATCGAGCCCGTTAGAATTTCCGTAGCGTCTAATGAAACCAATCGGCAGAATTGATACGCAAATGGCCATCGAATGCCAGCGTTGCAAGTCCACGATGACCTGTAACCCCAATGGAAAATGTTGGTGTGCTGACTTTCCGCGCGTCCCGATGCCACTTGAAAGAACAGGCTGCCTGTGCCCGGACTGCCTTCGAGACAGAATTGCACGCGTGCACGACGGGATCCGCCCACCCGCAATTGCCGATAAAACCTGACCGTATCACGAGGTCGACGATGACGGAACCAACTAGCCCGGGTAGAGAGTTTTGGGAGAAAGCAACCGGAGCCATTAGGGACTCCTTGAGCTTCTTCCGGGATCGACGGATTCTCCTGCATTCCTCCGGGGCGGTCATTTGGGATCAACCGAGTCGCCTCAAAAACAAACCCTTCCAATTCGCGAGCTCGTCGATTTTGGTTCCGACGTTGCTGATTGGTCTCCTCGTGGGCGTTCTAAAAATCAACGATCCGCCGCCAACGCAACTTGACAGGGCCATTGCAAACGACAAGAAAGCAGAGGATGTTTTTACTGATGTGCTGTTGGCGATGCATAAGACTCCGCCAGCGTCTGGCAGATACTATCCTCTGGCCGCGATGTCAGATCTCGAGTTGCAGACTGAATCACAACGCCTCCGCGATTTAGTGACCACTCTGAGAAGCAAGCAAACCCTTTCGCCGCAGGAACAGGTAGAGCTTAGCGACACCAAGCAGCGCCTCCTGGAACTGGCGGGCGAGCTGCTGAGAAGATCAGAAGCCGTGGCCTTGGATGTTGCAAAATGGGGGAAGGATAATTTCTTCCAGGAAAGAGTGTTTCTGCAGGCGATCGCAAAATTCTCTGCCTTGACGGAATCCTGTCTCTTCATCATAACCGGCGCTTCACTCGTATTGAGCGCATACATTTTTCGCTTTCTGCTAAGCAAGAAACTATTTCCACGTGCGAACGAGGCAGACAGAGCCTATCTCTACGTCATTGGGGCACTTCTGTTTTTCCCACACATGGCTGCTGCCGCCGCAAACGCGACCTTCGACTTCGCATCGAGATACGATTGGAACCTGTATTTCAGTTTGTACGACTACATTATTGCCTTGATTTCGATTTGGGCACTGCTGGCTCTCCGATCGGCTGCGAAAATGCTCGCAAGCGTGTTGGCAGACCCTGCGAGGCAAGATACGAGACTGGTGATAAAGACCGCGAATCGCTTGTTGATCGCGCAGCTATCTAGCTTCGCTCTGATCGAATTCGGACTTCTTGTTTTGGGTGTTCCTATTTTTTATCTCATCCTCAAAGCCCAGCGCTAGCATTCCGTCGTGCAGATTTACACGGCCCCCACCCGTCTGTGACTTCCCACCCGAACTGTCCCTTCTCCTCAATGCCCTTCCTGCGGAAAGGCTGCGCCTAGACCGCCCGCTTCTCCTGTCAAGGGTCTCCGCTTCGCTCCGATGAACGCGAACCCCACGCGCCCTTGACAGCGCGGACGGCTAGTCGCCGGGGACCGCCAGGAAGGGCATTTGTTTTCTATGCACCGCTCCGCGTTGCCTCGAAAGCAAAAATCAACACCCTTCAAAAGGAGTTCTCATGCAGCAAACCAGACAACAACCGTTGTTTTCACTCGGCCAACTGGTCGCCACGCCCGGCGCGCTGGCCGCTCTCGAAAAAGCAGGACAAGGACCGCTGGACTTCCTCTCGCGTCACGTTCACGGCGATTGGGGCGACCTGTGCGAAGAAGACTGCCGAGAAAACCAATTCAGCTTGGAACGGGGATTCCGGCTCTTGAGCAGCTATCGAACCCTTGCGGACGTGAAGCTCTACGTCATCACCGAGGCCGACCGCTCCGTCACCACGATTCTTTTGCCGGAAGAGTATTAAACATTTCGATAATTCAGGAAAAGGAGAAAATGAGATGAACACGAAAGAGGCAGTGCAATCGTTGCCGGAGTACGTGAATGTTCCTCTTGCGGAGCTGGTTGAATCCTCGACCAACCCTCGCAAGACGTTCGATGACGAGAGACTGGAGGAATTGGCCGAGAGCATCCGCAGCAAGGGCGTCCTCTCTCCGCTTCTCGCGCGGAAAGTGAATGGGCATTTCGAAATCGTCTCGGGAGCGCGGCGCTATCGCGCCGCGCAGCGGGCAGGGTTGCAGGAAGTTCCCGTCCGCATCGTTGCCCCGAACGACGAGGAAGCGCTCGAAACGCAAATCATCGAAAACATCCAAAGGGCCGACGTGCATCCGTTTGACGAAGCGCACGGGTTTCGGGCCTTGCTCGAACGCGAAGGGGCCGGGTACACGGTCGAGAAGATCGCGGCGAGAACCGGGAAGGCCTCGGCGCATATCGCCAAGCGCCTTCGGCTCTTGGACCTGATTCCACCTGTGGCCGATGCGTTCACGGCGGGACGCATCGGCATCGAGCACGCCCTGCTCATTGCCAAACTCGGAGCGGACGTGCAGGAAGAGGCCCTGCGGCATTGCTATTACGCCTACTACGCGGCGAATGACGCCGAGCGGAGCCTCGTTCCCGTCAGCCGTTTGCAAGCATGGATTGAGCAGAACGTCTATCTCAGTCTCAAATCTGTGCCGTTCTCAAAAGACGATGAAACGCTGGTGCCAGAAGCGGGCAGTTGCGCCACCTGCCCAAAACGGACGGGTTTCAACACACTGCTCTTCTCCGAAGTCAGGGAAGATTCGTGCGCCGATGCCGCCTGTTTCAATCGCAAACTAGACGCTCACATCGCGCTGCGCGTTAGCAAAATGGCAAATCTGGTGCAGATTTCGGAGGACTACAAAACAACTGGCGAGACGCAGATTCTTAGCAGGCGCAACTACGTCGAAGTCGTAACTCGCAGAGGCAAGAAACGCGGAGAAACGAGGCCGGAAGAAAAGCTCTGTGCCCACCTGGCCCCGGCCATTCACGCGGACGGCATCGACAAGGGACGTCTGGTGAAAGTTTGTGCCGACCTGACCTGCAAGGTGCACTTCGGGGAGCTGCAACAGGAGGAAAAACAGCGGCTCCAATGGAAGGCCGAAAAGACGGCCGCAAACCAAAAGGCGAAACAGACGCTCGCATTCAGGCACCGCCTTCTGGCCGACGTGCTCAAGCGGGTCAAGCCGGAGTTCGGAACCGAGGAGCTACGCGTGGTGGCGCAGTTTGTTTTGCGCTCTCTGTCGCACGAACTGGTGTGCCGCCTTGCCAAACGCCACGGCTTCCAAAATCCCAAAGACGCACACGATTGGCAAATGGCCGAGAAGGCGCGGACGCTCTACAAGAAGGCGGATGCGGCTGCTCTCGCTGTGCTGATTTTCGAGGCCATGCTCCTTGGCCCTGCCGGAAGCGCAACCGCAGACAAGGATGACGATCCACTGTCGGATGCGGCGAGCCTTTTCAAAATTGACGCGAAGGCGTTGCGGACCGCCGTTGCCAAAGCCGAGAGGGAGAAAGTGCAGAAGAAGGCGAAAGCGACGGAGAAGAAAGACAAGCCCGCGCATAGAGAGAGAATCGCTCGCAAATAGCACGACCACAAAACCAAACGGGGCCGTCCTTCTCCGGACGGCCCCGTTCTGCTCAATCACCCTCACTTCCAAAAATCGCCCGGCACACGGAAGCCTCTTCGACTGCCAGCACAACTCAGCGTTGCACGCTCTGGGATCCTCTCGCGGATCGCGCGGCCTGTCGATGTCGATGAAATGTCCGGCTTACCATGCGAAATCGACCCGCTTTTACGCCGCCGTGAACCTAGGCTTTCCCTTTCTCAAACTCATCGTCCCTCCACATACGGCTCACCCGTCCGTCTGCCGGCCACCGCGAGGCCATCCAAACGATCCGATGCCACCGCGCGTTGCTCGTTCGCAGTCTGCCAGTGGTTAATGCGACAGGGAGCGGCGTCCCGTGAATGGTGCTTCCCGTTCCCTCAAAACCGAGTACGACTCATTTCAGTTCTCGTCCCCTTTATGCCCTCTCTATTGGGCACGGCTTCGGGGGAATTCCTGCGCCCGGCGGTTTCGGGCCTTCTGCTTTTCCGTTTCCTCCCAAGAAATCTCCGGGAACGGCGCAGAAGATTTTTTGTGCCCCTCCCGAAATGCAGACCCTCGCCTTGGGAGCAGACCCCTCTCGCTTTCAAGTGCCCCAATTACGAGGGCAAAAAGGAGACTCAAAAATGTACGAAAATCGCGTCGAACTCATGGGCTTTTTGGGCAAGAACCCGGAAAGCAAATCCACAAAGAAGACGGGACGGACGCTCGCGATCCTCTCACTCGCCACCAAGACCTGGTGGACAGGCACGGACGAGCAACGCCACGAAAAAACCGAATGGCATCGCATCGTCGTTTGGAATGGCCTCGCGGACTACGCGACCGACAAACTGAAAAAGGGCGACCATCTGTATGTGGTGGGAACGCTCGTGAGCAACGTCTATGAGAAGGAGGTTGGCAAAGGGAAAACGAAGGCTAAGGCGCAGGTCACTGCGTGGCAAATCAAGGCGTTTTCGATTCGTAAGCTGGACCGCAAGGAATCGGAACCGACAGCGCCCGCGACGGAGAAAACACAGCCCGAGCAGGGTCCCTACTGAAGCCCACTACCGATAACGGCTCCGGCAAAAGCCGGAGCCGTTCTTGGCTTGTCCGAGGGATTCATCCGGTGACGAGAGCGACGGATGCGCTTAAGTAGTTTGAGGTCGCGCGGGAGAACTTAGAGAAACGTCGTGGAGACTCACTGCTCCGCATCGCTGGCAAATAAACGAGCGATTCCATCGCGCGGATTCCTGCGGGAATCTCAGATGATTGTGCCGCCAGAATACGAAGACGAGTACCAGGAAGATGACAGGAGCAAGGAAGACATACATCTTCAAAGGAAGTGTGGATACTGGCGGAGGACTGGACGCGACGAAAACGACGTAAGCAAAGAGAGCGGCGAGGGTAACGACGAGGGACCCCACAATAAGCCTAACGTAGGACCACTTCATTGGTGGACTGAGAAGCTTTGAAAGCTGTGTCCAATGAACGCCCTGCGTGGCCGCTCCGCCGACGACCAGATTCGGCCCATCGCTCCCGAACAGAAGCGCGCGGAGTCGAGTTCGCGTGTCTACGTGATGGACGTTCTCCTGGTAGGCCAGAGAAACCTTTTTCAAGTCCGCACTGTTGCAATCCGGGCAGCGTAATTCCATGGCTAGACTCGGAAGTCGTACGACTGAACTTCCTCTGTAGAGTATGCCCGCCGGAAACGCCAATTTGGCCAATGACATCTCGACCTCCGAGGACCTCAATAAAAACGCTGCGCCGGGCGGCGCAGCGGCTTGCGCGCGAAGAGATCGCTCCAGTAAGGCGATCGGTTTCGTTCCAGCAGGCACGTTACGAGCGATGTGAGATTCGCTTCACATGCACTGAAATTTATGAATCCGTCCGTGGCGTGCTCGTCCGCTATCGTGTGCTCAAGCGTTCGCCCTGCTCGCCTTGCCTCTCTTCGAATCCATTCCGTCGCCCGTTGCTCGTGTGGATTGTAATTGGCCGCTCCGCGCACGATTTCCGTGAACGCGGCAGCCAGCGCGGAATCAAACCATGGGGGCCTACCGAAGTAATGGGACAATTCGTCCTCGATGATCCACCTGTGCCTATCGAGGAAGAGTTCGAGGGAGCACACATCCTCCGCATTCGTGGCCAGACGGAGGAGAATCTCTCGATCACTTACCGAGCTTTTCTCGATCCGCAGTTTTGGAACAAGTGTCGCCATTGCTTACAGGTCCACAGTCCCACGCAGTCATCAATATATAACACACAGATAGATTAACTGCAACTTAGGATTACATACCGATAGTGTTAAGCAGATTGCGCAACAGCTATGTTTCGCGCGGGGGTTCAATGGACCACGCGAGACTGTTCGGACGCCGGCTAAAGGTACTACGAAAAGCGAACAAGCTGAATCAGGCTGAGCTCGCCGAAAAAGTAGGGATCGAGACAAAATACCTCAGCAATATCGAAACTGGGCGCAGAAGTCCGTCTTTTGAGAAGACCGTCGCGCTGGCAAAGGCGCTCGAGGTACCTATAAGCGCTCTATTCTCGTTCGACCATGACGAAGCCGATCCCAAGATACTCAAGAGACGAATAGAAGCCAACCTCGCTAAGGCCACGCCTCAACAGCTGAAGCAGATTTATGGACACGTGCGCCAAGTCGTCGAGTCTTAGCTGAATCGCCAATCGCGCCGGCCAGTTGATTCACACTCTCGATTTACGACTTGTTCGTACCCGGCTAGTGCACCGCCGCGGAACCAGCTTGCGGTTTCGTAGAATTCTGCTGTTGTAATCTTCGCAACTCGCGCCAACGGGCATACTGCTCAGCCTTGGTAGGATCGGGATCCTCTTCACCTTTCAGCCAGAACACAAACCAATCCACGTCACCCTGCTGCGATGTCATCCTCTCCCACGGCTTAACCACAGGATGGTCCCCATTCGGGATGAAGATTAAATCAACCGGCCTATTCAAGAGCCGAAGTGCGGTAAATGTCTCCCATTCTGAAATAATCTCGTCAGGGTTCTCGTTAGCTTCCAAGCGCAACGGAGTATGGATTTTGTCGAAGTTGAAGCTGATTGAGTGCTCCATCCATGGTTTCCAATTTCCAAGCCACGGAAGTCGACCGTACATGCTGCGGTACATCCCATTCCCAATCGGATTGCTTGTCGCGTACACCAGATACGACCAATAGCTGTAATCGCCGCCTTCTGCAATCGTTGCGGCGCAAAAATGGTAACGCGACTCCGTTAAGGCGTACATTACGTGATACACCGTCTTGCTAAACCCCAGCAATCCGACGCGACTGCGGTCAATGACACCTAGCTTGTCGAGATAGTCTACGGCAGTTTCGAAAGTAAACAGATTCGATGGCCCCTCCTCCGGAGTACCGTCGGTTTGCTCATCACGTGGACCCTCACCTATTTGGAGAACCAAAATTCCGTTGTTCGCAAGCTCTTGAGCCGCCATTGCCGTTGTGAAGGGGCCATCTAGCAAAAAATTCTCTGGATCGAAGCCGTGAGTCTGGATCACCAGCGGATAGAGAGTGCCCGGTTCGTAGTCTGTTGGATAAACCAGGCCGCCTGTTAATGGCTCGCCTTGTTTTCCCGGCCAATGGATCGTTTGCACTCGTCCAAACCGGCGATGTTGGAATTGCGGATTTGGATCAGTTATAACCGTTTCCTGATGTGTGGCAGGATCACGAATGATCAATCTTGGCCAGCGATCTAGGGCCTGTGTGACAGTTATAATCGGATGCTTTGCTTCCGGTGCGCGCTCGCTGGTCTGTCGTACCCAGTTGTCTCCTTGTCGCCGATACGCCAAACTAGGTAAAGCCTTGTAGATGTCCCCTTCTTGCGGTTCTTCGTCATGAACCACGAACCCGTTCTGGTCGCTTGCGCCTTCTAAAAACCACACTTGTCCCTTAGGAATGTCTGCGATCCGGCGGAATGATAGGCTGGGAATAGTGAACTCGGCAACAACCGGCATGACTCTTCTCTTCGCCAACTCCTCCTCTGAATTCCCGTCCAATGGCAAATACGTACCGCCCACAATTACAGATCGACTATCTGGAGACCAAAGTACGCTGAACCCGTATGCGAGTGGTGCAGCCACCAGAGGCTTGATCTCTCCGGTGTCGGTATCCACAAGCATCGCTTCTCCAAGATCGCTGATCTGAAGTTTCGACCGCATTGACTGAAGACTTTTTGTCGACTGACTTATGAACCTGTCTTCATAAGATTCCCAGCTTTGAGGGACAGGATATGCTGGTCGCTCAGTGATGGCATATTTGCCATCCGGAGACAACCAGAGATTAAATCGCCCGTAAAATGCTGCAAACGGCTCATTTTTGACCATTACAGTTTTTCCAGATGGAATCTTCAGAACGTAAGTCTGGAACACCAGGCTCGGTTGTTTCCATTCTCCCGAGGCGAGATCGGGCAATCGCTCGGTGTCGATCGCAAACCCATGCTGGTCTTTGTACTCGGTTTGCGCTTTATCGCCGCCCGAGCGCGCACTGTAGATCACCGTCTCTAAATCGCGCGTAACGTCGTATGCCGCCACTCCGAGAGCATCCGCCGTGAGCTTCCGAACTTTTTGTGTCAGGCAGTTCACCACGTACACTTGGGGCACTTCGCCAGGGTTTTCCCCGATGAACGAGATGTTGTCATTTGTCAGCCATTTAGCTAGCGATATTCCGGGTCGGTTGGATGACGACCGGAGAATTGCGACCGGAACAGGCTTGTCTAACGCATTTATTTTGAAGATCACGAGCGAGTACTCTCTGAGGTTAGAGTTCAATTTCCCTCTTTCCGTCACGATAAAAAACTTTTCTCCGTCTGGCGAGAATTGTGGGTGAGCTCCCTTCACGTCTTCCCACGGATCGGTAATATGGGTCATCTCGATGGAATCCGCGACCGTAAAAGGCCTTTGGTCGCTCGCACGAGCATACGGCCCGGATGTCTCACCCTCCTGCACCATTAACGATTGAGGTGTGCTCGCGTTTAAAAACGGGGCGAACAAAGCAAAGGCTGTGAGGGCGATCCAAACAGTCAACCCCAACCGGCATCCTACTTCGGAAGAGAGTGGTTGATATTGTGCAGAATCTACTAAACGTTGCAAAATCCCTCCTTTGCATTCTTAAGAGCTAACGCTCTGATACTTCTGATTGCCGGAAATCTCTCCGCTGCCGCTCGCTTACCTTAAACAAAAGGAGACCGCCCAGGCTTGCGTTAACCGGCTGCTGGCTCGCTCATGCAACGTGATATCTAATATCGTCGCTTTGTAGAATGGAAGGCTCAGACTATCGACGACTTCCCTTGAATCAGAGTGCATCTTCTTGCGGGTTCGCTAGAAGCTCAGTCTCAGGCCAAATTGCACGGATCGTGGACCTCCGATTTGATAAAGCGGGCTGAAACCTCCGGCGCCCAAAGTTCCTCCACTCAGGTATTGGCCATACGTTTGTGTTGATAGACCAAATTGAGCCACGCTTATATCTCCTACTGGGGGTGCAAAATTAGGGTGATTCAGGAGATTGAACATCTCCGCTCGGAATTGCAGCGAGAGCGAGTCGTGGATCCTAAAATCACGGTGTACTCCGAAGTTCCACTGAGTCAACCCAAAAGCCCGCAACACGTTGCGCCCAAGATTTCCCTCACGAATCGGGTTGCCGTTCACATCCGTGGGCGGCGGGCAGAACGGTCCCACGCTTACGGAACCGTCCGGACATCCGCCAGCTACAGCGCCCGGTGTGTTGTTGATTGCTTTTCCTCCGGGGTACTGCGGTCCGTAGAGATACAACGGAATGCCCTGAACGACATCCGGCCTAACGTCCGAGGTGAAACCGTTCGTGAGTCGGGTGAAATTGTTATCAAGAATCTCTATCGGTGGGGCTGAACGAGCTTGAATGATGCTCTGGAGAGACCAGCCGCGTGTGATCACGCTCATAAGCGAATTGGAGGTCAGAGCCGGGATTTCATACGTAATCCCCGCCGAGACAGCGTGTCGGATGTCAAAATCGGAAGAGCCCCGGTTAGCGTTTGGATTTCTCGCTGACGAGAGCTCGTTTGAGGCATCCCCGACTGAACCTGCCGAGCCTGTATCAATAGAATGCGACCACGTATAAGAAGAAAGTACCTGAAGGCCATGTAGTAGGCGGCGCTGAAATTGGAGTTGAAGAGCCTGGTAGTTAGAGGTGCCAGTGTTGGCTAATAAATCTGCGCGTCCAATGTTGGGGTTCGGAGACAAAACTTCCGTTGTCTGGATAAGCCGCCGTCCAGCGGCGCCAATATAAGAGACAGATAAAGATTGTTGCCGGCCGATGCCCTGCTCTAGCGCAACATTCCACTGGAGCGTATAAGGCAACTTGAAATTCGGATCAAACCCTCCTAGCGATCCTTGGTTTGCCGCATTGGGTGGCTCTATGGGCGGTGGCGTGGCGGTCGCCGGATCTTGAGGAAAGGTGCCGCCAAACTTTGCATTACCCCCGCCACTAAAGGGGTACCCCGCTCTGAGAATAAGAGTGGCTGTTTCCGAAGTCGCGAGATCATAGAAGACCCCGAAGCCTCCTCTGATAACTGTTCCCCAATCCGGGCGTTGGGACAGTTGATAAGCGAGCCCGAAACGGGGCGCGACATTTCCGTACGTGTTCTTAAATGCTGGTGTCCCCGCGGGCGCGAGGGCCAAGCGAGAGAAGTCCGTTAGGCTGAACCCGCTTAGAGCAGCTATGGGAGGTCCCCCGATTGTCGAAGGCGCAAAATCATTATCCCAACGCAGTCCGTAAGTTAGTGTTAACTGAGGACCAATACGCCAAGTGTCCTCCCCGAAGGCACTCAAGTTGTGGAACAACAATGTGGCGCCGACGTTCGACACGAGAATGCTGAAGCCCAGATTCCCGTTTTCCGCGGACGGCACGTCAAACAGGAAATCAAGCTGTTCATAGAGCAAAGGTGCATATATCGGAGACAAACGCCGATAATCGACCCCAAACCTCAGATTATGCGATCCCTTTTGAACAGACACATTGTCAACCAAGTTTATTTGTCGCTGCAGATTCTGAACATTGGCACCGTCCTCTAAGCAACTGTTCTGCAGACTCAAGATGCAAAGGAGCAACAATGAGTTCTTAGCCGTGAAAGGGCTAGGAAAACCTAGCGAAGTTAGCGGGACGGCCCCGCCAAAACTGTCGAGGGAAGCATTACTGAAAGCATTGGTCCTGCTGTAGTTGAATCGCAGCTCATTGGCGACGCGCGGGGATACCGCCAAGGTTAAACCTATGGTAGCTGTCTGTACTGTGATCCGGGAAATGACCACCGAATTAAGTGCTAGGCCGGACACTGCCCGCTGACCGATCTCAGACGGAGAGAAATTATATCGTCCGAACAGACTGATCTTGTCGGTCACCCTATGGTCGATACGCAGGCTGTAGGCATCGAGAGTGGCAGGATCGGAGTAACTAGCGTTGAACTGTGCTATGCCATTTCCTAAGTCGGGCTGCTTAGAATCCAACGGATATGCGTTTAAATAAGGTTGCGTCGCAGGCAATGCATTTTGTCGTGCACCCAGATCTGGAACCGAGGTTATGGCCGTGTTTGGAAGCCTGAGGCGAAGGCCCTCGTAGGAAAAGAAGAAGAACGTCCGGTCCTTAATGATGGGACCGCTGAACGTGCCGCCAAAATCGTTCTGTCGCTCCTTTGCTTTCGCAAGTGGGGGATTGTTTGTATAGCCATTGAACCAATTATTCGCATCGAAGATGTCGTTTCTCAAATAATCGAAAGCAGCCCCATGAAACTGATTCCCGCCCGAGCGAGTCACGATGGAAATCTGCGCACCAGGTGTGCGACCAAATTCCGGCGCAAACGTCGAGGTCTGTATCCGAAATTCCTGCAAAGCATCCACTGATACCAGGCTGTTCGTTCCGCCCAGAACGCTGGTTGTTCCTGCAGCGCCTGCAGGCATTTGCCCCTCAGAGCCACTCGTACTGCTGCCTACATTCGCACTAACCCCATCCACCATCCAGTAATTAGCACTGGCTCGTTGGCCATTGACGCTGAATTGACCCGAATCAGTCCCGCCGGCAGTTATTGGCGTGAGAACCACTCCCGGTGTGAGGTTAATCAACGTCTGAAAGCTCCTGCCATTCATCGGAAGGTTTTCGGCGAAGTTTCGGTCGACAACCGTGCTGACCGTTGCGTCCGTCGTGTTAATCGTCGCAGCGGATGCTTCCACGGTTACACTCTCCGCTACCGATCCGACTTGAAGGCGGAAGTTTTGCTCGATGTGGTCCTGGACGTTGACGATCAGGCCCAAGAAATCGACCTGCTTAAAGCCCGGTTTGTGAACAGTGAGTTGATACGGACCGGGATGCACGCTCGCGAAGACATAAATGCCCGCATTGTTGGTAGTCGCAGTGATAGCACTCCCACGGTCAACACTTTGCAGCTTTACTTCCGCTCCGGGCACTACAGCTCCAGTGTCATCTGTAATCAGCCCCGAGATCGTCGCCGTCTCGGTTTGGGCTACAGCAACAGCGTTAAAGCACAGCACCATCAGCGCTAACCAACAAACGAAATGCGCGAGGCGGGCAAATGTCATCGAGGTGGAACCCCCTTTCTTTGGTATGCCCGCGAAGTGGGAAAAATTCGCCACTGAATACAAACTATGTCTCAAATTGTCAGCGGGTCGTGTGGACTGATGACAGGAAACGCCGTTTGCAACCTGACGCCGGATCGCGGGGGAGAGACTATGGGTGGTTCGGCTGGCTTCCGAAATACGCGTACAAAACCTTCTTGCCGTGGGGTTCGTCGTAGTGCTTGTTGGCCGATTCAGCGGTTACGAAGACGGAGTTGATCTGAGCCAGAACACTTGGATCGTCGAAAGTCATCGCCCAACGGTTCTGGCCCGCATCATCCTTGTGCAGAATGCCGAGACTGTGGGTCACCTCTTTCATTCCGGCCCGTCCGCCCCAGACATGAAAGACCACGTTGGTCTTGAACCGGCCAGGATCATCCAAATCGTAGGCGTAGAACACAAGCGATTTGCCTTCGATGTAGAAAACGCGTCCGAATGACTGCTGTCGTCTTCCGTTCCCATCCGCATCATACACGTCTACGATGTGCAGGTTTCGGGCAGCTACGAGATCGCCCAGCTCACTCTTGGCCGATTTCAAGTCGCGTTCCCGCTGGAGATCAGATGATGTCGAGTCCAGCTCGGCGCTGAGTTCTTTGCTCGTTTGCTTCTGGATGTCCAGACTAACTTCCTCCCGCGCCAGCGTCTGGCTGAGGCGATCAACCTGGGCTTGCAGAGTCGCAACCTGCTCACCGGCGTGCGGAACGACTACTGGGGAATCCTGGGCTGGTCGATTGATCGTTTGCGTTGTTAGCGTGGCGAGCTTTTCTTTCGCGAAAGCCAACTCATTACTCAAAGACTCCCTTTCACTCTCGGCGCTCGCCAACTCCTGTTTCATGCTGACGAGCTTCGTTTCCAACTCCGACTTTTGTCGCTCAAGATCATTCACACGATCCGAGTCGGTGTCGTTGGGCGCGAGTTCAGGGGACGGAGCCGCGGTCGAGACCGCCGCATGCGCCTGTGTCAATCGTGGAGCCAACTGAACTGATCTGTGCACGCCCGCGTAATATGCGGTAATTGACACAACCACACAAGCCGTCCCAGCTGCCAGCGGCCGCCACCATGGGGGAGCGATGGTTCTAAGCGGTCGCAGCGAGGATTGCTTTACCTCATCGATAGACCCGACAGTTTCGCGTTCGAGCGAGATTGGGCGACCGCGTCCCGCTGTCATCGGGAATGTTCGCAACGTGTTCCCATTTTCAGTGTCGTTCGTTTCGGAAGCAAGGCGTGCCAGAAAACGTTCCCGAATCCCTTGTGGTGGGAGAAACTGCGGCGCTCCTCCATGTTTTTCCGCCAGTAGCGGCATGGTTTGCACGCTAACTTGGGCAATCTCTCCAAGAAACTTGCGGCAAGACTCACATGCCGCGATGTGCTCGTCCAATTCGCACATCTGCGCACCGCCGAGCTGTCCTGTGATGGCCAGCGAGCACATTTCTTCAAAACGGCGGTGCCTACCAGGCCAAAGCTTGCGCGAGAATTCCAACAATTTGTAATCACTTCTCATTGACATTTCCAAATGCTGCTCGCAAAGCCGCGACGCCCCTTTGCAAATGATGCCGCACAGCGTGCGGAGACTCACTAAGACGACGAGCGATTTCCTCTGCGGTCAGTCCTTCGTAATAGGTCATTTCTACGACTACCCGCTGATGCGGTTTGAGGTTCTGCAAGATCTCTTCCGCCAACCGAACCGATTCCGGTACCTCTCCCCACGCCCCCCGGCGCGAGCCATGCTCGATCGCAGCTTCCAAGTTCTCCCAGCGGTAGAAATGGTTCGAAACAAGGTGTCGCTTCCGGTGTAACGCCCGATGATAGGCGAACTGTAAGAGCCACACTTTGAGTATGCCCTTGCGGGAGTCAAATTTCGCCATTGCGCGAAAAATGTCAAGAAAGACAATCTGAACAACGTCTTCGGCCTCACCTGGATCACGCACGATCCGCACAGCAACGTCAAAGACGAGGCGATGATAGCGATCAAACAGCACCGCCATCGCGTCTTGACAGCCTTCGGTTATTTGCTGTGTGAGCTCTTCGTCAGAGAGCTGACAGAAATCGTCGGATTGCGCTTCGCGCGACTTCGAGAGGCTCATCTCGTCCAACCACGCCTCGCCGCCTCCGGCGCAGACTGAAAAAAAGACAATCATAGTCCTATAACACAGATGTAACAATCAAAGTGGGACTTTATTTACGCTTCCCAGTGGCTAAATTTGTCCACATCGCGGGCATACTTTAACATGTGCCCCCTATTCTCGTTAATATATATGCACGTAGTACTTCAGTACCATATATTCCTCATCGTTTCTCCGCGATTGGCAGCGCTCCAATCGCAAGAAGCAGATTTCGGCTGTCCGCGAGTTCAAATCCGCTGGCGCTCATTTGTCCTTACCCATCGGGCAAGGACGAGAGCGTCTGGATCATGTCGTTGCCGCTTATCGGAACCTGGCGGATACAACATCCACGTTTCTAGCACTCGGCCGGCCCTTCCAATCGAGCCGAACACGCGATGGAGGGACTTCCTAGGAGTCACACCGCAAAACGGAATTCAGTAGGCCGCCCAGCCCGCAGCCCAATTCGTTAGAGCACAACCGGGTGTCGTGGAGGTGGGAGCGAAGTAATGTTCCAACGACTCGTCTGTCGCTGTCCCCTTTGCCAGGTCGAGAAACATATAATCTCTCGCCTCGAAGAGGACGACAGTCTGCAATGGTTCGCAAATCTTCGTATTCGCGTGCCAAGTATCGGCACGTTCGGCGGGATGTCAGAACTCATTTTGTACGCTCACCGCGCAGGTCAGGACGTTGATAAACGCCGCGTCTGCGACGATATTTACGCCGCGCTGCTTCGGCGGCTCTCGTCGAACGAGAACGCCGAGTTGCTGCAGGGACTTTTGCTGCGAATGTTAATCCCGGGCCTCCACAGGGTATCGACAGGTATTGCGGTGAGCTTTCCCGGGCTGAACCGCGAAGAGTTAGCGCAGCAATTAGTCACCATTTGCCTGCAACTGATGCATTCCTCTGGCATTCTCCGGAAAACTTCGTACGTCGGAGCGTCGATTATTGAACGAACGAAAAGGAACACAGTCCGTTGGGCGATTCGCCAGTATCGTGACGCCGACCGAGAAGAGACCAGCATCGTTATTGACGATTTATTTGAATCCTCTTCTTCCTTGTCCTTCGAGGCCGAAATCCATCTCCGGCATCTTCTTGAAAGGAGTGTAGAGAGCGAGCTCATTTCGGTTGAAGAAATGACGCTTCTGATTGCCTACGAGATCGAAGGTTTATCTGGCGAGGAATTGGGCAAGCGGGAGAGCCTCGCTCCGAAAGCCCTGAGTCATCGAGTACGGAGAGCGCTGGACCGCTTGAGCCGCGCACTCAAGAAGACACAAAGACTGCCTAAGACTCCGTCGAAAGAACCTTCCGAATGAATCCGGCTTCGTTCGGCAGTTGCTGAACCGCGCTTCGCCGTCTTCTGTTTTTACGCTGTCGGGCTATTGCGTGCACAAACTCTCCCCGTCACGGCGATTTGTTTCTTGTACGGGGAGGTAGGGTGCGCGAGGGGAGTTCTCGCCACGTACTCCCGCGAGCAAGGCGCCGCCGGGTTCCCCGGATTGCCGCTCTGCATCGTGTCCGGACTGCGGTAGGTACGAACGCGATCGCGGGACAACGCTGTTCATGGAGCTAAAGCTCCAATTGTGCTCCGATGTTTGTGGGGACAACGTGGCGTGAACAGAAGATTCCTGCATCGCCCCTTTGTACTGCCCGCATGTCCTGGAGGACGCCAAGAGCCTCCCCTCGCTATCCGAAACGGCTAGCACTTCGAAAACGCAACGGAGACATCCTTGTGAAAATATTCTTGTGTAAACGACTCCGGCCCCTCGCCATTCGTTCGCGCTTCCTTGCGACCGCTGCCATCGGCCTTTTCCTTGCGGCTCCGACCTTCGCGCAGGGCGGCAATTCTCCCTGGGAAAATGCCGTCAACGTGTTGATGACGGCCTTCACCAGCACCATCGCTCGCGGGCTCTCACTCGTTGCCATTGTCGTGGCCGGCCTTACGTTCGCTTTTGGTGAAGGTGGCTCGAAGCGTGTGCTTGCCGGCGTGCTTTTCGGTGTTGGCATGGCCATCGCCGCCGTCAATTTCCTCGCGTGGCTCTTTCCCGGCAATTGATTCGCCGGCGTTACGAGGGGAAAGCAGATGGCGGAAGCCAGACGAATCAACAGAGTGCATCGTTCGCTTTCCCGGCCCCTGACGATCCTCGGGGCCGAGCGAAAGCTCTTTTTCTTCGCCATGTGCCTGGGCGCGGCCACCTTCAACCTGCTCAACAGCTTGTTCGGTGGGCTGCTGATGTTCTTGCTGCTCTATTTCATGGCGCGCTGGGCCACCCAAACGGATCCGCAGATTCTCCGGTTTCTGTTGACGGCCGCGAGGGTGCGGGCTCAATACGACCCCATGAAATTCACGCCGATAACAATTCGAAGGGAAGGCCATGCTCAGGCTTAACCGAATCTTCAAAAACTACAACGACACCGGTTCTCTGTGCGAGCAAATCAATCTCTACGGCTTCATCGGTCCGCAAATGTTTCTCACCAAAAGCGGAGACATGGGCGTCATCCTCGAAGTGCGAGGGGTGGACTACGAATGCCTCGACGACGCGTCCATTGACGGGTTCACCAAGCGTCTTGAGTCGGCGCTGAAGCTGTTCGACGAAAACTATCGCCTCTACCAATACCTGTTCAAGCGCAACAACGAGGCGATCCCGCACAAGCTCTACAACGACTCGATTGTAGACACTGCAATCAAAAACCGTATCGCGTACCTCGGCAGGAAGGCCGACACCCTCTTTTCCCTATCCATCTATTACGTAGTGCTCTACCAGGGGTTTCAGAACCTAAAGAGGCTCGGGAGCGCACTCGCCGAGTTTTCCAAGAGTCCGAAAACAGCCGTTGCCAGTCTGCGGGCGCAATTCTCCTCTCAGAAGCAGGCCATCGTTCTTGAGCGGTAGGCCAGCACAGCGCAGGCGGCGCTGCTTCAAAAAGCCCGAAGCTTCATCCTCCAAGTCAGCGACTTCCTCCCCGTTCGCATGCTCGACAAGCAAGAAGCCTTCCGCGTTCTCAAGAGAACGCTCAACTTCCATCCCGTCAAGCTGGAACTCGCCAAGCTCAAGCACGACACGTTTCTCGATTACTACCTCCCAGAATCTCCTATCGAGTGCCATCGCGGGCATCTCCGCGTGGACGACTACTTCGTCAAGGTTCTGACGCTCAAAGAACCTTCCGCCCAGAGCTTTCCGCTCATCTTCAAACGGCTGCTCGAAGTCGAGGCGAACTATTACGTCGTGACGGAATGGAAAAAGGAAGATTCCGGCAAGATGCGCCGCGTGATCCAAGCGAAGCGCCGGCATTTTCACAACACCAAGCGCTCGTTCGCGAGTCAAGTCAGTCTGAACGACGCGCCCACCCAAGACGTGCTCCTCGACGATTCCAAGGAATCCCAGGTCCGGGAACTGGGCGAAGGAATCAAGGAAATCGAGCTGCACGGGAATTACTTCGGTCAGTTTTCCCTGACCGTCGTGATTTACGACCTCGACATGGCCAAGGTGGACCGGGCGTGTGCCGATTTCTACAAAGTGTTCAGCGTCCACGACGCCCAGCTCTACGAGGAAAAATACAACCTGCTGAACGCCTTTCTCGCCGCGGTTCCGGGCAACCACATCTTCAACTTGCGCTCGCTCTATCTGCTCAACACCAACTACGCGGACTTCTCGTTTCTGTTCACCCTTCACTGTGGCGAGCCTCGCAATCAGCATCTTCGGCAGGAATATCTCGCAGTCCTGGAGACCAACCACCACACCCCTTACTTCTTGAATCTCCACTACCGCGACGTGGCACACACCATGATTCTTGGGAGAACCGGAGCCGGCAAAAGTTTCCTTTTGAATTTCCTCATCACCAATCTCCAGAAATACGATCCGCACACCTTCATCTTCGATTTAGGCGGAAGTTTTGAAAGCCTCACCCAGCTTTTCGGAGGCTCGTATATTCGCGTCGGCCTGGAGTCCGAGGATTTCAAGATCAATCCGTTTTCGCTTCCGCCCACGAAAGAGAATCTTGATTTCCTTGCACTCTTCCTGAAAGTGCTGATCCAGGGACAGAGGGCGGGCGACCTCGATCCGGCCGCCGAGCGCGATCTCTTCCACCAAGTCGAAAACCTATATGCAGTGGACCCGGCGCTGCGCACGCTGGGTGTGCTGGCGAATACGCTCGGGCATGACATTGCGAGCCGCCTCTCCAAATGGACCCACGGCGGACAGTTCGGATTTCTCTTCGACAACGCCGAGGACACGATCTCGTTCTCCCGCTTTCAGTGCTTCGAGTTCCAGCGCATGAGCCAGTATCCGGAACTCTTAGAGCCGTTGCTCTTCTACATTTTGCATCGAGCCAATGCTGTCATCGCGGACCGCCAGATTACGTCTGTTTTCAAAGCCTTCTTTATCGATGAAGCGTGGGTGTTCTTGAAGAACCCCGCCATTCAACGGTACGTCGTCGAAGCCCTCAAGACCTGGCGAAAACACAACGCCGCCATGATCCTCTCGACGCAATCCCTCGATGAACTCAGGCGCTCGGACATCCTCGACGTAATCATCGAAAGTTGCTCGACGAAAATCTTCCTCGCCAACCCCGACATGGACCGTGATCTGTACCGTCGCCAGTTTCATTTGAACGAAAACGAAGTCGAGCTGATCTCGGGCCTGATTCCGAAGCAGCAATTCCTGATTAAGACGCCCGAGCTGGCGAAGGTCGCCAATCTTACCGTGGACGCCAAGAGCTATTGGCTGTACACGAACGATCCCTACGACAACAAAAAACGAAAAGAGGCTTTCGAGAAATACGGTTTCGAGAAGGGTCTCGAAATCCTCGAGGGAGGACAACCGTGATTCTTGTCTTTCGTCTCCTCGCATGGACGGCGAAGTACGAAGCGTCGCACCCGATGTTGTTTGAGCTGGCTGGCATCTTCTCTGCAGCTCTGTTCTTGGCTTTGTTGATCGTCGCTTCCTATGTCGATCATGACCGGAGTTCTTCACAACACTAAGACTTTCAAAAGGAGCGAACATGAAGCAACGCATTGGCAGTCAGTGGCAGTTGAGATTTCTTCATCCGGTAGCGATTGTCGTTCTGAGTGTTCTCGTTTTCCCTCTCCCGCCTGTGCATGCCGAGACGGAGGCCGCGGCGCGTGTCGTGAAGTATTCGAAGGAAGACATTGTTCCGGTTCGCGCCAAGCTTAGGTTTTCGACGCTCATCGTCCTGCCTGAGGACGAAGAGATACTCGATTACACGACCGGCGACAAGGAATTCTGGGTCGTCAACGGCGCACACAACCTCTGCTACGTTCATCCCGCCCAGGCCGGCATTCGCAGCAATCTGAATCTCATTACCGCGAGTGGCCACGTCTATTCGTTCCTACTGACCGAAATCAGCAACCAGCCGAATGTCGAACCCGATCTCAAGATTTTCGTCGAACCGAAGGAAGGCTCCGGCATCTCGACGAACACCGGGCTGCGCGGATATGTGAGCGCTGGCGAGGCGGAAGCATATAAGAAAGAACTCGAAACGCTCCGCTCTCAGACGGCGGATCAGATACACGCGGCGCAAGCGCAGTCCGCCGAGCAGGTGGGCCGTTTCCGCTCCAGCTACCCAACCAAACTCCAATTCGATTATTCCCTGGACCCGAAGGCGGCGCGCGAGCCGTTCCTGGTTTCCGTCATCTACCACGACGACTCGTTCACCTATATCAAGTGCGGCGCGCGGGAAAAACCCGCTCTGTATGAAATCAAAGACGGCAAGCCGAACTTGATTTCTTTCCAGTTTGAGAACGGCGTTTACATCGCACCCAAAATTATCGACACCGGCTACCTCGCCATCGGCAAAAAGAAAATGCCGTTTGCGCGGCGCGTTGCGGCGAACTGAGGACAAGTGATGAGCCAACCTGCCGAGATTCAGGAAAAAACGCCCAAGCCGCAAGGCCTTCTCCCGAAGAACGTCAAGTCGTGGCTTCTTATCGGACTGGCGTTTCTCATGGTCGCCATTATGTGGCTCACGGGAGGCAAGAAGCCGCCAACGCCAGCCAAAGCAGCGTCGTCGGGCGCGCCCGTCCAAGTGCCACTCGAAGTCAACGAAACCAAAATCAACGAGTTGCAGAACCGGATCGAGGAATTGCAACGCGAACAACTCGTAGCGCAGAGCGCCCTTGCCCAGCAGACTTGCTTGCTCGGCGCCGCCCCGCAAGATTCACAGCAGTCCCAGCAGCAAAGTGCGTCCGGCAATCCTCCTGACCAGCGAGCGGAGGACCCCATCGAGGCGGAACGTAAGAGGCGTGCCTACTTGTCACTGTTTGCTTCGAATGTCGCTCTGACCTACCGCAAAGCTCCGCCTGCTGCGGTCGCGCCTGAATCGGACACAACTCCAGCCGCTCAAAACCTTGTCCCTGTTGGACCCGACTCCCCTCAGGTCGCGCAACTCTTGAAGGAGATGCAAGCGAATCCGGCCTCACCCACGCCGGGTACTCCATCGCCCGCGCCAGTGCGAAACGATTCCGCGGAAGCCAACCCCGAACGAAAGGAGGATAAGCGCCCTGCCGCCGTGTCAGGAGGTACTGCCAACACGGCGGCGGGCAAAGACTACGTACTCTTTGAGGGAACGATTCTTGAAACCGTTCTCATCAACCGGCTCGACGGGGGCTTCGCCGGCCCCGTCGAGTGCCTGCTCTCAACCGACGTGTACTCGAACGACCGACAGCACCTGCTGATCCCCGCAGGATCGAAGCTACTCGGTGAAACCAAAAAAGTCGACACCTTCGGCCAGGCACGTCTGGCCGTCGTGTTCCATCGCGTGCTCATGCCCGACGGATACTCCGTCAGCCTCGATCAATTTAAGGGGCTCAACCAAATCGGCGACACCGGCTTGCGGGACCAGGTCAACAACCACTACCTCCGCATCTTCGGAGTTTCGCTCGCGATTGGAGCGATCGGAGCGATTGCGGAGGGCGGAACAGCAGGCTCTCTGAACGAATCCGGTTCCGATCTCATGCGCCAGGGATTCGCGCAAAGCACCGCGCAGTCGTCAGCGCAGATTCTCGACAAATTCCTCAACATCATGCCTACGGTGACCATTCGCGAAGGACACCGGGTCAAAGTCTATCTCTCGGGCGATCTCGCAGTACCCGATTACAACAACCACAAGATGCCTTCCGATCTGTGAAGGCGAAAGGAGAACAGTTTCATGAGAAGGAAGATTCTGATTTGCGTTCTCGTTTTGGGATTGGGAGTTGGTACCGCGACCGCGCAGTTCGGGAATGGCGTCGTTTTTGACCCAACGAACTATCACAACGCTTTGCTTCGCTACTACCAGCTACAGCAGCACCTGATGGAACTCCAGAAGAGCTACGCGAAAATTACCGGCCAACTCAACCTCGCCTTGCAGATGGCCCAGTTCGTTAAAAACATGCCGGCCCGTTACCGCGCGCTCTTCTCGCAGTGGAGAAATGTAACCTCGCTCAATACCTTCGGGAACACAGTCTCGTGGATTAACGGCATCAACACCGGCGTGCTTCCCAACATCAACACAGGGTACCTGAAGGCGACAACTCCGCTCTCCCAATACAGCCCCTATGAACTGTCGGGAATGAACCCTTCGGAACTCGGGCGCGTGCAGTCCCAATACGCGTCCATCGAGCTCGCCGATGGCGCCAATATCAATGCCATGGCGACCATCGGCGCGATTCGCGGAAGCGCCGATAATGTGCAAACGCAAATCGGAAACCTCGAACAAGATTCCTTTTCGGGCGACTCCGGTCTCAATAGCGAAGTGTCTGTCCTGAACAAAATCAATGCGGCGGGCGTCTTAACTCTCCACACCGTTCAGGACTCGAACAAACTCCTCGCTTCCCTCTTGGAACAGCAAACCATCATTGCCAAACAACAGCGCGACGCCACAGCCAACGCGATTAACACCGATATCGGTCGCCAAGAGAGCATGGCCGGCAACATGGCCCAGGTGACCGGAACCATCACCGATTCACTGCAAAACTTCCGCATGCAGTAGGCGTGCGCTTAGAGATCCCAAGCGTCGAAGGAGCTGACGGCAATGCAAACCGATTTCCTGCAGTACATCTTTCAGGCGATCAACAATTTGCTCACCCAGAACCTCGGCTTCTTCGACGCGATGGGCCAGAACCTTTTCCGATCGTTCGCCACAATCCTTATCGCTTGGTTCGGAATCAAGTCCGCTCTCGCCTCCGCCAGCGGCAGGCCTTCCTTCCAGTTCGACCATTTTGCGAGTTTGCTTCTCACCATCAGCTTCGGGTTCGCGATGGTCAATTACTACAGCACGCCGATCCCCGGCGTCGGAATCAGTTTCCACAATCTCGTCACCAGTGAGGCGCAGTTTCTGTCGAGCCAGATCGATCAGGCCCAGTTGCAAACAGTGGTTTCCCAGGTTGCGGATTTCGAGTCCCGCATGGACTCCCCGAGCTGGGGAGATTTTCTGGGAACTGCTATCTACGTCATCGTTACGATCCTGCTCGCCGCAGCCCAAGCCATCGCGATTGTGGTGATCGCCTACGGCTTCATCGCTACTGCGG
>Ga0207015_1091_pt1 | contig 29947 bp, 20 predicted proteins | sample Alteio_BWMinCont_53_FD_153486 | JGI IMG/M metagenome (GOLD analysis project Ga0207015, IMG submission 153486) | Enriched cells from forest soil in Barre Woods Harvard Forest LTER site, Petersham, Massachusetts, United States -... | ecosystem: Environmental > Terrestrial > Soil > Temperate forest >...
GATGCTGGCGCTGCATGGGGATTTGGTGGAGGAAGCGTTTGCGGCGGGAGAGCTGGGGCAGGCTGCGGCACCTGCGGCTGCGGTGCTGACGCCCAGCGCGTTTATTCGCATTGCGGCGGATGGGATTGTGACGATTACGGCGAAGAATCCGGAAGTTGGGCAGGGTGTGAAGACGATGCTGCCGATGCTGATTGCGGACGAGCTGGATGTGGATTGGAAAGATGTGCGGATCGAGCAGGGTGATGTGAACTTTGCGAAGTACGGTTTGCAGGTGGCGGGCGGGAGCACGGCGACGCCGAATAACTGGATGCCGATGCGGCAGGTGGGTGCGGCAGGACGGCAGATGTTGATTACGGCGGCGGCACAGAAGTGGAATGTGCCGGAAGCGGAGTGCACGACGGCTTCGGGGCGGGTGCTGCATGCGGGGAGCAAGCGGAGCGCGGGATACGGCGAACTGGCTAGCGCGGCGGCGGAAGTGCCCGTGCCGGATCTGAATTCGGTGAAGCTGAAAGAGCCGAAGGATTACCGGATTATCGGCAAGGCTACGCGGAACGGGGATGGCGGGTCGATTGTACGCGGGAAGCCGCTGTTTGGAATCGATATGAAGCTGCCGGGAATGCTGTATGCGGTGTTCGAGAAGTGTCCGGTGTTCGGCGGGAAATTGATCAGCGCGAATGTGGATGAGATTAAGACGATGCCCGGGGTGAGGCACGTGGTGGTGGCGGATGGCGGAAGCGATCTGACGGGATTGCTGAGCGGCGTGGCGATTGTGGCGGACACCTGGTGGCAGGCGAAATCGGCGCGTGCGAAGCTGCAAGCGAAGTGGGACGAAGGCGAGACGGCAAAACAGAGCAGCGAGGGATTTGCGGCGCAAGCGGCGCAACTTGCAAAGGAAGCTCCGGCGCGAACGCTGCGTGCGGACGGCAACTTTGATACTGCTGTGCAGGGTGCGGCGAGAGTTGTGGAAGCGGCGTACTTTTATCCTTTTCTATCGCATGCTCCGATGGAGCCGCAGAACTGCACGGCGCACTACAAGGACGGAAAGCTGGAGATGTGGGTGCCGAGCCAGACGCCGCAGCGCGGACTGCCGCAGTTGGCCAAGACGCTGGGAATGGCGGAAGGCGACATTACCATGCACCTGACGCGCATGGGCGGGGGTTTCGGGCGACGGCTGACCAACGACTACATGATCGAAGGCGGGTGGATTGCGAAGCAGATTGGCGTGCCGGTGAAGCTGCTGTGGACGCGCGAAGATGATATTCACCACGACTTTTACCGGCCGGCGGGATTCCATTTTTTTAAAGGCGGAGTGGACGGCAACGGGAAAGTGGTGGCGTGGCGGAATCACTTTGTGACCTTTGGCGAAGGAGAGAGATTTGCCTCGAGTGCGGGAATTTCGCCGGATGAATTTCCGGGGCGTTTTGTGGCGAATTTCACGCTGGGAACGTCGGTGATGGCGTTGGGGGTGCCGACCGGAGCCATGCGGGCGCCTGGGAGCAACGGAATTGCGTTCGCGATGCAATCGTTTATCGATGAGCTGGCGCATGCGGCGGGGAAGGATCCGGTGGAGTTTCGGATGGCGCTGCTGGAGAATGCGCCGCTAGCGGTGACGGCGACAGCGGGCGCGCCACCTCCGGCGCCGGCGTTTATATTTAATGCGGAACGGATGAAGGGCGTGCTGAAACTGGTGGCGGAGAAATCGAATTGGGGGAAGAAGACGCTGCCCAAGGGCACCGGAATGGGCGTGGCGTTTCACTTCAGCCACCGCGGATATTTCGCGGAGGTCGCGGAGGTTCGGGTGGGAGCGGACAACACGCTGAAGGTGAACAAGGTGTGGGTGGCGAGCGATGTGGGCAGCCAAATCATCAATCCAAGCGGAGCGATGGCGGAAGCGCAAGGGTCGGTGATCGAAGGATTGAGCCACCTGATGGGCTGGGAGATCACCATCGAGGGAGGAAGAGCGAAGCAGAATAATTTCGACGAATACCCGCCGATGCGCATGATGCAGGTGCCGCCGGAGATTGAAGTGCATTTTCTGACGACGGACAATCCACCGACCGGGCTGGGCGAGCCGGCCCTGCCGCCGGTGTTGCCCGCTGTTTGCAACGCGATTTTTGCAGTGACGGGGAAGCGCATTCGGTCGCTGCCGCTGGCGAAGCAAGGGTATCGCTGGGCGTGAGGTGCAGGGCCTGAACCGGAGGATGGCCGTGCGCCCGAAAAACACGGAGAGATTTCTCTCTGCGCAGGCCGACCACTTCACAGGAAGTGAAGTGGAAAGAAAAACCGTCGGCCTGCTTCGTTCGAAATGACGGTGTTAGACGCCGGTTTCTAGGACCTCTGCAATATCGATGGCCTGTCGCAAAATGTGGAAAGCAAGAGACTAAAAGGTGTGGAAGAGGCGCTTCCAGCGGACGATGCTGGGGTGCAGGATGGCGTTGACGTAGGCGAAGGCGCGTTCGCGGATTTGGCCGGGCTCCCAGGCGTCGGCGTTGACGTCGAGGGACATATAGATCATGACGGGAGTGCCGATGATGTCGTTGCGCGGGACGCAGCCCCAGACGCGGCTGTCGTAGGAATTGGTGCGATTGTCGCCCATCATGACGTAGCAATTTTCGGGAACGTGATAGGGGAAAGTGATTTCGGAGAAGCCTGGCGGAGCGCTTCCGGGAGGCGCGGGATCGGTTGGGCCGATGGTGTAGGGCTCGTCAAGCTTGCGGCCGTTGATAAAGACGGAGCCACGGCGGAGATCGATGGTATCGCCGGGCAGGCCGATGGTGCGCTTGATGAGATCGGTGGAGTCCGGAGCGTAAGGCGGTTTGAAGATAATGACTTGCTGGCGCTTGGGATTGCGCCACAGCGGGACGTGCAGACCGGTGAAGGGCACACCGGCGTCGTAGCCGAGGCGGCTCATGATGAGGTGATCGCCGACGAGCAAGGTGTTTTCCATCGAGCCGGAAGGAATGACGCGAGCCTGACCGACGGTGCCGTTAACCAGCATGAACAGCAAGGCGACCCAGAACCAGGCAATGATTTCGCGCTGGAGACGCAGGCGTGCGGATTGCTTGTCGTTGGAGTCGGGCTCGCTTTTCTGGTTCTTGGTTTTCACGTGCTACACCTCGGTAGGTCGGCTGCAGGTTAGTCGGTTCGACGGCCAGCCCCTGCAACTGTAATCCAGTGAAGGATAGATGCGAAGAGGTCCTAGTACCGGGAGTTTTGGCGAAAGTACTGCGCCAAACGGAAAAAATTACGCGGAAGCACCTAGGTGACCCGGCAGCGAACTTTGGGATTTCCTTTCGAATGCGCGAGTTAGCAGAATGGCAGGCCAGATGCCATTATTCCCAGCGAGAGGGAACCCATGACAATGCGGGAGGTCATTGTGAACTACAAGCTGGATATTTTTCGAAAACTTCCGGATGGGCAGCTTTTGTGGGTCAAGGCGGTGGAAGGATTGGAAGAGGCCAAGTGGCAACTGAGGCGACTGGCGGAAGTGAATCCGGGTGACTATATGATTTATGACCTGCGGCTGGGGTGCATGGTCCAATCGACGGGGATGTCTCCTTCCTGAATACAAGACGAGAGCCGCGAAGCAAGCCGTGATTGCGAGCTGGCGGTGCCAGGCCGGCTTCCAGAACTCAGGTCAACTTGAAGCGAGAAATGCTGCGCTGAGTAACGCGCCCGCAGGGTGGATATTTCGAAAAATGGGCGCAATGAAGGGGCCTGAGCACTGCTCGTGGGCCGGGTGCTCGCCGAAACGTTGAAGAAATAAATACAGCTATAACTGTATGTGCTTCGCGGGGGCCACGGGTCTATATCTGTAGGGGAGGTCTATCTTGCGTATTCTAGTTGCAGACGACCATGACATCATCCGCCGGGGCTTGAAGCAACTGCTGACCGCGAAACCCGGCTGGGAGGTGGTGGCCGAAGCGAAGAACGGGCGCGAGGCAGTGACGCTGGCGGAGCAGTTTAAACCGGAAATCGTGGTGATGGACATCAGCATGCCGGAGCTGAACGGGCTGGAGGCTTCGCGGCGAATCAAGAAGGCGCTGCCCAAGACCGAAATTGTTATTCTTACGCTGCATTTTTCCGATCAACTGGTGCATGACATCGTGGAAGCGGGAGCGCGGGCGTATATCATGAAGTCCGACGCGGACCGGGATCTGATAACGGCGGTGGAAGCGCTGTCCCATCGGCGATCGTTCTTCACTCCGAAGGCGGCGGAAATGGTGTTGAACGGCTTCCGGAAGCGCAACGCGGCGCCGGACACGGTGCAGGAATTCCGCAACCGGCTTACGCCGCGCGAGCGGGAAATCGTGCAACTGCTGGCGGAAGGCAAGAGCAGCAAGGAAGTAGCGGTGGCGCTGGGCATCAGCGTGAAGACGGCGGAAACTCACCGTGCGAACATCATGAGGAAACTGGAGATACATTCGGTGAGCGAGTTGGTGCGTTACGCGGTAAAGAATCAAATTATCGAAGCCTGACGGGAGTCACGGCCGGCGGTGCTTCGAGGGCGGACGCGGAATGCAGCCCAGCATTTTCGGCCAACGGAAAAGCTTCAGGGCGCGACAGCGACGCCCAGTCAAGAATCACCAGATAACTTGTACCTACCAACCAGCGGGCAAACAGGACCAGACATGTCGCGTGTTCTGATCGTGGATGATCACGCGTTTATCCGGCGAGGTGTGCGAGGAATTCTGCAGGATTTTCCGGAATGGGAAGTGTGCGCGGAAGCAGACAATGGACGAGACGCAGTGCGGCTGGCGGAGGAATTGAAACCGGAAGTCATCCTGATGGACGTATCGATGCCGGGACTCAACGGGCTGGAGGCGGCGCGGTCGATTCGCAAGCGGGATGCGAGTGTCAAGATCATCCTGCTGACGCTGCATGACTCGCGGGAGCTGGTGCGCAACGCTTTTCAATTGGGCGTAAACGGATATTTGTTGAAGACCGACGCGGAGCAGGAGTTGGTGCGCGCGCTGCGAGTGGTTATTGGGGACGGGACGTACACCAGTCCCAAGATTGATGCGGACTTTGTGAAGAAGGTGATTGCGAAGCGAGACGTACCGCCTTGGGAGTAAGACCTTTCGGGCCTGCCCGACTTGCCTACCCACGATGACCGCGAAAAACTGCGGGTTCCTGCCCTGACTCCAAAAAAGCAAATCTTGCAGTCCCGTCGATCTGTGAACTCGGATACATTGAACGAGTGACGGAGGGCGAGCGAGTGAATCTGCGGGAATTGGTTGCGGCGTCGCTCGTGCGGCGGCGGGACATGGTCGGGCTGGAATGGCAGGGCGCGGAGTACACCTTCGGCGAGCTGGATGCACGGAGCAATCGGATGGCTGGGGCTTTGGCGGCGCGCGGACTCGCGCGTGGCGACCGGCTGTGCGCGTATTTGGCGAACCGGATCGAGTTTATCGATTTGTTTTTAGCTTGCGTGAAGATGGGCGTGATTTTTGTGCCGATCAACAATTTGTATCGGGAACGGGAGCTTTCGCACATTGTGGCGGATGCGCAGCCGAAATTGGTGGTGACGGAGAGGGAGTTGGCGGGGCTGACGGCGGAGGTGGCTGGACAGGCGGAGCATTTTGAGAGCGTGGAGCTGGACGAGCAGGACGCGGCGGCGCTGGTGTACACGTCGGGGACAACGGGAGCCTCGAAGGGCGCGGTGCTGACGCACGGGAATTTTGCGGCGAATACGCGGAATTTGCTGGCGAGTTGGCAAATTACGGAGAACGACCGGTTTTTGCTTGCGCTGCCGCTGTTTCACGTGCACGCGCTCGGGAATGGAGTGCATTGCTGGCTGGCATCGGGTTGCCGGATGCGATTGCTGGAACGGTTCGAACGCGAGACAGCAGCGGAGACGATGCTGGAGTTTCAGCCGACGCTGTTTTTTGGAGTGCCGACGATGTACGTGCGGTTGCTGAACACGCCCGCGGAGACGGCGCGGGAAATTGGCGCGCGGATGCGGCTGTTTGTTTCGGGTTCGGCGCCGTTGCCGGCGCAGGTGCTGGAGGATTTTCGCACGCTGTTTGGACACGTGATTCTAGAACGCTACGGGATGACCGAGACGTTGATGAACATTTCCAATCCGTATGAGGGCGAGCGGCGGGCGGGGAGTGTTGGGTTGCCGCTGCCGGGAGTTTCTGTGCGGATTGTGCATGCGGACGGGCACGATGCAAGCGATGGCGAAGAAGGTGAACTGTGGCTGAAAGGGCCGAACGTGTTTCGCGCGTATTGGCGGAAGATTGAGGCGACGCGAGCGGCGTTTGTAGACGGGTGGTTCAAGACGGGGGATATCGCCCGGCGGTCGGCGGACGGGTACTACACGCTCTGCGGTCGGCGGAGCGATTTGATCATTTCGGGTGGGTTCAATATTTATCCGCGGGAGATCGAAGAGTTTTTGGCGGAGCAGCCGGAAGTGGCGGAAGTGGCGGTGGTGGGCGAGACGGATCGGGTTCGCGGGGAAGTGCCGGTGGCGTATGTGGTGTGGCGGGCCGGCGAGGCTCGTGAGGCAGTGGAAGGGCGGTGCCGGGAGAAGCTGGCTTCGTTCAAATGCCCACGAAGATTTGTGAGCGTGGAGAAATTGCCGCGGAATGCGTTGGGGAAGGTGCAGAAGCATTTGTTGGGCGGAACGGGGAGTTAAGGATTCCGGGCTGGTGGTAGGACGGCGAAAGGCTCCCTTCAGGGGCTAGAGCCCCCAACTCCTAAAGAGCCGACTTTGCAGCTTTTGAGCTAGGCAAACGCGCGGAGTCCCGCGTTCTTAGGTACCCAGACTCGGTCCGCAGGGCGGGCCGCAGGTGATGGGAGTCCTAAAGTTTTCTGAGAAGGGGCCGAAGGAAGGAACAGCGGTGCGGCTGGGCCCCAATAGGGACTGACTGTACGAGCGGACAGGCGAAAACAGGGTGAAAAGAGGGAGAAGCGCGGCAAAGGGACTGTAAAATAAATCAAAAATACTCTTGACAGAAAATGGCGGTTTGCAGATACTCCGTGACGCGCCAGTAACTGCCTTCCCCAAGAAACGTTCCGACGTTTCCTCCCCTATCCGCACGCCGGAAAAACAGTCAACAAGGAGTCTCGGTGTCGGTACATATGGAGAAACCAGCCATCAGCTCGCTCGAAATGGATCGGGAAGTCATACGCTGCAAAACATGTGGCCTTGTTCAGTACCGGACGCGCACGGGAAACTGCCGGCGATGCGTGCGCGCCTTGCCTCAGCGTTTAGAGTTCCTGATTCCTCCCGAAGCAACACCGGAGGAAACAGCCGCTGAGCCTACGTCGGAGAAGTATGCCAACCAGGAAACGGTGGAGAACATCGGGCAGCGAATCCGCCAGTTGCGGGAATCGCGAGCGATGACGCAGAGCCAGCTGCAGTCGCGTTCAAAGGTGTCGCGATCGTACTTGTCGCGCATCGAGAGCGGACAGATGACGCCGAGCCTGGGAACCCTGGAAAAGATATCGGAAGCGCTGAACGTCGGGCTGAACCGGTTCTTCATACCGGAGTCGGACGGGGAGGCGCTGCTGGAAGATCCGTTCATCCAGGGATTGCGGCCGTTCCTGCGACAATTGGACTGGGAACAGTGGCAGTCCATCCTGAAGAGGCTGCAGGCGATCAGCGATCACGTGAGCGCAGTACCGGCTACTCTCCGCCCTATCGGTAATCCGGCGCGGCTGCCGCAGCCCGCGTCGGCGAATGGCAACGGCCACAACGGACATATCGGCACGGGCCATTCGAATGGTCATGCGCTGGGACATGCGCATGGTCACCCGCAGGGCTATCCGCTGCGGCGTCCGGGAACGGCACCGATGTACCAGCGGCCATTGGCACGATAGAAGCGATTTAGTCGGGGATATAGGGCACGGATTGGCGCGGCGTGACTTGGGTCACGCCGCGTTTTTCTTTTTGGCCATTGCGCGGAGAGTCAGAATCAGGAAAGAGAATAAGAGGAACGCGACGAAGGCAAGTTCAAATGCACCTGAGATCGGAGTACTGCAGAAGTGGTTGCCGTGGTGCCATGACCACCAAACGTAAGAAGCTCTACCCGCCGACACGACCAGCCCGACCGAAAACAAAATGGCCAGGACGAACAGAAGAGAATACGTCGCGCGGCCCCGCATCGCTTCTCATACCGCGCTAGTCGCGGAAGACGGAGACTTTGGCGGAGGGGACTTCCAGGCGCATGAGGCGATGGCTGGAGTCGAGGTATAGCAGGACTTCGAGGTCGGAAGTGCTGACGCGCAGTCCTTCGTAGGATTTGCCGGCGGCAGTCGCGGAACCCGTTGACTCAACTTTGATAGTGCCTGGTGTTAAGTCTTGTGGAATCAAGACGGGGAATGTCTGCTCGCCGCGTTTGGACCAATCGTAGAGGCGGGCCAGCACGGCGTACTGATGATAGAGATTGTTGTCGAGCACGGCGATGAGCGGGGCGCCGAAGCTGAGATCCTGCTCATAGGGCCGCGCGCCCTGCATCTGCAGGGTGATTTTGGCGACGCCGTTGGCGAATATCACGTGAGCGCCGTTGGTCTTTTCGGTTTGCGCGGTCCAATCATAGCTGATGGGAGCGCCGTCAGACTGCAGAGTGAGCGTGCCAGAGATTTTTGCCGTAGGTGACTGCGGAGCTTTGAGTTCGGTGGTGCCTTTAGCGGTCCAGCCAGCGCCGCTGGGGGAAATTTCGAAATCCTCGTGGCCGACAGTCTGGCCGTCGAGCTGAACGGTGAGTTTGCCTTTGTCGGAAGCCAGGACGGTGGAAGTCTGCGCGTTTTTCTGGCTGGCCGCGGGCGAAAGAGCCGCGACGGTAGTGGCGCTGATGACTAAGGCGATGGCTGCGAGCTGCAAACTGAAGGGGATCCTTCGATTACACATGATTTGACCTCCACGACATAAACGCCGTTCCACGCGAGCGGCGGTCCTGAGAATGACACGGTTGCGCCGCGCAGGTGTGGGCGAGAAACGCCGGCTTGCTCTTTTGTGCAAGGTCAGGCGCTGGGCTTTTCGGCGGCGAGATGCGCCGCGCCGGTGGCGGGCACGATGGCGCCGCGCAGAATCTCGGCAACCACCTGCGCAGGTTCGCCGGAACTGTCCACGCGATGATCGGCGAGTTGATAGGAAGGAAGGCGCTGCGCATGAAGGGCGCGAAAGCTGGACTCATCGCGAAAGAGCGGGCGGCCGGTCATGGTCATGCAGCGGGAGAGCAGAACATCGATGGGGGAATCGAGCCAGAGCACGGTGGCGCCGGCGTTGCGCAGAAACTCCGGGCAACCCGGCTGGGCGTAGGTGCCGCCACCGAGGGCGAGAATGGTGCCTTCCTTGATTTCCACGGCACGGCCAAGCGCGGCGCGGAGTTGCTCGGCTTCGAGCTGGCGAAATGCGGGTTCGCCATGGCGTTCGAAGAATTGCGGGATAGTAATGCCTGCGGCTTCTTCAATGCGGTCGTCGAGGTCCACGAAGCGCCAGGCCAGTTGCCGCGCGAGCAGGGTGCCGACCGTAGTCTTGCCCGAGCCCATGAAACCGGCGAGGCAAAGCAGCGGAAGGCGAGATTGCGGCCCGCGATTCGAATCGATTTGCGGCACGTGATGTGTTGCGCGGCGTGCTTAGTCGCGCTTCAGGATGCGAATTGTACCACTGTAGGAGGAGAGCTCGACTTTCGCGAGTCCCTGGCCGACCGTGCCGAAGAGGCCCTTGGTGAACTTGGACGCCAAATGACGAACTCCGTGCGAATCAGGCTTGAGATACGCGGCGGCCTGGTTGTCGACGCTGCCGAGGGTGGTCTGGGCGTTGAGGTCGAACGAGTCGTTGCCCGAGAAGCGCACTTCGACCAGGCCCTTGCCGCTCTTCATGGAGTACAGGCCGGTGCGGACAAAATCACCGTCGAAGAGAATGTTGCCGGTGGTGGTCATCAAGCTGACGTTGTTGAGCGCGGGTTGCAGAACCTGAGCGCTGCCGCCGATGGACTTGAAATCCAGCTTGCCAGCGCATTGCGTGCAGACCAGCGAGCCGGTGGTGGTGCGAACGATGATGTAACCGGAGACTTCCTTGAGATGCACGTCGCCAGCGACGCTTTCCAGGGTCATGTCGCCCATGAGCTGTTCGACATAGATCAAACCTGTTTGCGTTTTGAGCTGCAGCTCGGTTTCTTCCGGAACGGTCAATTGGAAATTGACTTCGGTTTCACTGGGTTGCGCAGCCAGGTCCACGAGCACGGAAGTAACATCGATGCGATCGCCGGCTTGTTCGATATCCACGCTCACTTTGTCGGTGGTTTGCGTGGCAGAGACCAGGACTTCGGAATTCTTGGCGGATTTGACTTCGATGCGGCCGTTGCCAATGTTGTGGATGACCACGACGGGACGCCCCGTGACGGCGTAATGCTTTTCGGTCTTCTGGGCAGTTGCGGCCCCAGCCGAAGTCGCAGACCAAAGAAAAACTCCCGCTCCCAGAATCGGCAGGACGCTGCGGCTCATTGCTCGACAACCGATACGAAGACTCATGTTAGTTAACGCTCCTTCCGCGATCGATCATCGCGGATAGCAATTCTGCTTTTTGCTGATAAGCGGCGGCCAGATACTCGCGGGCCAACTCGTCCTGCGGTTGTTCCTTAAGATGGCGGCTGCATTCGGCAATAAACTCGTCGAGGTCGCGCAGACTCTTTTGCAGCGAAGCATCCACGGGCGAGAGGCTGGCGCGTGAAGCGCTGGTGCTGGCGCGCTGCATGTTGGCTAAATCGTGTTCCTGCTCGCTGATGGTGGCTACTGTGTTCACGAAAGGATCGCCGGCCGGCAGAGCAGGCACGCCAGGCGGCGCGATTGAGCGTTCCGCAGCGGCCGGGGCATTAGTCGCAATCGATTCTTTACGGCCGGACTGAAGCTGGAACAGCGCCGCAGCCGCGATCAACAAGCCGACTCCCAAGGTAGCGAGTGTGCGTCCGCGGAAGAATGCTCCGACGGACTGCCACAAAGGGGCGGGCTCGGGCGCTATGACCACAGGCTGCTCTTTGATAATGCCTTCGGCTTCGAGTTGTGCGCGAAGGGAAATCCAAACGCGTTCTGGCGGGGCGATTTCCGAAGGCAAGCGCTCGGCTGCGGCGATGATGGCGTTGAAATCAGAAACCAAATTCTGGCACGCCGTGCAACCGGCGACATGGTCGCGCGCTTCTTCGGGAAGCGGCGAAATCAAATCTTGTTCGAGGACGCTCTCTACTTCTTTACACTGCATGGTACCTGCTCCGCCAATCCGGCGCTGGATGGCCAAACCCGCACCAGTTACAAAACGTTTTGAGCGAATCGCGTTACCCACACCCTGTAAGTTCCGCCATTCTAACTCAATCAGACTGCCCCGTCTGTGTCTTCGCGGCCTGGCGTTCGGTACGCGCCTGGTCTCGAATGTCTTCCTGCAACAACTCCCGCAAACGGGTTCGTGCCTTATGCAACTGCGACTTCGAGTTTCCCACCGAGCATCCCATGATGTCGGCGATTTCGTTGTGCTCGTAGCCCTGGACGTCGTGCAGCAAAAAGACCGTCCGATAGCCCGGCGGCAGCTTCTCAACCGAACGTTCCAGATTGACCCGGTCTACCGCGCCGCTGAGCCGCAAGTCCGGCGCTCCCACGTCTTTTCTTGGACCGCCGGTCTCTTCATCCGGTTCGGTTGTTTCTTCCAGCGAAGCAGCAGGGAGCGTCTTCTTGCGCAGCCGCATGAGCACCACATTGACGGTCATCCGGTGCAGCCAAGTCGAGAAGGCGGACTCGCCGCGGAAAGTTCCGATTTTGCGGAATAGCTGCAGGAAAGCTTCCTGCATCAGGTCTTCCGCGTCGGAAGGGTTGTTCAGCATCCGCAGGCACAGGGCGTAAACGCGGCGGCCATGTAAGTGATACAGAAACTCAAAGGCTGCTGCGTCTCCGGACTGGGCCAGGCGGATGGATTCCGCTTCGGTCAACGCCTTGGCCGGTGGCCTGGCGGACGCCCTTTCGGGGGTTCGCTCGGCGCCCGGCGCACTCGGATCAGCTGGTCGGTTTCGGGCCAACGGTCCACAAGCGGCGCATCCAGTGGTTCGGATGCACCTTGTCCCTTCTAGAGTTGTCCTCGTATTTGAGCCCATGTCTAATGAGACAGGGCCGGGTGGGCGGTTATTCCATAGGGCGGTAAGCCCAAGCCCACTTACGAGAGCACGGACTATTCTCCCGCGATCTGGGCTATTCGTCTATGGCGGAGCATCCGCGCGCGATCCCGCCCTTGTGGAGGGGTATCGCGGAGTTGCGAGCCGTAGGTTTGATCGAAGCCTTCTAACTCGTTGTCCGGCAAAGCCACCAGGAAGGACTTCAGCAGCACAATCGATTCGCGCAAGCAGGTGTTCAAGTCGAAGTGGCAGCTATCCAGCCGTTGCCAAAACTGGTCTAAATCGGCATTACCGGGAGTGGCTCCATCTAAACCCGCGGCCGCGTCCGAGAAATCGCGTTGCAACTCGTCCACTAGTTCGTTCAGCGTCCCCAGCTTGTGCAGGAATTGCGCGCGGTGCGAGAGCAGCACTCGGCTCAGCAATGAGTTCATCCACGCGGAACGCTGACCACGGGATCCTTGAAAGTTAGCAGGGTCCAGCGGTGCGGCGTTGGGCATGGTGCCGTAGTGTTTGGCGTGTTCGCTCATGGCGCGAATGAGCGAGCCGAGAGGTCCAGCGAGACGGGTACATAAGCCCCGCGTCACGCCTGCGGTCTGGAATGATTTGGCCAATTGGCCGGAGTCGCGCAAACCCAGCGCTTCATCCAGCGACACGCTTAACATGGTGTACGCGGCTTCCAGCTGCTGGGATTGGGCCTCAAACACTTTGGCCTTTTGGTCTGGCAGCCAAGCTTGCCAGTCGTCGCATACGGAGGCACCTCGACCTGAGAGGGCGCGGTCGTGGGTTTTCAAGGTTGGTCTCCCCTGGGGATCACCGGGGACATTATACCAAAAAGCTGGGACAGGGAAGCACGATCCAAGAAAAGGGTTGAGAGAACGCCGGTTCGCTGTGGGTTTCCGTCATTTCTTGCCCGCTTCGCAGGGTGCCGTTATACTCGCTCGATTGCGGATATGCATATAGACCCATAGAGAGGATGTCAGCGTTGGAATTCGAGCCGCGGGACCAGTTTGCGCAGCGCCGCAAGAAACTCGAGCAGATTCAAGAGCTTGGGCATGATGCGTATCCCCGCGAATTTCGCTGGACGGACGGCATCGACACGTTGGTCCGCACCTATGGCGGTGCGACCGCCGCGGAACTTGAAGCAAACAAAAGGGAAACGCGAGTTGCCGGCCGCATAGTTTCCTACCGGCTGATGGGTAAGGCGGGTTTCGCGCACTTGCAGGGCGGGGGCCAACGCATCCAAATCTATGTGCGGAAAGATGTGGTGGGAGAGGCTGGCTTTGCGCTGTTTCACCTGTTGGATCTGGGCGATTCGATCGGAGTGCAGGGGCATCTCTTCCGCACCAAGACCAACGAGCTTTCCATTTGGGTGGACCGCATCACCTTTCTTTCCAAGGCCCTTCTGCCGCTGCCGGAAAAATGGCATGGGCTGACCGATGTGGAGCTGCGCTACCGGCAACGCTATCTGGATTTGCTGGCCAACGAAGAGTCCCGGCGCGTCTTTGTGACGCGCGCGCGGATTATTCAGGAGTTGCGCAGGATTTTCGACGCACGGGGCTATATCGAAGTCGAGACGCCGATGATGCATCCCATTGCCGGCGGCGCGGCGGCGCGGCCGTTCACCACGCATCACAACACGCTGGACATCGACCTGTACTTAAGGATAGCGCCGGAATTGTATCTGAAGCGACTGACGGTCGGCGGGTTCGACCGCGTCTACGAGATCAACCGGAATTTTCGCAATGAAGGCATCTCCACGCAGCACAATCCCGAGTTCACCATGCTCGAGTTTTATGAGGCTTACAGCAACTATCGGGACCTGATGGATTTCAACGAGCAGCTGTTCGCGCAGTTGGCGACGAGCATCACCGGTTCGGCCCTGGTGAAGTACGGCGAGGCACAACTGGATTTCGGCAAGTTCGAGCGATTGAGCATGCGCGAGGCGGTGACCAAGTTCTGGCCGGGCGATGCAGGGCCGGGGCCGACTACTCAGGACCTCGCGGCCCCGGGTGGGGCGCGCGCGGCTGCGGAACGCTATAACGCGTGGGCCAAGCGCGCGGGCGCGCCATACGCCGCGGGGAAGGGAACACTCACGGACGGCGAGTGGACCGGACTGCTCTTCGAGACCATCGCCGAAGAAAAACTCATTCAGCCGACCATTCTCTATGATTTTCCGACCGACATTTCGCCGCTGTCCAAGCAGAAGCCCGAGGATTCCTCGCTGACCGAGCGCTTCGAGATTTACATCGCCGGAATGGAGATTGCCAACGGCTTCTCGGAATTGAACGATCCCTTCGAACAGGAACGGCGCTTCCTGGCGCAAATGGCGCAGGGTGGCGATGAGGTTCCGAAGCAATTGGACGTCGACTACATCCGCGCCTTGAGCCACGGGATGCCGCCGACAGCGGGAGAGGGCATCGGCATCGATCGCCTGACCATGTTGCTGACCGATTCGCATTCCATCCGCGACGTGATTCTTTTCCCGCTGCTCCGGCCGCAAGGGCTGGAAACCAAGCCGGACGAAACGCCTTCCACCGGAAAGTCCGAGTAGTTCCAGCGATGCGATTCGAATGGTTTGTTGCGCGGCGATACTTGCGGTCAACGTACCGCCCGGCTGTGCTGCGTCTGGTGACGCTTTTCTCGGTCGTTGGAGTGGCCGCCGGAGTGGCCACCTTGGTAATCGCTTTGGCCATGAATACCGGCTTTCGCGAAACCTTGCAGGACCGGCTGCTTGGGGTTACCGCGCACGTTTCGCTGACTCATCCCGGGTCCAGCGGCATCTCGCACTACCAGGAGTTAGAGGGCAAGCTGTCGGCGTTTCCCGGCGTTCGATCGGTGACACCAGCGGTGTATCAGACCGTGCTGCTGTCCTTCGGCGGCGATGCGCGAGGCATGGTGGTCAAGGGCATTGACGTCGAGCGCGAAAAGAAAAGCGACGAAGCCCTGCAGCGAATTATCTCCGGCAAGCTGGACTTCACTCCCGATGCTGACGGGATCGAAGCGGTGCTGGTGGGCAAGCAACTAGCTAACGAATGGAAAGTAAGTCCGGGCGACTACATGACGTTGACCAGCCCGCAGGGAAGATTGACGCCATTCGGGCTGACTCCGCGGACCCGGCGATTTCGCGTGGCCGGCGTCTTCGACTCCGGATTCTACGACTACGACGAGAACTGGTGCTTCGTTCCGCTCGCTGCGGCGCAACAATTGGCCGGCTCCGGAGACGTGGTGAACGTATTGGAGTTTCGCCTCCAGAATCCGGAGTCCGCCGCCGAAGTGGCCCGGCAAGCGGAGCGCGTAGCCGGCACGGGATTCCTGGCCACCACCTGGATGGAAGAGAACCGTCCGTTATTTCGGGCGCTGCGCGTGGAAAAACTCGTCACCGCCATCTTCATTGGGCTAATTACCTTTGTCGCGGGATTGAATATTCTGGTGGTTCTCTCGATGACGGTAACCGACAAAGCGCGCGATATCGCCGTGCTGATGTCCATGGGCGCGCGACGTTCGCAGATTCGCGAGATTTTCCTGTGGCAGGGCGTGACCATCGGCGCGACCGGTACCATCTGTGGGCTGGCAGTAGGCTATCTGTTCGCTGGAATCGCCGGACATTATCAGCTGATTCCTCTGGATCCGCAGGTTTATGCCGTTCCTTACGTGCCCTTTCATTCCAGCATTCTCGACGGTTTGTGGATCGCGCTGGTAGCCATGACTATTTCCGTGGGTGCCACACTGATTCCTGCCCGCGCGGCGGCCCGGCTCCTTCCAGTCGAAATCCTGCGTTATGAATGACCCTGTTTTTCGGTGTCTGCGAGAGTACTTTGGCGCGTCATTTGCTTTTAACAGTGCAGAGGCAGGCGGGTCGAGCCCGGGTGTCCACTCTCATACCTTGGCAGCGTTTACGACCCTCCGCAAGTTGTTGTAATCAGGACCATTAGGGACGTTTCAAATTGGTTCAGGTCTGCCCATCCCGCGGCAGGCCAGAAGCTTGGCGCAAATGGGAAACACTTTGCGCCGTTCAGCTTCGGTTACCGGTGCAGGTACTGGCACACATCGTGCTCTCACCGCATCTAAGGGATTAGGTAAGGGCGGTCGCAAAACGCAATGATTGAAGGCGGTCCCATCCCGGATTCGGGCTCGCAAGATTGGACGCCCGGAACCTCCGCTCCGCAGACGGTCCTCGAAGCACGCTCACTGCACAAGAATTATCGTTCCGGCGAGAAAAATCTGGCGGTCCTGGTGGATGCCAGCTTGAATTTGCGCAAAGGCGAGATGGTTGCGATTGTAGCGCCGTCTGGAGCGGGCAAAAGTACGTTGCTGCACCTGCTGGCCGCGCTAGACACGCCAACAAGCGGTGCAGTATACTTCGCTTTGAAAGCCATCGACACAAAAAATGATGCAGCGGTCGCCGATTTTCGCAATCGCGCCGTGGGATTTTTGTGGCAGCGGCACCAGTTGTTGCCGGATTTTACGGCTGCCGAGAATGTTGCTATGCCGCTGCTTTTGCGCGGCGAAGACTTTGCTTCCTCGCTGGCAACAGCGCGGAAGTGGCTCGCGGAGGTTGGACTGGAAAATCGGGCTGACCACCGCGCAGGGGAACTCTCCGGAGGGGAACAGCAGCGCGTTGCGATTGCCCGGGCGCTCGTCACTGGGCCCAGCGTGTTGCTGGCAGATGAACCTACGGGAGACTTGGACGAGCAGAATGCTTGGGCCGTCTTTGAGTTGCTGCAACGGCTGCATCGCGAGCATCAATTGACGTCGCTGATTGCGACGCACAATCTGGCGCTTGCCGCAAAATGCGACCGCGTGCTGGGACTTGAACACGGCGTTCTGCAAACCCGCACAGTTGCGGCTGGAGCGGGCGGGACCCTCGGGGGAGAAGCGAGCTAATCGTGTTCGAACGGTATACAGAGAAGGCGCGTCGCGTCATCTTCTTCGCAAGATACGAAGCCAGCCAGTATGGCAGCCCGTTCATCGAGACCGAGCACTTGCTGCTCGGCTTGATGCGCGAGGACAAGCAGCTGGCCAACCGTTTCTTGCGGCAGCAAGGCTCGATCGAATCCATTCGTAAAGAGATCGAAGCCCGCATCACCATTCGCGAGCGCATCTCCACCTCGGTGGAAGTCCCGCTGAGCGCTGAATGCAAACGCATTCTAAACATGGCTTCGGAAGAAGCTGAGCGCCTCGGCCACAAGCACGTCGGAACCGAGCACCTGCTGCTCGGCATCCTGCGCGAAGAAAAGTGCTTTGGCGCCGAAATCCTGATGGAGCGCGGTTTGCGCCTTTCCACTCTTCGCGAGGAGCTGGCGCGCACTTCCACGGAAAAAACCACCACGCAACGCCCCAAGGAAACTTCGCTGCTCGCGGAATTCAGCCGCGATCTTACTCAAGCGGCTTCCGAAGGCTCTCTCGATCCGCTGGTCGGACGCGAAGGAGAAGTCGAGCGCGTCATTCAGATTCTCTGCCGCCGCACCAAAAATAACCCGGTGCTCATCGGCGAACCCGGCGTCGGCAAGACCGCTATCGTCGAAGGCCTGGCGCAGCGCATTTCCGATGGCGACGTTCCCCCGTTCCTCGCGGACAAAAAAATCCTCTCGCTGGACCTTTCGCTGATCGTCGCCGGCACCAAATACCGCGGCCAGTTCGAAGAGCGCCTCAAGACCATCATGAAGGAATTGATGGAGAGCCAGAACTCCATAGTCTTTATCGACGAGCTGCATACCCTGGTTGGCGCAGGCTCCGCGGAAGGCTCGCTGGACGCCGCCAACATTCTCAAACCCGCGCTTTCCCGCGGCGAGATTCAATGCATCGGCGCCACCACTCCTGGCGAATACCGCAAGTCTGTCGAGAAGGACCGCTCCCTGGAGCGCCGCTTCCAATCCGTCAAAGTTCCCGCTCCCAACGAAGAAGAAGCCGTACTGGTCATTCAAGGCGTTCGCGAGCGTTACGAAAAGTTCCACGCCGTCAGCTACACCGATGAAGCTCTCCGTTACGCGGTCTATCTCTCGAACCGCTACATCCCCGACCGCTTCCTTCCGGACAAGGCTATCGACCTGATCGATGAAGCCGGCGCCCGCGTCAAGCTGCGCCAGGCCACCGTGCCCGAAGAGGTTGGCGAAGTCCAGAAGCGCGTGAAATTTATCACCCACCGCATGGAAACCGCCATCGCCAATCACGAATTTGAAAAAGCGCGCTTCTATTCCGAAGAAGAGCGCAAAGAAAAAGAAAATCTGCGCGGCCTCCGCGAGCGCTACAAGCTCGATGACGCTTCCACCGGCATTGTCACCCGCGAAGATATCGAAGAAGTGGTCTCGCGGTGGACCGGCATCGCCGTCACCTCCATCAAAGAGGACGAGCAGCAAAAACTGTTGCGCATCGAACCGGAGCTCCACAAACGCGTCATCAGCCAGGACAAAGCCATTACCGCTCTTGCCCGCGCCATTCGCCGCAGCCGCGCCGGCCTTAAGTCACCGTCACGTCCGGTTGGCTGCTTCTTTTTCCTTGGGCCTACCGGCGTCGGCAAAACCGAAGTCGCCCGCCGCCTCGCCGAATTTCTCTTCGGTTCGGAAAAATCGCTGGTGCGCTTCGACATGTCCGAATTCATGGAGAAGCATTCCGTCTCCAAGCTCATTGGCGCGCCTCCAGGCTACGTCGGCTACGAAGAAGGCGGCCAGCTCACCGAGCGCGTTCGCCGCACCCCGTACTCGGTAATCCTTCTCGACGAAATCGAGAAAGCCCATCCGGACGTCTTCAACATCCTTCTCCAAGTTTTCGAAGACGGCCAGCTGACCGATGGTCTCGGCAACACCGTGGACTTCCGCAACACCATCATCATCATGACCTCCAATCTCGGCGCACGCCATCTGCAGCGCCGCACTTCCATGGGCTTCCAGTCCGGCACCGACGAAGCCGGTATGAAGAGCATGGAAGAATTGGTGATGAACGAAGTGAAACGCGCTTTCAACCCGGAATTCCTCAATCGTCTGGATGAAGTCATTCTCTTCAATCCGCTTAGCGACGACGATCTGCTCCGCATCATTGACTTGCTTGTTGGCCATTTGAACGATACTCTCATCCACCGGCAGGTTCAGATAGTTGTGTCGCCGGAAGCGCGTCAGTGGATTTTGGAGAAGACGTGCGCGGATCGTAACTATGGGGCACGTCCGCTACGCAGGGCTTTGCAGAAGTACGTTGAAGACCCGCTGTCCGAGGCGCTGATCCAGGGCGGAATTCAGAGGCCCGCGACTTTACAGATTTACGTCGCGGGACAGGAACTCTCGTTCCGGCCCGTGGGTGAGGCAACCCCGGTCGTCCACTAGCGAATCTGAAACCACACAGCCGGCCCATACCGGGTTCGGCAGGAGAAGAACAACTTGTGTTTGAGGGCGCGGCCTTAATGACCGCATCGGCCGCTCAAAGTAGAGTTTGTTTGCCGTTTCGCGTTTCGACGAACTTCCGTCTCTGGCTCGCAGCCTGGTTGGTGCTTGGCGCTGCTTTCCAAACGTCGGCTCAGTCCACGTCGGCTTCCGCAACGGCCGCCTCTGCATCTGCGCAGGGGCAGATTCTGCTGTCCGCTGCCTTTGATTCACAAACCCTGGACTCGGTTATAGAAGATCACACCCACACTGCTTACGGTGACCGGCAGCCGCAATCCAATCCGCAGCAATTCATCATCGAGCGCATCGAATTCGTTGGCAACCGGCGCATCCGCAGCGACACCCTGACTGCCCGCATCTTCAGCCGTCAAGGCGACGTTTACAACGAAGAGACCCTGCGCCGGGATTTTCAGGCGCTATGGAACACGCAGTTCTTCGAAGATATCAAGTTGCGTGTCGAGGATGCTCCCGAAAGGGCCAACGCCAAGATCATCGTCTTCGACGTGAAAGAGCGCCCGGTCATCCGCCGCATTCGCTACGAAGGCACGCACTCCGTTTCGGAGTCGGACATTCTCGATCGCTTCAAGGAGCGCAAAGTCGGTCTTACCGTCGAAAGCTCCTTCGACCCGACCAAAATCAAAAGAGCCGAGGTCGTGCTCAAAGAACTGCTCGGCGAGCACGGGCGCCAGTTCGCCAAGGTCACTCCGCAATTCGAGCGCATCGCTTCCAGCAATGCCGTCATCCTCGTCTTCAAGGTCGACGAAGGCCCCAAAGTCAAAGTCGGCAAAATAAAGTTCACCGGCAACCGCGCCTTCAGCGATCGCAAGCTCATTCGCGCCATGCATCACGACCGCCCCTATGCCATTCCTCTTTATTTCTTGTATATCCCGGTTCTCTCCAAGACCTACGATCGCCAGAAGCTCAACGAAGATTTGGAAGTCGGCATCCGCGGTTTGTATCAGGACAACGGCTATTTCAAAGTCCTGGTCAAGGAACCGGTGCTCGAGAGCATCGATACCACCGGCCACAAACTGGGCGTTCCCCTCACCGGCACCACTCACGGCAAGGCCGTCAACATTACCATTCCGATCGAGGAAGGCGAGCGCTACCACATGGGTTCGCTGCGCATCGTCAGCGCCGATCCGGATAAATCTCTCTCTCTCAAGGTCGAAGCTCTCAAGAATATCTTCCCGCTCAAGACCGGCGATATTTTCTCCACCGCTAAAGTCCGCAAAGCCCTGGAAGACTACGGCAAAGCCTACGGAGAATTCGGCTTCATCGATTTCACTGCCGAACCGGAAACCGACATCGACGAGCCCAAAAAAGAAATCAATCTGGTCCTTAAGTTCAACGAGGAAAAACAATATTACGTCCGCCGCATCGATTTCGTCGGCAACACCACCACCCGCGACAAAGTCATTCGCCGCGAGCTGCTTATCGACGAAGGCCAGCTCTTCAACAAACGCTACTGGGAGCTCAGTATTCTTCGCCTCAACCAGCTCGACTATTTCGACAAGATCGAAGCCGACAAAGCCGCAGAAATCAAGCGCAACACCAAAGAGGGCACCGTCGACATCGCTCTCAAGCTGAAGGAAAAGGGCAAGCAGTCCATTGGTCTGCAGGGCGGCGTCAGTGGTCTGGCCGGTTCATTTATCGGCCTCACTTACCAGACCAACAATTTCCTGGGCCTCGGCGAAACGCTAACGTTCTCCGCCCAGTTCGGCGACCTCCAGCGCAGCTTCCTTTTCGGTTTCACCGAGCCGTATCTCTTTGACCGTCCCATCTCCAGCGGTTTCACCGTTTTCTCCAGCCGTTACAAATTCGATCAAGCTCGCCAGGCGGCTATTCTCACCGGCCAGGCCGTCAGCATCAATCCCGAATTCGTGCAGAACTACAATCAGGACAGCACCGGCTTTACACTCTTCGCTAGCTATCCGCTCAAGAAGCTGGCGTTCACTCGCGTCGGTCTGACCTACGGCCTCACCCACACCAACATCACCGCGTTTAACACCGCCTCGCAGTTGCTCTTTGAAACCATTCAGTTCCGCAGCCTCGCCGGTCCCAGCGCCCTCAACGGCATCATTTCCAGTACCATCACCCCCACCATCACCTATAACACGGTCGACAATCCCACCAACCCCTCCCGCGGCAAGAGCTACTTTTACTCTCTGGGATTCACCGGCGGCCCGCTGGGCGGCAACGTCAGCGACATCACCAACGTTTTCGACTGGAAGATGTACAAGACCGTGACCAAGCACCGCAACGTCATCGGCCTGCACGCCAGCGCCGCGTATATCACCGCATTCGGCAGCGTCAAACCCAGTTGCCAGTCCGTCTCCCCGGTGGATCCTTCTTGCCCGAACAAAGTCTCTAACGAGATTCCACCCTTCAGCCGCTTTTACATGGGCGGCGAAAACGATATTCGTGGCTTCGACATTCGCTCCGTCTCCCCGGTCACTTTTATTCCCGTCAAGACCGTTCAGCAGTTCACTTATACCGATCCGAGCGGTCCCTTCAACGGCGCCGGCCAGCCCATTCCGCGGAACGTCAATGTCAACGTCCTCGGCTATTCCATCTCCCTTCCTGGCGGCGACTTGCAGAGCTACGGCAACGTGGAATACCGCATTCCCTTGGTTGGTCCCGTGCAAGCCGTCCTGTTCTTCGACGGCGGCACCAACGGCATCGTCCAAAAGAGCGGTCTGCAGTTGGATCCCAGTGGTTTGATCGATCTGAAGAATGCCTTCCCGAACGCGCAAGCCGCCGGAAAACTGCCGCGTACCCTGGCCATTTCCTCTGGCACCAATTTCCGTTTGCGCGGCTCCACCGGCATTGAATTCGTCGTGCAGTTGCCCATCATTCAGGCGCCCTTCCGCATCTATTACGCCTACAACATTCACCGCCTGCACGAGCAGCTCTTGGCGCCGACCGATTTCATTGAGCCCACCGATATTTGCGACCCCAGCCTCGGCGAGGACTGTTCCAAGGTTCCCGGCGGCAAAGGGCGTCTCTTAAACCTTCCCCCGGACGTCTATCAGCGCATCCGGGGAGTTTTGAATACCTTGCAAAATACGCCCGGCTCGCTCAATTATTTTGAGCCCAAGACGACGTTCCGCTTCACCGTCAGCAGGACGTTCTGAGATGGCGCGCGTCAAGAATTTTTGTGGCCCTTGGGGAATTCCTGCCGGACTCGCAAAGTCCGGCCAAGCCAAGCAACAGAGAAACGAAAACGCGAGAACTGCTGGTTCATTGCGTTTGCAAAAGGTGGGGGAAGCCGTGGCAATGAAGTCTCAAGCGATAAAGGGCATTTTGCTGGTCGGCGCTTTGCTAGCCGGCGCAGCTCTGGGTGGCTGCGGTGGCGGCAGCAGTTCGGCCAACACGGTAACTGTTTCCATCCAGCTGGCGTTCAACGTCCTCGTGCCAAAACAATCCGAAACTCTCAGCGCCACCGTGAGCGGCGCCACCGACGTCTCCGCGGACTTTGCCTGCACCTACAGCACCACCGCCGACCCCACGACTGCCACTCCCAATCCAACGCCCGTCGACAAGGGGGCGTGCAGTGGCGCTAACGGTGCCGTGGGCACTCTCTCCAACGTTACCAACACCAGCACCACTACGGCCTCCACCGCCACCTTCACCGCTCCCGACGCCTTCCCCGATCAGAAGACCCTTCCCAACGTGATCGTCACCATCACTGCCACCGCACACGCCAACACCAAGAAAACCGGCACCACCACCATTCGCTTCGACTCTGGCGTCCGTCTCAGCCTTATTCCTACTACCGCCACTTTAGCCGTTGGCGAGAGCAAGCAGTTCAACGCCCAGGACCTCAATGGCAATACTCTCGGCAGCGACCAGGTCACTTGGGGCGTCACTTTTGAAACCACCGCCAAAATCGATAGCGTGAGTTGCACCGCTCCCACAGGCAACGATTGCGGCGCGGTCGATGCCACCGGCAAGTACACTGCTCCGGCCAAGGTTCCAACGGCCGCACCGGCTTCTACCACCGCTCCGGTCAACGCCGCCGGTATCGTCACTATTTTCGTCTTCTCCAAGGTCGATAATGCCCGCATCGCCCAGGGTTCCGTCACCATCGTCGCTGGCGGCACTGTCACCTTCAACGGCCTCTCGCCAATCAACGTGCCTTTCGGCGGACCCGCTGCTGATATTTTCCTCAATGCTCCCAACGTCACTTCCCAGATCGGCGTCATCGTTACTTCCCCGGGCGGCAGTTCCGAAACCATCGACAACACGTCCAACAAAATCAAAATTGTCTTCGCGCCCGCTGGCACTTCCTCCATTGGCGCGCGCATCCGCCTCGGTCCTCTGGACCTGAAGGTCCCCGGAACCTATACCGTACAGATCACCGCCGCGGGCACTGCCGTCCCCGGCAGCTTCACTTTTAACGTGCTGCGTGTCGCTCCTTCTGTAATCGCCACGTCGCCGGACAATTTCCAGCAGAAAACCCTCGGGCAGACTTCGCAGGACGTCCCCGGTCTCCCCACTTTCAGTCTCGATGGCGGATATTTCGGCGCGCAAACTGCCCCAGCCGTTGGCCCTCCCATCCTCAATAACAACAACAACTCCGGCTTGCTCAATTTTCAAATTACGCCGCGCGCCATTTTCGGCTTTTTGCCTCCTCCTGGCCCGCCTTCCCCCGCTGCCGGTCTTTTCTCCATGTCCGTGACCAACTCCTCCGGGGTACCTCCACTTACCGCGAATACCAATGTCGCCATCATCCCGGACTATGGCGGTGCCAATCCTCCGGGTGCTGCTGCGACAACTGCTCTCAGTTCCGCCACCAGCGCACCCAGCTCCATCGCTATCGACCCGATTCTCGGCGTGGGCGCCGTAACCTTGGCCGGCCTCAATGATCCCGGCGGCTCCAACACCAACACTCAGCAGAACGTGCAGTTTTTCTCTTTGACCGGCGCGGGCATTACCACGCTCGGCACCGCCACCTCCGGCGGCAACATCGCCACCAGCATCGCCATTGACGCACAACTGCACATCGCCGCCATCGTCAACTACGCCAGCCGCAATCTTGCCGTCATCAGCCTCCCCAGCGGCACGCCGGTTGCTACCGTCGACCTCAGTAAAGTCATTCCGCCGCCAAACGCGCAGCCTTTCCCCTATTCCGTGGGCATCGATCCATTCCTGCATCGCGCCCTCGTTGCTTTCGCCGACACCAACGTCGGCCTGATCATCAATCTCGACGCCACCGCCACTCCTAATTGCATTTTGTCGGTGGCCACTAAGCCCTATTGCGTAACCGGCTACGTCACCCTCAATACCGGCGACCATCCTCAAGTCGCTTTTGAACCCAACTCGCACATTGCCTACGTCACTCCGGGCGGCGGCGGTCTGCTCGAAGGCGTGAATCTGGCCACTCCGCCTGGCACGACTGTCACCGTCACCAACGTCAAGCGCACCGCCAACAGTGTCCAGGTCACCACCCTGCTGCCCCACAACCTCGATTCCGGCGTCTCCCAGCTCGGCGGTCCCACGGTGCTGATTTCTAATGTCCCCACCGGCGCCAATGGCACCAACTTCAACGGCGCTTTCCCCGTCACCAACGTCTTGGGCCAAAACATCTTTACCTATGCCCAAGCCGACAAAGACGACTCCGCCGACTGTACTGCTGCTAACTCGACCCCGATGCCTTGCCAAAGCACTCCCGGAGTTGTCAATCTCGTCTTCAGCGTCTCGCCCTCCATGCAAGGCGTCGCCGTTAACCCCATCACCCATCACCTGGGTTTCGCCGATCCCAACGTCACCTCCTCTCAAATCGAGTTCCTCGATCCGCTCAGCAATTCCTTCACGGCTATGACCGTCTTCAAAGACGCCGTCGGCCCCATCTTCTCGGGCTCCCCTGAAATTGGCGAAACCGCCTTGGCCTTCCAGCCTTTTTCCAATACTGCCGTCGTCCTGAATCCCAACTCCGGCCCCACGCAAACCACCTCGCAAATCTCCTTGATCGATCCCTCGCTCCTCGAGCGCGCTGCTATCGTCAATACCGGTCACACCGGTTCGGGTTCTGTCTCCTTCACCTTCGTTCCGCCTCCCACGGCCCCGGCCCCCGCAACAGTTACTGTAAAGATTCCCGGCGCCATCGCCGTTGATCCGGTCACCAACCTCGCCGTCGCCGCCAACTCCGGTGATGGCACCCTAACTACGGTCGGCCTGGGCCAAATCAAGTCCGTGCACATTCAGGAGCTGCGCACTCCAGACGTTCCAGGCACCACTCTGCGCAGCGCCGCGCTCACTCAGCCTACCGGCCAGACCATTCCTCCGCTGACCACCCTCGCCGGCGTCAAGATATTCGGCACTGGATTCACCAGCACTTCGCAAGTTCGCCTCGATGGCACTCCGCTCGCCTCGGGCGTCAGCTTCATCAACGGCAACGAACTCGACGTGAATATCGCCATCCCGCCCGCTCTCGTCGGCAAGCCGCACCGTTTTGCCGTCGATGTCGTTACCGGCGGAGTTTTCTCCAACGTCGTCGATCTCACCATCTTGCAGGAAATCGACATCCCGGACTGTGGCACCGTTGCCGCTCCGGTCCACGCCGCTCCCGGTGGCGTTGCCATCGACGAGCAACGCAACCTCGCCGTGGTCACCAATACCGCCTGCCACCAGGTTTCCCTGGTCGGCCTGGATACCGGCAACATCGGCCAAATTCTCGGCATCATTCAGACCGGCGCCACACCCACCGGCGTCGCCGTTTTGCCCAGGCTCTCTGCCACACTGGGCCTCGCCGTCGTCACCAACTTTGACTCCGGCTCCGTCTCCATCCTGGACCTGGACAAACAGAAGCAAGCCGTATCCGACCTCGCTGTCGGCTCCAAGCCCTCTGGCGTGGCCATCAATCAACAAACCAATCTCGCCATCATCGCCAACTTCGGTTCCAACTCCATAAACGCCGTCGATCTGACCCCGCTCAGCCTCACTCCCGCGGGCACGCTCACCGTGCTCGGTCCCGTCGGTGTCGATCAAAACCCCATCGCCGTAGCCATCGATCCCGATCGCGGCACCAATAATCGTGGTCTGGCTGTGGTCAGCGCCATTCAACTTTCTGGAACCTCGGCCACCGGTGTCCTCGACGCCATCGATATCGGCGCGGCCACTCCCATCCGCAGCACCAGTGCGGCGTCTGGTCTGTTCCTCAATACCACTCCCACCGGGCTCATCTTCGATCCCTTCGCCAGTTCCAGCAGCACCAACCCCGGCCTCTTCTATTCCGTCGCCAGCGAATCCAACCAGGCGCTGGCCTTCAATCCGGATAACGGCGGCACCCGCACCATCCCCGTCGGCATCAATCCCACCTCTTTGGCCATCAACATCAATTCCGGAACGCTGATGACCGTAAACGCCGTCAGCAATACCACTTCTCTTGTCGACACCCAAACCCTCCAGACCAAGCAGACCATTGGCATCGGCGGCGCCGGCAAGTTCGCTGCCGCGATTCACAACAACTTGAATCTTGGCGTGATTGTCGACCAAGCCAATAATCGCGTACTGCTCTTGCCGCTGCCATGAGCACCGCTTGCCAAATGCCGCCGGGCCAAATGCCGCCGGGAAGGCCGTTCAAAACGGTTAACCGGCCCGCCTCACGCGACCGCCAGCGCTCGGTTTCGCGTTGCTTGCCTGCTCCGCCGTCGGCTATACTGCTGGGTTTGCACCCCTACCAGGGATCCCGCAGGGGGAGCACAATCGACTTTCAGCCAACCGAAAATTGGCGTGGGGCTCTGAAAAAATCGGAGTCACCTTCAACAAGGAGAATTAAAGTGAATTCCAGAAATTATCTTCGTACCGCCGCGCTGGCTGCTGCGTGTCTTCTCGGCACCGCCGCCGTCCGGGCGCAAAGCGCACCCGCGGCCGGTTCCTCGGCTTCCGGAAAGGTGGGTGTGGTCGACGTGCGTTCCGCCATCGTCACCACCGCCGAAGGCAAGCAGGCTTCCGCCGAACTGCAATCCAAGTTCGCTCCCCGCCAGACCGAACTGGAGAACATGAACAAGCAGATTAACGACATTCGCCAGCGCCTGCAGGCCGGCGCCAGCACTTTGAGCCCCGAAGAGCAAGCCCGGCTACAGCGCCAGGGCGAATTGCTCGCCCGCCAGCTCGAGCGCAAGCAGAATGAATATCAGGAAGACGTCAATGCCGAGCAAGGCGACGTCATCGATCGCATCGGCCGCAAAATGGTCGACGTGCTCGACCGCTACGCTCGCGAGAACGGCTACGTCGCGGTCTTTGATTCTTCCGCCCAGAACTCTCCGCTGATCTACAAATCCACGCAGATCGACGTCACTCAGGAAATTATCCGGCTGTACGATCAGGCTTATCCGCTGAAGGCTGGCTCCGCGCCCGCCAAGCCCGCTGCAGCCAAGCCGGCGGCCACCGCTCCGGCCACCAAGCCGGCGACTCCGCCGCCTGCCAAGCCGCAATAAAGCTTATCCGGGTCGATCGTCTCCGAAAGGACGGGCCTTCGCGTAACTGGCGAAGGCCCGATTTTTTTCGTGGTGCGCGGCACGCGCGGCCTGCTGATCACACGAGTTCGACGACCTACTTGATTCGCGCCGGTTAATTCAGCGGGCGTTCTTCTGTCTCGGGCGGTTCCGGCGCTTGTTTCGGCTTTCCGATCTGGTTCTTGGTATCCACGGAAAACAGCATGTAGTTCGTCAGCGTGTGCCGGTGGTGGTAACGCTTCCCGTGCAATTCCATGAACATTTCCGCTCTCCACGGCAGCCACAGCTTTTCACTCCCGGTCTCGAAGCTCACCGGCCCGTAGTCGATCATCAGGTGATCGCGCACCAGCGCCAGCTTTTCCACCGGATCCCGCAGATCACTTTCCATGTGCAGCAAGTCGTAGCTGTTCGCCGCCAGCCAGATTCGCCCCTTCAGCGCCACGGGGAACACTTCCCCCCGCCGCCGCCACACCCGTACCCGCGATTCCATGTCCCTCTTCTGCTCGAAGCGCACTTGCCACGCCGCCTGCCCTCTCCATGAAGACAGCCCTTCGCATTTGTACTCGAAATCGTTTTCGTACTCGCGCTCCAGCAACGCCACACCCAATCCCACCAGCCCGGTCGTCGCCAGGCTGGTGGGAAACGCGTCCACACCCATCCCGCCGTCCCGTGATTCCTCCAGAAAGTACGAATCCTTCTTGAACGAGTGCACGAACACCAGATAGGAAAAATCCTTCGACCGCAAATTGCCTTCGCGGCCGTGTGCATCCACTTCCTGATGTTCGATTTGCTCCGTGGCCATGAATCTCTCGAAGTTCTGCAACTGGTGCAGCATGCGCTTCTGTGCCCGCTCCAGCACGTCGGCCTGTCCGCAGGACACTCCTTGCGCCAGGTTGTACTCCTTGGCGTCCACGTCCGCGGGAGCCCAGGCCTTTTCCGTGATCGTAATCGGCAGCCGATCCGGCAGCCCCATCACCGCGGAAGACACGCTGGCACCGCCCCGCGCCTTATCATTGCCCCTGACGTTGCTCAAATTGCTGCCACGATCTCCGTCCAGCGACAACGCCGGCAGCGCCGCCGCAACCGTCGTCGCCTCCGCCGCTGGCAACGTCCCCAGCGCGGCGATCTCCGTCTTCGCCTGTTGCGCCGCGGGATCCTCCGGAAACTCCTTGATCACCATCTCGAACGCTTGCTTCGCCACCTCCCGCTGGTTCTCCGCTTCGTAAATTCGTCCCAGCAGCAGCAGGGGCAGCGCGGCCTTGTCTTTGCCCAGTTCCGCCGCGCGTATCGCGTGCGGCGCCGCCTTCTTGTAGTCTTTCCCGCTGTTGTACGCCTGCGCCAGCAGGAAGTGCATCCGCCAGTCTGCCCCGTTCACCGCCGCGGCTTTCTCCAGCGTACGCACCGCACCGTCCGCATCCCCGGTTTGCAATTGCAGCTCGCCCAGCGCCAGCAGTGACCGCTCGTGCGTCGGAGAGAGCGCCAGCGCGCTTTCGAATTTCGCCCGCGCCAGATCGTAATGTTTTTGCGATAGTTCGGTCATCCCCAGCAGGTATTGCACATCTGCATTTCCCGGAGCGATTTTCACCGCTTTCTCAAAATGCTGCCGCGCCCCGTCGTACTGCTGCTTGCGCATCTTCTCCATGCCTTTGTCCAACTCGCCTTGCAGCTTCGGCGTCAGGCTCCCGCTCGGGCCTGGTTTCGCGCTCACCGCTTCCTCGGCCTCCGAATGCAAATAGATGAACAGCGGAATGCTGGACCCGCCCCCGGCCACGTTCACATGCTCGTTCGCCGTCCGGTATCCCGCCGCGCTCACTTCCACCTCATAGTCGCCGCGGATCACGTCGTGGAAAGCTGCGGAGGAATTGTCCTGCGTCGCCTGCGTCTGGCTGTAATGCCGCGCCCCCGACGAGAGCTTCACGAACGCGTGTCCTTCCAGCAGCATTCCGTTCGCTTCCCGCACGTTCACCGTAATCGTCACCGGCAGCAACGCCATGGTGCTCAGATTGTTGGT
>Ga0207015_1092_pt1 | contig 29903 bp, 24 predicted proteins | sample Alteio_BWMinCont_53_FD_153486 | JGI IMG/M metagenome (GOLD analysis project Ga0207015, IMG submission 153486) | Enriched cells from forest soil in Barre Woods Harvard Forest LTER site, Petersham, Massachusetts, United States -... | ecosystem: Environmental > Terrestrial > Soil > Temperate forest >...
TCGACAAATGATCCAGTTCCGTGATTGATCGTCACTTCTCCAGGAAACGTGCCTCCCAGCCCAACTGAAGCGCACATTTGGTCGCCACCGGCGGCTACAACCGGCGCCAGCGGAATACCCAGTGTCCGACTTGCGGTCGGATGCAGCTCGGCAACCACTGTTCCGGGATCAACCACATCTGGAAAAAGGTCAGGGGAAAGGCCTGAAATCCGCATAATCTCCGAATCCCAGGCCTTTGTATGGATGTTAAAACAGAGTGTCCGGCTAGCATGTGAGCTATCTGTTATCGCACGCCCCGTTAGTTGGTAAATTAAGTAGTCCTGCGCGCTGAACAGTTTTGCCGCAAGCGAAAACACTCCCGGCTTGTTCTTCTTGAGCCAGAGAATTCGCGCAAGCGACGCGTACGTGCTAACGCGTAGGCCTGTCCTTTTGTAGAGTTCACTCTCACCAAATTGGTTTGTGATCCATTTCGCTTCGAGAGTCGCACGTAGATCCGAGGCAAGAATTCCCGACGAAAGTGCTCGCCCACGAGAGTCCATAGGGAGAACTGCCGCCCGCAAACTCGACACGCTGTACGCAACGATTCGTTTTTGATGACGCTCCAGGTCGGCGATGCGCACTGCCTTCTTTACTGCATTCCACCAGATTGATGCATTCTGCTCAACCCGTCCTGTCGCATCGATCTGGCTACTGTACGGGCTGAGGCCATAAGCGACCCTATTTCCTACACGATCGAATGCCACAACCTTGCAGGCAGATGTTCCAAGATCAATAGCGACTACAACTTCTCGATCGGTTAGTCGGCGAGATCTTGCCATAGGGTCTCGCCGAGATGTGTCATTACGTCAGGGTTCAACAGATTTTCGGTTTTTCTTTCGACCACGAGTTTGCGAATGTTCAAGCAAAGCAAATAGGGGGTATTCTCGAGCGCTTCCACGGTTGTCCCTGCAAGATGAGAAGTCAACGTGACGTTGTCCAGCTTCAGAAGCGGATGAGACGGGGGTAGCGGCTCTTCGTCAAACACGTCTAAAGCTGCGCCCGCGATGCGGCGATTCTGAAGCGCCATCAGGAGCGCCCGTGAATCAACCAGGCCAGATCGAGCTGTGTTAATCAAGATCGCACTGGGTCGCATCGCCCCAATTTCTTTTTCTCCGATCAACCCTCGCGTGCTCTCAGTCAACCGGGCATGGACAGTTACGACGTCCGACATTGACATCAAGTCTTGAAGAGATACAGATTTAATTCCCGCGGCTCGGAATTGCTCCGGGCTGGCATAGGGATCATATCCGCTGACGACAACAGCGAACCCGCTCAGTTTCCGCGCCACCAGCGTGCCGATTTTTCCAACGCCGATGATTCCTATTTGCTTGCCTCCGAGCTCGTGCGGTTGATTCGCAAAATTCTTTTTCCACTCTCCTCTAAAGAGCGCTGAGTGAGATCGTGAAATGTTTCGCAGCTCTGAAAGAATTAACCCAACCGCAAAATCAGATACTGCGTTCGCGTTGCGTCCGGTCACGTTGAAGACCAAAATGTTCCTCTCGCTTGCCGCCCTTAGGTCCACGTTTTCAACACCGCCGCGGGCAATTCCGATCACTCGCAAGTTCGGAAACAGAGACATCATTCTCGAGGACACCGGAGCATAGTGCGCGAGCAGTACGGTGGGATCTGCTTTTAGAGTTTTCAAGCATTGAGGAAGAGGTACTGCATCGGGGCCGCCTTTTTCCACGAGGACTCGTTCCCTTTGGAGTTCAGCTTTATCCCCGCCAAGCCACATCGCGGTTTGGATTTGAACCGTAGCCAGCAGTTCAGAACATGCTGCCGCAAACTTTTCTGGGCCTATCATCGCATCGCCTATGCAAAGCGCCCTCAGACCAATCAAGTCTGCCTCCTCTACGGTACGTTAACAGCTACCGGGCCTCACCGCGGTTAGTCTGCTAGCGTCGAGCGATTACTGTTTTCAAAACGTTGTTATCTAGCTTATCTCAGCCGTAACATGGGATCGAACGCTTCCTGCTTCGGCTGTCTTGACATCAAACCCATGCTAATCCACACAAACTATTGCAGGTAATCACATCAATACCCTGTTCCAAGGTAGGCATAATAATCTATATTTGAGCTCTCGACAAATACCATTGAAACGTTTCACAGGCTTCTTGACATTTCCACTCCGAACACTATAATTCGCGCCGATCGAGCTATTAGTTCTGAATGGGGTACCATGCGAATTACACGCCTCGTCTCTCAAGACGTCCGATTCCCGACCTCGAAGACACTTGCTGGCTCCGACGCTCTTCACCCCAGTCCTGATTATTCGGCTGCATATGTAACTCTAGAGACCGACGACCCCCAGGGCCTTAAAGGAAATGCTCTTTCTTTTACTGCAGGCCGCGGCACAGAAGTCGTAATTGCGGGAATTCACGCTTTTGCCCCGTTTGTCGTTGGCCGAACGCTGGAGGACATCGTGCATGATTTCCGAGGCTTTTGGCGGTCGCTCGTTGGCGACGGCCAGTTGCGGTGGATCGGGCCGGAAAAGGGCGTCATTCATCTTGCGGCTTCTGCCGTTATAAATGCGGTTTGGGACCTGTACGCGAAGTCAGAAGGCAAACCGCTTTGGAAGCTTCTCGTTGATATGTCTCCCGAGCAGCTCGTTTCGAGCATCGAGTTTCGCTACCTTTCCGATGCGCTCACGCCGGATGAGGCTTTGGAAATGCTGAAAACGAACTATTCAACGAGACGCCTCCGGGAAACAGAAATGAAAGCAATAGGTTATCCGGCGTATACAACGTCGGTTGGATGGCTCGGGTACGCCGATTCCAAGCTAGAGCAGCTTTGCCAGGAGGCAATCGCTCAAGGCTGGAATTACGCAAAGATTAAAGTCGGGGGAAATTTGGACGATGACATTCGCCGCTCACGACTAGTAAGAAAACAACTCGGCCCCGATCGCAAGCTGATGATGGATGCGAATCAGGCTTGGGACGTGGGAACGGCGATTAGCTGGATGAAAAAGTTGGCGCAGTTTGACCCCTGGTGGATTGAAGAACCAACAAGCCCCGATGACGTCTGGGGACATGGCGTGATTGCTCGCGCGCTTGACCCCATTGGTGTTGCGACAGGCGAACAGTGCCAGAATCGCGTGATCTTTAAGCAACTTTTTCAACTGAATGCAATTCGATTCTGCCAGATTGACGCTTGCCGCCTTGCGAGTGTGAATGAGGTTATTCCGGTGATGTTGATGGCCGCAAAGTTTGGCGTCCCAGTGTGTCCCCACGCGGGCGGCGTGGGTTTGTGTGAATATGTTCAGCATTACAGCTTATTCGACTACATAGCTGTATCAGCTTCGCTAGAGAACCGCGTAGTTGAATATATCGACCATCTCCATGAGCATTTTGTTCATCCGGTCAAGATTCGAGATGGTCATTATATGCCGCCCACAGCGCCCGGTTTCAGTATCACCATGCGACCCGAATCGGTGGCGGAGTTTGAATTTCCAAACGGTCCAGCTTGGAAGCGATAAGTTCAAGCTGGCCAGCGTTTTTCGGAATCCACTACAGTGTTTTTGAGCGTCCCCACGTCCTGAACCGAAACGCTTACAGTATCGCCTGGCTTGAGGAAGACGGGCGGAGTGCGGTGCAATCCAACCCCTGGTGGAGTGCCGGTGGCCAGAATATCACCCACTTCCCATGTCACAGAGTTTGAGAGATAGCTGATCAGAAAAGGAATTTTGAAGATCAGGTTACTAGTGTTCGAGTCCTGCATTACCTGGCCATTGAGCGTTAGGGTGATCCGCAGGTGATGGGCGTCGTCGATTTCATCTGCAGTCACGATCCAGGGACCTAGCGGCGCGAATGTGTCACAACTCTTGGCTCGGAACCATTGGCCGTCGGCCTCCTGCATGTCGCGTGCGCTCACATCGTTGGTAAGAGTGTAGCCAGCGATATACTCATGTGCCTTTTCCACCGGAATCTTGTATCCGCGGCGACCGATCACGACAGCGAGCTCGGCTTCGTAATCCACTTGTTGGGAAATCGAGGGCAGCCGGATCGGCCTACCAGGATCACAGATCGCGCTATTCGGTTTAGAAAAGAAAATTGGATTGGCGGGAGGAGCGTGGCCGGATTCGCGCGCATGCTCGCTATAATTGCGCCCAACACAAATAATCTTCGGTGGCTGCAGAATGGGAGAGCGCAACCGCGTGGAATCCAATCGCAGAAATAAGTTTTCGGGAATCCACGATTTCTTCTCAAGTGCTAGGTGGGTCGTGATTGAAGCCAGTTTACCGAGATTCTTCAACCAAGCGCGGCCGTTCTGAAGAAGCGAGATCATGTCCTGCGGAAGTTCGGACACCTCTGACAAAAATCCAGCAGCCGATCGCAGACGATCAGATTTTTTCATTTCGTTGCGCATTCGACGTCCCTTCAGAAGGTGAGATAGTTCCTTGATATCCAAAATACGGTTACCTTCCACAACACCCAACCGAAGCTCGCGGTTACGTTCAAATGTGACGACTTTCATCGGCAAATTCCTTTCCGATCCGTATAAAGTTTCTTATCGTTCAGAATTGGCGTTGCTTCTAGGAATTGGCGCATCGCTTGGAAGAAGTTTTTCGTGCACCAAGTCATTCCAAAAATCCTGAGATATCGGAAAACTCAACATTCGAGCATTTTCTTCTACCTCTGAAGGAGCTCGACAACCGGAGATAACCGAGGCCACCGCAGGATGAGCAAGTGGAAACTGCATGGCGGCAGCTTTCAGAGGGACAGCATGCCGGGCACAAACCTGCTCAACCTGGCGGACCTTTTCAATAATCTTCGGCGATGCATCCTCATAATTGAACTTGGCTCCCTGCACAGCACCCGTCGCCAAGATGCCGCTGTTATAGGTGCCCCCGATGAAAACGGTAATATCCTTCTTCACGCAAAGCGGTAGAAGCTCGTGCAGAGCTGTTTGGTCTATCAGAGTGTAACGTCCCGCAACCAAGAAACAATCGAAGTCAGCCTCTTTCGCAAAACGCGTGAGCATTTCGGCTTGATTCATACCCACACCAATTGCTCCTACGGCTCCGCAAGAGCGTAGCTTCGCAAGAGCAGGAAATGCCGAGCCCAAAGCTTGTTCGAAATGATCGTCGGGATCATGTATATGAAGAATGTCGATCCGATCCACGCCGAGGCGCTTGAGGCTCTCTTCGTAGGAACGCATGACACCGTCGTAGCTATAATCAAACTTGGGAATAAACGGTGCTGCGTTCCAAAAGAAAGAGTTGTGATATCCCTTTGGCGCAGGAACTAGTAGGCGACCTACCTTCGTGGCGAGCATAATCGAGTCACGAGGTACGTTGCGAAGCCCTTCACCGAGCCTCATTTCACTCATGCCGTGGCCGTAAAACGGAGCCACATCAAAAAACTTAACTCCTAAAGACAGAGCACGACGTATTGTGCTCAGCGCCTGTTCGTGAGGAACTTCTGAATACATCCCGCCAATCGTACCGGCCCCGAAGGCCATCCGCGTGACTCGCAGATCTGTTTTCCCAACCCTCATCGTGTCGGCCGGACTCACTACGATTCCTCCCAGTTTGAACTTGGATAGCGACATCGAACATCGAACCTACAAATCAGCTGACTTTCAAGCTTCCAAGTCAGAGACGTCGAGTCGATTTTCCCGTTTGAGAATCTCGAATATCTCCGCTGTCTGACGAATGCCCTCTTCGAGCGATGTCTGAGGGAGGGGGCCCAGATCGCGAACCAAGTTAGGGTCGTCAATGTCATACGCCACCTGTTGCGTACCGCCTCGAGCATCTATTAGCTCGCCTGCTGCTGGGAGCACCTTCGATAGTGTTTTCAGGTATTCGTCGACCTGTATGACCGAACCTCTTGGACTGTACAAGAGTGCCGCGTCGACCCCGTTCTCGGCGGCCCGGATAAAAATCTTTGCTACATCGTCTGCGTAATGCAGGTCCACCCATCCTGTAAATGGGATGGTGAACTTGCGGCCAACAACCGCTGCCTTGATTGCCTTCGAAGGACCAGACGATTTTCCCTGGTCTCTGCCCACGCCGTACACCGCCCAGGGCCGCAAGCCAACGCTCGAGATGCCATCGTTCAGGAAATACACCCGCGCGTTCGCTTCGTTACAGTCCTTGTAAGCACCATAGTGGGTGAGCGGATAGTGCGGCGCGTCAGCTGAAATCGCCTTCTTTCCATAGTGCTCCGGCGGACCAAAAACAGCGCATGAACTTGCATAGACGATCTTCCGAACCTGATCTCGATGCCTCTTTGCGGATTCGAAAACGTTTAGCATACCTATGACATTGACACGCGCGCCACGCACCGGATCTGCTGCGCAAAATGGGACTTGCAATCCCGCCAGATGGATCACATGAGTGATTTTGTGCTGAGTTACGGCGCGATCAACGTCTTCAAAACTGGAAATATCCCCTTGCACGAAGCCAATCGACCCTATCTGATCTTGTTTGAGTAAAAGGCTCAATCGGCTTGATTTATCGTCCAGATCAAATAGCACTGGTGAATTGCCCGATTCCACAAGGTTCTTTACTACCCAAGCTCCGATGCATCCCTTTGCGCCGGTTATGAGGTATCTCTTCGCAATGTCGGCCATACTTGGCACCTCGACGAAGGCGAGAAGGTACGCCAAGTAACGACGGTAAAGCAAGGACAAAAATTAAACGTTTCAAATTGTGTGGGCGACTGTCGGCTATCGCTTAACAGGTTTTAGCTATTTGCTGAATGGGGAGGCGCGACAGAATTGCGGATGCAGAGTTCAGCTTTCAATGTCACCACACCTTCATCCGGTTGACTCTTGCCGTCGGACGGTTCTGCTAACAGTTTTAGCAGCATTTCAGCCGCCTGATGCCCGATCTGATATCCCGGCTGAGCGATCACGGTCAACTCGGGTTTCAATAAAGCGCCAAAGCTGAATCCTTCCGTGCCTGGAACCAAGTCGTCGAAACCGAATACGCTTACATCTTCCGGGCAATGCGATCCCAACTCTTGCATCGCTTTGAGCAATCCAACGGTCATCTGTGAGTTCGAAGAGAAGATAGCAGTCGGTCGATCACTTAGTTTGAGCAATTCCAGCCCGGCTTCATAGCCGCTTGCCGCCTTAAAATCTCCGTGTTTAAGATAATCGGCTCTTACGGTGAGGTGAGCGTCTTCCATCGCCTTTCGAAACCCGTCCGCTCGATCCATGCCAGTGGAAAGATCGAGTCGTCCAGCGATAAAGGCGATCTGACGATGGCCAAGCGAGATCAAATATTTTGTGGCTTCGTAGGCAGCGCTTTTATTGTCAACAACCACTGCGGGCCCCTGGTGGCCTGGAGGAATGCGGTCAAACAGCACAATTGGAAGATTCGGCCGGTACTGCCGCCGCGCAACGGAATAAGGATCGGTGGTAGCCAGGAGAATCCCATCAACCCTTCTCGAGAACAGGACACTGAGGTGACGTTGTTCTTGCGAGACGTCATCGTTCGAATTGCAGAGGAGAACGGAGTAGCCGGCGGTGCGAGCCACATCCTCCACACCGCGTACGACTTCCATGAAGAATCCACTCGCGAAGTCAGGTATTACTACGCCGATCGTTGTGGTCCGCCGAACTTTGAGGCTTCTTGCAACGTGGTCAGGATGATAATCAAGCGCCTTCATGGCGTCCTGGACTCGTTTCACAAGAACCGGGCGGACGCCTTTTTTTTCGTTTACCACTGCCGAGACCGTGGCGACTGACACCCGCGCGAGTCGAGCGACGTCTCGCATTGTGTACACAGAACCCTCCGACATCTGGCGCAGCACTGCTTGTAGCGCTAACCGCTTGTAACATAAGGCCATTGGTTACCTCAATGCAAGGCCGAATAAGCTGCCCCTCAGCGTCAGCCGTGCGGCAATTGAACTTTGGAACAATAGAAACGTACTGTGGTCGCAAAATATTTCTTATGCGCGCCTACGTCTTTGAATCGTTTAAATCAAAAGCGTAGTTGACAGTGAATCTTCGGGAATGATAAGGAACTGGAGAATCTTGGGCGCGAGCCCCGCAGAAACAAAAAGAAGTCTCTTCACCCTAAGGACAGATAATGACAAAGTCAATGTTGGGCCTTCGGATCTTGCCTTTTCTTGGAATGCTCGCGGCGATGCCTATTGCCCTTTCTCTGGGTCAGACGAAAGGTGTTGCGGCACCCGTGCACTCCGACACTTTTCCCGCTCGGCTTGAGACCGCGAACTACAAAGGATGGAATGCGTACCGTTTAACCAACGGACTGGTCACCTTGACTGTAGTCCCAGATATTGGCGGCCGCGCCATTCAATTACAAATTGGCGAAAAGGAGCTTTTTTTTGTCAACCCGGTATTTGCGGGAAAGGTCTTACCCGAGTCGCAGAACAATCCGAAGGCGGGATTTGCAAACTACGGAGGCGATAAGATCTGGCCGGCCCCGGAAGGTTGGCTAAGTGACGAGGAATGGCCGAGTATCCCCTATTTCGTCCTGGACGGTAGCCGCTTCCAGGCAGATGTCCTTACCAACACTCCGCAAGAGGTCGCACTTCGCGTAACTAGCCCCGGAGACCCGCGAACAGGAATTCAATTCGCCCGAACATATCATGTTTATTCGGCAACGACGCGAGTACGCGTCGATGAGGTTATGAGGAACGTCAGTCGCCGCCAAATTCGTTGGGGGATGTGGCACCTCGTTCAGCACGACGCTGCCGACATCACCGATCCATCGAAACCGAATCCGAACTTCTACATGTTTGTTCCGCTCAATCCACACAGCATCTACCCTGAAGGCTACAACCACATGTATGGAGATGCTCGGCACCCGAGCTATGACGTAGTCGAAGGCGGAAAACTGTTGCGAGCGCACTATCTATACAGAGTGGGGAAAATTGGAGTCGACTCGAATGGCGGATGGTATGCAGTTGTAAATGGTCAGAAGCAAACATGTTTCGTCGAGACATTCAAATATTTTCCTGGGGAAGAATATCCGGACAATGCGTCGGTGGAAGCTTGGAATGATGGGCCGGGGGTTATCCATCGTGATCCCTTCGACCAGGCATTGAAAGATGATCCGAAAGAGACTCCCTATTTCTTTGAGTCGGAAATTATGAGCCCCTTTATCACACTCGAACCAGGAGAAGAACGCCTCTTTACTGTTGAATGGGCGGTCACGAACTCCCAGACGCGTATAGCAGAGAATAGATGGATTGGCGTCGTTAGCGAGCCGCTCAAAGCTCTTCCTAGCGGCACTTCCGTTCTGCTGAGAGGAACCTTCGGAGTCTTCAGCCCTGGAACATTAGAAGCAGGTTTTTATGATGAACATGGGGTGATTCTCTTGCAAAAGAAACTTGGAGTGGTGGATCCGCGTCGCGTAGTAACACTTGATCAGAGCGTTGAGTTGCCCTCAACTACATTCCGAATCAGTGTTTGGGTTCAAGATGACGATGGCCAAAACCTAGGATTCCTGGGAAACGCGATTCTCCGCTAACGCTGCGGAGAGAGAAATAACGATCGCAATCCAACTTATTCGAGAAAAGTGATTAAGGCGTCTGACCGAACCGCCTCAGGGAAGCACCGCCTACCATCGGGCAAGTGTCTTTGCGCAAGCCGTGCGGGTGCCCGTGCGGGGCGTGCTAGGGCTACCCAAAGCTGGATGGCGTCTGTCTTTCCCCTATCTGTTGCAACAGCGCTGAGCGAGATGCGGGAACCCGTCCGAACAACTCAGTTGGTGCTCGGACATTCGTCGCCACAAACTACGCTGGCCTTCTACGTCCAGTCGGTCGAGGAATCCCAGCGCTACGCAATCGCCAAATTGCAGGAGCAAATGTTCCGAAGTATTCCCAAATTTGACTCGCGCTCCGAGCTAATTCATTGAAAAGATTGGCTGGGAGGCCTGGACTCGAACCAGGATAATCAGATCCAGAATCTGATGTACTGCCAATTGTACGACCTCCCAACAGGTCACCGGACAAAAAAAAGGGGCCGTAGGAACGACCCTAAGATACTTTACCGGGCGCAAGCGCCTTCGTCAACCGTCCCCCATCATGCCACTAACGTTAATCGGCCGGTCACACCGGGACGAGCTTCTTATCGCGAATTCGAAACAGCCGGTCGCGCCAGTGAATGCGCTGCGCGAAAAAACTCGCCACCCAAATCACAAATGCGAACACATCCCGCACCGGCAGCAGCCACAATTTTCGCAAAACCAGCCGGTCTCGCATCCCGCGCACCCCCGTCGAGATCGCCATCGCCGTACGGAAAACCAGCGCGATTACCACGTAAGCAAAAGCGGCTCTCCATGATGCAAGAACCCCAACCAGCAGCTCCCACGGCACCCAGTTGGAAAATATCAATCCAAAATGCCCCCAAGGCCGCGAATAGCGGATGCTCAAATTCCAGCGAAGTTGGTGGCGAAAAGCGTCGCCCAAGGTTTGCTGCGGATAGACAATGTCCACCGGACAGCGGCTCAGCTCCACGCGATAGCCACGCGCCGCGATGCGGTTGCCCAGTTCATAGTCGTCGCAAAAATAATCCGCCAGCGATTCGAATCCGCCATTTTCAGCAAGGTGCTTCTTCGTGGTAACCATCACCGCGCCAAGCATGAAGTCGAGCCCGCCAAAAAGCCGCGCCACCAGCACGCCGGGCGCGAAATCCGCGCTGTTGCCCAGCGCTTCCAGATCCGCCGCAAATGCGCCGTCGGTGAGCCCGCGATACAAGCAAGTGACCCCGCCCACTCCGGGATCGGAAAACGGCCTCGCCACCTCGCGAAGAAAACCTGGATCAACGCGAACATCGCTATCGCTCACGAGCACAAGATCGTGGCGCGATTCGCGAGTCATACGGCAAAGCTTATTCACTTTGTCGCTCACGCCGATTTCTTCCGCACCAATCAACAAGCGGATCGAGCGCAGCGGAAAATCTGCGATAAGTTTTTTAATCACTGGCACTGAGGGATCCCGCTCATCGCTCACACAAAAAAGAATTTCGAACTCCGGATAATCTTGCATGCAAAAACTGGAAAAATTCTCGTAGGTTTCGCGGTCGAGCCCGCGAATCGGTTTCAGGATGCTTACAGGAGGAACAAAATCCAGCGGCTGGGAGGAGTTAGCAGGCTGGCCGCGAAAGAATTTCTGCGCTGCCATGATGCCAATAAAATAGTAGATGACGGGAGCGGCGGCCAGCGCCAGAAGCGCGTAGCGAACCACCGTCCACGCCATCGTCCACATAGGGCGCTAACCTTTGCCCTGCACTACCAAGAGAACCCCAAGGCAAACCAGAATAATTCCAGCCCAGCGAAGCGGCGTGACGCGCTCGCCGAGGAACAAGCTCCCACCATACGCCCCGGCGGCAAACGTAAGCGCAGTGAACGGTACCACGAAGCTGACGTTCTCGAGCGAGAACATCGCCAGCATCGCGAAAAAGCCGATGCCCATCAGCGACAAGCCCAACAACATCCAGGGTATTCGCATGGCTCGCGCAAAGACTCCTACCAGCGCGACCGGCCGGAAGTCATGCACTTCACCCACCACCTTCATTGCCCGCGTGATGCAAAGTTCGCCCGCGGTGCCGCCGAAAACGATCAATGCGAGTAAAGTCGCCTCCAACGACATCAGTGATGCTCCGTGGTTCGGAAGGCGGTATTGCCCACGAGCAGAACGCCAAAACAAATAATCGCAATACCCAGCCACCGGCGCGGGCTCACGTATTCGTGGAGCCAGAAGTGGCCCAACAAAGCCACAATGGCGTACGCAATCGCCGAGGCGGGCTGCACGTAGCTAAAATCCGCCCACGAAAGCACAAGGGTATAGCAGATCAAATAGGTCAACAGGGAGCCAATTCCAAGCCACACGGTGGGGGAGGAGAAGGCGCGGAGAAAAAAATGGAAGATCTCGTTCGGCGTCCACGCAAGAGGAACGCCGACCATTTTCATCCCTTTGCCAAGCAGAATGTCCCCTACCGGGCCAAAGGTGACCATTAAAAACAGCAAACAATAAGTTTTTAGATGAAGCCCTTCTGACGACTTCATGCGTTCTGTGTTTCGCTTGGTACTCCGACAGCGGGACGCGGCTCCATGGGCGGGGCTGAGACGAGAACTTTTTTCTGCACGCCTTTCTTGGCCACCTTGCGGCGGTCATGGCGCAGCTTCAAGAAATCCACGGCTTCGTGGAACAAGCGTTTGCGTTCGTGAGAATCCCACAAAGATTCCCGCACAATGCGCCAAGCCACACGCGGGCGCAGATAATAGCTGTCGTAGAAACGGTTTACCGCGTCAACCATGTACTCGCGCGTGAGTCCGGGATACTCGAGGTGAGGCAGCTGATGGCCGTTAATGTCGGTAACCGCTTCGCTGGCGAGGAAGCCCTCGCGCATCCCTTGATCGTAAAGCTCAGTGCCGGGATAGGCATGGGCCATGGAAACCTGAATGGTTTCGCAGTCCAGCTCTTTCGCATACGCGATGGTCTTTTCGATGGTCTGCTTGGTCTCGCCGGGCAAGCCGATGATGAAATCGCCGTGAACGTGGATTCCAACTTTCTTGCAGTTCTGAACGAAAGTGCGTCCCATTTCAACGGTAGCGCCCTTCTTGATGTTTTTCAAGATTTGGGGGTCGCCGGATTCGAAGCCCACAATCAATAAACGAGCGCCGGCGTCGGCCATGGCCTTCAGCGTCTCGTAGTCGCTGTGGACGCGCGCCGTGCAGGACCATTGGAAACCCACAGGCTTGAATTCCTTGCACAGAGCGAGAACACGATCTTTGCGGATGTTGAAGGTGTCGTCGTCGAAGAAAAATTCCTTGGCTTGCGGAAACATTTTGTGTGCTTGCTTGAATTCGCGGGCCACGCTGTCCACGGAACGCACGCGCCACGCGTGCCCGGAAAGGGTCTGGGGCCACAAGCAGAAGGTGCAAAGCGCCGGACAGCCGCGTGCCGTGTAAAAGGAGACATACGGGTTAAGCAGAAATGGAACATTATAATTTTCGACCTTGAGATTCTTTTCATATACTTCGGTCGCGAACGGAAGTTCATCAAGCTCGGCGGTCTGCAGCATAGGACGCGGCGGATTGTGCACCACCTTGCCGTCTTTCACATAGCTTGCGCTCAGGATCTCGGAAAGAGGCTTGCCTTGTGCGTATTCCACGACGGCATGATCGAATTCACCGCGTACTACGAAGTCGATGTCCGGGCTCGACAGCAGGCTTTCGGCCGGCTTGATTTGGACCTGGGGACCGACGAAGCAAATCTTGAGGCCTGGTTTCTTCTCTTTCATTCCGCGGGCCATGCGCAGATCGCTAAAGAAGCCTACAGTGGAAGTAAACAAGACCACGAATTCATAGTCCTGTGCGATGCGGACAACTTCCTCAGGCGTAATGTGGTGGGGGGGTCCGTCAAGCAAACGGCTGCCCTCAAGCATTCCGGCCGGGTAGGCCAGCCAAACTGGATACCAGTAGGACTCAATTTCGCGTGTGGCAGGCCAACGAGAGCCCGCGCCACCATCGAACTTTTCAAAGCTCGGCGGATTTAACAACAAAGTCTTCATTACTGACGCCATATTTACTCTTACCCCCTCAAGGTTCAGACAAACCTACAGATTCCGTGCATCTAGCACCTAGTTTACTTGATTTTTGATGGCAAGCCCAACACAAGGTTACTCCCGATTCGCTATTGAAACACCTTAGCGAGCTGACCTGTTGCCTGCAAAAGAGTTAGCTGACCCTGCTGCCGCGCGAAATCTGCGTCGAGGAAGGCCACCCATTTATCACTTTCGTCCAGACGCGCCTGTTCAATGTCGCGCAAGGTTAACCGGCCTTCGTCAAACTTGGCTTGCGCCAATTGCAGGCTTTCCTGGGCCAACTTCAAATCGAGGCGCGCTACTTCGCGAGTAGCGTCTAGCTCGCGGACGGTGCGTGCCTTTTGTTGAACGTCCAAGCGAACTTGCTGCCGCTTATTCCCGAGAGTCAGCTCGGCCGCGCTCAATTCGCTCTTCGCCAGAGCGACGTTTGCGCGGGTTTTCGCGGCGAAAATCGGGACGGTGATGCGAACGCCCAGGTCCACGTTATTGCGCACGAACTTCTTATAAAACTCATCGTAGTTGTTGAACTTGCTTAAGAGACTATACTGGCCGACAACATCCACCGTAGGCCAATAGCTCAGATGTGCGCCCCGCAGCAAATGCTGGCGCGCGAGGCGCTCATTTTCAGCTTCTAAAATGCTGGGATCACTCTTGATGGCTTGATCGGTCATCTCGCTTAAAGGCAGATCTGTGGCGAAAGACGGTTCCTCGGTATCCACATCAATAGACTGCGAGTTCGGGATTCCGGTTAGATTGCGAATCTGCTGTTCCAGGGTTTCTTCCCGCCCTTCGAGCTTAATGATTCTTTCAGCGACGCGCGCTTGCGCCAACTCGCTACGAGTCACTTCTATTGGGAGCTCTTGATTGGCCACGACGCGCTCACGCGTGACGCCGAGAATCTTTTCAGCGCTGGCTTGTTCCTTACGCATCAGGTCGAGCGAGTGGCGCACTTTAGCGAGTTCAAGATAGGAAGTTGCTGCGCGAACGATCACGTCGTCGTGAATCCGGTCCAATTCAAGCTTCAAGTTCTTAGCGCGATCTTCCGCCGCGTGCTGCTGCCCTTTCAGCAGTGGATTGAAAACCGCTTGGTTGTAGCTCATCTGAAAAACAGCAGGCGGATCGCCCCCGATGGAGGGGAAACCGGACGTGTAAGCAAGGCCAGAGCCGGTGTAGAGGTTAGGCTGGAATGCCGCGCGGTCAACACCGGCCTCGTTGAGCGCGACCGTATATTGAACGCGAGCAAGGGCCAAGTCCCTGCTGTTCTGCAGGGCCAACGCAACCGCCTGGCGCATGGTCAATTTTTCACTGTCTTGCGCAGACGCAAAATCCGCCGGCCAAAACGCAATCAACGCCAGCGCAACAAGCAACCCTCGCGAACTCTTATTCATAGCGCAGCGATTCCGTCGGGTGAAGGTTTGCGGCTCGACTGGCGGGAAGATAACCGAACAACAAACCAGTAGAGCAGGAAACGAGGAACGCCAGTAACACGGATATCCATGACACGGGAATGGTAACTCCGCCAACTTCCGGGAAGAAGCGGAACAAGAAATTGATCATGACTGGAATGGAAACAGCAATGCCAATACCGATGATGGCCCCGGTGCCGCTAATTAACACAGCTTCGGTTAGAAATTGATACAGGATGGCGTCACGGCGAGCGCCAATCGCCTTGCGAATGCCAATTTCCCGCGTCCTTTCTGTAACGGTGACCAGCATGATGTTCATAATACCGATGCCGCTGATGGTAAGGGCAATCAGAGCAACGAGTATCAGTAGGATGGTAAGCGCGAGTGAAATCTTGTGGGCCGCTTCCAGAATTCCTACAAGGTTTTCGACACGATATTCGGCGTCGGGACGATGACGGCTTTCAATAACCTGTTTGACTTGACTCGTTACCATAGGGACATCTTCAGGTCTGCCAGCCTGCACGTACAAAGTTTTCAAATATTCAGTCCCGGTGTAGTACTTGATCAGAGAAAACGGAACGACTACAGATTCAGGACGAATTTCTGTCTGTCCGAATGTGCTTACTCGCTCTTTGTAAACACCTATGATGGTGAAACGAAGTTCACCAATGGCAATATCTTTTCCGACAGGGCTTTCCGATGGGAACAGAAGCCTGGCCAGGTATTCAGACAACAAGCAGACTTTACTTTGAGTCCTTAAGTCGTCCGGATCCAGGTAACGGCCTTGTAAAATAATTAAATTTCGAATCTTCTGATAGCCTTCAGTTACGCCGACCAGAATAATAGGGCGTTCGCGACCATTGACGCTGATCGACATGGTCATATCGCTGGTGCCGGCTACCTCAACAACACCAGGGACGCTTTCTCTTACGGCCTGCATATCGGCAGGGGTGATTTCATCCGCGAGTGTGAGCGGCCTGGCCGCCCCCGAATGGATGATCTGGGCGTAAACAAGATTGGATCCTACGGCCTCAATTTGTCCGATGATGTAGCGCTTCCCAGCCAAGGCAACGGTAACAACTAGGACGATGCACGCGCTGCCTATTATCACGCCCAACATGGTAAGCATCGCGCGTACTTTATTGGCGCGAAGCGCTTGCATTGCGAGCGCCCAAGTCTCATGCCATTCGGTTGGCGAACCGCGAAGTGGTTGCATTTAAGAGCCTGCAAATCGGATGCGTTTAGTTGATTCGAAGTTTCCAATAGTGGCGTTTAGCCCGATGACTTCTCGAGTTTTTCCAGGCGTGCCTTGGCTTCTTTGCGTTTGGGATCCAGTTGGAGCGCTGCGCGATATTGCTCGGCCGCTTCGGCGCGCTTGCCTTGCGCCTCGTAAAGCCTGCCAAGCCATTCCCGTGCAGATGCGTGGGATGGCCAGTCGCTCCTGTCCGGCGTGCTGGCGAGATAGGACTTCAAATATTCCTCGGCTCGTGAAAGATCCTTGCCGGAAAGCACGCCCAGTACGCCGCGCGCGTAATTGAGTCTAGGGTCATTCGGAGCGACCTGCGCTGCAGCTTGAATCGCAGCTTCCAGGTCAGCCGGCTTATTCTCATGGATGAAAAAGGTTATGACATCAAGGTAAGGATCGATCTGTTTCGGTTTTGCGGCTAGCACTTCGCGATATTCTTTCTCAGCAAGTTCGGGCTTCTTGGATTCCAGATAGAATTCGGCGCGGGCCAAATGCCCCCGGATGGGATCTATACCCTCGATAGCGGTAACCTGATTGCGGGCCTCATCCTTATTGCCTCCGACGACCCAAGGAGCCTCCATTAGATACTGTTCGAGATCGCGGCGGGCTTGCACATTAGACGGATCTAGACGAACCGCTTCTTCAAATTCCTTCTTCACCTTCCGGGCATCGGAAAAACTGCGGTCGCGATCGGCTTTGCCTCCATAAATCGTGCCGAGCCACTGGTGGTAGAGGGAATTCTTCGGATCGAGTTCCACCGCTTTCTCCCCAGCGACGACTGCATTGTCGTAATCGCGGAGCTCGTAATAACAACGTTCGAGCCAATATTGAACTTCCGCATTATTCGGATTCTGTGTGGCTGCAGCTTGCAGAGTCTTGATGGCAGCGGTGTAGTTTCCGGAGTTGAATTGATGCTGCGCGGTTTGAATTGCAGCGGAGGCATCTGGCGGAAATCCCGCGGCAAAAACGGGGCACACGCTCGGCATCACGGATACCGCCAGCACAACCATGAGAGCAACAAACGCGAGCGAAAATTTAATTACACACGCAGGACGATATGGAGAACGGACGTTCATTTGGCCTCCGCAGGTCGGATTTCCATGCCATCTTTTACATCGATGTCCCCTGGCACGCCAATTCTATCGCCCAGGGACAAGCCGGAAACCACTTCATATTTATCAGAACTCGCAATACCGACAGCGATATCGCGGCGATGAACCTTTTCGCCGTCGAAAACAAAAACGTAGTGCTGGCCGTTGTCATAGCGCACCGCAACACGCGGAACAACGAGCACTTGCGGTCGTTGGCGGACAACAATGCGCACCTCGACATTTATATTTGGGAGAAGCTCGACTTTGTCATTCTTTACCGAACAGAGAACTTCGCCGACACTTCGAGTGTTGCGCGCTACGACTTGTTTCGGGATCTGCTCAACCTTTCCGGTCCATGTGCGATTGGGCACAGCGTCCCAACTCACTTGAACGTCCTCACCCGGCGCAAGCCAGCCGAGGTCAGGCTCGTCAATAAAGGCGCGAACACGGACCTGCCGCAAGTCCGCCATCTCAGCGAGGATGTCCCCGACTTTCACATAGTCGCCGACGCGTACGGGGAGTGAATAAAGAGTCCCATCCAAGAGAGCGGTAACTGTAGCGGAGCGCAATTTTGCTTCAAATGCCTGAACCTGATCTTGATCTTGTTTCACACGCAAAGTAGCGGTCTGCACGTCAACGCTAGCTTGCTGCTTCAGTGCCGCCATCCTTTGCTGGAGAGCTTGCAGATTTGCGCGAGCCTGTGCCAAGGCAGCTTGGTTCTGAGCAAGTTCATCTTGCGTAGCTGCCTGCTTGGCCACTAAATCCGCGAGCACCTTTTGCGTGCGTTCCAGGTTCGCGACTTGCGATTGCGCTTTCTGCAAGTCTCCCTCAAGCTGGGCGACGTCACTGGGCGGGCCTCCTGTACGAGCATTTTGCAAAGCGGTCTGCGCCGCAAGCAAATCGGCGCGCGCCTGGGCAAGCTGAGATTTCATATCGGCGGCGTCGAGGACTAGAACCACTTGTCCGCGGTGAACCGATTGGCCCTCGGTGGCCATCACTTTGTCAACAAAGGTGGGAAATTGCGTGTGGGCGACGAAGGGAGAAATCGGCTCGACTTTTCCATTACTGGTGATGGCGGAAGCCAGATCTTCACGAGACACTTTGACAATGGAAACCGCTGGGGCCTGCGCGCGCCCCGCGATAACAATGATTACGACGAGGACAAGCGCCGCGACCAGGGCGAGGACGATCCATTTTCGTTTGTTGTTTTCCGCCATGATTGACTGCGAAGCTTACCTCTAGTGATAAAATTGTAACAGACCCGTTGGGGGCTGCCTAAGCAAACCCGAATGCGGCCAGGTGTTGACCCTCTTGGGATGCTGTAAACCAAGAGGGAGGCTAGTCTTCGTGATGTCGGCATTGCGTGTTAGAATTCGCCAATGAGCGATCCGCATGCAACTCAGCATAGTGAATCCACAGGAAAAGACAATGCGGGGAAGAAGCCGTTGAAAATCCATCGGGTCTGCATTGGCTGCAACAATATGTTTGAGGTCACGATGGAGAATTACGAAGCTAAGCATTGTTCCGTTTGCCACAAGGGTTAGTAACTGCATTCGTTCTGCTTGAATTCCTTCAAATTTCTAAAGCGCCGAAAATCGAAGTTTAGCGTCTAATCTGTCAGGGGTGCGACCTAGCGGCCCGCTCGGCGATGCGCTGGTGCTAGAATCCTGATATTCATGAGCGCTGATTCGTTAATTCACGTCTACGAATTGTGCAAACACTTCCGTACTTTTAATCGTCGGGAAGGAATCTGGGGCTCCATTCAGAATCTTTTCGTTAGAGATTACCGCACGGTTGCGGCTGTGGATCGCGTCAGTTTTTCGATTGAGCGCGGCGAAATGGTTGGCTACATCGGGCCAAATGGGGCTGGAAAATCTACGAGCATCAAAATGTTGACCGGCATTTTGGTGCCGACTAGCGGCGAGATTCGGATCAATGGCTTCGTTCCTTACCGGCAGCGGCGCCAGTATGTAAAAACTATTGGAGTTGTGTTCGGGCAGCGCACGCAGCTTTGGTGGGACATCGCGGTGATTGAAAGTTTCAAATTGCTGCGCCGCATCTATGACGTCTCACAGCGTGACTTTGATGCGCGGATGGAGCGGTTTGACGAGATTCTAGGGCTGCGGGATTACTTGCATACTCCTGTGCGCAAGCTTTCGCTGGGCGAGCGCATGCGTTGTGATCTGGCTGCGGCATTGTTGCATAATCCTCCGCTGCTTTTCCTGGACGAACCCACGATAGGACTGGATGTGGTGGCGAAGGATCATATTCGCCATTTTCTGCGTGCGATTAATCGCGAATTCCGCACAACCATTTTATTAACTACCCACGATTTGGACGACATTGAAGAATTGTGCCGGCGCATCATGATTATTGACCATGGCAAGGTTCTTTACGATGGACCGCTGAGTCACCTGAAAGAAAAATTACTGCGCACCAAGCAAATCAAGTTTGCGCTGAAAGACCGCGCAGAGGCCGCGGGGATTTCGAAATTCTCGCGCGACGGCCTCGAGGTGGAGCAGGTCGACGAACTGACTTACCGTATTCGATTTGATCGTATAAAAGTGGCAACTGCTGAGCTGATCCGGCAAATTTTGGGCGCCGTTGAAGTCCGCGACATTTTGATCGAAGACGAACCCATCGAAGAAATCATCAAGCGCATTTACGCGGGCGAAGCTCTACCGGAGGTTGTGGTGTGAGCAGTTGGTCACAAGCGTTGGTGCCGTATGCGGAATTTTCGCGGGTTGGCTTCGTCAACATCCTTGCGTTCCGCCTCCGCTACCTTACCGGAATCATCACATATTTTCTGAATGTAACCGTTTACTACTTTATTTGGAGCGCGGTGTACGGCAGCGGACAATCGATTGCGGGATACAACCTGGCGCAGATGATTACATACGTCAGCGTGGGCTGGATGATTCGCTCGTTCTACTGGAACACGATTGACCAGGAAATGGCCTACGAAGTAATTGAAGGCAAGATCGCCATGGATCTGATCAAACCGGTTTCTGTGCAATGGATGTGGATATTTCGCGCGATGGGGGAGTCCGCATTTCGTTTGGGGCTTTTGACATTGCCGACTGCGGTTGTGGTCTCGCTGGTTTTCCCTGTACAAAGGCCCGCCTCGCGGGGAGATTTCATATTGTTCCTGGTAGCTGTGCTTGGAAGTTTTTTCCTGATGGGCGCGATCAACTTCATGATTGGGACTTGCGCGATTCCGCTGAAATCGATACTAGCCCTCATTCGCGCGAAGTACTGGCTGATCGAATTGCTTTCCGGACTGCTAATTCCGATGGCGTTCTTTCCACAGAAAATCCAGCGAGTGCTGGCGTGGCTGCCTTTTGAGCACATCGCTTACACGCCGCTACAGATTTATCTGGGCAAGCTCGACCGTGCAAATGTTATACGCGCGCTTGCTACTGAGTGGTTTTGGGTAATCGTACTGCTGGTGCTTGCGCATCTTTGGTGGAATCGCTCGTTGCGTAACATTACGATTCACGGGGGCTAATCCTTATCTCATGAAGAGCGCGTTCAAATCCGGAGAGGCAATGCCTCCAACGCGCCACGGAGCTTCGTCGCAGGAAGAAACGGGTTTCATTGGCGCCGTTGCAGCTGTAAAGCGCCATGCACTTTTATTCTTTGACTACTTCACGCAATACGCGAAAGTGCGCGTCAGCTATCGAGGTGATTTCTTCATCAGCTTGGCGACCAGTTTTGCCGCGACGATCTTCGGACTCGGATTCGTGATCATACTGTTTCAAAAGGCGACGCAGCTTGCAGGGTGGCGCTTTGAAGAAGTGATGTTTCTTTACGGTTTTTCGCTGATTCCTTACGGCATATTCAACATCGTCAGCCTCAATCTCTACGATTTCGGAAATAATTTCATCATCGAGGGGAAATTTGACCGCGTTCTGCTGCGCCCGGTTTCTTCTCTGTTTCAAGTGCTGTTTGAGACCTTTCGCATCGAATCGTTACAGGAAGTTGCCACGGGTATTTTTTGCCTATGGTGGGCTTCCAAGCGGCTTGGCTTGGCATGGACGCCGGGCAAGTTTGCAATGCTCTTTTTCTTTGGAACCTGCGCCGCGATCATTTACATATCGATTTTCCTGTTGCTGACTACCGTCTGCTTTTGGTTTGAAGACCGCATCGGTGTGCATCCGCCCATCTGGAACGTAATCGCGTTCGGTCGCTATCCGCTTTCCATCTATAGCGGCGTAGTGCAATTTTTTCTGTGTTGGATCATTCCGTTCGGCCTAGCTTCGTTCTATCCGAGCGTGCGGATGCTTGGTCGCACGGTGCATCCTGAATACGCCCCGCTCGTTCCGGTCGTTGCGCTTGCATTTCTAACACTCGCTATCTCCCTGTGGAATATCGGCACCCGTCATTACGCTTCCACCGGGTCCTGAAATTCGCACGATACCGGATCCATCCTGAAACACTGGATACGTCTCACACGTACCATTAGTAGAGGTCGATGTGCCACGGATCCTCTGCATCCCGATAATATTCTTGCTGTTACTTCCTGTTCGATGTCCGAAGCCGGCGGCTTTAATCCCAGATAACGTTTCGCCAGTGAAAGATGTTGTCGAAAGGCCGTTCGCAGTACTGCAGATCTGCGGTACGCGCGACGACACAATTCCCTGTCGGCATGCCGAGCGAATTTACCCTGCCGCTACCGGACGGAAAGAACTCTGAGTCGTGTCGGGAGCGTTGCACGCCTCGGCTTTGGGACAAGATCCTGCCGGATACGAAAAGCGTGTAATTGCGCTCCTTAAGAATGCGGATGGCACAAATCAAACGCAAACAACTAAACCACTTTGAGGATCATGATGACACGGTCATCTTCGTGGGTGCCACCGCGAGAGAAGAGGTCCACTTCTTTGAGCACGATGTCGACAATTTCCTGGGCCGGCTTCGCTCGTTCGCGCACGCATAGATCGACCAGGCGCGGCTGACCAAATTCTTCTGATTCTTTGTCCATAGCTTCGGTAATGCCATCGGTGCAAGCGACGACGATATCGCCGCGGTTAAGCCGGACGTGGCCGCGATCGTAATGCACGCTGGGGAATAATCCGACGACCATGCCACCTTCCCGCAAATATTCTACGGAACCATCCGCTCGCACGACAGCCGGCGGCACGTGCCCGGCGTTCACATAATGCAGGGTGCGGTGCGGTTGGTCGAGCAAGCCGATAAACATGGTCATGAACTTTTGGCCGCGCGTATCGGCAAGAATCATGTCGTTCAGGGATTCGACCAGCCGTTCGAGTGAATGCAAATGCGCGAGCAGCGCGTGAAGGGTGGCTTGGAGGTTCGCCATCACCATGGCGGAGCCCACGCCCTTTCCTTCCACATCAGCCACAACGGTTAAAATCGTATCGGGCGCCAGGGGAATAAAATCGTAATAATCGCCCCCGGCCTCGAGCGATGGGCGATGTGAAACGGCGATGTCGAACCCGTCCAACTCCGGAGGCCGCTCGGGAAGAAGGCCGACCTGAATACTCCGCGCCAATGCGAGGTCGCGCTCCATCCTCTGCTTATGAATCATTTCACGGTGGAGCTGAGCATTTTCGAGCGCGAGAGCTACGTGATCGGAAATCGCGCGCAGCATGCCTTCATCCGCATGTGTGAATGGACCAGCTTTCTTATTCAAAAGCTGCAGGACGCCGATAGTCTCTCCATCTTTGTTTCGTATCGGAAGGCAAAGGAGCGATCTCGTGCGGAAACCAAGGCGAAGATCGACTTCGGATTCAAAACGCGGATCGGCGTAAGCATCCGGCAAATTAATGGTGTCGCCGCTGGCGGCCACGCATCCGGCGATTCCGCGATTGATAGGCAGGCGGATTTCGTGCTGGTCCAGACCCATGCCCACCAGCGACCATATCTCGTCGCGTTCGCGATCGATCAAAAAAACCGTGCCACGTTCCGCACCGGTCTGGCGAGTGGTGAGTTGCAGAATGATATTCAGAAGTTCGGCAAGATCGAGCGTAGAGTTGAGCCGCTTGGTGGCTTCCACGATAGTGGAAAGCTCGATGACCGCGTTGCGGCGTTCGCTGCTTTCAAGCGCGACTTCCGCATATCGCTTGAACAAATCCAGCCATACGCGCGTTTTTTCGTCGAGCGGTCGCTTGAGCGATGTTTCAAGCACTCCAACCGGATCTCCGGTGCGCCCAAGCAGCCATTTATGGCTCGTTCCATCTTTCCCGGAATCTTTCCCACACAGAATATTTTGGATGCCGCGCAGGTCTGGCGGAGGAAGCTCACCACTTTCCTGCCAGACGGCGGGCGTGCCATCCACTATGCGCCAAAGCCGCGCACCTTCGAGCCGTCCTGGCGCAGCGAGAGCGCGCACCATCTGAGAAGCAAGTTCGCCAGGCTCAGTTTCGGGATTGAGTACGGATACAACTTGTTCGAGCGTTTCAATCGCCGTTGCGGCAGCTACGCGGGGCGTGGCCTTGCGCTTCATCCGGCGTTTCCCTTGTATTGAACAACCAGTATGGTGATGTCGTCTGATTGCGGCGCGCCTTCGGTGAAAGCCCGCATGCCTTCGCGGATGGTGTCACCCAACTCTTCCACCGTGGCGCCCTTGAAACTTTCTATGATAGTGCGCAGCCGCGCCTCTTCGAACAATTCATTTTGGTTATTGGAGGCTTCGGAAACACCGTCCGTATAAATCACCAGGAAATCGCCCGGCTCAACCTGGACTCGCGTGCTTTGATATTCCGCTTCCGAAAACATGCCGACAGGGAAATTGGCCGAACCTAGCCCTTCCAAACCGCCTGCTTTGCGCAACAGCAAGGGCGGAACGTGGCCGGCGTTCACATATTCGAATCGGCCCATTTTGTCGAGGACACCATAGAAAACAGTGGCGTAACGGTCGTCGCCGCTGCGCTCGCACAAATACTGGTTCACGCGGGAGAAAACGCCTGGAAGCGCGATGTCCATTGCCGCTGTAGTAAAGAAAACGCCCTGAAGCAGTGTGGCAAGCAGAGCTGCGGAAATCCCTTTGCCGGAAACGTCTCCCACGAAGAATCCGTAGCGGCCGCTTCCCAGCGAAATCACATCGAAGCAATCGCCGCCAACTGAGTGGCACGAAAGCGTGGAGCCGGCGACGGACAGTTCCGTGGTGTTTGGCATAGCTTTGGGAAGCAAAGTCTTCTGGATTTGGCTAGCGATTTCGATTTCGTGATCCAGCCGCTGCTTGGCGCGAGAAGAAGCGAAAAGACGCGCGTTTTCGACCACGGTGGCCGCCTCACGCGCCAGACTGCGCAAAACCTCGCGGTCGAGGTCTGTGAACGCGCTAGAAGGAACATGGCTGTCGAGATACAGGACGCCCAAGAGCTCGCCTTGGCGCGTGGAGATTGTTGCGTCGAGAGTTTCGATCATCGGCAACTTGTCGATAGGAATCGCCACAATGGTGTGCAGTTCGAGCCGAGCGACACTTTCCTGCTGGTTCATTCCTCCGTCCTCGCCGGTATCGCTTACGATCAATTCACGGCGAGTTTTAGCCACGCTTTTCACCACGCTCTGCGATACCTGCAACTGGTCGGGCCGCAGAGTGCCGCGTTGCGCGTCGCGCGCGACAATCATATTCAGCTCGCCTTTTTCGTTGGCGAGCAAAAGGACACCCCGCTCGGTGCGCGTTACCTGAATCGCGGCGTCTACCACGGAGGTGAGAACGTCTTCGAGCGAAAGACCGGTGCCAAGAGTCCGGGCGACTTCGAGCAACACGCCGAGGTGATAAAGTTCTCGGGATCCCGCATGAGTCGGCGCGGGAGCTTCCACGCGTTCCACTAGCTCTTCGATCGTGGCTCCCTGGCCTAGGAAGGTGAGCTTGTAGGAATCAGGCATGCCGAAATCAATGGTGTCTTTCGGCTGCAATTCGTGGCGCAAAACTTTTTCACCGTTGACGAACGTTCCATGGCGGCTGCCCATGTCTTCCAGCACCATGGCGCCGTTGACGGAAAGAATTTGCGCCTGCTGGCGGCTGATACGGCTGTCGCGCAAGGTCAGCTCGTTGCCAGCCTGACGTCCAATTCGAAATGGTGTTGTGCCGATGGGCACTTCGCGATGAGCACCGTTGGGTTCAGTGACAACAAGACGGGGTACACGTGGCATAGGATTGTGTTTGTCTGCATGGCCGCACCGGAGTGAATCGCGCCAGGCGCAACGGGCAGGTAAGGCACATGGTAGGGAAACTCGCGTCCGAAGTAAATAGCTGACGACGCGAATGTCTCAGCACGTAGTGCTAGAGGCTAGCGGCTCGTTTAAGATTCATGCAGAAGCCACACCATCAGGATTTCGGGGGGTGCGCTTGCGTCTGAAGCATATGGGTCAAGCGACGAATGTTTCGCGAAGGCGCACGGCAAGATTTACGATGGTGCGAAGGCGCTGAATATCCGTTAGCGACATTCGGTTTTCATGAGCCAGGACAAGTTCAGCATTCCCGAGAATGCCGGTTAGAGGGTTATTGATCTCGTGGCGAAAGATCTCGGCAACCTGGTGAGAATCTTCCGGCGGGTATCGCTCAACCGTTATCGATTCTTCCCCGCGGCGCGATCTGCGTTCAACCAAACTCGCCGCCCAGGGCAAGAAGTCTCCAACTTGAGCCACGAAATCAACGTTGCCTTCGGCTACCAGCACTGCGATTTCCGTCTGCCGTTCTTAAGGTGCGATTAGGATGACGGGAGAAACTTCAGGTATCCGACGAAGAATATCGGTCAGCGGCAAGTTTCTAGCAAGGTCGTCGGAGATTGCAATCACAGACCAAGCGCCACATTTCATTTGCTCGAAAAGATCGAGAAGGCTGGCAGCAACGAAAACGGAGCCGGGCTTCATGCATTTTTGCAGCACCGCGAGGAATCGCTCGGCAAGATGGGCATCAGCCATGCCGATCAGCACCGACCCTCGTTCGCAATCTACCGTCATTCTTCCTCCCATATTTAGGACTCCCTAACTTTCTTGAATTCCGCATCCATTTGTGAATCGCGGGAGGATTGCGTTCTCTTCTGCAACCCTCGATCCCTTTCAAGCTTGGAATTAAGCGCAAGCTTCAGCGCTCTTCCACCAGGAACGGCTTTGCCAAGTTTAAGGCAAATTATTAGTCTCAAGAAATTCCAATGTTCGCGATGCCAAAGTATCTCACGTGACAAATATGATCTGTTGCTGATTGGAGCGGCCGGGGCGCACGAGCGTGTCGTAAAATGCCGGACCATCCGGGCGAGGCATGCTCCCTCCACTGCACAAGCCTGACCATGTCAATAACTCTTAAGTGGCTTGGTTGCGCGGTTGACCAGAAAAAGAGGGTGATGAATTAGGGAAGCGATTCCCACTTCGGAACAGCGTGGGTTGAAGAGACTCTTGGAAATTTATAACATCTGTGGGGATGACTAAACGTCAGGTCTGATTGGATCCATCGAGTCTTGCGCTTTAACCAGGTTGAGCGCTCGATTCATATTGTTTCAACTTTCGATACAAGGTTGTCTTACCGATTCCAAGCAAACGCGCCGCAATTAGTTTGTCTCCGCCAGCTTCTCGCATAGCTCCCAGGATGGCGCGTCGCTCCAACTCCACAAGTGGTAGGACTTCGTCGTTCTGCGGCAAGCGCTCGCCACTCGAGTGATGTAGATTGCTAGGAAGGTCGCCCATATGCAGAATCGGGCCTGATCCTAATGCGATTGCCCGCTCAATAGCGTTCTGCAGCTCGCGCACGTTGCCGGGCCAATCCCACGCCATTAACCGAGACATGGCATCTTCAGAAATTGTGCACGTCTTTCCATTCGCCTCCGAATACTTTTCAAGGAAGGAATTCACCAGAATAGGGATGTCGCTTTTTCGTTCGCGCAGCGGTGGTAGTTTGATCTGGACTACGTTTAGCCGGAAATAGAGGTCCTGTCGAAAAGCGCTTTGCCGCACTGCAGCTTCCAGGTCCCGATTTGTGGCGGCGATCACGCGCACTGCCAGAGATCCACGTTCGGTAGATCCTACTGGCCTGATTTCTTTCTCTTGTAACGCGCGCAGCAGTTTTGCCTGAAGGTCTACTGGCAAGTCTCCAATTTCATCCAAAAACAATGTGCCCTTATCGGCGACTTCCATCAACCCTGGCCTGGTGTGGACTGCGCCCGTGAAGTCGCCTTTCGCATAACCGAAAAGCTCCGCTTCAATCAGCGTGGGAGCCAATGCGGAGCAATCAACAGGCACAAACGGTTGTGCCTTCCTTAAGCCCGAAAAATGGATAGACCGGGCTACCAGTTCCTTGCCTGTACCGCTTTCTCCAAGAATCAAAACAGGGTAAGTGTGCTGGCTCACTTTTTCGATGAGCCGGTAAACCCGTTGCATCTTGGGTGAAACGCCGATTAAACCCGCGAAGCCAGGGCGGGAGCGCAACTGTTCGCGTAATATCCGGTTCTCCTGATTCACTTCGAGAAGTTTCACTACACGGTCGAGCTTGCTCCTCAATTCAGGAACATGGAAAGGTTTTGTAACGTAATCCGCCGCACCCATGCGCGTAGCCTCGATGGCACTCTCGATCGTTCCGCATTGCGTAAGTACCATCACGGCTGCCTGCGGATACGATTCCTTGACGCGCTTGAGCAATTCAATCCCACCGAGTTGAGGAACTTTCAAATCGGCGATGACAATTTCAATGGGTGATTGATCGAGAATGTCGAGCGCTTGTTCCGTGGTGGCAGCCAGTTTCGTGCGCAAACCCGATTCGGCCACGACGTCACGGCAGAGACTTCGCGTGGCATCCTCATCATCGACGATCAGCACGGTAACCGGTACGGCGCGTTCGCCTGCAAAAGAGGCCTCTGTCCCGCTCGCCATAGTTCAATCCCCTTTTCGTCTGAAGAAGCCTCGCCTGATAGTGCAACACGCATACCAAATGGGTGCAAATCGAACACTCGAATCAAAGCCTTTATCTGTTGAAGGGAGTATGGAGCGAGCGGAGTCTAGTATCGATTTGGAACAGCTAACAAGTCGTATTAATACGCATCGCGATTGCAGCTATATTCAGTACGCATTACATCGGTGTGCAAAATCGGGAACGCCCGATTTCTCGGGTATGACAAGAGAAGCCGAATCTATTGAGGAAGAGAGGCTACTTTTCGACCGTTTTGGGGTCGGTGCTCTTGAGTGCGAGAGTTTGGAGCGGGTCCAGAAAATACAGACCGTCGTTAGCAGAACCGACGTAGATCCGGCCGTCATTGGAGCCATTTGCCAGAATAGTTGGCTGAATGAAAGGGCCGGCGTCGTCCCCAGCTTTCATACGAGACCAACTACCACCCCGATTTTGCGATAGAAATAGGCCTCGACCATGTATCGAGACTAGCCAAAGATCTTCACGAATTAGCAAATCGTCGGGGCGCGCAGAGGGCAATCCATTCTGAAGTCTTTGCCAACTCGCACCATTGTCGCGAGAAATGTAAAGTCCATTTCTAGCGGCTACGAGCAGCGTCGCGTTATCTGCAGATTCGAGGCGTAGTGCGCCTCCTGAATCGAGTGGGAGATCTTTCCAGGTCCAGCTTTTGCCGGCATCGTCCGAGAAAACCATAGCATTAGAGGAAACGAGTCTTATTTTTTGAGAATCGCCTAATACTCGAACTGAATCGACAGCTAGATTACCGGTAGTGAATGGTATGGCGCCCCACGTGATTCCGTTGTCGTGAGTAACGAATAAGCCGTCAGTGCTTGCAGCTAACCACTCTGTTGTATTGAAAGCGATGTCATTCACAAAAAAATGCAGTGACTCTCTATTTCCTAACGGCAACCACTTTCGCTCGGCGGAATCGAAACGCGCGAGACCGCCAGTGGCCATTGCGCCGAGCCAGCCGACCGGCGAAGCAAATATGTTCCTTACGATATCGCCATTTAAGCCTGCGTCGATAGCAAACCAATTCTGTCCGCCATCGTCGCTCTGGACAATCTGGTCCGGTGAGTTACCGAGAACCGCGGCAACCGTCGCAGGTTTCTCACTATCCACGGCAAGTGAAATAACTTGCCGATGATGAAATCCCGTATTGAATGCTTGGAAATGAGCACCGCCGTCATCACTTCCCAACACTCCGCGGTCTTCAGTTCCGATTAGCAGTCGAGCAGGCGCGTCTGAAAATTCGGCTTGGTCGTGTCCGGAGGAGCTACGAGCGCCGGGTACGATCAAAAGTGAGTTGATAACCCAATCTTTTGGAGACATGCGTTGCCATTGGGCTCCGCCATCGGTGGTTTTCCACAGCCCTTCAGTTGTTCCGGCGAACAAAATCGCTGGATTCGCAGGATCCTGACGAATGGTGAGAGTCCTGCGCGCGGAATACGGGACCCCTTCAATCTTGTTCCAATTCGAGCCGGAATTGTCACTTCGGTAAATTCCTGAGCAAGCGCTGGCGAAAATTTGTTGCGGATTTGAGAGGTTTAATTCCAGGCTCAAGACGTCAGAGTCGTCAATCATCCCGCGATGTATCGGTATCCAAATTTTTCCACCATCTGTCGTTTTCCACGGAAGATGAAATGTTCCGGCATAAATGGTTGTTGGATCCTGCGGATCAGTCGCCAGTGAATCAAAATTGCGGAGTTCCGAATCTCCCAACGGAGTAATTCGTT
>Ga0207015_1093_pt1 | contig 29881 bp, 18 predicted proteins | sample Alteio_BWMinCont_53_FD_153486 | JGI IMG/M metagenome (GOLD analysis project Ga0207015, IMG submission 153486) | Enriched cells from forest soil in Barre Woods Harvard Forest LTER site, Petersham, Massachusetts, United States -... | ecosystem: Environmental > Terrestrial > Soil > Temperate forest >...
CAGCGATGTTCAGCGGAGCGTCATCAGCTTCCTCCGACGCGGCCGAAATCCGGCTGACCAGCTGCTCTTCGTTTGTAATTTTACGCCGGCTGTCAGAGAGAACTACCGTGTTGGCGTGCCACAACAAGGTTTCTGGAAGGAGGTGCTAAATAGTGACGCGCCTCTGTACGGTGGCAGCGGTCAGGGAAATTTCGGCGGCTGCGAGGCCGTCCCCCTGCCTATTCACAGACACCCTTTTTCATTGAATATGACTCTTCCACCTCTCGGAGTTCTTATCTATCAACCTGAGTCTACTCTCCTCTCGTGAGGCAGGAAGAGATGGCCAAACGGCTGGGAAGCGCAGCGGACCCTCTCTGGTATAAGGACGCCGTTATCTACGAGCTGCATGTCCGGGCATTCAAAGATAGCAACGCGGATGGAATCGGCGATTTCCCCGGTCTAATTCAAAAAATGGACTATCTTCAGGACCTCGGTGTTACTTGTCTGTGGATCCTGCCCTTCTTTCCGTCTCCGCTCAGGGACGACGGCTACGATATCTCCGATTATCTGAATGTCCATCCGATGTACGGCACAATTGACAATTTCCGTGACTTCCTGTCTGCCGCTCACGATCGCAACCTCCAAGTAATGATCGAGCTAGTAGTGAACCACACTTCCGATCAGCACCCATGGTTTCAAGCGGCCCGCCGGGCGCGGGCCGGCTCACCCGAGCGTGACTTCTACGTGTGGAGCGACACCGAAGACCGCTTCAAGGACGCGCGAATCATTTTCTCAGACACGGAGAGATCCAATTGGACCTGGGATCCAGTAGCTAAGCAGTATTACTGGCACCGCTTTTTCTCCCATCAACCCGACTTGAACTATGACAACCCAGTCGTAGTCGAGGAAGTTCTTAAAATCATGCGCTATTGGCTGGATATGGGAGTAGACGCGCTGCGCATCGACGCGATTCCTTACCTCGTCGAGCGGGAGGGAAGCAGCTGCGAGAACCTACCGGAAACTCACACGGTGATTAAAACACTTCGCCGTGAAATTGATGCCGGATATTCGAATCGCATATTGTTGGCCGAAGCCAACCAGTGGCCGACCGACGTGCGGCCGTACTTTGGCGACGGTGATGAATGCCAGATGGCCTTCCATTTCCCGCTGATGCCGCGCATTTATATGGCGTTGCGGCAGGAAGACCGCCTGCCCATTACCGACATCATTGCTCAGACTCCGGACATTCCCGAGACCTGCCAGTGGGGCCTGTTCTTGAGGAATCATGATGAGCTAACGCTAGAGATGGTCACCAGTGACGAGCGGGATTACATGTACATCGCCTACAGCGCAGATCCCCGGATGCGCCTTAACCTGGGCATCCGAAGGCGACTCGCCCCTCTGGTCGATAACAATCGCAGGCGTATCGAACTGCTTAACAGCTTGCTCCTTTCCTTCCCCGGAACGCCGATTCTTTACTACGGCGACGAAATCGGCATGGGCGATAACATTTATCTTGGCGACCGCAACGGTGTCCGCACCCCGATGCAGTGGAATGCGGATCGCAATGCCGGCTTTTCCGTGGCAAACCCCGCCCGCTTGTACAGCCCCGTGATCATGGATCCTCTCTGGGGATATGAGGCCGTCAATGTCGAGGCTCAACAGGGCGATCCATCGTCGCTCTTAAACTGGATGCGCAACATGATCGCTCTTCGGAAATTATTTAGCGTGTTCGGTCGCGGAAGCATGAAGTTCTTCGATCCGGCTAACCGCAAAGTGCTCGCCTATATGCGACAGTATCAGGACGAGCGGGTTCTATGTGTCGCTAATCTTTCCCGCTTCGCGCAACCTGTTGATCTGGACTTGTCGGAAGTGGAAGGCGCCATTCCGGTCGAGATGCTCGGATATGTTGAATTTCCACCTATCGAGCGCCAGCCCTACCGCTTGACCTTGGCACCTTATAGTTTCCTTTGGCTCGAACTTCAGCAAAAATCCCAGCCGACGGAGGTAAGTACGGATTTCGTCGAACGGGTACCCCTCAACGCGACCGCTGGCTGGGAGGGCATATTGAAAGGGGCAATCTGCCAGCGTCTTGAAACAGTCGATTTCGTGAGCTACCTTCCCAAGCAGCGCTGGTTCGCTGGGAAGTCTCGCCGCATCAAATCCACGCGAATCCTTGACTGGGCCACGCTTCAGTCATTGCACTCCGTTCTGATGTTGCTCGAGGTATCGTTCGATACCGGGCGATCCGACGTGTACCTTCTCCCTCTCGCGATGAGCTTTGCCGAAGCGGCGGAGGAACTGCAACGAACTTCCCCCAACGCCGTCGTTGCCTCGGTTATCTCCGGTAAAGGATCCGGGCTGTTGCACGATGCCGTCTTTGACGACAAGACGTGCCTGGAACTGCTATCTGTCATTGAGAACGGGGGGCGGCTGGAAGGGCGCGACGGGCGCATTCGCGGTACGCCTGGCACGTCTTTTCGAGACATCCTCGGTACAGCTAGTACACCTTTGCCAGTGCGGCGTGGCTCGGCTGAGCAATCGAACACGTCGATCCTCTACGGTGATCGGTTCATCCTCAAACTCCTGCGGCGTCAGGAACCCGGCTTGAACCCTGATGCTGAGATCGGACAATATCTCACCGACAAAGCGCACTTCGATCGCGTGCCGCCCTTTGCCGGTCTGATCGAATATGAACCCCGCGGCGATCTCGGTTCGTCGACCATGGCGATGCTTCAAGGGCTAGTAGCGAATGAAGGCGATGGTTGGACGTGGACGACCGAGGAACTCGAGCGTTACTTTGAAACTTGTGCGGCGCTCCCATTCCCGGAGAGCTTGCAGGACGGGCTGGAGGGTCCGCTGGACCTCTCCGAGAAACCCGCCCTCCAGCTGGCCCGAGATCATGTTGGTATCTATCTCGATTCGGCGATCACCCTCGGATGCCGCACGGCCGAGTTGCACCTGGCTTTAGCGGCTGCGACCGACGATCCAGCGTTCGCTCCGGAACCTCTGACCGCAGGCGACCTCCAGACTCTGTTGGTGGACCTTCAGGAGCACGCTTCTAACGTGTTGGACGCGCTAAAAGAACGTGTGCCTTATTTGCCCGACGATGTCCTTGAGACTGCCGCCGCGGTGCTGAGTCGGCGCACGCGTATCCTGAGTTATTTCAAGGCGCTCAGGCCGGACACCTTTCAAACCTGGCGGACTCGAGTGCATGGGGACTACCATCTTGGACAAGTCCTGAAGGTGAAAACGGATTTTGTGATCCTCGATTTTGAAGGTGAGCCCTCACGGCCTTTGTCTGCTCGCCGCACCAAACAGTGCCCATTAAAGGATGTAGCCGGCATGTTACGTTCCTTCAGCTATGCTGCTTATTCAAGCCTAATCAACTACGGGGCTCGTCGTGCCGGGGACAGGTCCAGCCTTGAACCCTGGGCCAAGCTTTGGGAGCGCTGTGTGGCGACAGAATTCTTGCGCGCTTATCGGCAAACCGCACACGGCGCCGTGTTCTTGCCGGAAGACGCCGAGGATTTTCGAAAGGTACTCGATATTTTTCTCGTCGATAAGGCGCTGTACGAAGTTCTCTACGAATTGAATGCACGCCCCGGTTGGGTGCGTATTCCGCTAATGGGCATCATGTCGCTTCATTTGTGAGCTCTGTCATGCTTCTTTCCGTTCGAAGAAAGAGACCGTTGCCCTATGCAGGAACCAACGAGAGACGCAAACGTGGAAGCTGACCCCGGCTTGCAGCTAACGGACCCGACGGCGGACCAGATCGGCAGCGCCGATCTGGTCGTGGGGATTCTCGCCGAGTCCGATTCCAACGCTATCGAAAAGGTCTGTGACGCTCTCCGTAGGCTCCCCGGTCCCTTACGAATCGCAGTGTTGCATGACGATCAGCAGCAGGGTCCGGCCACGGCCAATTCAGAAGCCACGCAAGAGCACGCCTTCGTGTTCCATGTTCCGTCACTTCTGGCAAAGAGGGACGCCCCCGTCACCGGGATACTGAGTGTGTCCGAAACCTATCAATCGGTCTTCTCGGCCGCCGAGAAATTGCAAGCTCGGGGCTGCTGCATCATCGCCAGCAAGCTGGAAGTGGCGACGACGCCATGGGCCTGGCGGATAGCGCAGCCTTTGTTCGAGAGTCAAGCTGATCTGGTTCTACCGCATTACGCGCGCCGCAAATTCGAGGGTTTGCTAAACGCGAGCATCATCGCACCCATGATGCGCGCTCTGTACGGGAAGAGAGTCAACAATCCAATGGGGCCGGATTTCGGGGTTTCGCAGCGCCTGTTTGAAAAAATGCTGGCGGCAAAGGCGGGCGGGAACCAATTTAACTCAATGGCATCTCTTACGCCCACGGCTCTCTGTCAGAATCTGCAGATTATCGAGGTGCATTTCGGCAGCCGCATTTATCCCGCTACGGACTGGAGCAACATGAGCTCGGCGTTGGCCGATGTCTTGACCCCAGTGTTTGTCGACATGGAACGAAATGCCCCCTGCTGGCAACGAACCCGTGTTTCCGTGCCCGTGCGAGTAATCGGAGAGCCCTTGCTTTTGGATCAAGATTCGACCGCCGTGGACACACGCCCAATGCTCGAATCATTTCAACTGGGTAACCGGGAACTTCAGGAGATCTGGAGCCTGGTGCTACCGCCTGCCACTCTGTTTGAGCTGAGAAAACTCTCACGTTTGTCAGTGGAACAGTTTCGGATGCCGGACGAATTGTGGGTAAGAATTGTTTACGATTTCGCTTTGGCGCATCGCCTCCGCACGATTAGCCGTGATCACTTGCTCCGGTCCATGACCCCTCTCTATCTAGGTTGGGTCGCTTCGTACGCACATGACCTGACGGTTGCCGGGGCGATGTCCCCGGAACGCAGGCTGGAAGGCCTTTCTCTCGCTTACGAAGCCGGCAAATCGTATCTGGTTTCCCGCTGGCGCTGGCCAGACCGGTTCAATCCTTAAGATCGCGAGCTGTATCGGAGGGTTTTATGTGGGAACAAGTGAAGCAAGCCTTGGTGGACTCAACGGCTCGGTTTCTTACCAGGTTCGCAAACCTCCTGCCTGGATTGGCGGCCTTGCTTATCGCGCTGCTAGTGTCTGCAGTCTTGGCGTGGATTCTCGCAGCGATCGTGCGGCGAGTCCTTGCGGGCCTCCATTTTGACGAGCGGCTCGGACGATGGGGATTTTCCTCGTTGGCCGAGTGGTCGCCTATGAAGAGTCCAACGCGTCTGATATCTCGATCGGTCGCCGCACTGGTCATAATCAGTGGATTTCTTATAGGGATCGCCGCTTTCGATTTCGACTGGACCCATCTGTTCGTGCAGAAAACATTCGACTACATTCCAGATGTTTTGGCTGCACTACTGGTCTTGTTTGTCGGTAACATTCTTGCTCGTTTCCTGGCCCGAAGCGTGCTGATTGGCGCTGTTAACTTGAACCTTCAGTACGCACGCTTCCTAAGCATCGGCGTGAAATGGATTGTGATCGTGCTAGCCTTCGCCATGGCTCTGGAACACTTGAGAATTGCCCCGAGCATCGTTGAGCTTGCTTTCGGGATTCTTTTTGGCGGTATTGTCTTGACCTTGGCGCTGGCGATTGGACTCAGTTCGAAGGACCTGATCGCGAAATCTGTCGAACGCGACGCCAAGAAAGCGTCTTCCGAACCTGTGGAGGACCCCCTGCGTCACTTATAGTCCAAGCTTTCGCGGAGAGACCAGCACAGCGCACTCTGTTGCTGGTGGGAAGAAACAGGTTCGATTCTTGAAAGACAGCGCTAGTTCTCTCTGCGGAGGGATGTAGGACCATGCGAGTCGGTTTATTTACCAGAGAATTTCCTCCCCAAGTGTATGGAGGCGCAGGAGTCCATGTCGATTACCTGAGCCGCGAGCTAGCGAAGGAAATCGTAGTGGAAGTGCATTGCTGGGGTCCGCAGAAGGCTGATAATGAGAATCTGTATGTCCGCGGTTCGGTACCGTGGGAAGAGATTACAAACGGGACCGAAGGCAAGTTCAAAAACGCTCTTGAGGCTTTGAGCCTCAACTTGACGCAAGTGAAGGCTCTGAGCGGAATTGACATCGTCCACACCCATACTTGGTATACATCGATGGCCGGCTATTGGGCCAAGAAGCTGTATAACATTCCTTTTGTCCTTACTACGCACTCACTTGAGCCGCTGCGCGCATGGAAGGCGGAGCAGCTCGGCAGCGGTTATGCTATGAGTTCCTGGATGGAACGCACCGCTATCGTCGATGCCGACGCCATCATTGCTGTTTCACAAGGTACCAAAACGGACATCCTACGCGTCTACCCGGACGTGAAAGCCCATCGCGTTCATGTGATCTATAACGGCATTGATCTTGCCGAATATAGCAAGAGCTCGGACACCAGGGCCCTGACGGACTATGGGGTCGATACGACCGTGCCCTATGTCTTGTTCGTCGGCCGTGTCACTCGACAGAAGGGCGTAACTCATCTGGTCGATGCAATTCGCTACTTGCCGCGGGAGACGCAGGTAGTGCTTTGTGCTGGGGCACCGGATACTCCAGAGATAGCTACGGAGTTGAGACAGAAGGTCGAGAACTCGCGCCGCGAGCACCCGCGGCTTGTCTGGATCGAAAAAATGGTGACCAAGCAGGAGGCAATCCAACTATACAGCCATGCGCGCGTTTTCTGTTGCCCCTCGATCTACGAACCGTTCGGAATCATCAACCTCGAAGCGATGTCCTGCCGCGCGCCCGTAGTTGCAAGCGCTACAGGAGGGATCAAAGAGGTCGTCGTTGACGGAGAAACAGGGTACCTAGTTCCCTTCGATCAGGATCCGGTCACTGGGTTTCCCACTGATCCAGAAAAGTTTGCGAGGGATCTTGCCTTCCAGATCAATCGACTGCTTGGGGATCCAGAGCGATGCAAGCGCTTCGGAGATGCTGGGCGGCGGCGTGTAGAAGAGACCTTCAGCTGGACCGCTATCGCCAAGCAGACCATCCGCCTCTACGAACAGGTAATCCAACAATGGTCGAAAGGCGTACGAGCTTGAACGGCAGCCGTCCTTGGTTGGTAGGACGGCGGAGATCGAAATCAGCAAGCCGCGGAATCCGAAGGAAACTCTTGCAGTGTCTGCCCAGGTCCTTTGCTGTCTGTAACGGAACTGCTGTTGCTTCTTGATTTTCACTTGCGATTCTGCCGCAGTTTTGGTTTCCGGCAAATTCATTGAGCTGCTCTGTCATTCGCTCACCGTGACTGTGCAGTCTCACGCTAAGCGCAGATTCCTGAGCGATGCTCGAGCGTCGCCACCAGTTATCATAACGCTTCCTGGAAATGACCTTATCATACCGGTTTGAGACAGTGTCAAACGGCCTTTCTTCCTTTAGCGTCGCGTTTGACAGTCTGGATTCGGGTCGGAGTTTCGTGGGGTTATGAACCTTAGGCCGTTGGGGTTGTGGAGCACCACGGGATTTTCTTTTCGACCTCGCGAGCAAGTGCCCACATCTCCCGCCTGAATGCTGGGCTTCGCAAGTCCCTCTCTACATCTTGCTGCGCTTGCACCCAATACTGCCGCAATTGTTCATTCGCTGGGCATGACGCGGCAAGGAGCTTATTGGCGTACTCCACAAAAACATCCCAGTCGGTGCCATCCTCTCCATCTTCCCAAAAACTGGGCGCCAGAACGCGCTTAACCACGCTGCCCGCTGAGAACCAGCGGGCCATCGCTAGGAGCGGGATGTGCGCACCTGTATACGGAAAAACTGGCTGGACACCAGCTTCGCCTAAATCATCCGGTCTGCCTGGGTATTCCAGCGGGCCGTGATACACGATTTCTATGGCGCCAGCTCGCCGCGCGTACAAAACATGGCCCGCTTCGTGCAGTGCCACAGCCAGACGACGTGGTGGGTCCCGGGCGAGCGCGATCTCCGTCGCTTGAATGATGTCTACCGGATTTCTCCTTTCCCCGAGCGGAACTATCATACTCCTGTTTTTCTTACGCCAAATATCGCGAATCGCGCCATCTAAAATGTAACCGAAGGGTGTAACGTCGCCCCATCTAAAATGTAACCCAACGAAAAAGGATTGAGGAGGTCAGGTTGGAGAACAAGGGGCGACGGGCGTGCGATCTATGAGCGCCATCGGCAGGCGGGTTGGTGACATCTAGTGCGGGTTCTTACGCAATTCTCTCTCAAATAAATCTTGTAGCCCATCCTGGAGCTCGCGAAGCAGGCTGGTCCTGTCCCGACGCTTTTGATAGATTTCTTCAGGGATATTAAACTTTTCAAAAGCTGTGATGCACTTCGCGATATAGTCTTCCGGATACTCGCTAGTGTAATCGTCCCAAACAACTGAGATCACCGGATAGCTTCGAGTTCATGATCTTCCCTCGTGATCTGCGCCTACTAATTTCCGATCTTCAATTCGGAGGCGACCTCGAGCGCGTCTAAAGCGTTTCTTCACAAATCCCCCGCAATCGGCTTACATTTCTATCCGCTCTCATTTCCGCTGAAGTTTATCATTCGCTTGTTTCCACGGTTTGTTCAAACAATAGAAAATTCCAAGGGCCAAAGGTCAATCGCATTTCACGATTCGACTCAAGATTCGCAGGCGCCAGGCTGCCTTTGCCAGCCCAGCGCTCGTCGGCAGAATCCAATTGCTTTTGCCAAGGCCCCGGTTGAATTGGTAGCGTGAGTTGCCTCGACTCTTGGCTGAAGTGAAATGCAGCCATGACACGACTTGAACTATCCCATCTTTTGATCAAGAGGATTTTTTCGTCGCGGAAAGATGTGACCTCCATGGTGTTTTTGTCCAGCCGCGCCAAAGCCGGTATATCGCGTCGTAAACGAAGCAATTCCTGGTAGAAAAGCCAGAGGATGCGATGCTGCCCTTCTGTTCGCAAGTCCCAGTTCAGCTTGGAACGAAGGAAAGTATCTTCCGACTGAGGGTCAGCGATGTCTTGGGTCCAGGAGAATTGCGCAAACTCCTCCCTACGCCCGCGACGCACGGCTTCAATCAGCGCAGAATCTCCATGGCTGACAAAATAGAGGAATGGGGAGCTTTCGGCATACTCTTCGCCCATGAACATCAGGGGAATGTAGGGTGAAAGATGGACCACCCCGGTCGCAAGCTTCAATTGCTCGAAAGTCGCGGTTTTTGACAACCGGTCGCCCATATTCCGATTGCCCACCTGGTCGTGGTTCTGGGCATAGGCTACAAAGCGCTTGGCCGGGATTTGTTTGGATGAATTCCCGTGATGCCTCTGCCGGTACTTGGAATATTGCCCCGAATACAAAAAACCTTCTCCGTAACACACCGCAAGGTCTTCAATCCCGTCAAAGTCCACGTAGTAGCCCGATTGCTCTCGCGTCAATAAGACGTGCAATGAATGATGAAAATCATCATTCCACACTGCGTCGTATCCGAAGCCGCCCAGCTCAGGAGGGCTAACGAGGCGAGCGTCATTCCGATTGCTCTCGGGAATGAGGTACACGCTACGGTCCAGATTCCTTCCTGCTTCATGGACCTTTTCCGCAAGTTCTCCCAGGAATGTCCGTGCGGAGGGATCCACAATTGCGTGTACAGCGTCGAGGCGAAAAGCATCAATATGAAAGTCCGACACCCACTGCAATGCATTTTCGATGAAGTAGCGGCGAACCTCGTCGCTCGCAGCGCCGTCGAAATTGATAGCCTGACCCCACGGCGTCTTGTAGCTGTCCGTGAAGTAGGGACCGAAATCCGCTAGATAATTTCCTTCCGGGCCCAAATGGTTGTACACCACATCGAGGACCATTGCGATCCCATGCTCGTGGCACGCATTAACCAGTTTCTTGAGAGCAACCGGTCCGCCATAAGAGGCTTGGACGGCATAAGGATAGACTCCGTCGTAACCCCAATTGCGATTCCCTGGAAATTGAGCAATGGGCATGAGTTCGATCGCCGTTACGCCGAGGTGTTTCAATAACGGAATCCGAGGGATAATTGCATCTAGGGTGCCTTGGGGAGTAAAAGTCCCGACGTGCAGTTCGTAAAGAACGTACTTCTCGAGAGGAAGACCTCGCCAAATTGTATCGTTCCATTCAAACTGATTGGTCACAACTTGAGAAGGCCCATGAACACCCTGCGGTTGATGCCGCGAGGCTGGATCCGGCCGTACTTTGTCATCGTCCAGGCGGTATCGGTAGAGCGTCCCTGGTGAAATACCCTCAACGACTTCGTGGAAATATCCGCATGGCTTGGCGTGCATGAGGATCTTGCGTTCCGGGTGCTCTGAGAGGCAGATTTCGACTTGCTCGGCGTGAGGAGCCCAAACCAAAAAACTCGCTGTGTTGCCCTCAAGCAATGTGGCGCCGAGCGGCTCCTTGCGTTCAGAGATCACAGTGTTGCACGCTCCTTTTGTACGCAGTCGGACGAGTATAGACATAGAACCGGCTCTATCTGAGAGATATTCGGACTCAGATTGATCAGGCGTCTTCAACATGGAACGCTTCTGTGTCGCCGTTGGGGATCTCCATCGAGAGGTTTGTCGTCCCACTGCCCATCCATCAAATACGTGGACTACGACTTTTGGCATATAATTTCTTTTCTGTCTGGATGGGCCTCTTTCGTCCGCCAGTTCGAGCAGTAAGCACTGTGCTGTCAGCGACGCTAAGATGCACTACCTCTGCATCCGCGGGCACTTCTACCAGCCACCTCGAGAAAACCCATGGTTAGAAGCGGTTGAACTTCAGGGTTCCGCGTACCCCCTACCACGACTGGAACGAACGCGTCACCGCGGAGTGCTATGCGCTGAATGCGCCCGCCCGCGAACTCAGTGCTAATCCTGGCATTTTGCGCACGGGGAACAACTATGCGACGATAAGCCTCAATCTTGGACCAGCACTGCTTTCGTGGCTGGAAACAAACGCGGCTAAGGTTTACCGCTCAATTCTGGACGCAGACAAACTCAGCGGAGAAACATTCTCGGGGCACGGCTCGGCCATAGCGCAGGGCTATAATCACATGATCGTTTGCGGTCCGCCAACAGCGACCTCCCCGCGCATCAAAACGGCGCGGAAATCTATACCAAGTGGGTGAAACCCGGCATGATTGACATGATGCAGGTTGCCGCTCATTACGCCATGAGTTCGCTCTTCGATTCGTACCACGAGCAAGTCCCCATTCATTGCTCCAAGGCTGAGCGGGAAGATTTTCAACTGGAGACAAAGGGTAAAATGCAATTGGTTGTGGGCCGAGCACAGTTCAGTTCACAAATTACCCGTGAGTCATCCCGGCTCTCAGTGTATTCATTGCGGTCAATTCTCCGGGATGAACAAAGAAAAATTCTCAGACTCATTCTGAATGACAGGCTAACCGATACCGAAGCTGCCTATCGAGCCCTGTACGAACCCAGCGCGCAGCTAATCCATGCCTGGCTGCCTTTCTCTGTACAACTCTGGGATCCCCAAAACACCCTCGATACACTTTTGATCAAAGCGCACCAGGAATGGCAATCCGAGGCAGAAAAAGGCACCGCGAGGCATCGGCATGGCTCAAAGTGATCACGGCCGTAGGAGAAAAGGTGGAAATAAACCTTCTGTAGAGTCCGCGGCATACCCGCGGATTCCACTGGCTTGCTACCGCCTTCAATTCAATAAAGATCTGATGTTTCAAAAAGCACCAGAGGTCCTGGAATTCTTGTCGCGGCTCGGAATTACGGATATCTACGCGTCCCCTCTGCTGCAGAGCCGATCTGAAAGTCAGCACGGGTACGACGTGACTGACCCTACCCGAATTAAGGCCGAACTGGGGAAGGAGGAACAGTTCGACCGCTTTCGGGCAGCCCTCCAGGAGCAAGGCATGGGACTGCTTCTCGACATTGTTCCCAATCACATGGCGGCCAACCAAGAAAATCCCTGGTGGATGGACGTTTTGGAAAATGGACCCGGCTCCGCTTACGCAGCCTATTTCGATATTGATTGGCATATGCCTTCGCTGGCAGTCGAGAACAAACTTTTACTTCCTGTGCTCGGCAAATCATACGGAGAAGTCCTCGACAACTGTGAACTTCGGCTCGTTTTCGAGCGTGGCAGTTTTTTTATTCGGTACTACGACATGTTCTTCCCCCTCGCACCAAAGACTTACCGGCGGATTCTCAAGCACCGGGAGCATATTCTGGAGAAGCGGCTTGGGGGAAATTCGCCTGCTTTTCAAGAATACTTGGGTATCGTCGCTGCGCTGGCGGCTTTGCCGGAACCAGAATCTTTGACGATCGACGCTGCCGGCGAACGGCGTCTGCACATCGCAGGCATCAAAGAGCGACTGCGCCAGCTTCATGGCTCAAGCCGCGAGGTCAAGCGATTCGTAAGCGAAAACTTGAGGATCTTCAACGGCCGGCGGGGGCAGGTTGGCACTCTTCGTAACCTGGACCGTCTGCTATGGGACCAAGCTTATTTTTTGAATTACTGGCAAAACGTCAATGAAGGTATTAACTTTCGGAGGTTCTTCACCCTCGCGGATTTGGTGGGCGTGCGCGTTGAAGATCCAATCGTTTTTGAGGCCACACACCAGGTGATTTTTCGATTGGTGGAAGCGCGAATTGTCACAGGACTCCGGATCGATCACATTGACGGCCTTCGGGACCCATTGGCTTACCTTCGCAGTCTACAAGCGCGAGTGAAGGGCACACAAGAGAAGGAAAATGAACGGGACTTCTATGTGATTGTGGAAAAGATTCTTTCCGAAACCGAGAGACTTCCTGCGGATTGGCCGATTCAAGGAACTACAGGTTATGAATTCCTGAATCGGCTTAATTGGCTGTTTGTTCACCCGAAAGGAGCACGAGCCGTCGAGGAGATCTATTTTCGTTTCCTTGGGCGGAAGGCAAGATTCGATGACGTGTTGCATCAGAAAAAGAAATTAGTCATTTCTACGTTGTTTGCAGCTGAAATGAGGTATCTGAGCCACCAACTTGCGGCGCTTGCGCAAGGCGACCGCTATGCACGCGATTTGTCGCGCGCGGAACTCGCGCAAGCGCTGAACGAGACAACCGCATGTCTCCCAGTGTATCGAACGTACATTCGAAGCATGGAAGTACCGCAGCAGGCGGAGCATCAGATTCGGCACGCCGTTGAGTCTGCACGTGCCTTGAATCCTCATCTCGATTCAACTTGTTTCGAATTTGTACGCGATGTTCTGCTCTTGAAAGATGCCGGCTACCTCTTCGCGGAACAGCGCGAAGCCCGCCTGGCCTTCGTGATGCGTTGGCAACAGTTTACAGGAGCTATCTTCGCGAAGAGCCTTGAAGATACGGTTCTCTATGTTTACTGCCCGCTTCTCTCTCTCAACGAAGTGGGCGGTAACCCATCCCCCGCGATGGTACCCGCACTTGACCTCAATCAATTGATGGCTGAACGGGGGCGCCACCGTCGACACGGTCTGAATTCTACTTCTACGCACGACACCAAACGAGGCGAGGATGTACGCGCTCGAATCAATGTCCTCTCGGAAATCCCTGCTTCATGGCAAAGACATTTGAGCGCGTGGTCGCGATGGAATGCGGCCAGGAAAGCGAGGATAGCCGGCTGCGCAGTTCCCGACCCGAACGAGGAAATTTTCTTGTATCAGACCCTGATTGGGGCCTGGCCTTTGTCGGAAGGTGAGATTCCCCAATTCCGCGAGCGATTGGAGGCATACATCATTAAGGCGATTCGCGAGGCCATGGTACACACGCGATGGACCGTGCCCAATACCGCCCATGAAAAAGCGGTGATCAAGTTTGTCCAGGCAATACTCGAGCCTGGACGCGGCAATTCCTTCCTAGATGATTTTCTGAAATTTCAAAGAAACATCGCCACGTTTGGGATGATAAACGGTCTGGCACAGATCCTGGTAAAGATGACATGGCCGGGTGTGCCGGACTTCTATCAGGGATGTGAACTTTGGGACCTTCGCTTTGTGGATCCAGATAACCGTGGACCCGTGGATTTTAAACATAGGGCCGCTTTACTTGCCGAAATTGAGACACGAAGTCGGCAGGATGTGTTGCAATTTTGTCGCGACGCGACCCAGAACTGGCACGACGGCCGCATCAAGCTTTATCTCATTTGGAAGATTTTAAATCTCCGTCGCCAGCATCCTGGAATCTTCCGCGAAGGGAAGCTTCTCCACTTAAACGCCAGCGGCAAGCGTGAGGCGAATGTTATTTCCTATGCGCTCCGCAGGGGCAATTCTTGCATGGTAACAGTTGCGCCGAGATGGCTGGCCCGAGCTAAAGCACCGTCAAATTCAATCCGCCTGCGGGAATTTTGGCTGGGTTCTCACCTTATCCTTCCGAGGAACGCTCCAGAGTCGTGGCTGAATAGCCTAACGGGCGAGACGCTTAAAACAACTCTCTCGCGTGAAGGACCACTTCTACATTTAGCGGACGTCTTTCGGAATTTTCCTGTTGCCGTTCTCCAGAGCCAACTTGAATCAAGAAATCCGAGTATTGAATCTGCAAAGGCCAACGATAGGATAGACCTATCCAGCCTGCCTGGGGAGTCTCGCGCCCGGCCCTTAGCAATTCATTTTGACTCTGGCGTTGCGTCAAAAACTGCGAATCGCGGTATCCCCCGTGCGCCGGGAAAGAAAGGAGGAAGGGTAAATGCTGGGACGGTCCGTGGACGATCGATGCCGGGTCGTAATTGAACGGGTTTCGCCGGAGACTGCGGCCGATTCCCCATTAAGCGTGTTGTTGGGGACAAAGTGATCGTCGAAGCATATTGTTTGGATCGAAAAGATGATCGCGAAGGCGGGAAGCAGGCAGGTCAGGCCATCGCCTCTAGATTGATGATGCCGAAGGGCTTATAGATCGGGACTTGAGGTGTTCGCGGCTCAAGCCGAGAGGCGGACTTAAACCGCCGACCTGCCGATTACGAAATGGATATTTCGCCTCTAACTGGCTGTGTTTCCATGCATGGCCTTCTGCCCTCTTCGGCGTCATTTGGGCATGATCGGCAGCCAATCTTACAACGCAACTTGCAACGCTAGGAGCCATCTGTCCGCTTCATTTGACGACGCTTCCGGCAAGGTGATACAGGTCTATGCATGAGAATCGGTTATTCAACGCGCGAAGCCGCCAAGAAGTTAGGCGTAACGATCCTGACCCTGCAACGCCACGTTAAAGCGAAAACCTTCGCCGCTCCGCCCTTACGGAAAGTCGGCGGAGTACAAGTGCGACTTCGGAGGGAGCGGGATGTTGCCCGCGCACGAAAGGCTCTAGCCGGTGTGAAACGCGGCAGGAAAAAAAAGGGTTAATTATTTCTTTTTACGTTTTAGACACTTCTCGCAACGCTTATATCAATGTGGAAATCGCAGGGAGTTCGCCAGCCGGTTGCTTCAGAATGCCGCAAGCCGCACGATGAGCCAGTAAGCAGCGACGCTTCCGATGGCGTAGGGCGGAACCCGAGAGGACCACGCAGGGAGCGCCATCGTCCAGCGCCGTACCGCGGCTATTAGCGCCACGGCGACGGCCACAAAAGAAAAGTGACCGACTTCGACACCGGCACTGAAGAATCCTAGGGCGAGAGGGATGTGCGCAGCAGGCAAGCCGGCGGCGCTAAGTCCACCGGCAAAACCGAGACCATGCAGAAGCCCAAAAGAGAAGGCAACGAGCCACGGCTTTCGCTGCGCCAGACCGTCGGGATTTTCTTTTTTGCGCAGTACTTCATAAGCGACGAAAACGATACTCAGAGCAATGACCGCTTCGATTGGGGCCGGCGGAGCGTGAACGAATCCGAGCGTAGCGAGAGTCAATGTGACGGTATGAGAAAGTGTAAAGGCGCTTACGGTCAGCAGAAGACGGCGAAAGCCGGTGACCAGGAGCAAGAGACCCGACACAAACAAAAGATGGTCAATTCCAGTAAGAATGTGCTCGATGCCGAGCACCAGATAAGTCCGGGCAACTTCTAGCCGATGGGGCGCAGCTTCGACGATGAAAGAAGGGGAAGAAGCAGCAAGGCGAGTCACCTGTTCGGATCCATCGAGGCGTTCGACGCGCACAAGGACGTCAATCACTGTCGAAGAGAGCCCTTCGATCAGGATTGTCCCGCCGGCGAGCCCTCCCGTACAATTTATGGTCCAACGATCACTGAAGGCGTTGTTGACGACGGTCGTTCGAACCTCGCCAATCTTTTGGCAGTTTGCCGGCAAGCGCACGTAGACCCCGAAGCGAAGGTCTTCGCCGCGTCCAGGGACTTTCCACACGGCGTCATATGTTTCAGCGCCGGTTTGGCGGAGCTCGAGATACGCGGGCCGGACCTCATGCGCAAACGCAGCTATGGCGACAGACCCGATAAGGAGAAATTGAAGAATGAGCAATCGTTTCATGGCCGTTTCACGCCAGCCTGCGCTTTTTCGCCGGCCGCAGGCTGGGGCAGCTCCACCGTCACGATGTAGCGCTTCAGAAGGCCTTCGTAGAATTTTTCGTTGGCTTCCAGGCGGTAGTCGTTCGCCCATTCGCGGCGGACGGCATTGTGCACTTCGTCGAGCTGAGGAAGTCGCCCGTCTGTCCGCGTGCTGACATATACGAGATGCGTGCCTAAACCGGATTCAACGGGTCCCTGCCACTTGCCGACGGGCAGTTCGCCCAAGGCCGCGGCGAATTTGTCGCCGAAATCCCGCGCGACATCACTTGCGGAAACGTCCTGAGACCTCGGCTCAAGGAGGAAGGGGTCTCCCATCGTCGAGACGTTGGCCTCAGTGTCCGGTTTGTTTAACTGGGCGAGCATTTTTTGTGCGTCGGCATTCAAGCGCTGGCCGTGACGGGCGGGATTGAGATAAATCTGGCTGAATGTGAAGTGACGCTCCACGCGAAATTTGTCGGGATGATCGTTGAGATAGGAGCGGAGTTGGGTCTCGGTAGGTTCGGCCTGGGCTGCAACATCCTCGGAAATGAACTCCATTTTCTGCCGCAAGCGCTGGCGAATTGGTACATCGTCGCGGTCGAGCCCGAGCGCTAACGCTTCGCGGTAATAGACTTCCTCTCTAAGGTAGTCTCGGATGAGGCCTTTCAGCTCGTCCGGATCGGGCGGCCGTTGATGGACACGAGCGAAGCCGTATTCCAGATGCTCGATTTGACCTGCAGTGATGACAATTTTCTTGGTGTCACCACTCGTCCGGTTATTCACGAGGTTGGAGGCGAAAAGCAATAGCGCTCCCAAAATCAGAAAATGAACGAGCGGTTCCCGTAAGAGTTTTTTGATCACGGCCAGCCCCCTTTTATTTCGCTGGCGTATACCAGATGGGGGAAGTGTAAGCGCGCTCCTGACCCTTCATGGGCACTTCCGCCGGCATCGTGACTCCGAAATACTTCGCGTCGTAAGCAGTCCATCGAGGGGTGGGAATCTCTAGCACGCGGACGTAGTAAAAGGATGGCTGCGCAGCGCCGAACTCCGGATCTTTCCAGACCGTAATTAGTTCGGACGCGCCGATGGTATTCGTGTAGGTCGCGTTGGGAACGTCAACGGTATCTCCGACCGGCGTTTTGCAGCGACCGTCTGCCGCAATCTTCCGATTGTCGGATACAGCTACGTCGTAGATTTTCTCGTGAGTTTGACCACTGGCGTCAAGCCAGCCCTTGATCACTTGCACTCTATCAAGGTTTGCGCCCATGGGGTCCTTCATGGCAGCCACCAGGAAGCTCGGAGCCTTTCCAGAGGGCGCGTTGCTAAGATCGCCGCCCATCGGCACCCCCTTGGTGTAGCCTGGATTGGCGGGGTTGCGGCTTTGGGCGTCCTTCGGGTCAAAGTCCCATCCACCGAAGAAACGCACGATCATGCGCGGACCAGTTGTTGCGTAGACTTCTTTACGCTGCATGGCGTCGAACAGGGCTTCGCGCGTGTTGTCCGTGGCCCAGACCCCCGCGTAGCCGGACGCGGCCTGTTCCCAACCCATGATGACGGCCTTGTCCGTCTTCACGAATGGGTGCGTCGCTCGGTCAGGACTCGGCTCGGAGCTGGAAGTCTTGCCCCAGAAATTGTCTTCATCAGCAGTCGCGAGGCCTGTGTGTGAATCCGTAGAGCCGACCATTCCGAATTTATAGGGGTTGACGCCGAGTTCCTTTTCGATCTTCAAACCGTTTCGGAGGGCGGACCGTGCATATTCGAATTCGAGCATGTCATTCGTTTTGAGAACGCTGAGGTCGAGGTTGCCCTTGTCCCATCTTTCGTAACCGGCAAATTCGTCGTTGGGCGACAAAAAAGGGTGCGTCTCGCCATCTCCCTTTATCTGCGTTACTTCGTAAATTCGTTCGCGGAACGCGCGAGTCTGCGCGTACTCGCGATCGATTGGTTTGCCGGTGAAGGATTCAATGAGAGGGAACATGCGCCCGTTGCTGAGATTCCCATTGTGGGCGATCGCCAGCACTTGCCCGCCGGACTTTTGCTCGTAATCAGCCATCCATTTCCAAAGGTCTCGCGGGTTGTCGCTGCCCAGTGGTTTTTGCGTTGTGTACGGTTCGACCATGCTCGCTTTGTCGCCGTTGTCGCGGAAAAGAATATTGCGATGCAGGTTGTTGCCACCGGTATTCGAAGTCCATTCAAATCCAATAAAAGCTGTAAATCTGCCCGGCTCATTGGCCTCTTCGGCCGCCTTAATCGTCTCGTCCCAAGCGGCGCGATATTCGCTCGAGCCGGGAAGCGGAAGCAAACCCTCGGCCATTTTCCCCTGTGAAAAACTGGTGATGATTTCGATGGCCGCCGTTGCACCTTGGCCGGAATGCATCAGGTCATACCAGCGCCTGCCCTGAGGGTAGGCCAGCATTTTGGAGTCTCCTCCGAAGAGCTTCGGGAAAAAGCCGAAGCCATCGGAATGATCCGTGACGACGATGAAGTCGAGCGGACGGGAAAGTTTGGCGCGCTGACCGGTGGAGGTAGTAATCTCATTGCCTTTCGCAAAAATGTAAGCGTCTTTCGGTCCTAGCCTCGCGCCGAATGCCCCCGCGTCCATCGAGTAGGAGGTATGGACGTGAGTATCGCCCCAGTACACATGGGTGGGATAGTCGTGACCTGCTGCCGGCGAATAGGCCTGCTTCGGGAAGAGTTTGGCAGCCGTGTCTTTGTCCATGGTGTCAGTTTCCTGGGCCCGAACCTGCGCGGGAGTTAAGAGCGCGACAAACAGACCGAGAGTGAAAAGAAACGTAATTACCACAGGATTGGTTTTCATGAGGCGCTCCCTGGGAAGGTTAAATAAACACGGCTGGATTTTACTCCACGGGCCAAATAAAACTCTAGTGCCATCTCGCCTGGAAAGGGTGCATCCGATTTTTTTTCCCCACTCGGATGCCGGAGAAAAGGGCGCGATTACTCGCTCACGCGGCTAACTCCCGATGAGTCGTGCCAGTTCAACCGGTCGATGCAACACCGTCCAATAGGTTGATTAGACAATCCTTGCCCGGGAGAAACATCTGTTTAGCTGTGAGTAGATAGCGAAATACTCGAGCGAGCGAGGCGCGGGTCACCGGAAGGGTTTACCATCCCTAGTTTCGACCGGCTCAAAAAGGAAGCTCGGGTAAAGCCAGGAAAAATATTTCTGGCCCGCTGATTTTTTTGGCGCTTGCTGTTTTCGTATTTGGCTTTCCGGGTTTCGTCCTCGCTTGCTGTTTTCCGCGACGAACTATGTCCCAATTGGGACGTTCTGAACCGGTCACAGACCCACGGACTCAATGAGTGAATCCGTCTGGATAGCGGAAGTTGGCTCGGCGTTTTCCGCATGTTCCCGCGCGGGGCCAAGGGCGCAGGGAGCGTCTGGAATCTCGTTTTGCAGCGAAGCCCCAAGCCTCGAACATCGCGAGGACGTGGGGCACTCGTGCCTGCGGCCAGTTGTTTCGACGGCCTACGGTCGGACCCACGCATACACATGGTGGGAACCATCGATCACCCAGACGCCTGCACCAGAACCGACGGTGATCGATGCTGGGGGGGAAGGGAGTGAGACGTAAGAAAAAGAAGGTTCGAGGCGCAAGAGCGAGGGCTCCGGCAAACCAGCATTGCTGATAATCCACACGCCGTCCCCGCCAGCCGCGATTCGCGGTCAGGTATTCCGGACCTAAGTCACTTACCGGAGAAGTTAAGTACTGCTTCAGGTGCCCGGTTAACCGAGAAAGACAGAAGCGCTGTCTACCCTCTGGCCTTCATTGACTTCTGATCCCACAAACGGACGAAATATCCGTCTGGGTCGCGTAGTTCCGCTCCGTATCCCCAGAACCGTTTTTCAGGTGGATGGGTGAACTGGAAGCCTTTACCGGAAAGGTCCTCAAAAGACTTTTGCACGTCGTCGACTTGGAAGGTCATGGACAAACCAGCGGTGTGAAAAAGCACCGAATCTTGTACAAGGAAAATCGTGAAATCGAAATGATCTTGAAGGGCTACAGTGCGGCGTTCCGGGACCTCGAATTCGATCTTAAGTCCCAAGGATTTTACATACCAATCTCTGGAAGCAGTCCAGTTGCTGACGGGAAGGGTCAGATGATCGAACTTAAGCATCGCAATCTCCTGTGCCTCCATCACCAGACGCCGACTATTCTAGCTCTAACTCCTGATAAGCGCTTCCCGGACAAGTGAAATACTGCTCCGGTTATCCGACGCAATATAAAAGGAGTCACTTCGGACTGTGGCAGCGGTGGCCCTCTATGTATTCAACAGTTTGGCAAAATCTTCAGCAAGTGGGCCGTCCAGTCGTTTAACAATTTCGTACTCGCGTGATGCGTTGGCGCGGTCTCCGATTTTCAGATAGGATTCGGCGAGAAGAAAATGAACCTTCCCATCGTCCGGCTTCATTATTGCTGCCTTATCAAGAGCTTTAATCGCTTCCTCGGTTCGTCCAAGCTGCAAACAAGCATCACCTAAGTTGGCCAGAGCTTCGAATTGATCGGGGTTCAACTCAAGAGAATTTTCATATGCGCGTGCAGCATCGGCGTAGCCATCGGGCCAATGCAACGCAACGCCGAGGCAAAGGTATGCATCTGCCGAGTTCGGACTCAGGCACACCCCCACTTTGGCGGAGTCAATCGCTTCCAATCGCTTGCCTATCTGCGCATACGAAACTGCCAGTCGCGAACGTGACTCAGAATCACTTGGATCTAGTGCGATTGCCCGTTCGAAAGAGGAGGCGGCCTCTTCGTGCTTTCCGAGTTCGCTATATACCAAACCGAGGTTGAATTGAAAAATTGCATTTTTCGGCGCGAGCTTCGTCGCTTGCAAAATTAGATTGAAAGCTTCTCTAAAATCCCCGTCTCCCGCGAATGCGACCCCGAGCTGGAAAACTCCGTCGGAATTGTCCGGTCGGAGTTTTACGTAGCTGCGAAAACACTGGGCAGCCTTTTTAAATTCTTGTAATCGTAGGTAGGCCACTCCTAAATCATAATGTAGAGTTTCCCGAGCGGGCTTGAGCTGTAGCGCCCGCAAATATGCGTCAACGGCTTCGGAATCTCGGTTCAATGAACTACAAGCCCAACCGATTCCTTCCCAAGCACTCGCCTCCCTCGGAGTTAATTTTGCTTCGCTCTGAAATGCCTCCAATGATTCATTCCACAGACCAAGTCTTCCGGATACGGAGCCAAGTCGGAATAGCCAGAATGCGAGTTGTTTCAGTCCCGGCTTAATGCGGAATGCGCGGTTAAGCGACTCAAGGGCTTCTTGGTTTCGCCCAAGTTCACGGTACACGTCGCTCAAGTAAGCGTGAGCCTCAGCGTAACTGGGCGAAAGCTGCAGAGCACGTTCAAAAGAGTCTAAGGCTTCTTCATATCGGCCAAGTTCAGTGAAGCAATATCCAGCCTGAACGAGGGCAAGCGAATGATCGGGTTCGGCCTCGATTACTTTCTGGAGAAATTCCAGAGCTTCCGGATAGCGTTTACGTCTTCGCTTTGCGGCCGAAAGCCACCATCTAACTTTTATGCTCGTAAGCCAGGATTTCAAGTTGAGTTTCACCTAGGCAGGAACGCCGATGTGATCTTACATCTACAACCGTTGAAGCCAAGGGGATAGTGCTTGATTAACGCTGGGCTTGCCGGACATGTGGGCACTAGAACCGGTAATCCGAACTAACCGGGCACTAAGGCTCACCCTTAGAATTCCGAATGGTGTCAAATGGTGGGGGTGTCTTTTGAACGCTCAACGTTTTCCGTTGCTGGCCATCGCCGTGGCTCTGATTCCAACACTTGGGGTGTTCCAACCCCTGGCGTTCGGAGACCCTCAGACACAAGACACCGACAGTAAACGAATCGAGGTCCGACTAATTCCGATAAAGAAATCGATTAAAGTTGGCGAGGTTCTTAACGTGCGAGTTGAGATTTGGAACGTCGGTTCCGAGCCACTTTTCATTGAAGAGACAATTTATGACCCTTGTACGCCTTCGCCCTTATCGCTGCGGCTCGATTTAGGTCCGTCGATGAAACCTCAGACAGGACCCGGATTCGGCTGCGCAAGCGACTGTGTCTACACCGCCAAAGACAGTTTTGCGCGGAGATTGGTTTACCGTTGGGCAGTTCTCCAGCCGGGAGGTTTTTACGGCAGGGTTATTTCGGTCCAGCCGGAATCCTTTCCGCAACTCAGTACACCGGGTCGATGGCGACTGAGTGGAACGTACAAATCAATCGGCAACCTGTCATCGTCATTTTGCTGGGACATGGCGCCACTTCCCGACAATGAAGAGCAAATCAAAGGACTTCCCTACGAGGCTTGGCAAGGGGTAGTTTTTACAAACACCGTTTGGATTGAAGTTGTCGTGCTGGGAGTTCAGCTCCGGTAAAGAAATCGCCATAGATTGATTTTCAACTGATGGAATCAATTCAATTCCCGTAGCCCCGCATCTGCCGCAAACACAAGCGGCTTCCTTCAAGTCGCTCTATCGAAAGCGCGCAAGCGCGCCATGCTCGTGCATCGCTCCTGCCGCTTCGCGCTTCCGATACAGCACTAGGACTTATCAGGACCTAGCATTCTTGCCCCCGATTCACATGTTAAAAAGTCGTTATCTATCACATCGCATTTGATTATTCCTAACCTTACTTGCCAGTCCCGGTCAGCGAGACGGTCTGTGGGCTATTGTTGGCGCCGTCGTTTATGTTCATCGTGGCAGTGCGCATGCCAGTCGCTTTGGGCGAGAACTTCACGCTGATGATGCAGTGCGATTTGGTCGGCACACTGCTGCCGCAGGTGTTGGTCTCGGTAAAGTCGCCCGGATCGGCGCCGGTGAAGGTGATGCCGTTAAAGGTGAGAGCGGTCGAGAGATTGTTTGTGAGCGTTACGGTCTTGGCGGCGCTGGTGGTTCCTACGGTCTCTGCGGCAAACGTCAACGTGGCCGGGCTCACCGTCGACTGCGATTCCCCCGTGCCCGACAGCGGCACGGCCTGCGGGCTGCCTTGCGCGTCGTCGGTCAGCTCCAGGCTCGCCCTGCGCGTGCCGGTGGCCGATGGGGTGAAGGTAACGCTGATGGTGCATGTCTTGCCTGGGGCAAATGAGCCCGTGCAGGTGTTGGTTTGGGCGAAGTCGCCAAGGTCGGCCCCGGTGATGGTGATGTTGGAGAAGGTGAGCTGGCCCGTTCCGCTATTTTTCACGGTCACCTTCTTCACGGCGCTGGTAGTGGCAAGGGCTTGATTGCCGAAGGAAAGCGTGGTCGGGGTCAGGCTGAGGGTGGTGACAGCCATACCGGTGCCGGTCAAGCTGACAGTCTGTAGGGTTCCATTCACGCCCAGGTCGTCATCGGTCACAGTGAGCGTGCCATTGTCCGGGCCGTAGACGCTAGGCGTAAAGCTGACCACGATGGTGCAACTCTGGCCCGCGTCAAGCGCGGCTGGGCAGTTGCTAAAGGCGCTGTAGTCGCCGCTGGCCGCGATGCCGGCAATCGCCAACGGTCCGCCGGAGTTATTGGCGAGCATCACCGTCTGCTCCACGCTGGTGGTGTCAACCAACTGATTGCCGAAGTTGAGACTGCCCGGCGAAATGGAGGCGTTAGGCGGCGACACTAGGAACGGGTAAGCCGCAATGTTGCTGATCAGGGGGCTGGTTCCCACACCGAATCCGCTTGAGCCCATCGTCGAGGTGGCGTCCTGGCCATCGGTGGCGTAGGCGTACAGAATGTGCACGCCCGGCTGGAGCACCGCTGTCTGGCCGGTGAAGGCGCCATTGCCTTGAGCCGTCGCCGCGGTCCACGGCCCTTGCCAGGTGTCCACCTGGAAAAAGAGGTTATCCGGGTTCGGCGCGAAAGGCGCAAAGTTGCTGTTGGCCGTGAAGTTGAACGCCGGTGTGAAGCTGGCGGTCACGTTGCCCGAAAGCGCTGTGATCTCAGCCAGCAGCGGGACAGGCTGCACTTGCTGTTCGTCTATCACCGCAACAGTGCTGCTGCCGATGTTGGTCACATAGATTTTGTTGGTCACCGGATTGATGGCTGCAAATACGGGGGTGCTGCCGGGGTTGATAGTGCTGGTCACGTTAGTCGCCCCTTCAACGACCGTAACGGTGTTGCTCCCGTCGTTAACTACGTAGATTTTGTTGGTAACCGAGTTGACGGCCACGGCGGCGGGGCTGGTGCCGACGTTGACGGTGATGGTGGAGTTGTTTGCCCCGTTAATCACCGTGACGGTGTTGCTGTTGTTGTTGGCCACGTAGATTTGGTTGGTGACCGGGTTGACGGCCAAGGCGGTGGGGGTGGTGCCGACGTTGACGGTGGTGGTCGCATTGTTCGCCCCGTCAATCACCGTGACGGTGTTGCCGCCCTCGTTGGCCACGTAGATTTGGTTGGTAACCGGGTTGACGGCCACGGCGTCGGGGCCGCTCCCGACGCTGACCGTGGTGGTCGTGTTGGTCGCGCCGTCAATCACCGTGACGGTGTTGCCGCCCTCGTTGGCCACGTAGATTTGGTTGGTAACCGGGTTGACGCCCAGGGCTACGGGGGCGATCCCGACGCTGACCGCCGTTGTCGCGTTAGTCGCGCCGTCAATCACCGTGACGGTCCCGCTGGTGTAGTTGACTGCGTAGATTTTGTTAGTCACGGGATTGACGGCGACGGCATAAGTGTAGGTCCCGGCGCTGACCGTGGTGGTCGCGTTGGTCGCGCCGTCAATTACCGTGACGTTGTTGCTGCCGGTGTTGGCCGCGTAGATTTTGTTGGTCACCGTGTTGACGACGACGGCTCGCGGGTTGGTCCCGACGCTGACCGTGGTGGTCGCGTTGGTCGCGCCGTCAATCACTGTGACGTTGTTGCTGCCATTGTTGGCCACGTAGATTTGGTTGGTGGCGGGGTTGACGCCCACGGTGTAGGGATTGGTCTCGGCGCTGACCGTGGTGGTTGCGTTGGTCGCGCCGTCAATCACCGTGACGGTGTTGCTGTTGTTGTTGGCCACGTAAATTGTGTTGGTGACGGGGTTGACGGCCACGGCGTCGGGGCCAGTCCCGGCGCTGACGGTGGTGGTCGCGTTCGTGGCGCCGTCAATCACCGTGACGTTGCTGCTCCCCTGGTTGGCCACGTAAATTGTGTTGGTGACGGGGTTTACTGACACGGCTTCGGGGTTAGTCCCGACGCTGACCGTGGTGGTGGAGTTGTTCGCCCCGTTAATTACCGTGACGTTGTTGGTGTCGTAGTTGGCCACATAGATTTGGTTGGTCACCGGATTGATAGCCACGGCTTGTGGGTCGGTCCCGGCGCTGACGGTGGTGCTCGCGTTGGTCGCGCCATCTATCACTGTGACGGTCTTGGTGCCGGGGTTGGCCACGTAGATTTGGTTGGTCACCGGATTGATAGCCACGGCTTGTGGGTCGGTCCCGGCGCTGACGGTGGTGGTTGCGTTGGTCGCGCCGTCAATCACCGTAACGGTGTTGCTGCTGTCGTTGGACACGTAGATTTGGTTGGTCACGGGATTCACGGCCACGCCGTAAGGGTCGGTCCCGACACTGACGGTGGTGGTTGCGTTAGTCACGCCGTCAATCACCGTGACGTCGCTGCCGAAGAGGTTGGCCACGTAGATTTTATTGGTGACGGGGTTGACGGCCACAGCGCTAGGGACGTTCCCAACGCTGACCGTGGTGGTCGTGTTGGTCGCGCCGTCAATCACCGTGACGGTGTTGCTGCCACTGTTGGTCGCGTAGATTTTGTTGGTCACAGTGTTGACGGCCACGGCTCCGGGGTTGGTCCCGGCGCTGACGGTGGTGGTCGCGTTGGTCGCGCCGTCAATCACCGTAACGGTGGTGCCGCCCGCGTTGGCCACGTAGATTTTGTTGGTAACGGGGTTAACGGCCACGGCGAACGGCTGGCTCCCGGCGGTGACAGTGGCGGTCACCGTTTGCGCTGGCGCCGGCACAGCGCTCGCCAGCAGCACGGCACATGCGAAGACGGCAACAGATAGCCAAACTCGATCACGGCGCATAAATGGAATCTCCTTTTTTGACCGCGGCAACCGCGGAGTTTTCCCTGAAAAAGAGGTCTCCCAGGAATCCGGAATTGCGAGAATCTCCGCCTCTACTGAAGAAATCGTAAACGGCTGGCAAAAGACGACAGGTGGCGAAGAAATTTATTAAAGGTCAGGTATGTCGGTAAGAATCTGCAATTTGTAGGCCGCATGGCACCCATCCCTAGGAGCAGCCGTGTCTTCATAGCAAAAGGATGAACGCCCGCGACCCCTAAGTCCTCTTTTATTCCTCCTTCCAGTGGGTCAAAGGGGACTAGAGATGGAGCACTACAGATTCGAATTCGGGGACGTGACAAGAAGTTCCTTACAGACGGGCCAGACATCTGTGGAGTAAGAATAGAATCTTTGACGCGATGTCCGGGACGAGGATGGGATTAAGAGGCCGCAGTCGGAATCTGACGCTTTGCATCAGGGGACGTTAGTGATGAGGACCATGTCGCTGGTGGACATGCTGCGCGCGAGCGCAATCTGTTTTCCGTCGGGTGAAATTGCAAATTCTTTTACACCGTTCGCGGCAAAATGCGTCCATTGCCGTGGAGCAGCCGGCTTGCTTCCGAGCGCGCCGATCGGCTGAAGCCAAAGGTTGATCACTCCATTCTGCGCGATTGGAAAAACGATGTTGCGTCCATCCGCAGTCCAGCCGAGGCCTATAAAGTCGTGGTAGGGCTCTGGAACGGTCGTCTTGGGCAGATCTATAATTTGGGTTGGCGCTCCGCCCTCGATTGGAAGCAGAGCGAGCTGGGGCACCGACACCGTCGGATTGCTCCAATAGAGCGCGGCGATTTGCCTGCCGTCCGGTGAAATCTTGGGGTAACCCATGTTCAAATCGTTCAGCTTCTGCGGCGTTCCGCCTGCTGCAGGCACGCGCATGAGCCGGCTCTCATTTCCGTCGGCTTTTGAATAGACCGCGAACTTGCCGTCCGGAGTGCAGTTCGGCTGTCCAAGGGACGGGCCGGGATCGAGCTCGACCGCCGTTCCTCCGTTCAGATCCGCACGCCAAGTGGAGGAACTCTTATTCACGATATCGATATCAATATAAGCTTCGCTATAAGCAATGGCACCTTTCCCGCACGATGCGGGAAACAATTGAACCTCGCCAGGCAGATGTATATCCTCCGGTTGGGCGGCGGACAAATCAAGTTTCGCCAGCTTGGAGACACCTCCTCCGGAATACCCGTAAACGAGCTCGCCGTTCCCGTCCCAGGCAATCCCCATCCCATCGACGCGGCTCGTGCCGGAAGTAATCTGGCGCGGGGCGTCGGGATTCGAGGTGGGTGCGAGCCAGATTCCGGCGCGGAAGAGATCCTGCGGAACGACGAGTTTGGCTCCATCGGCTGTCACTCCGGGGCTATCGTAGGAGTTCACGTCATTGGTGATTCTCCGCAATTCGCCGCTGGGATAAAGTACCTCCCAGAGCTGGCTGCCAAGTTCTCCCGCTTTTTCTGCTCCGGTAAAGACGATGGCATCCGGATTGGAGCGCCAGGTTAAACGCCCCATGACAGGCCGCACCAAGTTGCCGAGCGATGCGGATGTTCCTTTTCCGAGGTCCACGAGCTCAAGATGCACCTCGGCGCGGGCCACGTCTTCCTTGCATACAATGACGGCGTGCTGGCCGTCTGGCAGCCAGGCGGGCCCTGAGGGACGAATTTCCTGAGGCTCTTTCTTGGTGGCCACAATGCGCGGATTGTGGCCATCGGAGTCTGCCATCATCACGTAGGATTCGTGTTTCTCCGGCGCCTGACGCGTGAACAAAATGCGCTTGCCTTCCGGGGAAAAGCTGACGCTTGAGCGCACATCATCCAGAATCATTTCGGGCACACCGCCGAGAGAAGCCAGGCGATAAAGAGTTGGTTTGGGAGCCCCCTGAGCCTGCAAGGAAAAATAGATGTAGTTGCCATCGGGTGAAAAGCGCAGGCCGGTGCGTAGGGGAGCGCTCAACGTCGCGATCTGCGCGGTGCTTCCGGTGGCAAGTTGGAACAACCAGACAGTCTGCGTTCCGTGCTGTTCGCGGGCATAGGCTACCAGGTGCCCGTCGGGAGAAACGTCGCCAAAGCCGGCGTCTCCTGTATTGGTGAGCTGCTTGATCTGCATTGGCGCCGAACCGTTTTGGCCGGAGGGGCGCGCCGTCTTGCCATGGAATTTCCACCAGGTCAATGCGGCAATCAACAGGATGGCTGTGGCGCCGGCCACGAGGCGCGTGCTTCGCGACGCGTGGCGCGGTGTGGCTGCGAGCGGAATCGTTGTTCCGTTCGCGTCTGCGACGCCGGATGCCGAGCCTGTCGCGCTTGACGTGCCGCTCGCGGGAATTGTGTCACTGCCGCCGGGGGCAAATCTCCGGTCCGAACTTGTATCGCGCTTCAGTCGCTTCAAGTCACCACGAAGTTCCGCGGCAGTCTGGCAACGCAGCTCGCGATCTTTTTCGAGCGCTTTGTTGATCACTTCCTCGAGCTTCACCGGCAAATCCGGATTCAGACGCACGGGAGGCACCGGCGCGCGATTCAGAATCGCATCCGTAATCACGCCGGAGGCTTCGCCGCGAAACGGCATGGTCCCGGTGGCCATTTCATACAACACGGCGCCGAAGCTGAACAAATCGGTGCGCGCATCGAGCGCTTTCCCGCGCACTTGCTCGGGCGACATGTAGGCGATCGTGCCCACCGTGGTGCCCGGGCTGGTCAAAAATTCCGCGTTGCCATCGGACGTGCGCGCATCGGAACGAGTGACGCCATCGGCGTCGCCCGCGCGCGTCTGCTTGGCCAGTCCGAAATCCAGAATTTTCGCGTGGCCGCGTTCTGTGATGAAAATGTTGGCGGGCTTGATGTCGCGGTGGACGATGCCCTTGGCATGCGCGGCGTCGAGCGCGTCGGCAATCTCGATGCCGAGGTCGAGCAGCTGTTCCAGGTCCATCGGCCGGCTGCCGATGCGGTGCTTCAGCGTGGCGCCTTCCATGTACTCCATCGCGATGAACATCTGCCCGGCGCCGTCGCCAATTTCGTAAATCGTGCAAATGTTCGCGTGATTCAGCGCCGAGGCCGCACGAGCCTCGCGGCGAAAACGTTCGAGCGCGCCGGGATCCTGCGCCAGCTCCGCGGGAAGGAATTTCAGCGCCACGAAGCGGCCAAGCTCGATGTCCTCGGCCTTGTACACCACACCCATGCCACCGCCTCCGAGCTTTTCGATAATTCTGTAGTGCGAGAAGGTCTGGCCGATTCGAGATGGGATTTCCACCATTTGCGCACATCTTAGGTTGGGCCCGTGTAGCAAGTCAACGAAGAGAGATCTACTGTGGGCTAGGTCCTGATTAACGTTAGAGCTCTATCGGACGCGCGTTCTCACTGAGGTCTGAAGGCAGGCAGGGAGTTCTGCGCGCGTTCGATAGAGCCGTTAGAAGGAAGCCGCCCGTGGTTGCGGCGGACGCGGGCCCTATGCAAATTCAATGCAGGGAAGGTGCGGTGTTGAGATGTGCCGAGGCAGTGCGGCAGAGCACGACAGACGACCGCG
>Ga0207015_1049_pt2 | contig 29824 bp, 21 predicted proteins | sample Alteio_BWMinCont_53_FD_153486 | JGI IMG/M metagenome (GOLD analysis project Ga0207015, IMG submission 153486) | Enriched cells from forest soil in Barre Woods Harvard Forest LTER site, Petersham, Massachusetts, United States -... | ecosystem: Environmental > Terrestrial > Soil > Temperate forest >...
ATGTGAATCTTGCGTACTTCCTCCAGCGACAGCGGCCTCCAGTCGTCGCCTTCGGCGGAATTGGTGCCGCGACGCTGCAAGTGTTCCGGCAAATCGCCCAAGTCGATAAAGTCGCCGGTGGCCGTGATGCTGGCGCTGGAAATCACGTTTTCCAGTTCCCGCACATTCCCCGGCCAGGGGTGCTGCAACAACGCCGTCTGCGCCCGCCGCGTCAATCCGGCGATGTTCTTCCCATAGGCGTCGTTGTACTTCTTCAGAAAAAACTGCATGAGCAGCGGAATATCCTCGAGACGCTCGGTCAGCGAAGGAATGCGAATCTGGATGGAGCTGAGCCGGTAAAACAAATCCTCGCGGAATCGACCCGCCAGCACTTCCGCGCGCAAATCCCGGTTGGTGGCGGCAATCAGCCGCACGTTCACCTGGCGCACTTCCGGCGAACCCACCCGCTGGATCTCGCGGTTCTGAATTACCCGCAGCAACTTCGCTTGCATGGCCAGGGAAGTTTCTCCAACCTCGTCGAGGAATACGGTTCCGCCATTGGCGTACTCGAACAGCCCGGGACGGGTCTCCGTTGCGCCGGTAAACGATCCGCGCATGTGCCCGAACATCTGGCTTTCCAGCAAGGTATCGACCATGGCCGAGCAGTTGCATACCGCCAGCTTCTGCTGGCTCACCGGACTCAACTGGTGAATCGCGTGCGCCACCAGCTCTTTGCCGGTGCCCGTCGGTCCGACCAGCAATACATTGGTGTAATGCCGTGCCACCTTGCGCGCGAAATCGAACACTTCCAGCATGACCGGACTTTTCCCCACGATGCCGTGAAATTCCAGATCCTTCAGCAATTGGTCTTCGAGCGCCTTGACGCGCCGCCGCTGGTCGTACAAGGCTGCGGTATCGTCGAGGGTACGCTTCAACCGGATGCGATCGATGGGTTTGGGCAGAAAATCCGTGGCCCCGCGCCGGATGGCTTCGAGAGCAGACTCCAGCGTGTAGTCCCCGGTCATGATGACGTGTACGCCAGGGTCGCCGCGCAGAGCCAAGTCCAGGAACTCGTATCCATCCATCCCCGGCATGTGTACATCCGCCAGTACCAACCGGCATTTTCCGGCGCGTACCAGCCGCAGCGCCTGCTCCGGGTCGGAGGTAGGAATGGGCTCGTAGCCCATGTGGGTGATCAACTCGGCCAGGATTTCCAGCTGGGCTGGATCGTCATCCAGAATACAAGGCGTAAGAGAAGTTCTCGGCGCGAGAACCTCGACGGACCTGGACAATGCTTGGGCCACAATACCCTTGGAATGGCACACCAAAGGCCACTCCCAACTTCCGATGACGCGATAGGCCGGTGGTGGAAATTTCTTCGAGTAAACTGTTATCTACTTTAGATTTCATCATTTACAAGGGACGTAAGCGATGGGCGATCTTGGCCGCCTGCTCGACACCCGGCGGCCCGCCCTCCCGTTTCGACGTGGACTGCTCCGTTCTGGCACTGGTTCGCTGAGCGCCTGGGTGCCTAGTGTCAGAGTGTCGAATCCTCGGACCGGCTTGGCCGCGGCTGCATCTGCCGCAGCCGGAACTGCCACCGTCGTTCCTCAGTTCTGGTGGCCTGCTGGGTCTCGTAGGGCACCGGGTGCGACCGGTCCGGCGAAATCGACTGCAACAGCCGCACGAACAAAATCGCGCCTTCCCGCAGCTCCCGCCCAAGCACCACGCGTTTGGCGCCTTCCTCACTCCACTCCAGTTCGGCCTTCTCGACAAAGAAGGAGTGGGAGGTGTCCCATCCCGAGACTTCCACGTGGTAGGTACTCAAAACCGGTAAGTGCGAGGACATTGGCATTTCCGCTCCGCTCCTCTTCTCCGCCCGGGAAGGGTGCAGTTCAGGGACCAAGCCGTGCTCGATAAGCTATTGAAACTATTAAACTTACTAACTGTCGGTGCCAGGGAGTCTGTTCGCGGGCGATACAGGCCCCTTATGGTGTTCGGAATTGAAGCAGGCCACTCGGGAGGCGCAACTGGCCCCTAGAACTGGTTCCCCAGAAGCAAATGGAACGCAAAAACTTGCACGTAGCGGTAGAACTTCCAGAAGACCAGCATCGCCAGCACCAATCCGAGGAGCGCGTAGCTGTTTCCACGCAGCCAGTCCAGGTACTTCTGCGCAGTGGCCTCGCTCATGAACACCATAATGCCGGTGCTGCCGTCCAGCGGCGGCGCCGGCAAAAGGTTGAACGTGCCGAGCAGCAGGTTTAATTCGAAGAACACCCGGAGCATGTTTGCCAGGAAACCCGGCTCGCCGGTTTCCGGATTCCGCGCAAACCAATGTGCCGCGATGCCGATGCGCAACGCCGCCGCTGCCAGCAGCATGAGTGTGTAGTTGGCCGCCGGTCCGGCCAGAGCCATCCAGGCGGCGCGCTTGGGGTGACGGCGTTCCCACAGGCGATCGAAGGGTGCGCTGGCCCAGCCGAACATGGACTGGCCTTGGCTGAGGGCAAACGAAATCAGCGGGATGGCCACCATACCCCAGGGTTCGCGCTGAATGTGCGGAACCGGATTGAGGGTAACCTGGCCGCCGAGGGCGGCGGTGTCATCGCCGCCGAGTTTTGCCACCAGCGCGTGGGAAGCTTCATGGCAGGTGGTCGAGAATAAGAAGGCGACGTACCAGATAAAGCCGAACGCCAGCATTTCCTGTGAAAAGCCCATAGTTGAGCATCGAGAGTAGAGGTTCGGCAGCCACTTTGCAACCAGTGGACGCGAACGTGCTCTATGATTCTGAGAGCCTGGGCCCGTAAATGAACCAAATTCCCGCGGCCGGCATCTTATTTAGATGACAGCCGCAGCGCAAACCCTTGATACCAGGCCCGGCAGAGCCAGCCGCTGGGTGTTGTATGCCGAATTGCTGATCTTTTTCACCGCCCTGCCGTTACTACTTTACGAACGCGTGCTTCCCAATTGGCCCATTAGCATTCTTGTGGCGGTCGCTCTGGGCGCGCTGCTGATTTCGCGGCGTTTCGCTAATTTTTCGCTGTATCAGTTGTTCCACTGGCAGGCGGCCCGCTCGCAGGCGGTGATGATTCTCGCTCGTGACGCCTTTTTCATGCTGGCGCTGGGTATCGCCGTCTGGCAGTTCGCGCCGCACTTGCTCTTTTCGTTTGTGCGCCAGGCGCCTCTGGTGTGGGCTGCGGTGATGATTCTGTATCCGTTGTTTTCGGTGCTGCCGCAGGAATTTTTGTTCCGCGCCTATTTTTTCCGCCGTTATCGCGAACTCTTCGGCGCAGGCCCGGCGATGATCGCGGCCAGTGCTTTGGCTTTTGGATTCGTGCATATCATTTTCGGGAACTGGCTGGCCGTGGTGCTCAGCGCTATCGGCGGCATCCTTTTTTCCACTACCTATTTGCGCACCGCTTCGCTGTCACTGGTCTGGCTGGAGCATGCCCTGTTCGGCAATTTTCTTTTCACCATCGGCCTGGGCCAGTTCTTCTACCACGCCCACCGCTTCTAGCCCCCGCGCTCAACCAAACGGGAGCGCTCGCACTGCGGGGCGATGAATGCCCGGCAGAGCTGCCGATTATTCCTGTTTTGGGGAGTAGTGGAAAACTTTGCCGTCCGCGACCACCGCAATATAGCGGCCCGCGGCGAGAAACTGCATCACCTTGGCGCCTTTGCGAGCCATTTGCGCCCAGCGCGATTTCGTTTGTTGATTCTGCTCCAGCCCGCGCAGCGGCTGGCCATCCCACACGAAGTCCACTTGCGCCAGTCCGCGTTTTGCCGTTCGCCGAACGCTGTAAATCTCCTCACCGACGCGAACGGCTTTCGCTTTTTCCAGCAGCGCCTGGCGCCACACCGAGAGCATGGCTTGGTCCATTCCTGAATTGTGCACGGACTTGCTGCCGGCGGCGGGCATAACGGTTGTGGTTCCGGGACCTGGACTCGAACCAGGACTCTCAGCTCCAAAGGCTGATGTGCTACCGATTGCACTATCCCGGAACCGTGGCTAAAAGTTTAGCAGAGCCACGCGCAACTGCCCAGCCGCCACTGACGCGCGTGGTTCGGTCACGGGCGATACTTTACGAGCGTGCCGAGATGTGGCGCACACGGCTGCGCCGCGGGGGGCTTGTCGTCGGAGGTTCCGGACGATGAACTGGTGCCGAGCTGAGGCGCAGCAGTGCTGCGCCCCTACCGGGACATGCGCGGCCGAGACTTCCAGGATTCGTGCAGGCACTGGAGCTTTTGCAGGCACGCGAAAAAATGCCCTTGATGGCGGCGCTTTCGTGCACCTGGGAGGAGATTCTGCTAAATTGATAAGGTTGTCCGCGCACCTGGAGAGGTGGCCGAGCGGTTTAAGGCGCACGCTTGGAAAGCGTGTGTAGGTTAACCCCTACCGTGGGTTCGAATCCCACCCTCTCCGCCATTTTTTTTCACACACAGGGGTAGAGATAGCTTGTTGCGATGAGGAGAAGGCACGGCTGCGTTCAGAATTTGAATTGCAGATTGAGCTGGAAGCGGCGAGCCGGCTCGGCAGCGGAGGGCGTACCGAAACTGGGAATGGGATGTGCCGGGTCGGGTCCGATGACTCCGTTGTAGGTCACAAAGTTGGGATGGTTGAGCAGGTTGAAGACGTTAAAGGCTACGGTCAAAGTGGGACCGCCCTTTTTTTCTTTGGCAAAGACAAAGTCGCGTTCCAGGTTGGCGTCCAGGTTCAAGAAGCCCGGACCATGCAGGGAGTTGCGCGGAGCCAGACCGTTATCGGGGCGGTCGTTGAAAATGCCGTCTCCGTTGGCGTCGGCACCGGTGATCACGTTGACGGGTTTGCCGGAATACGCCTGCAGGGCCATGCCGAAGGAGAAATGTTCGGCAAGGGGAAAGGCGCCCAGCAGATCGAACTTGTGGCGGCGATCGTTGGCGGAGCGCGCCCAGTCCAGGTTGGGGAAATTGCTGTTGCCGACGAAGTACGGGATGCCAGTGGTGTTGTTGTAGGTTTTGGACAGAATGTACTGCGCCTGACCGGTAAAGTATTTCGAAGGTTTTCCGCGAAAGGTAATCTCCAGCGAATTGCCCTTCTGATAGCCCTGGGACTGGATGGAGCGGATTTGCCCGAAGAACGGGTCCGGACGTGAAGAGTAGACGGTCACCAGCGGTGCGTTGGCGTCCACGGACCGAAACAGGTGAATGCCGCGGGTTCCAACATAGGTGGCGCTGAGGGTGCTTTTGGGGGTTAGCTGGCGCTCGATGCCGAAACTGTATTGCACGATAGAGGGAATGCGAAGGCGCGGATCGAGAACCACAAGACTCTGCGGAACCGCGGCGAGATCCGCAGGCGTGACCGGGAAAGGCACGATTCCTCCGGTCTGGAGCGGCAGAAGCAGGCGCATGAGATGGCTGCCGTCGAAATGGAGCAGGTCGGCGATGGCACGCGGGCCGGAGCGATCAAAAAAGAGGCCGGCCCCTCCGCGAAAGACGGTTTTGCTCTTGGCGGACGGAGCCAAGGCGAAGCTCAAACGCGGAGCGAAATTATTCGGGTCATTATGAAAATAGTTCTGAAAGTAATAGCGAAAGCCCACGCTAATGGAGATACCCGGCTTGACGCGGAAGGTGTCCTCAAGAAACCCAGCGACGGTGCGCTCCCAGAAAACCAGGTGGCCGTTGCCGGTCTGAATCCTGAAATTGGCCGGCGAGGACGCGTTGAATGCGGCGATGTCGGAGAAGGTGTAAGTGCCCTGGCGGTTGAGGAAATCGTCGGCGCCGCGCCTGCTGAGATCGGGTGTGTCAACGCCAAAGAGCAAAACGTGACGGCCTTTGGCGTAGGTCAGGAAATCGGTTCCATCGAAATGGGCTTCGGTGCGCCGCGAATCGGCTTGTGCGCCACCGCTGGTGAAGAATCCTTCGACGACGATCTGAGCAGTCTGCAGGTTGCTGATGATAGGTTCGTCGTTGTGGCCGACGAGAAAGCGCAGCTGATTGACCCAATGAGGCGAGAGGATATGCCGGTAGCCGACGTTGATTTCGTGCTCAAGGCTGTCGGAGGTGTAGCCACTTTCCCGCAGGACGATCCCGCCAACACCCTGATTCTTGCGGGTCTCCTGTTCGTAGGAGTAAGCGATCCATAGCTGGTCGCCATTGGTGAAATCGTGAAACGCGCGGATAGAGGAGAAGAAGTGGCGTTGCGGAGCAGGGACGTTGTCTTCGATCACGGCGCCGCCCAATCCGAAAGCGTGCACGATGGATTCGAGATTGTCGGAGTCCTGCTCGAGCGAAAGTAGAAAGGAATCATGCTTGCTGGTGGGAAGCGGGCCGGTGAGCGAGCCCTCGGTGTAGTAGCGGCTTTCCGAAGGTTTGCTGGCAGCGAAATAGTTGGTAGCGTCGAAAACGGAATTGCGCGTGAGAAAATTGACGCTACCGTGAAATTGCGGAGTACCCGCCTTAGTGATGATCTCGAGCCGGGCGCGGCCTGGGCGGGCGAACTGGGCGGAGTAAGGATTCTGGTTGATGCGGACTTCCTGAACGGCGGAGGGAGAGACGCCGGGCCCGTTCGCTTCGACGCCATTCACGACCAGGGAAACGCCGTTGGTGCCAATGCTGTCTTCGTTCAAGAAGCGCGAGAGCAGCGTCACATAGTCCTGATCGAAGACGGGGACGCGGTCGAGCGCGTCGCGGGTGACGGTGTTGGTGTTCTGGTTCTCGGCGGCTTCGGTGGAGACCTCCGGATGGCCCTCGCCGTCCTGTACGTTGACTACTTCGCTGAGCGAAGCGATCGCAAGGGTTATGCGAAGAGGTGGGAGTGGCTTGGCGCCCACGGTGATCGCCGAGGATGCCTCGCGAAAGCCGACAGCTCGGACGTACAGCATGTATTTGCCGGACCCGAGATTTGCGAAGGAGAAGGAACCCGATGCATCCGTAGTGGTTCTGGCCGATTCAGCGCCGGCGGCGTTCACGAGAATGACTTCGGCACCGAGGATCTTGGCCGAGGATGGGTCGAGAACCGAACCGGAAAGCGAATGGTCCGAACCCCGGGATTGCGCGGAGAGGGGCAAGACGAAAAAGGGGAGCAGCAGGGCAAGACTGGTGCCGAAGAGACTCGCGAAAGTGCGCTGGAGCAACAAAGGTGGCCGATCGCTTTGGGTCCGCATGGGGGTCCAGGGCCGAACGAGTCTATGGTGACTGAAACAGACGCATGAGGATAAGGAAGAAAACCTAAACGGGAGATTAAAAGGCGAGGGAGCTAGGGCTTGGGCTGAGCCAGCCGAGTAAGGAGTGCCTGGAAACGGGCATTGGAGCGCAGGCCGTCGAACGCGGGATCCACTCTCAGGAAAATGACGGCGTTGGAGCGGTCGTTGTAGGCCTTGTCGAGCCAGGCGAGCGCGTTGTCGTCCTGATGTAAACCGGCGTAGACCATGGCGACATAAAAAGGTGAAACGTAGCGGGTTTTGGAGGCCTCATTCATCTGCCGGATGATTTTTTCTGCTTCCGCTTTGTTGCCAGCGGAGGCCCAAGCGTGGCCCAGAGCGCCGAGCATTGCCGGGCTACCATGCGACACAGCGACCGCCTTTTGCAATTCACTGATGGCTTGCGGATACAGCCCCTTGCGTTCGTAGGCTTGACCGAGGACGCTGCGGGGCAGCGCGAAGTTCGGGTCCATTTCCAGAGTATTTTTGAGTTGTTCGATGGCCTGGTCGTACTGGCGGGCCATGAATAGCCGCCAGCCAAGACTGAAATTGGTGCTGATGGAAAGTGGATCGAGGTCGCGGGCGCGATTCATCTGAATCAGGCTCTCTTGAGTGCGCCCCATGGCCATCAAATAGAGCGAGTACCTTTGGTAGGCGGTGGCGTAGGCGGGGTTGAGTTCGATCGACCGTTGGAATCCGGTCGAAGCGGCGTTCCAGTCCCAATCGTAGTTGAAGCGAACGGTGGCCAGAGAGGTCTGCGCTTCAGCGAGCGCCGGGTCCAGCTGCGTGGCTTTCAGCGCGGCGGCGCGAGCCTTGGCGGCTACTTCCTGCGCCGAAACATCGCCGATGATGGCGGAGCCGATGATGCTGTAGCAATCGGCCAAGCCTGCGAACGCGAGCGCGTAACCGGGCTCCTTTTCGGTGGCGGCCTGGAAATACTCGATGGCCTTGCGCAGGCCCTCCTCGGAGCGCTTATTCCAGTAGTAACGGCCTTTGAGGTAGTTTTCATAGGCTTCGGCGCTGACCGGCCTGCTGTTGGCGAGCGAGCGCTGTTCTTCAGGCGTCAAATTCACGCGAATTTCATTGGCTATGGCGGTGGCCACCTGGCTTTGCAGCGCCAGCACATCGCCGATGGGACTCTCGTAGGTTTCCGCCCACAAGTGGCGGTCGGTGGAGACCTGGACCAGTTCGGCAGTGATGCGAACGCGATTGCCGGAACGCAGGACGGTGCCTTCGACAATGGCATCGACGTTCAAATCGCGAGCGATTTGCGAAAGCGTTTTGTGCGTGCCTTTGTAGCCCATGGCGGAGGTACGGGAAATAACCCGAAGTTGGCGGATCTTGGCGAGGTGCGCGGTCAGCTCATCGGTCATGCCATCGGTGAAGTACTGTTGGTCTTTGTCTTCGGACAAATTCTCGAATGGCAGGACGACAAGAGACTGCAGCGGTCTTGCCCGGGGGTCCACTGCGGAGCCGGCCCGAACGAAATGCAGAGTAACAACGGCGAAAAGTGCAGTCGCCAGGGTTACCAGACCAGCGATGAACAGGGTCCGCTTGGTGAGAGACAAGGAAGAGATGCGGATTGGCGGCGGAAGCGACGCTCGGCCGGCCGCGAGGTGGCCAGAACCGTTTACGGGTTTTGGGGATTCAGAATCGGGTTTACGGGCGTCCGTGCGCGTGACCTCCTCAACCGGGGCGATAAAACGATAGCCTCGGCGGGGCACAGTTTCGACAAACCGGGAATGCTCCGACGAATCGCCCAGCGCTTCGCGCAGGCGCAAAACCGCGTTATTCAATCCGTGATCGAAATCAACAAAGGTATCGCCGGGCCAGAGGCGCTCGCGCAGTTCGTCGCGCGTGACCATTTCGCCCGGATTTTCCAGGAGCAAGGCGAGAATACGGAAGGGCTGCTCGGCCAGCTTCAGGCGCATCCCGCTCTTGCGCATTTCGGAGCTTCTGAGGTCGACCTCAAAAGCACCAAATCGAATTTGTCGCGGATTGGAAGACAAATTCCCCATTGTTCCTCGGTTTGCGCGAAGTATAGCCCCGCGAATGTAGGAGCGTCAAAGTAAATCCTGAGACTCGCCCGGGCAAGTACCGTGTTTTCAGTGATGAAGGAAGAGATGGAGAAATGGTTTTGATGGGATGCATCAGGTATTGCGCTGGACTCGGACGTTGTGCAGATTCGCGAAGCTAGGTAGTGCCTGCGGCGTGTCGGCTCGTTCTTCGCGCCGGGCACATCGGCTGGAACCGGCCTGCTGATCCGGGGGTGCGCCGGGGGACTCGGGGGGATGATGATTCTTAGACAAGGTCTTAAAGTGGTATTGGTGTTGTTGCTTGGGTCGGGCCTGGCAGTTGCCCTGACCACGTTCTGCATTGTGCCGGCGTACGCGCAAGTATCCGGCGCCACGTTGTCGGGACTGGTGACTGATGAACAGGGCGGGCCGGTAGCCGGGGCCACGGTGACCGCCAAGAACGTGGGCACCGGCGTGGCGCGGGAGATCTCCACCAACACGGATGGTTTCTATTCCCTGCCGAACTTGTTGCCGGGGAATTATGACGTCAGTGTCACCGCCAAAGGATTTCAGACGCTGCTGCAGAAGGGAATCACGCTGACCGTCGGAGGGCAGCAAGCGCTCAACGTCAGCCTCAAAATTGGACAGCTCACTCAAACGGTCGAAGTAAACGCGGCGCCTCCGGATATTCAGACAACATCGTCAACGGTGGGCTCAACGGTGGACTCCACAACGGTGCGCGAGTTGCCATTGAACGGGCGCGATTGGACGTCTCTGGCGACGCTGGAACCTGGAGTGTCCAGCATTCCCAATCAAGTTGGCACTGGGTTTAGCGCCAACAAGGGCAATCGCGGTTTCGGGAATCAATTGAGCAACGGCGGCCACCGTGCCAATGAGAATACCTACCGCGTGAACGGGGTCAGCATCAACGACTATTCGAATGGTTCTCCGGGAGGAGCTTCCGGGTTGAATCTGGGCGTCGACGGGATCCAGGAGTTTTCGGTGCTCACGAGCAACTACACCGCCGAGTACGGACGAACGTCGGGCGCGGTGATCAACGCCATTACCAAGAGCGGTGTAAACGAGTTGCACGGTACGGCATTCTTCTTCGATCGCGACAAGGTTTTTGATGCCAAGAATTTCTTTGATCCTGCGGGACCCATTTCACCCTTCCGGCGTATCCAGTTCGGCGCGTCCGGCGGGACTGCCATTGTGAAAGACAAAACCTTCGTCTATGGAACTTACGAAGGGGTTCGCCAGAATAAGCCCGGCTCGCAATCGATTCATGTGCCCACCGACGCTCAGCGTGCCTTGGCGGTGGCGGCGGTTGCGCCGTATCTGAAACTGTGGCCAGAGGCCCCAAGCGGTACACCGGTGGACAGCAACGGAATTACGCAGACGTTCAACGTGGCGCTGCCCACGATTTCGAACGAAAATTACTTCACGGTTCGAGTGGACCAAAAGCAATCGGAGAAGGATAGTCTGGCGTTCAGCTACTTCTACGATTCCGGTCCGCAAACGCAGCCGGATCCACTCCTCAACGCAATCCACCAGGTGTTTTCGCGGCGGCAGTCGGCGAGCGCGGAAGATACGCATATCTTCACGCCGTCCGTGGTCAACACGTTTCGCCTGGGACTCAGCCGCGTGCGCGGAGACATTAACAATCCGGTGTCGGGAGACAGCGTAGCGACGGACGCGACGCTGGCCGTCGCGCCTGGAGCCATCGGACCGCCACAAATCGGCGTGCCCGGCGTGCTCACCACCGCTATTGGTTTGGGCGGTCTCAATCGATTTGTCCATCGCTGGACCTCGGGCCAGCTTTACGACGACGCGTTCATTACTCGCGGCACGCATTCCATTAAGGTCGGCTTTTCTTTCGAACGCATGCTCTACAACATAACGGAGAAGTTGAGTCCCAACGGGCGGTTCAACAACTACCCAAGCCTGGCAGCGTTGCTCAGCAATACCCCTGACCGCCTGAATGCTTTGGCCCCTGGGGGATCGAATGAAGTTGCTATCCGGCAGAGTCTATTTGCCGGCTACATTCAGGATGACTGGCGCTTCCGCCCCAATCTCACTCTGACGATGGGCGTGCGCTACGAATTCACAACGCTGCCGAAGGACGCCAACAATCGCATCCAGGAAATCACCACGCTGGTCAACTGCGCAACCCCAGGCGTCCTGCCGGGGCCGAACAGTCCCTGCGGACCGGTGCACGTCAACAGTTTCATCGCGAACAACCCCACAACTAAGAACTTCGAGCCGCGCATCGGTTTTTCGTGGGACCCGTTCAAGAATGGCAAGACGGCGTTTCGCGGGGGCTTTGGCATTTTCGATGTTTTGCCACTCCCTTATGAATTTGGCCTGAACACGGCCGCGACCGCGCCGTTCCAGATTATCGGAGCCGATCCCGCAGGCCGGCTGGGAGGCGGCATCGATCCCAACATTAGCTTCAATCCCAACAACATCCGAAATCGCTTCATCGATCAGAATCCCAAGCGCGCCGACGTGCTGAACTGGAACCTGAATATTCAGCGCGAAGTTGCTCCGGGGTGGACCGCCATCGTCGGTTACGTGGGTTCGCGTTCGGTGCATTTGTCCGTAGCTGGGGACGACATCAACCTCGTGCCGCCGGTGCTAACCGCATCCGGAATCCTCATTCCGCTGCGTACCTACCAGATCGATCCTAATTGGGCGGGCGCAAACGGTGGATTAACGCCAGGCGGACCCGGCGGAGCTGGAATTCGCCCGGTACTCTTTGACGGCGAATCGACTTACCACGGGTTTCAAGCCCAACTAAAGAAAACCATGAGCCACGGCTTTCAGGGGCAGCTTTCCCACACCTTCAGCAAGTGCGCGGATACGAGTTCAGCGCCCGTCACCGGCGACACGTACGTGAACTCCGTTGCCGTGCCGCTGTTGCTCAGCAAGCAGTATCGTGTCGGCGCTTGCGACTTTGACGTGCGGCATACTTTGGTGGGCACGTTCATCTGGGACGTTCCCGGCCCCAAGTCCGGCCTGTCTTCCTACATCGCGGGCGGGTGGGAACTCGGTGCCATCGTCACAGCCACCAGCGGCTCTCCTTTTACGCCGACGATCGGCGGAGGGGCCGACCCGCTCAACACCGGATTCAACGGCGACTTCTCCATGGACACCGCTACCCTGGTTTCCGGTTGCAATCCCATCAACGGCGGAATCCACTACGTCAACACGAATTGTTTCACCCTGCCATCCGCTCCGGCCGCATTCGCTGCGACCAACTGCACTGTGAACAATGCCGCGGCCAAGACCGGCTTTTACAATCCCGCTGCCGGAGTGACTCCTCCAGCAGGCAACACGTTCTGCCAGAATCTGGTGGGCACCGCCGGGCGCAACAGTTTGTACGGGCCCGGATTGAAAACCTTTGATTTCTCCGCGTTCAAGAATTTCAATCTCCGAGAGCACCTCAGATTGCAGTTCCGCGCGGAGTTCTTCAATATTCTGAATCACCCTAACCTCGCAGCTCCCAACTTCTTGAACGATTCGAATAATTCCATCTTCGATTCCACTGGCCAGCGCATCGGCAACGCGGGCGTGATCGGTTCCACATCCACTTCTTCGCGCCAGATTCAGCTGGGGCTGAAACTGGTCTGGTAGTTTCGGAGACTCTGCCCAGGGCAATACACGACCAGGCCACGAACTTGCGAAGAGCTGGACTCTGTTACCTGGAGAAAAAATGAAGCCGATGAGCGAACCAGGCCGCAAAAGCGTAATGACTTTCACCATTACACTGCTCTGCGTTGTTACCATTGCTCATTTGTCTCCACGGCAGGCGCGGGGCCTCAACGAGCCGCTGAAACGGATTGGCGAAACTGCTCTTCCCGGGTTCAGCGGGGATTTTGACCACTTCGCCGTCGATGAAAAAGGGAACCGGCTGTTCCTGGCAGGCGAGGATCACAAAACGCTCGAAGTGTTCGAGCTGAAGACTGGCCGGCGATTGAAGAGCATCGGCGGCTTCGGTGCGCCGCACGCGATTCTTTATCTCACCGACTCGGATCGCATTCTGGTGACCGACGGAGATTTGGGCATCTTGCGGGTGCTCCGCGGCAAAGATTATTCCGAGGAGTCCCGCGTGGAAGGCCTGGCCGGTGCGGATTCGGCGCGTCTCGAAGAGAGCACCCGGACTCTGTATGTAGTAACCGGAGGCAAAGACGTGGCGTTGGATCACTCGTTTGTGGCGGCGATCGATCTGCAAACCAACAAAAAGGTTCGCGAGATTCGCATTGAAAGCAGCCATGTGGAAGGTCTGGCGCTGGAGAAATCGGGTCCGCGGATGTTCGTCAATCTTACCGACAAACATGCAGTCGCGGTGATCGACCGCACGTCGATGAAGGAAACGGCGCGCTGGGCGATCGGTTCGCAAGCCGATAATTCGCCGATGGTCTTTGACGAAGCGCACAAACGGTTGTTGATCGTGTGCCGGAAACCGGGAACGCTGCTGGCGATGGATTCCGAGAGCGGAAAGGTCGTGGCGCACTTGCCCGCGGCGGAGCGCTCCGACGATATGGCGTTCGATGCGGCCGGTGGGCGCATCTATGTTCCGGGCGGAGACGGGTGGATCTTCGTGTTCAAGCAGAAAGCGGCGAACGAATACGAACTTCTGGCCAAGGTTGCGAGTGCTGCGGGCGCGAAGACCTGCTTGCTGGTTCCCGGAATCAGCCGTTTCTTCGTGGCGGTATCGCCTGGCGATACGAAAGCAGAAGCAAAGTTACTCATGTACGAGGTGCAACCATGAGGTTGCGCTGACGCAGGCAAGCCAAGGCAAGGCAAGGGCCCGAACTCGACAAATGGAACGTCGCGGCGTAGGGAGGTTCAAATGGTTATCGATAAGCTGAGAAGAATGAGAACGGCCGGCCCAAGAATTTTTGTTGCAGCGCTGTTGTTGCTGCTGGTGACGCCGACACAGAGCGCCGCGCAGGAGGCCGGCGGCACCATTCAAGGTTCGCTGACCGATCAGGGTGGCGGCGCTATCGCGAGCGCCGCGGTGACGATTCGAAATACCGGAACCGGCATCGAGCGCAACGCCGTCACCAACGAAACTGGGTTTTACTCCGCGCCGAATTTAGTCCCCGGCCCTTACGAAATAACGTTCACGGCAACGGGCTTCGCGGCGGTTATCGTACAGAACGTGGTTCTGACCGTCGGCGAGCAGCGCGAGATCGACGCGCAGATGAAGATTGGGCAGGTATCGGACAAGGTGACCGTCAGCGGCGAGCAAATCTCGGACGTACAGCTGGTGTCGTCCGCCGTCGGCAACGTCGTGGATTCCCACACGGTTGTTGAGCTGCCTCTGAATGGCCGCGACTGGACATCCCTTACGCTGCTTGAACCGGGTGTGTCGCAGATCCGCACGCAAAAGGCCGTCGGGGTCTCCAACGATCGGGCCAATCGCGGTCTGGGCACGGACGTCACCATCGGTGGAAACCGGCCACAAGGAAACAACTACCGTCTCGACGGCGTAAGCATTAACGACTACAGTTCAGGCGCACCGGGCAGTGTTACCGCTGCAGTCCTCGGAGTCGATGCCGTTCAGGAATTTTCAGTTATTACCAGCAATGCTCCAGCGGACTATGGCAAGACTTCCGGTGGCGTAATCAATGCGGTCTCCCGTTCGGGGAGCAATGCGATCCACGGAAGCGCGTTCGAGTTTCTGCGCAACAGCGCATTGGATTCGCGGAATGCCTTCGATACCGCCAGGAATTCCTCCGGCAATTTGATCGTTCCGCCTTTTAAGCGCAATCAGTTCGGCGCCTCAGCGGGTGGGCCGATCATCAAGGACCACACGTTTTTCTTCGGCGCCTACGAAGGATTTCGCCAGAGCTTGAGCCAAACCACCAACCTCATCGTGCCGTCGGCCAACGCTCGAAACGGAGTTCTCGCGGTTTGCCAGCAGCCCTCCAGTCAAGCGCCGGGTGGTCCTTGCACTGGCAATCACCTGACCCCTTCGGCTTCCACCAACGCCAATGGCGTCAATCTGGCGGTCGCGCCGTTCCTCAGCCTCTTTCCCATCCCCGCAACCACCATTGGAAATGGGGACACCGGTCCGTTCAGCTTTGTGGCCAAGCAGGTGACCCACGAAGATTTTGCCACCACCCGCATCGACCACCGGTTGGGTGCAGCGGACTCTTTGTTCGGAACCTACGTTTTTGACCGAGCAGACGTCGCCAATCCGGACGCTTACAACTTCAAGAATGTGGGCAACAGTTCGCGAAGGCACACCGTAGCCTTGGAAGAATCCCATATCTTCTCGTCGGCTTTGGTCAATACGGCGCGCGCAGGCTACAACCGTAACGTTGTCGATGCCTTCAGCACCATCAGCGCCATCAATCCGGCCGCTTCCGACACCGCTTTCGGATTCAACCCCGGTCTGCCGGCTGGAATTATTACCGTTGGCTCGGGCGTCTCCCAGTTTACCGGCGGGCTCGGCGCTATCTCCGAATTTCGGTTTCACTACAATTCCTATCAATTCTCCGATGATATCTTTCTCACCAGAAACCAGCACTCTCTGAAGTTCGGCGTGAGTGTCGAGCGGATTCAGGCGAACCAATTCACCCAAGGCGCCAGCCCTAACGGCTTTTTCACCTTTGGCGGATTGCAGCAATTCCTAACCAACCAGCCCAGCACCTTTCAGACGTTGCTGGGCACCTCGCGTACTCCCCGCGACCTTCGGCAGACTCTTTTCGCGGGTTACGTCCAGGATGATTACAAGCTCAAACCCAATCTCACCTTAAACCTGGGCGTTCGCTACGAATTCGCAACCGTCCCCACCGAAACCACTGGTCAGCTTTCGACCTTGGTCCATCTTTCCGATACCGGGCCACACCTTGGCTCCCCGTATTTCTCCAATTTCACCAAAAGGAATTTTGCTCCGCGGGTAGGTTTTGTCTGGGATCCCTTCAAGACCGGCAAGACCTCCATTCGCGGCGCTTTCGGCATGTACGACGTCCTGCCGCTTCCCTACCAGTTCCAACTCTTGACTCTGCTATCTGCACCCTTTACCGAGGGTTCGAGCGTAACCACCGCCGCGGGCGACTTTCCAAGTAACGCTTTTGTCAAAGCGAGCAACCCCACGAACTTGCGCAACGCCTTCGTCGAGCCCAACCCGCACCGCAGTTATGTCGAACAGTGGACCCTTAACGTGCAACGAGAAGTGTTCCCGGGGTTTACGTTCATCGCCGGATACGTGGGCTCGCATGGCGTGCACCTGCCGTTCCACGCGGACGAAATCAACGACATTCAGCCTACACTCACCTCTGCAGGCTTTCTCTGGCCAAAGGTGGTCGGCGCCGGCAGCAGGCTGTTCCCCAACATTGGCGGGCAGGTTAGCTCGGTAATGTGGTCGGGCAGCTCCACTTATCACGGGTTGAATCTGGAGGGGATCAAGCGCCTGAGGCATGGATTTCAAATTCAGGGCTCATACACCTTCGCTAAGAGTATTGACACCAGTTCATCCGGAATTGCCGGCGATACTTTTGGAAACTCCGTGTCCAGCTTGCCCACGTTTGATCCTCGGCTGCGTCGTGGCCTTTCCGATTTCGATGTGCGTAATGTTTTGGCTATCAACGCGATCTGGATGGTTCCGACTCCGGGATCGTGGGAAGGGATTTCCAAAGCCGTCGCCGGAGGATGGCAGGTTGGCGGGATCTACACACTCACGAGCGGACTTCCGTTTACGCCTGTAATCGGCGGAGATCCACTCGGTCTGAAGGGCGCGGACTTGTACGCTTTCCCCGATCGCGTTCCCGGATGCAACCTCGTCAACTCCAATTACAAAGCGAACAGCCTCAAATATCTCAATTTGAACTGCTTCACCCTTCCGGTGGCGACCGCAGCCATCGCCGCAAATTGCCGCCCATTCGGATTTAGCGCCACCAATCCTGGAATACCCGGGACTTGCGCCAATCTCCTCGGAAACTCGGGCCGCAATATCGTGGAAGGTCCGGGATTGCAGGATTTTGATTTTGCGCTGTTCAAGAACAATCCCATTCACCGCATCTCCGAGACTTTCAACGTGCAATTCCGCTGGGAAATTTTTAACCTTTTCAACCAGGCCAACTACAATCCTCCGGCGCCGGGCCAGCGTCAGGTCTTCGCGCAAACCGGCGCATTGAATAGCACCGGCATCCTCACCAGCCCAACGATCACTAGCTCGCGACAAATGCAGTTCGCCTTGAAATTCATCTGGTAAACGCAGTCGAGCTGTCGAGCAAGGCGCTTACGAAACAAAGGAGACGAAATGCAAAGGACAACTAAACTGGCCGTTGCGATGGCGATTCTTCTGGGGTTCGCAGGAACTCCGCAGGTTGCCGCGCAGGTGACCAAAAAGATCTATGCGCAGACGCTCGTGGATGAGACGCTGGCCCGTCACAAAGAAGTGGTGATTATGGCCATGCACGTCACGCCGCCCGGTAAAACGGAGAACGTGATCATCGCCTCAAATATCGGCCGAATTGGCAAAAAAGCCGATGAAGACGACCTGCGCGTGATCAACACCGGCAAGCCCAACCTCGAAGTGAACACCAAGGGCGACCATTTCGAAGTGGAGCTGGTGATGCAAGATCAGTCCGGCAAGACCATCGGCGCCGTCGGAATCGTGTTTATGAACGAGAAGGGCAAAGAAGCCGAGTTTCAGAAGAAGGCCGAGCAAATCCGGGACGAGATGAAAGCAAAGACACCCACGATTGACAAATTGTTCGAGGCAGCACCGTGATACCCGACGGCAAGAAGAATTGCTGTGCTTGAGCTTGCCCAGTCTTGGGCAGTCGTTAGTGTGTTCGGTCGAAAGCCACAAAGGTGACTCTACCGGTGCCCGATAGCAATGTGACAACATCCGAGTCGGTCTTGTCTTCCGGTCAAGCTCGCGCAGACCAGCGAGTCGCCGATCGAAATTCCAAGATCTGGTCGGTGGTCCGCGTCTCGAGCGGGAATTTTCTCGAGATGTACGACTTCATGGTGTTTGGCTACTACGCGGCGGCCATCGGGCAAGCCTTCTTCCCCAGCGGCAACGCCTTCTCCTCGTTGATGCTGTCCCTCATGACGTTTGGCGCCGGATTTCTGATGCGTCCCTTGGGCGCAATAGTGCTCGGCGCATACACGGACCGGCACGGCCGCCGGGCTGGCCTGCTGCTCACTCTGACCTTGATGTCCATCGGCATATTCTCGATTGCCTTCATGCCGGGCTACGCAACAGTTGGATTGCTGGCGCCCATCCTGGTACTGGTGGGCCGGCTGCTGCAGGGATTTTCAGCGGGGATGGAGCTTGGCGGAGTTTCGGTCTACTTATCGGAGATTGCCACACCCGGACATAAGGGTTTTTATGTGAGCTGGCAGTCCGGCAGCCAGCAAATCGCCGTCATGTTCGCGGCGTCTATCGGCGTGTTTCTCGGGTCGGTTCTGACCGCGGCACAGATGACGCAATGGGGATGGCGCATCCCGTTGCTGCTGGGTTGCTTGATCATTCCTTTTCTTTTTCGCTTGCGAAGGTCGCTGCAGGAAACCGAAGAGTTTTCGGCAAGGAAGCGGCATCCCAGCGTGCGGGAGATTATGCAGTCGCTCACCAGCAATTGGGGAGTGGTGCTTCTGGGAACGCTGATGGTGACCATGACCACGGTGTCGTTTTACATGATCACCGCGTACACCCCAACGTTCGGCAACTCGGTGCTGCATCTCGCGAGCAGCGACAGCTTGATCGTTACGTTGTGCGTGGGAGCCTCGAATCTGTTCTGGCTTCCGATTATGGGCGCGTTGTCCGACCGCGTCGGGCGCCGTCCCTTGTTGGTGGTGTTTACAGTCTTAATGTTGCTGACGGCCTATCCTGCCATGCTGTGGCTGGTACATGAGCCTTCTTTCTCCAGGCTACTGGTAGTGGAGTTGTGGTTTTCCTTCCTGTTTGGCAGCTATAACGGTGCCATGGTGGTTTTTCTGACGGAAATCATGCCACCGGAAGTGCGGACTTCGGGGTTTGCTCTCGCGTACAGTTTGGCGACGGCCATCTTTGGCGGCTTCACTCCCGCGCTGTGCACCTACCTGATTCACGTCACGGGAAACCGCGCCATCCCCGGCTTATGGTTGTCCTTTGCCGCGGGTTGCGGACTGATCGCATCGCTCTTAGCGAAAGAGCGCGTGCTCCTGCGCGAACAGCCGGCCCAAGCCTAAAGCGTTTATAAGTTGCGGCTTGGTGTCCTGACGCCCCAACATCCCCGCCCTTTCGTATGGCCCTGCGTGTTGCTTGGGTCACGCCTTCCGAGCCGCCGCGGTAGTTCGTGCTAACGTGGTAGAGTCGCCGCAGCGATGCCGCGGCTGATCGCTTTGGTCTTCAGGACCTTGATGAAACTCCGCACGGTTGAGCAAGTCCGCCGCATCTTTCGTGTCGTTGCAGGTTTTACGCTGTTGCTGATCGGTGTGGTCATGCTGGTGACGCCCGGTCCTGGATGGCTGGTGATCTTGCTGGGGCTCGGTTTGCTGGCTGCGGAGTTTGTGTGGGCGCGGCGGCTGATGGACCGGATCAAGCACGAGGGTGGGCGCCTGCGGGACGCGGTTTTGAATTCCAGCAAAGACTAGGCCTTGGCCTGAGCGCCATTCGGCCGCGATAGCAGAAGAAACGACGAAAACCGCTTGACTCTGACGTAACGTCAGGTCTTAAGGTGCATCTCAGTGGTTAGCCGGAGGCTGAGATGCTGCGAATCAGCGAATTTGCGCGCGCCGGGAACGTCACCATTCGAACGCTGCGCTTCTACGACCAAGTCGGCTTGCTGCGGCCGGCGCATGTTTCTCCGGAGAGTGGCTATCGCGGGTACAGCCCGGCGCAGTTCGCGGAACTGAACCGCATTCAAACATTCAAGGATATGGGATTCGCACTCGGTGAAATTTTGCAGCTGTTGCGCAAGCCGTTGCAAGCGAACGAACTGCGGCGCGTGCTGCTGGAACGGCGCGAGGTGTTGCGCGGACGAGTACGCGAGGACGTAGGACGGCTGGCGCGGATCGAAGCACGGCTGGGCAGCCTGGAAGAACCGGGAAACTCCGCGCCGCTGGTGCTATTTGGCGAAACACGTGAGCAGTGGGTGGCGTCCGTCCGCGAAAAACTGGCCAGCTACGAGGAGACCGACGCACTGTTCTCTGAACTCGAACGCAAAATCGATCCAGCGCTGCTGGGCGAAGGGCGAGCCACGATTTGGCATTCCTGCATCGAAGGCGAAGGCAAAATCGATTGCGAAGCCGTGTGCTTTCTCAAACGGCGGGCGCCGGCGCGGCAAGGATTGAAAAGCTATGCGCTGGCGCCGGTTAGCATTGCCTTTGCGTATCATTACGGCTCTGAAGAGTCGATCGGCAAGACCTACCAATCGATCGCCAATGGCGTTGCGGAACGCGGGTATCGCCTGGCCGGGGCCAAGAGAGAAGTATACTGGCCGACGAGTGTCGCGCGTGGAGAATCCGCATCACTGACGGAAGTGCAGTTCCCCATCGGCAGGTCTCGCGCTGGGCCTCGTGCGGAGCTCCGCTCAGCCCGAATGAGTTCAGCGTAGTTGGACGATGCAATCCCCAAATAGGAGACTTCATGATGAGAATCGTGGCGGGAGTGGTGTGCCTGTTCGTTGCCGGATCGATCGCAGAGGCTTGGAACCGAAATCAACAAAAGGAGAAGCAAACCATGGAGCACAAAGAAATGGGCATCAAGTTTCTAAAGTCCGAGACGTTGCCTCCGGCCGTGGGATACTCGCAGGCGGCAGTGGTGCCGAAAGGCCGTCTGATTTACATTGCCGGGCAGGTAGCGATGGATCCGGCGGGTAAACTAGTCGGCCCCGGAGACTTGAAGGCACAAACCAAGCAAACGTTTGAGAATCTGAAGGCCGCGCTGGCGGCCAGCGGCGCAACGTTCGATAACGTGGTAAAACTCAACAGCTATTTTGTGGACATCAAGCAAGCGCCGGTGTTTCGCGAAGTGCGCGACCAGTATGTCAACGTTGCGAATCCGCCGGTGAGCACCGCGGTTGAAGTGCGCCGGCTGGTGCGCGAAGAATGGCTGATTGAAATCGAAGCAATTGCCGTCGTGCCGGAGTAGCGGGCGGAGGCGGCAAGGAGAGGCGGACACGTGAATGCCGGACTGATCGGGCTCGGCAAGATGGGCAGCGGAATCGCGCGAAACCTGCTGCGTGGCGGGCACGGATTGACGGTGTACAACCGCACGGCCGGGCGAACGGAAGCGCTGCGCGGCGAAGGCGCGCGGATTGCGAATTCCGTCGCCGAAGCCTGCGCTTCCGAAGTGGTGATGACCATGGTGGCGGACGATGCTGCGCTGGAGAGCGTTGTTTACGGCGAGAAAGGTATTCTGGCATCGCTGCCATTGGGCGGCATACACATTTCGTTCAGCACAATTAGCGTAGAGCTAAGCGACCGGTTAGCCGCCGATCATTCAGCAGCCCGGCAAGAATACGTGGCGGCGCCGGTCTTCGGCCGCCCGGAAGCAGCCGCGTCAGCCGCCCTGATTGTGGTGGCAGCGGGACCTACGGCGATCATTGAACGCGCCAAGCCGCTGCTCTCTTCCATGAGCTCGAGGCTCGTGGTGTTTGGCGAAAAGCCTTCTTTGGCCAACGTCGTCAAGCTATGTGGCAATTTTCTATTCGCGTGCGTGATTGAGACGCTCGCAGAGACCTATGCCTTTGCCAGAAAGTCCGGCGTCGATCCCACCGTGCTGCACGATTTCTTGACTAGCGCCATGTTCAACACTCCTATATATAAGACCTACGGTTCGCTGATTACCGAAGGTAAGTTCGAGCCGGCGGGTTTCGAGGCCCGGCTCGGCTTCAAGGACATCAGACTAGTCCTGCAAGCGGCCGAATCGGCGGCCGTGCCGATGCCGGTGGCCAGCGTGATTCACGACCGGCTGGTGACGGCCATCGCTCGCGGGAACGCGGAGAGCGATTGGTCCGTTCTGGGACGAATCGCGGCGGAAGACGCAGGACTCGCGCCGGTCAAGTAGCGGAATGGCTAGGAGCTCCGATGGACGTTTGGCGAGACAAGTGGGCGCTGATTACCGGTGCGAGCGCGGGAATCGGCCAAGCTTTCGCCGAAGAACTGGCCGCCGGCGGGACGCATCTGGTGCTTACCGCCCGGCGCGGTGATCGCCTGCAACAAATCGCCAAAGCGCTAGCGGCTCAACACCAGATTAAGGTCGAAGTCTTCGCTGCTGACCTGGCGGAGCCGGGTGCCCCGCAAAGGATTTTTGACTTCACAAAGAGCAAAAGCATCGAGGTCGAGCTGCTCATCAATAACGCCGGGTTTGGCGGCTACGGCGAGTTTGCCAAAGAGGATCCGCAGCGCCTGCTCGATATGGTTCAGGTCAATTGCAGCGCGGTGGTGTGTCTGACGCGGCTGTATCTGCCAGAGATGATCGCGCGGAAACACGGGGACATCTTGATCCTGGCGTCCACGGCTTCCTTCCAAGGCGTGCCGTATATTTCCAATTACTCCGCGACCAAAGCCTTTGACTTGATTTTCGCGGAAGGGCTCGCCGAAGAGGTCAAACCCCATGGCGTACGCGTATGCGCGCTGTGCCCCGGCTCGACGGAATCTGAATTTCACGAAGTGGCCAATCAGCAGCAGTTTGCCGCCAAGCAGAAGCAGGAGACCGCGGAAAAAGTGGCGCATACCGGCTTGCGGGCGCTGGCTGCCGGCAAGAGCTATGTGATTTCAGGCTTGGGGAACTATCTCGGCGCGCACATGCAGCGCCTGGTACCGCGGCGCCTGGTCACCAAGATCGTGGCTGGAATGTTTCGGCCAGACAGGCAAAAGTAATCCGGCACGACCGGCTATCCTTAAATAATCAACTGCATCAATGCCCCGGCGACGTCGTCCTTGAAACGGGACGCCCCTACAATCCATCTAACTTATTGCTAGCAAAGGACATCCAGTTTTCTTGCCGCAGCCGGGAACCTTTCCTCGTGTTCCACGGAATAGATACCTGACAACCGGCAGAGCGTCTGATTGGGAGAGATGACGATCGAAGAACGAGTCGCAGACGACGTTCTGCTGGCAAGGGCCGCAAAGGGCGATGAAGAAGCATTCACTGTGCTTTATCGCCGGCACCAGGCGGTGCTCTATCGCTTTGCCTTGCGTATGACCGGAAGCGCTTGGGCGGCCGAGGAGATTGTTCAGGATATCTTCATGACTCTGGTACGCGATCCCAGAAAATATGATCAAGGACGCGGACCTTTGCAGCCTTTTTTGTTCGGAGTCGCTCGCAACCGGGTAATGAAGCATCTGGAGCGTTCGCCGCGGGACATCGCTCTCGACTCTGACGGTGAAGACACTCGCGCCGGTTCGATCATCTTGCAGGACTCCTTCACGCCGGCCGTGTGGGCTGAACAACGGGAACGCGTGAAGCGAGTTCGTGACGCGGTCCTGGATTTGCCGCCGGATTTTCGCGAAGCCGTGGTGCTCTGCGAGTTGGAAGAGCTCAGCTACGAAGAAGCGGCCCAGGCAGTCGGCTGCCCGATTGGCACCATCCGGTCTCGGCTGCATCGCGGGAAAGCACTGTTGCTGGCCAAGCTCGAACTTCTCCGGGATGTTCCCCGGCGAGCCAATGCGGCGCGATAGACGTTTGCGAAATTGAGGCAGAAGCAATGACCTGTGAAGAATTCGAACGGATCGGGTGGAACGCCGAGCGCGACGCGACGTTGAGCGCAGAAGAGCGCAGCGCCGCCCTCGCCCACGCTGCGCACTGTCCCGGGTGTGCGGCCCGGGAAGATTCCTGGCTCGCGGCAAAGAGAGAGCTGCGCGGACTGGCCGCGGCGACCGAAGCGGCACAGACACCGGCGCGCGTGGAAATGCGTCTGCGGCAGGAATTTCGGGCCCGCCATCGTGCCCGTCGCGTTCGCCGTGGAGCATTGACCTTGACCTGGGGTTTGGCTGCCGCCGCCGTTGTCTTGGTAGCCTTCGCGTGGTTCAACTCGCGCACTGCTCAGCGTGATTTGCAGTCCCAGGGCAACTCGCAAGCAAATTCGCAGCCTGCGACGAATCTTCCAGAGTCAACGGAATCCGCAAACGCTGGTGATTCCACCGAAGCGCTGATCGCCGACAGCAATGGCGACTTTACTCCGCTTCCGGGGAGCGCCTTTGTCGATTCCGACGACGCTTCGATTGTGCGGGTGCGCATGCAACGCGGCGCGCTGAGCGCACTGGGCTTGCCGGTCAATGAAGAGCGTGCCGGCGAATGGATCCAGGTGGACTTGTTGGTCACCGATGATGGGCAGCCGCAGGGCGTGCGTTTGTCGCCCTAGAGCACAGCATTTCTGGTTGATACGAGTTTGCGGGCTGACGAGGTCATCCCGCGCGGGAGAGAAGAGGAGAAGAAATATGAAACGCAGTTTGTTTGCAGCTTTGGCTTCGTCGGCGGGATTGCTTTTGTGCTGGGGCGTGGCCCGAGCCCAACAATCGCCCGACGTGGTTTCGCTTCCGCCCGACACGATGGTCTTGAGTATGGAACAGAGTCCTGCTCCGGATTTTGGGCCGATGGGTCCGGGTTCTGAAGGTTTCGAGTTGCTGGGTATCGAGGGCATGCATCCTGGCAAGACGGTTTCGGGCGCGCCGTTCTCGGCGACCGCAACATCTGAGTCCGTTCAGACATTGGCCGACGGCAGCCACATCACCCGGAAATCGCAGACCAATCTGTTTCGAGATGGGCAAGGCCGTTTCCGCCGCGAGACCACCGTACAGGGATTTGGTCCGTTGGCAGCCAGCGGCCAGCCGCGGACCTTCATCATGATTCATGACCCCGTCGCGGGCGCTGCGTTCGTTCTGGAGCCGGACAAGAAGGTCGCGCGGCAATTGGGAAAGCCGGGTGGCCATGGCCATGGTCACGGCGGCGCCGATAAGGCCGAACATGCACAACATCATGGGCTCGGCGCAGGCGACAACGTGCAGACCGAAGATCTCGGCAAACAAGTCATCAACGGGATCAACGCCCAGGGCACCCGCCGTACCCGCACCATTCCCGCGGGACAAATCGGCAACGAAAAGGCCATCACCATCGTTTCGGAATCCTGGTATTCACCCGACCTGCAAATGGTAGTCATGAGCAAGCGCAGCGATCCGCGCTTCGGCCAGACCACCTACAACTTGACCAATATTCAACGAAAGGAGCCCGATGCTGCGCTCTTCACCGTACCCGCCGGTTATTCGATTGAGCAGGGCGGCGGCCCCGGTGGACGCGGCATGAGAAGGCACGGCGGACCCGGCCCGGCAGGCATACCAGTCGAACCGCCAGCCGCGGCACCTAGCTTCTAGCACTAGCAGTAAACGATCTTCTCTCCTGAAGACGGCTCGCCCTTTCCGCATCTGCCCCCATCAGTGCGGAGAGGGCGTAGTCGTGTTTGGGCTCTGCATCAATCCTCGAGTTGCCTCGCGAGCGGCTTCCCCAGAATGTGCTACTGTACTTTTCCGTTTTATTTTCAGGGGCATCGATGCCGAAACCTAAAGTCCTGGCCACCCGGCCGCTCTTCGCACAGGCGTGCGCGATTCTCGACGCTGCTTGCGACGTCGAATACTGGACGCAGCCTGAGCGCATTCCCCGCGAAGAACTCCTCCGCCGCATCAAGGACAAGCAAGCCCTTGTCTGCCTCCTAACCGAACGCGTTAACGACGAACTGCTGGAAGCTGCACCCAATCTTCGGATCGCTGCAAATGTTGCGGTTGGCTTCGACAATATCGACCTGCCGGCATGCACCAAACGGGGAGTCATCGCCACTAACACCCCCGGCGTGCTGGACGAGACCACCGCCGATTTTGCCTGGACTTTGCTGATGGCCGTCGCCCGGCGTATCGGCGAAGGCGAAGCTCTCGCGCGCTCCGGCAATTGGAAAGGCTGGGATCTCGATCAACTCGTCGGCACCGACGTGTGGGGCAAAACCCTCGGCCTGGTTGGCTTTGGACGCATCGGACGAGCGGTGGCACGTCGTGCTAGCGGATTTCAGATGAAGGTGCTGTACACGGACGCGCTGCGGGTACCGCAAGAAACCGAACAGGAATTGCGCGCCGAGTTCCGCGATTTGGATTCATTGCTCGCCGAATCCGACTTCGTCAGCCTGCACGTTCCCCTTTTGCAGGGAACCCGCGGCTTATTCAACTCCCAGCGCTTTTGCCGTATGAAGCCCACCGCATTCCTGATCAATACCGCGCGCGGACCGGTGGTCGACGAAGCCGCGCTCGCGCATGCCTTGGAAACCGGCAAGATCGCCGGTGCCGCCCTCGACGTCTTCGAGAACGAGCCATCCATCCATCCCGGCTTGAAACGCAGCAACGTGGTCCTCGCCCCGCACATCGCCTCGGCCTCTCTGGAAACTCGCACCAAGATGGCCTGCATCGCCGCCGAAAATGTCGTAGCCCTCTTCGCCCGGCAACGCCCGCCGAATATGCTGAATCCTGAGGTTCTGAGCGGCAGCTGAGTCTGCCCGCGATGCCGCCATGGCGGACCTCAAACAACTCGCTCGGCGCATTTTTCACGAAACGCTCGCGGCGATCGACATTCGCGCAGCCGTTGCCCGCAAGCTCCTCCGAGAAGGCACCGTACTCACGCTCGACGGCCTGACCGTGGACCTCAGCAAATTTTCTCGGATCTGTATTGTCGCCATCGGGAAAGCCGCGCACCCCATGCTGGACGGACTCGCCCAAGTCTTGCCATCAACTCTGCCACTCGAAGGCGTCGCCTGCTCCCCCGTCCCGCCGGAACACCCTCTCCCCGGGCTGCGCTATTTCGTGGGCGGGCACCCAACACCGAACGCCGGGAGTTGGAAAGCCGCGCAATCGATTCTTGTACTTCTCCGCGATACCGATGAACGAACCCTCATTTTCGTGCTGCTCTCCGGCGGCGGCTCCGCCCTTGTCGAGCTTCCGCTCGATCCCGCGCAGACACTCGAAGACGTTCAGCAACTGCATCGCGCGCTGGTCACTTGCGGCGCGTCCATCGACGAGATCAATGCGGTTCGAAAACACTTGTCCGCGGTCAAGGGCGGCCGTCTCAGCACTGCAGCGCCGGCCGCAACGAAAATCACCCTGGCCGTCAGCGACGTTCCCGCCGGAAAAGAATCGGCATTGGCCAGCGGTCCCACACTTCCCGACCCGACGACCGTCGCGGACTTTCAGCGCATCCTCGCCGCCTATCGCCTTTCCGAGAAACTCCCTCCAGCTTTGCAACGCTGGTTCGCCGCCGGAAATCCGCCGGAAACGCCGAAGCCTGGCGACCCCGCTTTTGAAAACGCGCATTTCTCGCTGTTACTGGGTGTCGACGATCTTTTCCATCCCGCGCACCGCGCTGCCGAAGCGCAAGGCTGCATCACTTGTTGTGATAACACCACCGACGATTGGCCGGTCGAACGCGCCGCCGAATACCTGCTCGCACAACTGGAAGAGCTGCGACGCACCCATTCGAATCAGCGCGTCGCCTTAATCGCTGATGGCGAACTCAGTTCACCGGTGACCGGCAATGGTCTCGGAGGAAGAAATTCCGCTTTCGTTCTGGCTTGCGTGGAAAAAATCGCCGGCCGGCGCGTCGCCGCGCTAAGCGCGGGCACGGACGGCATGGATGGCAACAGTCCCGCGGCCGGAGCCGTTGCCGATGGTGATTCGCTCACGCGCGCAAAAGCTCTAGGGCTCGATCCCGCAGCGTCCTTCCGCAACAGCGATGCCTACAATTTCTTCGCGCACCTTGACGACGCCATCCTCACCGGCCCCACCGGAACCAATCTCCGCGACCTGCGCATTTTGATTGCCGAGCCGTAAGTCGCCGCTACTTTGCTGCCAGCTTCTCCTCGATGGACTTCAATCGCGCACTCATTTCTTGCACCAATTTCTCCAGCCGCTCCAGCCGTTCCGCGACCTCCGGTTTGTCGCTCTGCGGCGTACTGGCCCGGGCTTCTTCCGACGCGCCGCCGGCGCGCTTCTCCATCTTGCCGCCTCCGCCGTTGCGCAGCCGCCCAATCTGCCGCTTGATCATCGGCACCATCTCGATGCTCAAGTCATCGCTCTTCAGCATAGCTTCCAGCGCCGGAATCGCGGACTTGTCGCCGCGCCATCCCAGCGCGTTGATCGACGCCATGCGCACCGAAAATCGTGACTCTGTCATGTACCCGGCGATGATCTCTGTGATTTCCTTATCATCCTTCTTCAGCCGCGCCAGGCTGTAAATAGCCGCGGTTCGCGCATCCACCGGCTTACCCACCGCTGACCACTGTTTCAGCAGCGGCACCGCACGGTCATCACCCAAAGAAGCGAACGACCGCAGTGCCGCTTTGCGCAGAAAATTATCCGGCGAATCCGCCGCCACCGCCGCACTCAGCGTCGCGAACGCGCTCGCCGGTTTGGCCATGCCCAATCCTTCGAGAGCAGCCGCACGCGCCCGATAGGAACCGTCCTCACGGGCAAGCTCATCCAGCCGGGCCACCACTTCATCGCCTTTGAAATTCGCCAGCGCCGCCACTTCGGTCTGCCGCACCCACGGTTTGTCCGCGGTCTTCAGCGCTTCCAACAACTCCTTCTGCGCAGCCGCACCACCCAGCTCTCCCAACGCCTCTGCAGCGGTCTGCCGTACGCCGTAAGATTTGTCTCCCCGCGCCGCATTACCGAGCGCCGCCGCCGTTTCCTCATCGCCGCTCATTCTCCCCAAACTCAATGCGGCGTCCGCGCGATCCGCCACCTCCGACGCATTCTTCAACTGATAGATCCATTCCTTTTTGTCTTTGTGAAAGGCCGATGCCTGCAGCAGTTGCCCTCCCTTGTCGAACAGCACCATCAGCGGCGCGCTGTCCGCGGGAAATGTATAGACCTTTTCTTCTTTGGAGACGCTGATGTTGTAAAGCTTGGGCCCCGACGCCGTTGTGAGTTCCACTTCCACCGGTACGCGAAATAGCCCGACACGCCCTTCGCGCTTTTGCGTCTGCTTCACCGTCAAAGCCACTTCATGCTTCGCATCGTCGTAGGAATACCGCAGATCAAATTTCGGCGCGCCCGCTCCGTAAATCCACTGCCCCAGAAATTCGTCGATGTTCCGGTGCGTGGCCTCTTCCATCGCCTTGGCGAAGTCCGCGGTCACCACGTTCTTCCCGCGATTCACCTCCAGGTAGTGTTTCAACCCGGCGTAAAACGCCGTATCCCCCAGCTGATGCCGCAGCATGTACAGCACCCAGCCGCCCTTTGCGTAAGCGTTCCCGTCGAATTCATCGGACTCCTCGGCGAAATCGTGTCGCACGATGGACTTCCGGAACAGATTGCCTTCGCCAAGCCATTCTCGCGCGCTCCTCCAGCGCTCGTAATCGGCCTGATCCTTTCCGTAGTGTGCTTCCTGCCAGAGCGCTTCGCCAAACGTCGCAAATCCCTCGTTCAGCCATATGTCGCCCCAATCCTTGCAGGTCACCAAATCGCCGAACCACTGATGCGTCAACTCATGCGAAATCAGGTCGTCCTGTCCGCTCGGATATTCGGCCACCAGCTTCGGATGCACCAGTGACGTGCTGGTATTTGTCGTGGCGCTGGAATTCTCCATTCCGCCCGCCACAAATTCGTCCACCATCGCTTGCGCGTACTTTTCCCACGGATACTCCACTCCGAAGCGCTTGTTAAACAACTCCA
>Ga0207015_1097_pt1 | contig 29114 bp, 22 predicted proteins | sample Alteio_BWMinCont_53_FD_153486 | JGI IMG/M metagenome (GOLD analysis project Ga0207015, IMG submission 153486) | Enriched cells from forest soil in Barre Woods Harvard Forest LTER site, Petersham, Massachusetts, United States -... | ecosystem: Environmental > Terrestrial > Soil > Temperate forest >...
CCAAGCCTTTGAGATCGAGTGCTATCAGCAAGGCTTCGCCTTCTAGGCCGGGGAAGGTGATGTTGCTGGTGTTAGGGGTGCGGGGCGTGGCTGCGCCGTTCGCGCGAGCGTCGGGAATGCGGGCCAGCAAGCCTTGTTCGAGTTGGTCGCGGAGGGCGCTGACGCGTTTGGCGTCTTCTGCGAGGGACTGGCGAGCGATTTCGGCGGCTTTGCCGAAGGCCACGATGCCGGCGACATTTTCAGTGCCGGGGCGGAAGCCGCGCTGATGGTGGCCGCCGTAGAGAAGCTGTCGGAGTTTGGTGCCGGATCGCACGTAAAGAGCGCCGATGCCTTTGGGTGCGTACAGCTTGTGGCCGGAGATGGACAGCAGATCGACGCCGAGTTGGTTTACGTTGATGGGAATTTTTCCCGCGGACTGCACGGCGTCGGTGTGGAAGCGGATTTTGTGCTCTTTGGCAATGCGGCCGATTTCCTCGAGGGGCTGCGCGGTGCCGAGTTCGTTGTTGGCGTGCATTAGGGTGATGAGGCACGTTTCTTGGCGGATGGCGACGCGGAGGGCGGCGGGATCGATCTGGCCGTTGCGATCGACGGGCAGGTAGGTGACGTTAACGCCCTGCTTTTCTGCGGCTTGGCAGGCGTTTAGGACGGCTTCGTGTTCTGTGGGTGAGGTGATGATGTGCGGCGCAGCGGTTGCCGGTTCTTTGCGCTGCACAGGCCCTTCGAGACTCAGGGTAAACAGGAGTGCCTGTGCTACTGAGCCGAAGATGGCGTGGTTGTCGGATTCGGTGCCGCCGCTGGTGAAGATTATTTCGGGGGGCTTGGCCCCGATGAGGGCAGCGACTTGTTCGCGGGCGGTTTCTACGGCGGCGCGTGCGCGCTGGCCGGGGGTGTGGATGGAGGAAGGGTTGGCAAAGTCGGCGGAGAGATAGGGAAGCATGGCGTCGAGGACGGCAGGGTCGACGGGGGTGGTGGCGTTAAAGTCGAGGTAGACGCGGATCATGAGTGGTCTCTGAGCATAGGCAACGGAGGTTCGGGAAGTAAAGAAGGTAAAGGAGGTAAAGGAGGTAGAGGAGGTAAAGGAAGCCAAGGAAAAGGCCTTAGAGTGGTCAGGCGGTGGCGGGATTGGCTCGTTCGCAGGAGGCCCCCCACTGCAGGGTTTTTTGTAAGTGTTGCGTCTAAAGGAGTTACAGACGCCGATCTTGTAAGTGTTGATTCTAAAGGGGTTGTGGGCGGACGACTTCGGCCAAAACACGGCAAAACGCGGTGTTCATTTGTAAGTGTTGCGTCTAAAGGAGTTATGGGCGTCATTTTTCGCGTTTCGGCCGCTGAAAAGCAAAAAACGCCCCGGGCCTGCTGGGGCGTGCGACTATCGGGTGCTCCCGATTACTGAAGAGCAATTATAGCAGAAATCGCAATAAAGTCAAGAAAAATCGCGGTTTTGCGAGGATTTGATCCCCCGTATTGTCGGCAGAGCGCGGTTTTTGCGACGGCGGGCGCTTGTGCCGGCCCTACGGCCCTCGACGCCGTCGTGCGCAACGCCCCAGCGTTTGCGCGCTGGGCTAACTTGTTGCGCGCCTCTGGCGCTCCGGAAAACCGCGTAGCGGGATTCGTCGGAAACCTACGGGGTTGGGCGGAAAGTGAGTGGGAACGGATCCGGGTCGATGGTGTCCAAGGGTATGTTGCCAAGGCGGTTGGTGTGCGGGGAATTCTTGTCGAGAGGCCGGAATGGCGCTGCTGAAAAGGACTGTGCTCCTCGTAGGGGAGGTGGGGCTGCTTTTCCTTGGATTTGCGATTTCTCTGGTTGCTGCGAAACTCTTAGATTCCAGCGAAAATGAATTCGCGGTAATCGGCTTCTTTTCCGGGCTATTGCTTACCATCGTGGGTTGGCTGACGCTGCGTTACAAGACTCGGCGATGGAAAATCGAGCAAGATGCGGCGCAATGGATGGCGAGCCGGTCGTTCGGAAAGAAGTATCCCCGCCGAGCAAAGTTTTTGCGGATTGCGCATCGTTGGATGCTGTGGATGCCGAGCGCTTGCGCAGGGCTCGTCTTGTTCTTTCTGCCGGTAGCATCGCACATCCTGCTCGCGGGACGCAGTCTCGTGCCGCACTACAGCCTGTCGACGCCGTTAAGCTGGATGGTCATCAGGAGTGGTGGACGATATCACCCGTATGTCAGGACGTTTTTCAGCGCAGAGGGTGCTGGGCGGTACGGAATGACGTCGATGTGGTTTAACCATTCGATGCCTTCGGACGGGGAATTCTCAATTAGTGATCCCGGATCGGAAAATGGTTGGTCGCGTCCAGAAAGCGAGTTGGCGAGCGGCCACCCCACACACGTCGCGAAGCGGCAATTCAGCATGGGCACGATCGCGATGGAATGCTGGGAATATCGGCATGACCATGACTACTTAGCAGAGTTTCGCAGCATGTTCCGCCCGCCGGTTCTGTGGGAAGTGCTTTGCTCGACGGAGCCAAATGGCGTGGATTTTAATTTGCGCGCGGCGTTCTATGGACCGCAAGAGGATATTTCTGCGTTCTACAGAGTTCTTGAGGTGGCCAAGCCGATTCGGTGAAGTGCCTTCCAAACTTGTTGGTTCTCCGTGTTACAGTTTGCGCCTGTGGCTAGTCCGGCCGCCCTAAAGGACGGCCTCTACAGTTGGTGGCGATTGGTGGGCTAGGAGGGGAATTGGCTTATCGGGATTTGCAGGAGTTTGTTAAGGCGCTGGAGAAGGCTGGGGAGTTGAAGCGCGTTCGGGCGGAAGTGGATCCGGTGCTGGAGATTGCGGAGGTGGTGCAGCGGGTGTGCCGGCCGGCAGGACGAAGCGAAAAGAAGAACCGGCTGGACGGCGGCGGTGCGAAAGGCGAAGAGGGGAACCGGCTGGAAGCCCTTCATTCTTCAGGGCAGGCCGGTGTTACTAAGAATGTAGCGTTGCTGTTTGAGAAGCCTAAGGGGTCACGCTACCCCGTGTTGATTAATACGTTTGGAAGTGTGAGGCGGATGGAGTTGGCGTTTGAAGTGGATGCGTTAGATGAGGTGGCGGCGCGGATTGGTGGATTTTTGAAAATGGAGACGCCGCAGGGGTTGTTCGACAAGATCAAGATGTTGCCGAAGCTGGCGGAGCTGGGGTCGTTTTTTCCGAAGAGCGTGAAGGATGGGGACTGCAAAGAGATTATTCACAAGGGCGCCGACGTTAACCTGTTCGATTTTCCGATCTTAAAAACATGGCCGCAGGATGGCGGGCGATTCATCACGTTTCCGCTGGTGTTTACGAGGAATCCGGAGACGGGAAAGCGCAATGTGGGGATGTACCGGATGCAGGTGTACGACGAGCGGACCACCGGGATGCACTGGCAGACGCAGAAACATGGCGCGGAACATTTCCGGCGGGCGCGAGCGAAGAATCCGGAAGGGCGGATACCGGTGAGCGTGGCGATTGGGGCCGATCCGGCTGTGGCGTTGGCGGGGATGCTGCCGATTCCGCCGGATCTGGACGAGATGATGTTCGCGGGATTTTTGCGGCGCGAGCCGGTGGAGATGGTCGCTTGCGAGACGAATGATTTGGAAGTGCCGGCGAATGCGGAGATTGTGCTGGAAGGCCATGTGAATTTGAACGAGATGCGGACGGAGGGACCGTTCGGGGACCACACCGGGTTTTATTCGCTCGAAGGAGAGTACCCGGTCTTTCATATCGAGTGCATTACACACCGGAAAGACCCGATTTATCTGACGACAGTGGTGGGGCCGCCGCCGCAAGAAGACTTTTATATGGGCTATGCGGTGGAGCGGGTGTTTCTGCCTGTGATGAAGATGCAATATCCGGAAATTGTGGATGTGGCCATGCCGGCGGAGGGAATTTTTCACAATTTGATGATGGTGGCGATCCGGAAATCGTATCCGGGGCACGCGCGGAAAATTATGAATGCGATTTGGTCGCTGGGGCAGGCGATGTTCACGAAAGTGATCGTGGTGGTGGATCACGACGTGGACATCCACAACTACAGCGAAGTGGTATGGAAGGCGTTGTGCGCGCTGGACCCGGAACGGGATGTGCAGTTTTCGCTAGGGCCGGTGGACACGCTGGATCATGCGCAGCGGATGCAGGACTACGGCTCGAAGATGGGCGTGGATGCTACGCGGAAGTGGAAGAGCGAGGGATTTGAGCGGCCATGGCCGGATGAGATTGTGATGGACGCGGGGACAAAGGCAAGAGTTGAGGCGTTGTGGAAGACGCTGGGGATTTGAGAATGAGGTAAAGGAGGTAGAGGAGGTAGGGGAAGTAAAGGAACGGATGGCGCGAGTGGGACTCGATTTTGGAATCGACCGATCGCAGCGCTGAAGGGTGTGAGGAGGTGTTTGGATTAGGGGCGTGTGATGGCGGGCTGGCAGTCGGAAAAGCGGCGTCGAGCCGCCCTTCGTAACTAACGCTCAGGGTAAACCGCAGTCCAAAGGGAGCGCCGCGGTGCTGTGCTGGCGAAAAGCGCACGGGACAAATTGAGGAATTGGCGGCGCGATTGGGGCTAAAGGATAACCGGTACGGAAGGACAGGGGTGGAGCGTCGTAAAGCACAAGCTGTTGTGGTTTTGCGACTTAGGCACCACAACATGCTGGATGGGATACCGACAAAAGCCTAGAACTGCCTAGAACTACCCATATTCTTAGGACAACTACCGTAGCGAAACCCTTGACGGTCGGAGTACGGGAATGGGATAAGTTTGTGCACGGGCGCATCCCGCGAAGAAGCGGGGCAAAGCCGGGATGCGGCAACAGTTCAAAAAGCGGCGAAATTTTCGGACGCAGGGGTAGCGTTCCTCGTGAGCGAATCGCGCGAAGTGATGAATGTACGACAGGCGTCTTCGTATCTGGGCATCTCCCCGGATACCCTGTACCGTTACATCACCGAAGGCGAAATTCCCGCGTTCAAACTAGGTAATCGTTGGAAACTGCGTAAAACGATCCTAGACCGCTGGATGGAACGAAAAATGAGCCAGGTGCACGCGAGGCGCCGGTAGAGTTGCCACGAGTATAGCGAGAGAGGCAGCGATATGTTCGGACTGGGGAAAAAGACAAGGCAGCTGGTAGGGCTGGACATCGGCTCGAGCTCGATCAAAGCGGTGGAGCTGAAGTCGACCAAGGCGGGCTACGAGCTGGTCAGCTACGGAATGGAAACGCTGGCGCAGGACACCGTGGTGGACGGCGCGATCATGGATGCGCCGCAAGTGGCCAGCGCCATCAGCAAGATTTTTGAAGCCCAGCGGATCAAAACGAAGTATGTGGCCACCTCGGTTTCCGGACACTCGGTGATCGTCAAGAGGGTGCCGCTGCCGCTGATGACCGAAGAAGAGCTGTACGAGCGCATCCCCTCCGAAGCCAGCCAACACATTCCCTTTGATATCGCAGACGTGAATTTGAGCTATCAGTTGCTGGAGTCCATGGACTCGCAAATGGACGTGCTGCTGGTGGCGGTGAAAAAAGACAAGATTCTGAACCATACCAACGTGCTGGCCCAGGCGGGCAAGTCGCCGGAAGTGGTGGACATCGACGCGTTTGGATTGCAGAACTGCTTCGAGGTCAACTACGAGCCGGATGCTGGACAGACCGTGGCGCTGCTGAATGTAGGCGCCAGCGTGATGAACATTAATATCGTGCGCGGGGGCATCCCGTTGTTTACGCGCGACGTCAGCGTAGGCGGGAATCAGTATACGGACGCGCTGCAGAAAGAACTGGATTTGAGCTTCGAGGACGCCGAGCGGCTGAAGAAGGGCGATACCTTGCCGAGCGTCACCGACGAGCAGAAGCAGCAGATTCTGCGCAGCGTTTCGGATATATTGACGCTGGAAATCCAGAAGACCTTCGACTTTTTCCGGGCTACGGCGAGCGGAGAAAACATTCAGCGCATCGTGGTGGCCGGGGGAACGGCCCGGGTACCCGGGCTGGTGGACCTGTTGCGCGAAGAGTTCGCCATGCCGGTGGAAGAATTGAACCCGTTCCGGAAGGTGCTGGTGAATCCCAGCCGGCACAGTGACGACCAAATCCGCGAGATGGCCCCGCGGCTGGCCATCGCGGTGGGACTGGCGTTGAGGAGCTTTGACTAGCCATGATCCGCATAAACCTACTCGGACAAGTAAAACCGAAGTCGGCGAGGCGGCCGGTGGATACGGGCGCAGCGCTTCCAGTGCTGTTTATCGGAATTGGAGCGGCACTGGGTGTGGTGGTGCTGGGGTTCTTCTACTACACCTGGCAGAAGCAGTTGAACCAGGAAAACGCCCAGATCAAGCGGCTTACGGCGGAAAAAACCCAACTGGAACAGACCAAGCAGCAAGTCGAGGCCTTCGAGAAACAGAAGGCGGTGCTGCTGCAGCGGGTCAGCACCATCGAGCAGTTGCAGCGGGACCGTACCGGCGGGCAAGAGCTGCTGGATATGGTGGCCAACACCGTTTCGCGGACGGAGAACCTGTGGCTGACGTCGTTGAACCGCAAGGGCCCGGCGCTGACCATCAATGGAGCTTCGGCGTCGATCAACGCGGTGGCTAACTTCATCACGGCGATGAAGCGATCCGGCTACTTCCAGAAGGTGGAAATCAAGGAATCGAAGCAGGACGACAAGAACATGGCCGTGCAGACCTTCTTATTCGAAATTAATGCGGAAATCGCTCCGTCTGCGGCGCAGTCAAAAGCCGCCAGTGCGCCGAGCAGCGCGGCGCCCGCTCCGGCGAAGAAAGGATAGGGGAGCGCCATGGCCAATCCGTTTCGAGACATGTCGGTGATTATGCAGGCGCTGGTTGCGGCGGCAGTCGCAATCGTGCTGATTCTGGGCGGAGTCTACATTCCGGGTTCACCGGTGGCGCGGGAGCGCGACGAGGTGGACAAAGCGGTGATCCAGCGAACCAAGCTGAGCCAGGAAGTGACGCAGTTGCAGGTGTATCAGCAGCGCTACGGGGAATTGAAGCAGCAGATGGACGCCTTGAACAAGCAGCTGGACACGCTGAAAACCATCGTGCCGGAAGAGAAGGAAGTGGACGAATTTATCCGGCTGATTCAGGGTGCGGCCAGCGCGTCGAACGTGCAACTGCGGCGTTTGACTGCGCAAGCGATCGTGCCGCGGGATTATCACTACGAGATGCCGTTCGAAGTGCAGGCGGACGGACCTTATTTCAATATCCTGGATTTCTTCGGGCGGCTGGGCCGCTTGTCCAGAATCATCAACGTCGGGGATTTGCAGTTCGACGATCCGGACAAGCCCAAGGGCACCAAGTACCCGACGCGACCGGGGACCACGGTATCCGGAGTTTTCACGGCTACAACCTTTTTCACCAAGCCCGCCGACACAGGCGCTGCGCCCGCAGGGGCGAAGACCGGTGCGGCCGCGGCTGGGAAACGATAGACGGGAACGAGCGAACTTATGCGTTCACTAGAGGTTCTCGCACTGGGGATAATCATCGCGGCGGCGCCGGGAGTGCAGGCGCAGTCGAAACCGAGCGCGGCGGCGGCCGGTAAGCCGGCAGCTACGGTGGCGGCGAAGCCCGCGCCACAGGCGGCCAAACCGGCGAACGCTGCTCCGGCGGGCAAGCCGCAGGCAGCGAAGCCGCAAGCAGCCAAGCCCACAGCAAAAGCTCCGGCTAAAACAGCGGCCAAGCCTGCTGCGAAAAAGCCCGCGCCCAAGAAACCAGTGGAGCGACCGGCGTCAACGGAAACGGCTGCGGCCGGGGCCGGCGAAGGCGAACCGGGCAAGGTAGGCGTGCGACGCGACCCATTCGAATCGCTGGTGAGCCGCAACCAGGCTGCCGCCAACGCGCAAAAGCTTCTGCCGCCGGGCAAAGCCGGTTTGCAAGTAAGCACGCTGCGGCTGGACGGAATTGTGAAAGCCCCGAACGGGATGATCGCGGTGGTGACCAATCCGCAGGCGCGTACGTACTTCCTGCGCGAAGGCGATCAGTTGTATGACGGGCGCGTGGAAAAGATTGCCATGGACGGCGTGTCGTTCCATGAAATGGGCAAAGATGCGTTTGGAAAACCAGTGGAACGGCAAGTAAGCAAAAGAATTTACTCCAGCACTCCAGGAGAACAGCAATGAAGACGAATTGGCCGGCCCTTCAACGTGGCTGCCTGATCCTTGCAAGCGTGGCCATGGGCGCAAGCCCGCTGCTGGCGCAGACGCCGGAGCCCGCGGGGGCTACCGCGACGGCCTCGGTGATTTCCAGCGTGGCGATTACCCAGGCGCCACAGCGCGCCGCAGTGCGCGTGGAAGGCGAAGGCCGACTGGAAGCCCGTGCGGCGCGGATGCAGAATCCGGATCGCCTGGTGCTGGACTTTGCCGGAGCGCGGCTGGCGGTGCAGAAGACCTCGATCCCCGGAGTCTCGGCGCCGGTGCGCAGCGTGCGGCTGGGGCAATACCGGCCCGACGTGGCGCGCGTGGTGATCGACCTGACCGAAGCGGCGCCTTATCAGATTTCGCGAGATGGCTCGGCCGTGGTGATCTACTTCGAAGGCCAGCCGGAGTTGCCAGTGAAGGGCGCGAACGCGCCTGCGGTTACGACCAGCCGCGCAAAATTCGAATATCAGGCCCCGGCTCCGCGCCTGGCGGCCGGCAAGAATCTACAGATTTCCGCTCCCCGCTTTGCTTTGCCGGGCGAACTGACCCAGCCCTCAGTCCTTCTGGCATCGCTGCGCGAGAAGACGGAACCCGCTCGTCCAACGGCCGAGCAAGCCGCGCAGCAAGCGGCGCAGCAGGCCGGCAGCGCCGCCTCGACCATGGCGGCGAATGCAGGCCAGACCGTAGCGGCACCAGCGGGCAAGTACACGGGAGAGCCAATTTCCGTGAATTTGAAGGACGTGGACCTACGGGACTTTTTCCGGCTGATTCACGAAATCAGCGGACTGAACGTGGTTCTGGACCCGGCAGTGAAGGGTACCCTGACCATCGTTCTGGACGAAGTGCCGTGGGATCAGGCTCTGGACATCGTGTTGCAGAACAACGGATTGGATAAACAGCTCAACGGCAATGTTTTGCGCATCGCCACCCGCGACACCCTGAAGAAGGAAGCCGAGGGCACGCGCGACCTGGAGAAGGCGCAGGCGGAAGCCGTGGCTCCGGTCACGGTCACGCGGGTACTCAGCTACGCCAAAGCCACCGGCATGAAGGACACGCTGAAGAAGTTTCTTTCTCCGCGCGGCGACATTCTGTCCGACGATCGCTCCAACCAATTGATTATTCGCGACATTCCGTCGGTGATTCCGACGATTGACAACCTGATTCGCCAGCTGGACCGCAAGTCCCAGCAGGTGGAAATCGAAGCCCGCGTGGTATCGGCCTCGCGGTCGTTCGCGCAGGACATCGGCACGGAACTCGGTTTTGCGGGTTCGACGACCAGCGGACGCTCGTTGTTCGCCGGCGCGCCGCAGGTTGGCATCAGCCCTGGGCCGACGAACAGTGGCCCAGGATTCCCGGCGCCGCCAGTAATCGCGATACCGACCGGAACCACCGGGGGGCCTGCGAGCGGTATTCCGCTCGCCACCAACCTGGGTGCCACCGCGCCGACCAGCGGCTTCGGCTTCTCCCATCGCTCGCCGAATTTTGCAGTGGACTTCTTCATTACCGCAGCGGAAGCCAAGGGCGTAGGTAAACTGCTTTCCAAGCCGCGCGTGGTGACCCAGAACAACGAAAAGGCTACCGTCAAACAAGGTACCAAGATTCCGATTCAGACCACCATCAACAACACCATTTCGGTGCAGTTCATCGACGCGGTGCTGAAGCTGGAAGTCACCCCGCAGATTACCGCAGACGGTACCGTGTTCATGGACGTGCTGGTGGAAAACACCCAGATCGACCAAGGTATTCCGCGTGTGCAGGGCATTCCGGCTCTGGACACGCAATCGGCGGAAACCAAGGTTTTGGTGGCCGACGGCGGAACCGTGGTCATCGGCGGAATCATCGTGACCCAGCAGCGCGTGGACATTACCCAAGTGCCCATCGTGGGCAGCTTGCCGCTGATCGGCAATCTGTTCAAGCGCACCGCGGTAAGCGTGCAATCGCAGGAACTGCTGTTCTTCCTGACGCCGCGCATCATTCCGGGGTGACCTGGCCTGGATGACCTGGCCTGGGTAACCTGACCGGGGTGATCTGGCTGCGCCGCAATTTCAACTGAGGGACAAAACGAGGAGACGCGCAGTCTCCTCGTTTCGTTTATGAAGACACTCTTCGGAAATAGAAGGCGGGAGCTGCTGGCGCAGCTGGCGTCAGCCAAGCTGGACGGGCTGCTGGTCTCGCGCCCTGCCAACTGGTACTACCTGACCGGCTTTACCGGGGATTCCGGGGCTCTGCTGGCGACGAAACGCGGAACCGCGTTGGTAACCGACGGCCGCTTCACCGGGCAGGCCCGGCAGGAAACCTCCGGAGTGCGAATCGTCCCGCAATCCGGGAGTTTGCTGGACTCAGCAGGGGCGTGGTTGGCCAGCCAGCGGGTACGGCGAGTGGGATTCGACCCGCAACAAACTAGCGTGGCGCAGCTGAGAGCTTTGCGAAAGTCCACCGGGAGCCGGGTGGAGTGGATTCCCGCCGCGGCAATTCCCGAGGGCCCCGAAGGCCTGCGCATGAAAAAAGATGCGTCAGAACTCGCGCTAATGCGCAAGGCGGCCATCCTGGCGAGCGAAGTGATCGCCGGAGTAGCGAAGCTCTTGAAGCCCGGTATTCGCGAATTTGAGATCGCCGCGGAGATTGAATACCAGATGCGCCGCAAGGGCGCTTCCGGCCCAGCCTTTGAGACCATCGTAGCTTCTGGCTGGCGGACGGCGTTGCCGCATGCGCGTCCGACCGCCAAGCGCCTGAGGAAAAATGAATTGGTGGTACTGGACCTGGGTGCTATACTCGCGCACTATTGCAGCGACATCACCCGCACATTTTATTTAGGCCGGGCGCCTGCTCGGATTCGCGGCTGGTATAGGGCGGTTCAGGAAGCCCAGATCGCGGCAATTGCCGCAGTCAGGGCCGGAGCGGTTTGCGGCGAGGTTGACGGGGCGGCCAGGCAGGTTTTGACGGGTTATCGCCTGGACCGGTATTTCGTGCACAGTACGGGACACGGCCTGGGTCTGGAAGTCCATGAAGATCCCAGGATCGCTAAAGGCCAGTCCCGCCGGCTGGAACCCGGAAACGTCGTGACCATTGAGCCGGGAGTGTATGTGGAAGGGGTGGGAGGCATCCGGATCGAAGACGATGTAGCAGTGCACGTTGATCGAACGGAAGTACTGACCCGCTTTACGCGGGATCTTATTGAGATCTGAACAGGCATGAAACCGAAAAAGCCCAGCAAAGCTGCAGGTATTCCTTCGTTAGCCAATCCAGAAATCGAACAAATCGAGCAACTCATCCGCTTCATGGGGGAACACAACCTCGAGGAATTCGAGTATTCCAGGGGGGACGTGCGGATTCGGCTGAAAAAGCCCTCCAGCGGCATGGTCCTCTCCTCGAGAGTGGCCACCGCGCCCGAAATCATCGTGGCCAGCCCGGGATCGGCCAACTCGCAGGGTTCTGCGGGAGCTGGGCAGGCGGCCGCTGCTGCGGAGCCGCGGGTCGCGGAGGACTTGCACCTGGTGAAATCGCCCATCGTCGGAACGTATTACGAGTCGCCGAGCCCCGGATCGGAAGCCTTCGTGAAGGTCGGGCAATCCGTCGATTCCGGCCAGACGCTGTGCATCGTTGAAGCGATGAAGCTGATGAACGAAATTGAGTCGGACGCCACCGGGGAAGTGGTTCGCATCTTTGTGGAGAACGGCCAGCCGGTCGAATACGGCCAGCCATTGTTTGGCATCCGTCCGAGCCGGAAGAAGTAGCCGCCCGACCTATGTTCCAGAAAATCCTAGTAGCCAATCGCGGGGAAATCGCCCTGCGGGTCATCTGCGCCTGCAAGGAATTGGGAATTTCTACGGTGGCCGTGTATTCGGAGGCCGACCGCAACTCGCTGCATGTGCGGTTCGCGGACGAAGCGGTGTGCATCGGGCCGCCGCGCAGCAGCGAAAGCTATTTGAATATTCCGCAGGTGATTAGCGCCGCCGAAATCACCAACGTCGACGCCATTCATCCGGGCTACGGCTTTCTTTCGGAAAACGCCAACTTTGCCAAGGTCTGCGAAGCTTCGGAAATCACCTTTATCGGGCCGACGCCGGAAGTAATCGAGATGATGGGCGACAAGGACCGGGCGCGGCGCGAAATTCGCGCGGCAGGACTGACGCCGGTACCGGGCAGCAACGGCATCATCGAAGGCGAGGAACAGCTGGCCAGGGAAGCCGCGAAGATTGGCTATCCGCTGATCATCAAGGCGTCTGCGGGTGGCGGCGGGCGCGGCATGCGCGTGGTGCGCTCGCAGGAAGAACTTCTGACCATGTATCAGACCGCGCGCAGCGAAGCGCAGACGGCCTTCGGCAACCCGGACGTTTACGCCGAGAAGTTTATCGAACATCCGCGGCACATCGAGTTTCAGGTGCTCGGCGACCAGCACGGTAAAATCATTCATCTGTGGGAACGCGACTGCAGCATCCAGCGGCGGCACCAGAAGCTGGTGGAAGAATCGCCTTCGCCGGTTATGGACCCCAAGAGCCGCAAGGATCTTGGAGGGAGAGTCGTCAGGGCGCTCGAAAAAATTGGCTACACCAACGCCGGCACGGTCGAATTCCTGATGGATGAAGACGGCTCGTTGTATTTCATCGAGATGAACACGCGAATCCAGGTGGAGCATCCAGTGACCGAATTGCTCACCGGCGTGGATTTGATCAAGGCGCAGATTCGCATCGCCGCGGGCGAGCGGCTGGATGATGCCATCGGCGAAGTGCATTTCACTGGACACGCCATCGAGTGCCGCATCAATGCCGAAGATCCGGTGACGTTCGTGCCTTCGGCTGGGCGCATCACCACATTTCAGGCTCCGGGCGGCACTGGAGTGCGAGTCGATTCCGCGGCCTATGCTGATGCGGTGATTCCGCCGTTTTACGATTCGATGATCGCCAAGCTGATCGTTAAGGGCCGCGACCGCGCCGAAGCTGTCGGGCGCATGAAGCGGGCGCTTGAAATGTTCGTCATTGAAGGCATCAAAACCTCCATCCCGCTGCATCGTAGGATTTTTGCCGATCCGGATTTTGCGGCAGGGAAGTTCGATACCCATTTCATCGAGCGATTACTGGGTACCGGGGGAAAATAACTCCTGATGCGGCTTGTCCTCCCAGGTCTGTATGTGATATTAGACGCGGCATTGCTTACTCTTCCTGAAACACAAGTGGCGGCAAGTTTGGCCGAGGCCGGAGTGCGGTTGCTGCAGTACCGGAACAAGCAGGCGTCCGCGCGGGAGCTCCTGGAAAAATCGCGCGCGCTGGCTGGGGCACTGGTTCCGCGCAACGTCACCTTCATCGTCAACGATCGTCCGGATGTCGCTGCGCTGGCCGGCGCCAGCGGAGTACACCTGGGTCAGGACGACCTTGGCGTTGAAGCCGCGCGCACTCTGATGGACGCGAACAGCATCGTCGGGGTCTCCACGCACAACGAAGTGCAATTTCGCGCCGCTGTTTCCTCTTCCGCGGACTACATCGCCATCGGCCCGATTTTTGCGACCAGCTCCAAGAGCAACCCCGATCCGGTCGTCGGCCTCGAGACCATTCGCCGGGTTCGCCGTTTGACGGACAAGCCCATCGTGGCCATCGGCGGCATTACCCTCGAGCGCGCACCGGAAGTCATCGCGGCTGGCGCGAATTCCGTAGCGGTCATCAGCGATATTTTGCGCGCCGCTAACCCCGCGGAACGCGCCCGCCAGTACATCGATTCGCTCGAACGCACCAATCATGCGGCCGCTGTCTGAGGCGATCCGAATGGCTGACACAACATCATCGCTCCCTACGGAAACCGTCAAAAGCGAAGCGGGGTTCGTGCGCGCCATCGGCTTGTTCGACGGCACCATGATCGTCGTCGGCTCGATGATCGGCTCTGGTATTTTTATTGTGGCCGCGGATATTACACGCCAGACCGGTTCAGCCGGTGGATTGCTGCTCACTTGGATCCTGACCGGCGTGCTGACACTCTCCGCCGCGCTGTCGTATGGCGAATTGGCAGCCATGTTCCCACGCGCCGGTGGCCAATACATCTACCTGCGCGAAGCGTATTCGCCGCTCTGGGGTTTTCTCTACGGCTGGACGCTCTTCCTGGTGATTCAAACCGGAACCATCGCGGCGGTCGCTGTCGGATTCGCTCGCTATCTCGGTGTGCTCTTTTCATCGATTTCGCCGAACACCTGGATCGTTCATCCCATCAATCTTGGCTCGAAGTATGCCGTTAGCCTTTCGGTGCAGCAGCTTGTCGCCATTCTGATGATCTTGTTCATCACTTTTCTGAATACCCTGGGCGTTCGCCTCGGCAAGCTGATTCAAAATATTTTCACCAGCGCGAAGACGTTGTCACTGGTCGGCCTCATTATTCTCGGCATTTTTGTTGGCAGAAACGCTGCCGCGATCTCGGACAATTTCTCTCACCTCTGGACGGTTCGCGGCGCCCAACCGCTGGAACCCGGCCTCGGCTTTTTGCGCGGCATGCTTCCGACGGTGACCGCCGGAAGCGGCATCCTCGGCTTGATCGTGGCCTACGGCGTAGCGCAAGTCGGCTCGCTCTTTTCGGCTGACGCGTGGAATAACATCGGCTTTACTGCTGCTGAAGTAAAAAATCCTAAGCGCGACGTAGCCCTTTCCATGGCCCTCGGCACCGCCATCGTCATCACGCTTTATTGCCTGGCCAACCTCGCCTATCTCTGTACGCTCACGCTCGCGCAAATTCAAAACGCTCCCGACGACCGCGTCGCGACACTGGCGTTGAACTCCATGACTGCCTTCGGCTCCACGGGCGCCGTCATCATGGCTGTCGCCATCATCATTTCTACTTTTGGCTGCAATAACGGCCTAATTCTCGCCGGATCGCGCGTTTCCTACGCGATGGCCAGGGACGGTTTGTTTTTTCGCGTTACCGGAAAGCTGAACAAGCACGGCGTTCCCGGCACCGCGCTGGTCTTTCAGGGAATCTGGATCGCCGTGCTCATTCTCGGACGAACTCGCAACCCCGACGGCAGCTACGGAAATCTCTACAACGACCTGCTTAGTTACGTGGTTTTTGCTGTTTTGATTTTCTATGCGTTGACCATCGCCGGAATCTTCGTTCTTCGTAAGAAGCGCCCGCAAGCCGACCGGCCCTACAAAGCCTTCGGCTACCCGGTCATTCCCGCTCTCTATATTCTTGCCGCCGCCAGTATCAACATTGTCTTGCTTCTTTACCAGACCAAGACGGCGCTCGTTGGCCTGGCAATCGTGCTTATCGGCGTTCCTGTCTATTGGTTTTGGTCGCGCAAAAATGCGCGCCCGGAAAGCGCAACTTGATAATTTTTTGTGTAGGGCGGCGAGCCTTGCGCACCTACAATGCTTAGAACCAATTTGGACTCCAAGCCGTCATAGCCAGCGGTACTCAACAGGAGGAGTTGCATGGGCAACCCGTTGTTCGCGAAGAAGCCGATCGACGTTCTGATGAAGGAAGCCGGAGACACCGGCGAGCACAGCCTCAAGCGCGCTCTCGGCCCCATCAATCTCGTCACGCTGGGCATTGGCGCGGTCATCGGGGCGGGCATTTTCGTGCTGACGGGCTCGGCCGCTGCGCTCTACGCTGGTCCCGCCATCATGCTCTCCTACATCCTGGCGGGCATCGGCTGCGTTTTCGCCGGGCTGTGCTACGCGGAATTTGCCTCGATGATTCCCATTGCGGGCTCGGCATATACCTATGGGTACGCAACTCTCGGCGAAATCGTTGCCTGGATCATCGGCTGGGACTTGATTCTCGAATACGCGTTCGGCGCCGCCACCGTCGCCAGCGGTTGGAGCAGCACGCTCGTCGCCTTCCTCCAGGACTACGGCATCAAATTGCCTCCGCAGATTTGTGACGTGCCCGGCGCTCTGTGGGTCATGGTCGACGGCCGCTGGGGCCCCGTTGGCACCTTCAATCTGACCGCTGATCAGATCGCAACACTCCCGCATGCGACGGCCAAGTTCAACCTCATCGCTTTTCTCGCCATCATGGCGGTCACCACCATCCTCATCATCGGCATCAAGGAATCCGCCAATTTCAATACCGGCATCGTCTTTGTAAAGCTGGCCGCGGTTCTGACCTTCATCGCTGTCGCGCTGCCCTTCGTTCTTAAGCACCCGGCAACCGCTCATGAAAACTGGATGGTATTTATCCCGCCCAATACCGGGTCTTTCGGATCCTACGGATGGTCCGGTATTTTACGCGGTGCCGCCGTCGTCTTTTTCGCCTACATCGGTTTCGATGCCGTCTCCACCGCAGCGCAGGAAGCCAAGAAGCCGCAAAAAGATATGCCCATCGGCATTCTCGGTTCCCTGGTGATTTGCACCATCCTGTATATCGCGGTGTCCGGCTTGCTCACTGCCACCGTGCACTACTCCCGCTTGAACATCGGCGCTCCCGTTTCGCTAGCCATTCGCGAGACCGGCGTCCGCTGGGGCAGCTACGTGGTGAACGCCGGCGCATTAGCGGGCTTGAGTACCGTTATGCTCGTCATGCTGCTCGGACAATCGCGCGTTTTCTACTCCATGGCTAATGACGGCTTGCTTTGGAAGTGGGCCGGCGATATTCACCCGCGCTTTCGCACTCCCTGGAAGTCCACCGCCGTAACCGGACTGGGCGCGGCCATCTTTGGTTCGCTCGTGCCCATCGGGAGCCTCGGGCAAATGGTCAGCATCGGTACGCTGCTCGCGTTTGTCATCGTGTGCGCAGCGGTAATGATTCTCCGCGTCCGCCGGCCGGATTTGAACCGGCCATTCCGCACTCCGCTCGTTCCGTTGGTGCCCATCCTCGGAATCATCGTCTCGCTCGGCCTCATGGCTAGCCTGAACGGAATCACCTGGGTACGTTTAATCGTCTGGCTCGTCATCGGCATGGTCATCTACTTCACTTACAGCGTGAAGCACAGCAAAGTCCGTAAGTCTGCGCAGGGATAACCCAGCATGAATCGGCTTTTCGCGACGAAGCCACTCGACCTTCTTCTGCGCGAGTCTCAGGACACCGGCGAGCACAGCCTCAAGCGCTCGCTCGGCCCCTATCAACTGATTGCGCTAGGCGTCGGCGCCGTCATTGGAGCAGGAATCTTCACCCTGACCGGTGTAGCCGCCGCCACAGAAGCCGGCCCGGCGCTCACCATTTCTTTCGTCCTCGCCGCCATCGGCTGCGGATTCGCGGGCCTGTGCTACAGCGAATTCTCCACCATGATTCCCATTGCCGGCAGCGCCTACACGTACTCGTACGCCACCATGGGCGAGCTGCTGGCCTGGATCATCGGCTGGGATTTAGTGCTCGAATATGCCGTCGGAGCCGCAACGGTTTCCATCGGATGGTCCGCCACCCTGGTCGCGCTGCTGCACAACTTCGGTATTAACCTTCCACCATCCCTGCTCGCTTCTCCTTGGCAGGAAGTGCGTCTCACGGACGGCACCGCCGTCCACGGCATCATCAATCTGCCGGCCATGTTCGTGATCGTGGCCATTTCGTTGCTCCTCGTCAGAGGCACGCAGGAATCGTCCACCGTTAACGCGGTCATCGTCTTCCTGAAGGTCGCCGTCCTGGTCATTTTCATCGCCATCGGCTGGAAATTCGTGCAACCCTCCAACCTGACGCCGTTTGTCCCGCCAAATACCGGAAGCTTCGGCGAATTTGGTTGGACCGGAGTCCTCGCCGGCGCGGGAACCATTTTTTTCGCCTACATCGGCTTTGACGCCGTCTCCACCGCCGCTCAGGAAGCCAAAAATCCCAAGCGCGACATGCCCATAGGCATCTTCGGTTCTCTCGCTGTTTGCACCGTGCTATTCATCCTGTACTGCTACGTTTTGACCGGTGTTGTGAACTACAAGCAGTTGAACGTCGCTGCTCCGCTATCTCTGGCGCTTGAAAAAATTCCGTACGGATGGCTTTCCGTAGCCATGAATCTCGCCGTCCTCGCCGGACTCACCTCGGTCATCTTGGTCATGATGCTCGGGCAGTCTCGCGTCTTTTTCTCCATGTCTGTCGACGGCCTGCTTCCCAAGCTTTTTTCGGACGTCCATCCGAAATTTCGTACGCCCTGGCGCTGCAATCTCTTGTTCATGCTTTTTGTCGGCCTCTTCGGCGCGTTCGCTCCGATCTCCGTCGTTGGCAAAATGACCAGCATTGGCACGCTCTTCGCTTTCGTCCTGGTTTGCGGCGGCATTATCGTCATGCGCAGGACCAACCCTAACGCACCGCGCCCCTTTCGCACGCCCCTGGTTCCCCTGGTGCCGATCCTCGGCATTCTCGCCAACTTCTTCCTGATGTTCGGCCTCGGGCGGAGCAATTGGCTGCGCCTGTTTATTTGGATGGCCATCGGCCTGATCATCTACTTCGCCTACAGCCAGCATCACAGCCGCATCCGCGCCGCCTCCAAGACCTAGCCCGGTCCTCGCAGCGCTGAGTCCAATCTTCAGGTAAAGTATCCTTTCGGCTTCACCGACCGATGACGCCCTTCCTCTCCAAGCTCAAACAATTCTGGCAGCGCCTCTCGACGCTGGACCTCAGTGCCCTGGTTTTCGCCATTTTCGGGGCCATCGTGGCCCTCGCCGGCCTGCAAGGCAGCGCATTCGGCTTCGCGAAATTTCTGGCCGCCTGCTGCGGCGTGTATCTCCTGGTCCGGCTGCTAGGTTGGTGGCGCAACCGCCTGCTCTGGAGTTTGCGCAACCGCCTGATCGTCGCCTACGTGTTCATCGCGGTAGTCCCCATCTTGTTGATCCTGATTCTGGTCATCCTCGCCGGCAGAATCGTCTACTCGCAACTCGGCGCCTACCTGCTCTATGAAGACATCCACGGCCGCGTCGAGATGATCCGCGACATTTCGGAACACATCGCCGCGGCAGACGCTACACAGCAAACGCCGCAATCCTCTGGCCCAGAAGGCACGAGCGGCGGCAAGAAGAAGCGCGCAGCCAGGCTTCCCGCGCTCACGCAAGAAGAATCCGAGCGCATCCTAGCCAACCAATCGCACACCGTGCATGACCGCGAGCTCCCCGGCCTGGATATCGCTTTTTCCGACGACATCGCGCTCCTGCGCAATGTCGCCGGCCCCGCCGGCAACTCCTTCGCGGGCATCATGCAACAGGACGACCGGCCGGACGACCCGCTATCCTTAATCAGCATGCGGGCCATCCCGCGGCCACACGGTCTACGCCTCGTCACACTGCGTGTTCCCGTCACACCCGAATTTTTGGCGTCGATCGCGCCGGATCTCGGCGCCATCCAAATCAACCTGATGGAGCCGTATCTCCCGGGCACCGGTCGCGGCGCGGTTTACACCTCGGGCACCAAACAGTACGTTCTCGCCAAACCGGTCGTGGCCAAGGCCCGCGGTCTGCAGCGCCCCATGTTTTGGTTTGACACTGCGGTCGAAGTGGTTTCCAGGCTGGACGCCGCGCACTTGAACCGCGATGGTCGCGTCGAATCCCTGTGGCCCGTCCTCGCCGTCTTCAACGCGCGCCCCTCACACTTGAACGCTCGCATTTTCTCCTCGCTCGGCGAACTGCGCGACACCTACTTGTGGCTCTTTCTCGGTCTCGGAATCCTGTTCCTGCTCATCGAAATCGCCGCTCTCATCACCGGCATCGTGCTCACCACTCGCATCACCACCGCCGTTTCCGATCTCTACCACGCCACGCAATTCGTCCAGGCCAGTGACTTCTCGCATCGCGTCAACGTTCAGCACTCCGATCAACTCGGGGTCCTCGGCGAATCGTTCAACAAGATGACCGAATCCATCACCGACCTCATCGAAGAGCAAAAGCAGCGCCTGCGTCTGCAAAACGAAATCTCCATCGCCCGCGAAGTGCAGAACCAGCTTTTTCCGCAACAAGTCCCCGAAGTTCCCGGCGTGCAGATCGAAGCCATCTGCAAAGCCGCGCGCACCGTCAGCGGCGACTACTACGATTTCATCCAGCTCAGCCCCACGCACATCGCCATCGCCGTAGCAGACATCTCCGGAAAGGGAATTTCCGCCGCGCTGCTGATGGCCAGCCTGCAAGCCGCCTTGCGCAGCCAGGTTCTCGCCCCTGGCACCGAACACCTCAGCACCGCCGAACTCGTTGCGCGCCTCAACAAGCATCTCGTCCGCAACACCGGCGACGACCGCTTCGCCACCTTCTTCATCGCTGTCTACGACAGCGCCACCCGCACGCTGCGTTACACCAACGCCGGCCACCTCCCCTCCTTTCTAATCAGCCACGGCAAATCCACGCGCCTCGACAAAGGCGGCATGGTTTTAGGTGTAGTCGAAGACTACGAGTACGAAGAAGGCCAGCTCAGCGTGCCGGTCGGTGCCATTCTCGTCGGCTACAGTGACGGTCTGGTCGAACCGGAAAACGTATACGGCGAAGAATTCGGCATCCGCCGCGTCGAAGAAGCTGCCATTCGTGTGCAAGCCTCCGAACCCAGAGTCGTGGCCGAATCCCTGATGACCGCCGCCGAAGAATGGGCGGGCACCCCGGAACAAGCCGACGACATGACCGTAATCGTAGCCCGCCTCCAATAACTCCTCACCTCATCGCACCAGTTTCCCAATCGCCCCCAACCCTCTATACTGATTTTCGCTCGCGCAAATTCATTCGAGGCCACGAATGCCGCTGACCAATCGAGTCGCGCTCATCACTGGAGGTAGCCGCGGCATTGGCCGCGGCATCGCCCTGAAGCTCGCGCAAGACGGCGCAAAAATCGCCATCGTTTACCGCGCCAACAAAGCCGCCGCGCAACAAACCCTCCACCTTCTGCAAGCTGCTGGCGCCGAGTGCGTAGCCATCGAGACCGACATCACCGAATCTGTCCGGGCCGAAGACCTCGTAAAAACAGTGGCCGACCGCTTCGGCCGCCTCGATCTCCTCGTTAACAACGTCGGCGATTTTCGCTGGGGCGCTCTCGCCGAATCCTCGCTCGGCGATTGGCAGCACATCTTCTCCTCGAATCTCATGACCGTCGTTTACGTCACCCGCGCCGCCTTGCCACACATTCGCAAAGGCCGCTGGGGCCGCATCATCAACATGGGTGCCGTAGGAGCCGAGCGCGCTTTTGGCCAGGCCAAAATCTCCGCATACGCCGCGGCCAAAGCCGCCGTTGTCGCCCTCTCCCGCTCCCTCGCCCTCGAAGAAGCCAAAAACGGCATCACCGTAAACGTCGTCAATCCCTCCAGCATTGACGAAAACGAACTAACCCTTCCCGAAGCCCGCCGCCTCAAAGACGCGCGCTTTCCCATCGGCCGTCCGCCCACCGTCGAAGACGTGTCCGCTGCCGTTTCCTTCTTCGCCTCCGAAGAAGCCGAATACGTAACCGGCCAAGTCCTAAACGTAAGCGGCGGCTGGATGCTCTAGTAGCACAGGCTTGTCCTGAGCTTCGAAGGGCACCCTGTTTACCCTGAGCCTCGAAGGGCCTGTGCAGCGTAAGCCACGCCACCCACTGATCCGTGCTTTGCGGACACCGTCTCCAGTTTCACGAGCCCGCCGCATGCCACCAGTAGGGGCGCAGCACTGCTGCGCCTCAAACACCCAGGCGTCTGCACGTGGCTCCGTGGCGTCACACCGAACGCCCTCTGCTAAACTATCCCCGTTCCCACCATGAAACCCCTAACCGCTGCCGAAGCCCGCGAAGCCGAACGCCTAATCACCGAACGTTACGGCATCTCCACAGGTCAACTGATGGAGTCCGCCGGCGAAGCCATTAGCGCGGTCGTCGAGAATTTTCACGCGGGGCGCTTCCGTACTTCGGGCAATTCCGAGCCGGAGCCTGATGTTCGAGTTGCAGTGCTCTGCGGAAAGGGCAACAACGGAGGCGACGGTTTCGTAGCGGCGCGTTATTTGCGCAAACATGCCCATAAGCTGGTCGTCAGACTCTACCTCTTCGGTGCGCAAGGGGAACTCCGAGGCGACGCAGCCGAAAACTGCAAGCGCTGGACCGAAGTCGGTGGGCCGATCATTGAGATCGCTGACGATGCCTCGTGGGAAGCTGCCTGGGAAGAAATCTCCTGGGCAGACGTTGTGGTGGACGCCCTTCTCGGCACAGGCCTTCGCGGTGGAGCGACTGGTCTGATCGCGCGGGCGATCGAAAACATAAACAGTCTCTCCCGCAACGCCACCGCTCCGATTCCCAGTCTTATCGTGTCGGCCGATATTCCTTCCGGTCTCCCTTCTGACGGCGAAGCCACCCAGGGTCCCGTTGTCCGCGCCCACAAGACCGTCACGTTCATTGCGCCCAAAGTCGGCCAGTTAGTTTCTCCAGACGCAGCTTGCTGTGGCGAACTGATCGTCCGGCTCATCGGCGCGCCCCCTGAGCTTGCTGACGAAGTCGGCAAGAGCCCTCTGCGCTGGTCCGGACCGCAGGAGTTCGCATCGCTCCCGCTGGTTCGTCGCGTGGACTCGCACAAAGGCACTTACGGTCACGTCCTGCTCATTGGCGGGTCGCTCGGCAAATCCGGCGCGGCAGTCTTGGCAGGCGAAGCCTCGTTGCGCTCCGGCGCCGGCCTGACCACCATCGCTACACCTGACGTCGTACTCCCGATAGTCGCCGCCGCCCATCCCGAATACATGACCGAGCCGCTCGCCTCTACCGATGCCGGTACCGTGAAGGGCGCCAACGGAAACTCCGTTCAGTTCACGAAGCTCTTGGAAGACAAGACGGTTTTGGCGCTCGGTCCCGGCCTGGGCACTCATCCGGATACACAACAGTTTGTCCTCGACTTGGTTGCGACCGCCGAACTTCCAATTATCCTCGATGCCGATGGCCTCAACGCTTTTGCGGGGCGCGCCGATCTCTTGCAATCGAGAAAATCCGCTTTTCTCACCATTACTCCTCATCCAGGAGAAATGGCCAGACTCCTCGGAATCAAAACCGCCGCCGTCGAAGTTGATCGCATAACGATCGCTCTTGACGCCGCCCGCCGTTGGAACACCCACGTCATTCTCAAGGGATTTCGCACCATCATCGCTGCCCCAGGCGGGGAGATTTGGATCAACACGATGGGCAGTGCGAGCCTTGCCAAAGGCGGCTCCGGTGACGTGCTCACCGGAGTCCTCGCTGGGCTAACCGCCCAGTTCGGCACCCAAGATTGGCCTCGCGTTCTCGCGCTCGGCGTATATTTGCACGGCGTGGCTGCCCGCGCGTCGCTGGGATACTCCGATGAATCAGGAGTGGTGGCAAGTTCCGTCGGCATCGCAATTCCTATGGCTCGCAATAATCTCTTGGTGGAGATTCGCCGGCGTGCCTGAACAAATCGTCACCCACTCCGCCGAAGAAACCACCGCCTGGGGCAGGGAATTCGCCAAACGCCTCTCCGCTCCGATGCTGGTCCTCCTCTCCGGCGATCTAGGCTCCGGCAAAACCACCCTAACCAAAGGCATCGTCGCCGGCCTAGGCGCCGCCACCGAAGACGAAGTCACCAGCCCCACCTTCACCCTAGTCCACCTCTACGGCCCCAAATCCACAGCCCAATCCGCAAAAGACGCCGCCCTACCCGCGACGGCTTCCGCTAGACAAGCCTCCCCGTCCGCGTCAGCGCCCGCCCAACTTACCGTGCCCAAGGTGTACCACGCCGACCTCTACCGCATCGAATCCTTCCACGACTTCGAAACCCTGGGCCTCGAAGACCTCTTCGACACTCCCTCGATCGCCATCTTCGAATGGTCCGAACGCTTCCCCCTGAAATCCCCCTGGCCCCAAATTCACCTCCACCTAGAACACGCCGGCGCCGACTCCCGCCGCATCTCCATCTCTTGACCACCCTGTGACCTTCGTCCTAAGCCGCATGCCGGCGCGTGGTCCTTGTAGGGCGGCTTTACGCCGCCTTCTTTCTTTTGACTTTTTCCCCCTCCGCCCCCCGCCATTTCGAACGGAGCAAGCCGATTTCTTCTTCACGCTTCACTTCCTGCTTGCCCTGAGGTTCGAAGGGTGAAGCGGGCGGCTTGCGCAGAGAGAAATCCCTCTTCTCTTCAATCGTTCCCTCACCTTGGTTAATATGCCGATCTGCCAATCACCGCCCCTGTGCTATACTTGTATAGCGAGCCACTCATGCTAGCCATTCGCCTGCCGCAGTCCATCGAAGAACGTCTGGAATCACTCGCCCGCCGCACCGGGCGAACCAAAACCTATTACGTCCGCGAAGCTATCCTCGAACACTTGGAAGATCTCGAGAACTTGTATCTCGCCGAGCGCGCTCTCGAACGCGTTCGCAGCGGCGAAGAGCGCACCGTCTCGCTAGACCGTACGATGAAGCGCCTGATGAAACACCCAACGAAGCCCGCGACCAAGCGCCATGGCGTACAGCGTCGAGTTGGCTGAGTCTGCCGAACGCGAATTGAGCAGACTCGATGCGCAGCAATCCATGCGCATCCTCAAATTCTTATCCGAGCGGCTTGCCAAGCTGGAAAATCCCCGCAGCATTGGTGAAGCGCTCCACGGCTCCCGCCTCGGGGAATTCTGGAAGTACCGCGTCGGCGACTACCGGCTTATCTGCAAGATCGAAGACGATCGCCTGCTCGTACTGGTCCTCCGCCTCGGACACCGCAAAGAAATCTATCGCTGAAGCAGGCGAGTGCCGCACCCCTTGCCCTGAACTTGCCAGTTTTTCTCTGCATCCGCCACCGGTCATCACGAACCGCCCACATTCCGGCGTAGTGGTGCAGCATGCTGCGTCAGTCCTTCCAGGCGATTTCCGATGGTCATTTCTTCAAAAATAAGAAAGCGTCCCGTCTGTCCTCGATTCTCTTGTGCGGAATGACCTGGAAAAAGCGAAGGACACAGGGAGAACAGTTATGGTACGTTCAGTATAAAGTTATTTAGTCCTTGACAACGGTACGAGCACGGCTGCAGAAACAGTTTCGGTCCTTCCTTTCCTGAAGGTCAGGCCCCTATAGTAACCACGTCTACGTTCCCCGAACGGTCCCCTGGAACCTGTAGCCCGGAGGTTCACATGATAAGAAGGTTACTCCCAACCGTAGCTGGTATTTCTGTATTGTTCTTGGTGATCGCAGTTGCATTAGCCAGTCGTGCAATACATGCGCAGGTGTCCATGATCGTTACCGGACTTCCCGATGAAGGTTTGATTCTGATTGGACCAGCGGACGCCGGATTTAACAAACACCTCAAGGGCTTGCTTGCCGACGAAACGACTCCCGAATTGGACGCCCTCAGGTCCTACTCCGTCATTCTGCGCAACAACTCGCGTCAGACCGTCATAGCGTATGCGCTTCGATGGGAATATACGAATACAGACGGGAAGCGCGTTCATGTGGATTTGTCTGACGGCCAGATCACGCGACTGATGAATGGAGCCATTAGAAAGACGCGCACTGAACACGACAAGGTCGGTCCCGCGATTGAAGCCCATTCATGGGTAGTCGCCACGCCAGCAACGATTCTGAAAACAAGCTCGGGGGCGCGTGATAGAGCCAATGACTCGAACTATCAGGACTTCCTGCAGAAATTAGTCACGCGATTTCAGGGCAAAGACGTTTCGGTTACGCTCGACGGAGCTTTCTTCGAGGATGGTTCATTTGTAGGACCGAACGGATCACACTTGTTCGAGAATTTCGGCTCGGAAGTCAGTGCGCAGCAGAACCTCTTGCAGCACGTTATCGAAGCCGCGCAACAGGGCCGAAGCATGGACGATGTCGCCCGAGAAATTCAGGCATCGTTGCCAGACTCACCCCCAAAACCTACCTTAGCGCCTGACGGCACAATCCTATTGGACGACCAGTATTACAGACACAAGTACGCGTCACGATTTCTCTCGGTTTATCGCAACGCTGGTCAAGAGTCCGCGTTGGGATGGGCCAAAGATCACCTGTTCCAAAATCCGCCGAAACTAACAAACCTGAACTCCAAGGAGACCAAGCCGTGAACGCGAGGGTAGTGCGGCACGCATCGGAGTTGATTACCAATGTCGTCTTGCTGATTGTATGCGTTGTTGTAGTTTTCGCTATAGCCGGGGGAAACATCTCCCGGTCCACCCGGAATGTGTCGTCTGCTTGGCAAAGCGGGGACCAATTTCCTAACCTACCAGCCATCAGGCCGGGTGGCCCGGACATTTTTTGCCTCTTTCTGTCGCCGACAATCGATCCGTAGGCAGAAACCGTTTCGTTAGAACAACTCACAACCAACGCGGAGGGTGCCCCGCCCTCGGTTTGTGAGGGTGGGTCTTGGGTTTTCTCGTCTTTTCTCTGAAGCAGCCTTTTACCGTCGCTCTATCTCTCTGAAGACAAGCCATTTATCATATACTACTTGACAAAATCAAGAAATGTGTTATAATACGTAAATCATCGCGAGTGCCGATCTTATCCGCGCCCGCATCTCGTATGTCCCGCCGCCAGGCTGTACTTCTAACTTCCCCGCACTCCATCCCTAACTCCGCGCTCTTTCGCACTTTTTGCACTGTGCTGCAAAAGAGCGAAGCGCATCCCCTTCCTTTTCAATCCGTTGCCCACTCTTTGCAAAAACATCGGGGTGTCACCAAGAAAGTTTGTTCTGATTCCCGTCGGCTGTTAGCTCTCGGCTGTCGACTCGCAACTCCTTTAGACGCAACACTTACAGCCGATCTCCGCGTTTTACCGTGTTTTGGCCGAAATCGCCCGCCCGCAACTCCTTTAGATGCAACACTTACAAAATCCAGCGCCGTAACTCCTTTAGGCGCAACACTTACAAAAACCCCGGGGGAGGGTAGGCTTGCCACGCCAATTGGCACTCATCGGCATCGCCGCGCCAAGCCAGTAGCCACGGAAACTGATCCTCGCGAGTACACCACGCCGCCCAACCCAGCCTCTTCGTCCGATTCCTTTACCTCCTTTACTTCCTCAACCTCCTTTACCTCCTTAGCCTCAATGCCTCAGCTTCTCCCGCTAACTCTCTCGCCACTCCAGTACCCCAGTGTCCTTGCCGCAACTCGGACCAGCCTGCTAGTTTCAACTGGAGCCCCTGCTGACCCACTCATGGCAACTGAACTGGCAGCGCCCGTTACGCCGGAAGCCGGCCGTATCGAGCTCAAGAGCTACAACCTCACGCTCCCGATGGCCTCGCTTTCCATCGGCGTCGACAATATTCACCATGACGTCTTTCTCAGCCCCAAGTTCGTCCAAAACGCCCGCGACTATCTCTTCGAGCTGATTCGCCAGAGCACCAGCGCCACTTTTTTCTCCGGCATCGAGCTGCGCGCCTCCAAAGGCCCGGACGGCGGCGCGTTCCGCAAACTACTCACCGAAGTTCTGCAAAGCGCGTTGACCCAGGCCAAGTATCACAAAAACATCGAAATCGACCTGCTCTTCCGCCTCTCGCTCCTGAAATTCCTCAGCGTCGAAATCGGCAATCAGTTCGCCAACCTCATTCTCGAAGGCAAGGAATGGATTCGTCAGCGCGGCGAACACTTCGAGCGCAGCCAGCAGGCCCACGTCATCAAAGCGCGGCTCTCCGAACTGCAGTCCGCCCGCCGCAAAGTGATTCGCGGCGTCGGCCAGCAAGTCGCGCAGATGGTCGTCGATGTCGAGGAAAATGTCATCGCCAAAGCCCGCCGCGCCCTCTTTGGCGATGACTTCGCGTCCTATTACGATTTACTGAAGAGCCGGATCATTTTTCTCGATGGCGGCAAGGACGACGTCTTCTTTCTCGAGCACTACGTGCTTCTCGGAAATTACGACCGCGACCCGGATCGCTTCGAAGCCATGGACGCGCTCTTCCAGGATCTCCTGCGCCAGGCCGGCGTGGTCATCTCGCACGATCCCGCGGTCACCGAAGCCCAGGAAGGGCATGAAGCGCTGCTCCGGCAAGTGGAAGCCATTCGCGCCGAGCTGGCCAATCTGGAAGAACAGCGCGAGACCACCCAGAAAAAACTCGATCGCGGCGACAGCCTGCTGACCAAGTTTCTCGGCTCCACCGCCCCCGCCGACCTGAAAGCTTCGCTCAGCGATTTGGAGCTGCGCCGCAATCACCAGCAGTTCAAGCTCGAGGAAATGGGCCCGCTGATTGACGCCGCCAAGCAAAAGGTCGAATTCTTTCACAAGGACTACAGCGGCAAACTCGGCGACTACCTCAATGAACCGGAAAACGCCAAGGTGCTGTTTGACCCCAGTTCTGGCGAAGCGGACTCTCCTCTGCGCGCTCGCCTGCTCGATCAGCTCGTCGAGCGGCTCGACCAGAAGGAAATGCTTTACCACATCCTGGCCAGCTACGAAATCCGCCCCATCGCCGCGGAATTCAACCCACCGGTGCACTTGCAGCAGTTGCGCAAAGCGGTGGTCTTCAAGGAAGAACTGAAGCGCGTCGAGCAGGTCATCAAACAGGTTCCGGCGCGCAGGCTTTCCATTAAGCCCATCGAGGAGCTCTCCAAGAAAATTCGGCGCTACTCCCGCGAAGAGTTGCAGGCTTTGGTCTTGCGCTTTGCCAGCGATTTCCTGCGCTTGCGCCGCGATTTACGCGACGCCGAGCATCTCACCACCTGCATGGAACGCATCAACCTGGTCACCACGGAAAAAGCCCGCGACCTTTCCCGCATCAATCACTGCCTGTACGAATGCGTCCTCAACGAAGAAGCCCGCCCCGAACAGGACGTAGTCGTTTCCCACGTCATCATCAAGACCGACGTGCGCGGCTCCACGCGCATGACTCAGGACCTGATTTCGCGCGGGCTGAATCCCGCTTCGCACTTCAGCTTGAATCTCCACGAACCCGTCAAGAAGCTGCTGGACCGTTACGGCGCCAAGAAAGTCTTCATCGAAGGAGACGCCATCATTCTGGCCATCTTCGAGACGGAGGCCACGCGCAGCTATGCGCGCGCCGTCGCCAAAGCCTGCGTCCTTTCGCGCCAGATTCTTGCCGCCTCCAGTTCCTACAACGAGCGCGCCGCCGCCAACAATCTTCCGCCGCTGGAACTCGGCTTAGGCGTTGCGTTCCAGGGTTCCGCTCCCACTTATTGGACCGACGGCGATTCGCGCATCATGATTTCCAAGGCGCTGAATCTTTCCGACCGTCTTTCCGGATGCGCCAAGCTGGCCCGCCGGCTGCTGGGC